>JAESFQ010000019.1_pt1 | contig 160022 bp, 149 predicted proteins | sample 9269431 | NCBI WGS metagenome assembly JAESFQ01 (sample SAMN14502588, study PRJNA617103) | algae metagenome | isolation source: Plectolyngbya sp. WJT66-NPBG17 and co-occurring heterotrophs from well... | place: USA: Mojave Desert, Joshua Tree National Park, California | collected 2006-08-06 | reverse complement strand
CCGACCACACGCTGGAGGAGGTCGGGCAGCAGTTCAACGTGACGCGCGAGCGCATCCGGCAGATCGAGGCCAAGGCGCTGCGGAAGCTGAAGCATCCGAGCCGCAGCCGCAAGCTGCGCAGCTTCCTCGACAACTGACCAGGGGCGTCGCAGCGGAGCGCGCGGCATGAGCGTGGCGGCGGAGCGGACGGCGGCGGTCGCCGTCGATGTCACCTTCCTGCGGATGGACCGGCGGCCGGCCGATCCGCCGCTGCCGCTGCCGCCCGGGGCCACCGTGGTCGAGGCGACGCGCTGCACGACGGGCTTCTACCGCTACCTCTACGACACGGTCGGACACGACTATGTCTGGTGGCTGCGGCGGACGCTGACCGAGGCGGAGCTCGGCCGGGTGCTGGCCGATCCGGGCGTCACCATCCATGTACTCTACAAGGATGGCGAGCCGGCGGGTTTCTACGAGATCGACCGGCGCAACCGGCCGCTGGTCAACCTCTCCTATTTCGGGCTGATGCCGCATGCGATCGGCGCCGGCCTCGGGCGGGCCTTCCTCGGCCATGCCGTCGAGGCGGGCTGGGCGCAGGGCACGCGGGCGCTGACGGTGAATACCTGCACGGCGGACCATCCGCGGGCGCTGCCGAACTACCTGGCTGCGGGATTCGGGCGGCTCAGGACGGTGCGGGAGGTGTGGAACGTGCCGCTGCATCTCGGCCTGCCCATCCCGTCGCGGCTGCGGATCGGCTGAGCCGGGCCCATTGCATTCGGGTTGGCGAAGGCCCATACCTAGACCGTCAACCCGTCTGGTTCGGCCCGTTTCGTTTGCTCCCCCGGGAGCCCGAGCCTGGTTTCCGTCCCTCAAAGGCAGATTGGCCCGCCCCGCGATGGCGTGGGACGGCACCCTTGCATGATGGGATTCCCCGCATGTCTACCGGCACTGTTAAGTGGTTCAACGCGACCAAGGGCTACGGCTTCATCCAGCCCGAGGACGGTACCGCTGACGTTTTCGTCCACATCTCCGATGTCCAGCGCTCTGGCCTCCAGGGCCTGCAGGACGGCCAGCGCATCAGCTTCGACGTGCAGCGCGGCCAGCAGGGCAAGCTCTCCGCTTGCAACCTGAAGCTCGACTGAGCGAGGGGGCGGGCTTCGGCCCGCCTTTTTCTTTTCTACGGTGGCAGGAGGCCTGTATGGCTACGCATCTCTACACCGTCGGCCAGAATGTCGAATTCATCGCCGGCCGCTTCGATGGCAATGTGCCGCGCGGCCTCTACACCGTGGTGCGACAGCTCCCTGGCCCGGCGAATGTCCGCGAGTACCGGGTGAAGCACCAGCAGGACGGGCATGAGCGCGTGGTGCCCGAGAACCAGCTTCGCGGCGGACCGCCTGCCGCCTTCAGCTGAGCGGCCCAGGCGCGGTCACCGTAGCCGCTGCGGCATGAGGCCGGCGGCGTAGAATCACGTGTCCGGGCCTTCAGCACCGGAGCTCCAGGAGCAGCCGATGGCGCGCAGACCGAATTACGGCCAGCAGCGGTCCGAGGTGAATCGCGGCAAGCAGGCGAAGCAGGAAGCCAAGCAGCGAGAGCGCGAGGAGGCCGCGGCCCGCCGCAAGGCGGAGCGCGAAGGCGCCGGCCTACCGCCCGAGGACGAGCCTGCGGAGCAGGACAAATAAGCGCCGCTGCGGCGGCATGAGGATTGGATCATGGCCAAGCGCCGCGATGACGGGAAATACGTGTTGTTCGATGTCGCCTATGCGGATGGCAGCCGTGCCTCCAATCGCAAGGTGCTGACGGAGTTGCTGGGCGGCCTCGATGGCGACGACCCGGCGCGGGACGAGATCGAGGCGCAGGACAGGCGGATCGCCGAAGCCTCCGGCAAGCCGCAACGGGCCATTCTGACGCTGGCCCGGGCGGGTCGGTGATCGAACAAAGAGCCGGCGGAGCGATCCGCCGGCCCTTTCGCCTTGGGAGCCCGCCGCGCCGAGGCGCGGCGGCATTGCGGTGACTGCTCAGCTATGGGCGAGGATCGCCAGCAGCAAAAGCGCCACGATGTTGGTGATCTTGATCATCGGGTTGACCGCGGGGCCGGCCGTGTCCTTGTAGGGATCGCCCACCGTGTCGCCCGTCACCGCGGCCTTGTGGGCGTCCGAGCCTTTGCCGCCGTGATGGCCTTCCTCGATGTACTTCTTCGCATTGTCCCAGGCGCCGCCGCCGGTCGTCATCGAGACGGCGACGAAGAAGCCGGTGACGATGACGCCGAGCAGCATCGCTCCCAGCGCCTCGAAGCCCGCCGCCTTCCCGGCGATGGCCGTGATGCCGAAGTAGCAGACCAGCGGCGACAGCACCGGCAGCAGCGACGGGATGATCATCTCCTTGATCGCCGCCTTGGTGAGGATGTCGACGGCGCGGCCGTAATCGGGCCGGTCGGTGCCCTGCATGATGCCGGGCTTCTCGCGGAACTGCTTCCGCACCTCCTCCACCACCGCCATGGCGGCGCGGCCGACGGCGGTCATCGCCATGCCGCCGAAGAGGAAGGGCAGCGCGCCGCCGAAGAGCAGGCCCATCACCACATAGGGGCTGGTCAAGCTGAAGGTCAGCGCCCCGATCCCGGCGAAATAGGGGAAGCTCGCGGCGTTCGCCGAGAAATAGGCGAGGTCCTGGGTATAGGCGGCGAAGAGCACCAACGCGCCGAGGCCAGCCGAGCCGATCGCATAGCCCTTGGTCACCGCCTTCGTCGTGTTGCCGACGGCGTCCAGCGCATCCGTCGTGACGCGGATCTCCTTCGGCAGGCCGGCCATCTCGGCGATGCCGCCGGCATTGTCCGTCACCGGGCCGAAGGCGTCGAGCGCGACCACCATGCCGGCCAGCGCCAGCATCGTCGTCACCGCGATGGCGATGCCGTAGAGCCCCGCCAGGTTGTAGCTGAACAGCACGCCGGCGATGATGATGAGCGCCGGGATCGCGGTGCTCTCCATGCTGACGGCGAGGCCGCGGATGACGTTGGTGCCGTGGCCCGTCACCGAGCTTTCGGCGATGGCCTTGACCGGGCGGTAGTCGGTGCCGGTGTAGTACTCCGTCACCACGATGATGAGGCCGGTGACGATGAGGCCGACGAAGCCGCAGAGGAAGAGCGAGAAGGCGGTGAAATTGGCCCCGCCCGCGCTCAGCGTGCCGGTGCCGAAGACCAGGTAGCTCAGCGGCAGCAGCACGATCAGCGAGAGGACGCCGGTGACGATGAAGCCGCGGTACATCGCCCCCATGATGGAGTTGTTGGCCGGCAGCTTCACGAAATAGGTGCCGGCGATGGAGGTGACAACGCAGACCGCGCCGATGGTGAGCGGGAAGAGCATGCCGGCCGCCAGCATGTCGGTGGGGAAGGCGATCGCGGCGAGCACCATGGTCGCCACCATGGTCACGGCATAGGTCTCGAACAGGTCGGCGGCCATGCCGGCGCAGTCGCCCACGTTGTCGCCCACGTTGTCGGCGATGGTGGCGGGGTTGCGGGGGTCGTCCTCGGGGATGCCGGCCTCGACCTTGCCGACCATGTCGCCGCCGACATCGGCGCCCTTGGTGAAGATGCCGCCGCCGAGGCGGGCGAAGATCGAGATCAGCGAGGCGCCGAAGCCGAGCGCCACGAGCGCGTCGATGACCGGGCGGCTGTTCGGCGCATGGCCGACGAGGATCACCAGGATGAAGAAGTAGACGGCGACGCCGAGCAGGGCGAGGCCGGCGACCAGCATGCCGGTGATGGCGCCCGACTTGAAGGCGACGTCGAGCCCCGCGGCGAGCGAGGTGCTGGAGGCCTGGGCGGTGCGCACATTGGCCCGTACCGAGACGTTCATGCCGATGAAGCCCGCCAGGCCTGACAGCACCGCGCCGAGCAGGAAGCCCATGGCGACCCCGATGCCGAGCCAGAGCACGATCGCTGCGAACAGCACGATGCCGACGAGGCCGATGGTCATGTACTGGCGCTTCAGATAGGCCTGCGCGCCCTCCTGGATCGCCTGGGCGATCTCCTGCATGCGGGCGTTGCCCGCATCGAGCGCCATGACCTGCCTGGCGGTCACCACGCCATAGGCGAGGGACAGCCCCCCGAGCAGGATCACGAGCAGCAACGTCACTGTCATCAAGACGGAAGCCCCCCTAGGTTCGCCGCGCCCTTCTGGGGGCGCTGGTAGGGCGAGGCTAGGCGGGCAGCGGTAGCGGCGCAACGGTGTCCCTGGTGCATTCCGGCGCCATATCAGCAGTTGCGAGGCTTGTCGGGCGGCCGGCGTATCGTCACGATGGAGGGAGGAATTCCTTTGGGGGAAATGCGGATGATGCGGCGTGCTTTGCCGGCGCTGGCTCTGGCGCTCGGGCTGTGGACGGGGCCGGCGATGGCGCAGGATGTCGTGGAGAAGCGGGTTTTCGAGGGCGGCGCCTACCAGACCCGCGGCGGGGCGACCATCGCCAACCTCCGCATCGGCTACCAGACCATGGGGCGGCTGAATGCTGAGGGGACCAACGCCATCCTCATCTGCCACTTCTTCAGCGGCAACAGCCATGCCTTCGGGCGGCTCGCGGCGGGCGGGCCGGCGGGCTACTGGGATGCGATCATCGGCCCGGGCAAGCCGATCGACACGGACCGGTACTTCGTCGTCTCGGCCGATACGCTGGTCAACGTGAACGTGCCGGATGCGAACACCGTGACGACGGGGCCGGCGAGCATCAACCCAGATACCGGCCGGCCCTATGCCCTGACCTTCCCCGTCGTCTCCATGCGCGATTTCGTCGAGACGCAGAAGCGGCTGCTGGACAGCCTCGGGGTCAAGCGCCTGGCGATGGTCGCAGGGCCGTCGAATGGCGGGCTGCAGAGCATCGAATGGGCGGCCGCCTATCCGGGCTTCATTGAGCGGGTGATGCCCGTCATCGCCGCCGATATCGATGCCTGGATGCAGGGCTGGCTCGACATCTGGGAGGCGCCGATCCGCCTCGACCCGAACTGGGCGGAGGGCAATTACTACGGCCCAGGGCGGGAGGCGCCGCTGCGCGGCCTGGCGGAGGCCTGGAAGATCGTCACCCTGCATGCGCGCGACCGGCCCTGGGCCAGGCAGTATGACCGGCGGGTGCCGGAGGGGCAGGACCCGGCGCGGCGGATCGGCGACCGCTTCGCCATCGAGCGCTGGCTCGACGACGCGGCGGCGGCGCGGGCGCGCACCTCGGACGCGAACTCCTTCCTCTACATGGTGCGGGCGAACCAGCTCTTCCTGAACGAGTACCCAAGCTTCGCCGCGGCGCTCTCGGGCGGGCCGGCGCGCTGGCTGGTGATCTCGGCGCCGACCGACCGGGTCTTCGTCGCGGATGGCGTGCGCGAGTTCGTGGAGACGCTGCGCGGGGCGGGCAAGCAGGTGGAGGCGGCGGAGCTCGACGGGCCGCTCGGCCATCTGAACGGCGTGGTCGGGATGGCGCCGGCCGGGGATCGGATCAGGGCCTTCCTGGCGCAGTGACCGTCCTTGGCGCGGGTTCCGTTCGCATAGGCTCACGCAACCCGCTCTAGCCTGTCGTTTGATTGAGCACATACCTCCGATCAGGTGGCATCACCTGATCGGAGTTTGCTCTAGTGCAGCGGCAGCAGGGCGGGCGCCGGCTCGGCCTGCGCGCCGATGACCTTCTCGATGGCCCGGATGAGGTGATTGATCTCGAAGGGCTTGAGCACCAGGGCGAGCGGCCCGCCCTGGCCGGAGAGCAGGACCTCCCGCCCGTTCGGGGGCAGGAAGCCGGTCATGACCACCACCGGCAGGTCGGGGCGCTGAGTGCGGAGGCGGGGAATCAGCTCCCACCCCGTCATGCGCGGCATGGCGAGGTCGGTGACCAGGACGTCGAATCCATGGAGTTCGGCCATGCGCATGGCCTCCTCGCCATCCGAGGCGAGCAGGACGTCGTAGCCGAGCTCGCTCAGCACGTCCTCGACGACCATGGCGGCGAGGGGCTCGTCCTCGGCCACCAGGACGCGTATGCCGTTCCTTGATCCCAGCGCCTGATCCATGTCAGCCCCAATACGCCGTTCCTGCAACCTCGATGGGATCGCATGCCGCATTACGCCTATCGCTGGTTTAGCCGATCATTGGTGCAGGCAATTTCAAGTTCCGTTGAGCGCACGGGTAAATCAGCCGCTGTGGCGGATCTGCATTGGGGGCAGGGTCAGACCGCCATCCGGTACTCGGCAGGCGCCGGCTGGCCCGCGGCGGGCGGGACGCCGAGCCGGGCGTAGAGGGCGGCGAGCCTCGCGGCATAGCGCTCCGCGCTGAAGAGCGCGGCCCGCTGCGGGCCGGCCTGGGCGAGCCGGGCGCGGAGCAGCTCGTCCCGGTCCATGGCCTGGATCGCCTGCACCAGGCTGCTGATGTCGTAGGGGTCGATCGTCAGCGCCGCATCGCCCACCACCTCCGGCATGGAGGCGGTGTTGGAGGTGATGACCGGCGTGCCGAGCAGCATCGCCTCGAGGGCGGGCAGGCCGAAGCCCTCGTAAAGCGAGGGGAAGAGCACGCCGCGGGCGCCGCGGATCAGGTTCACCAGGAGGCGGAAGGGGGCGTAGTCGAGCAGCATGATCTTGTGCCGGGTGCGGAGCGTCATTCCCTCCTGCACCAGGTAGCGGATATGGTCGTCGAACATGAGGCGCAGCTCCTCCTCCGACTTCCAGGCCTTCTTGCCGACGATGACGAGCGGGCCCTCGACGCCGCTGGCGAGGAAGGCCTGGATCATGCGGCCGACATTCTTCTTCGGCTCGATGGCGCCGAAGAAGAGCCAGTACCCGCCGGCCTCGAGGCCGAAGCTGCCCTGCACTTCGGCGGCGACCTGGTGCATCGGCGCGTCGGTGAACTTCCGGGGGATGTCGACGGCCTGGTAGGTGTTGGTGACGCGCTCCTCCGGCACGCCGAGCAGGCTGACGATGTCCCGCTTCGAGGCCTCGGAGACGGTGACGATGTGGTCGGCCTCGCGGCCGAGGCGGCGGTTCAGCCGGTAGTAGCGGCGCTTGTTGTCGAGCGTCGTATAGGGCAGGCGCAGCGGCACCAGGTCGTGCATCGTGTAGATGTTGCGCGTGCCCTTGGCGTGGAGCGGCAGCGGATAGGTCCAGTGCATGAGCTGCGGGGGCTTCGGGATCTCCACCCGGAGCTCGCGGCCGAAGATGCGGTAATGCGCATGGGCCTGCTGGAACAGGTCGCGGGTGTTCCAGATCTCGTCGAAATGCGGCAGGCGGTCGCGGAAGGTGGTGGCGATCACCTGGCCGGTGATGGGCACCGGCACCGCGAGCTCGCCGACCGGGGCGCGCAGCATGCGCTTCGCCCTGCGGAGCGCGACGAGCCATTGCGGCGGGTCGCCGACGCGCTCGTCGAAGAAGGCGATCTCGCGAATTAGCGGGTCGAGCGAGGGCGCGGCGCGGGTGCCGTAGAGCACGCCAACCTCGGCGCCGAGCGCCCCCATCGCCAGGCTGAGGTTGCGCGCATAGGTCGCGACGCCGGTGCCCTGGCCGAGGGCGAGGTTGTAGCCGTCGAGGAAGAGGCGGGGCCGGGCCTGGGAGGTCATGCGAGGGCCTTCGGGATCGGGGGCGTCGGGTCGAGTTGCACAGAAAGTTGAAGAAGAGAAAAGGGACCCACTATTTCCGAAACATTCACCGTTCCATGTTATCCCTTGTGGCGCGGTAAAAGCGGGTGTCTTATCGCCTGGTTGGTTCGGGAGCCTAACGTGGCGCGGTCCTCGGAAAGGGTTGTTGACTTGGCGGCCTCGGAGGCCGCCCTCCCGCTGCGCAGCGCTGCTGCTCTCGGCATGGTTGATCTTGCCGTTCTTATCATCCGCGCAAGCGCCATCCTCCTGCTGATGTTGCCGATTCTCCTCCTGCTGCTCGCATTCTCTTGAGCGCAACGCGCTGATGGAGGATACCGGCAGCCAGACAGCGGCGGTTTAACCGCAAGCTGATCTGGTTGACCGCGAGGATCCGTCGGATGGACATCATGACCTGGGCCGGCGGCATCGACGCCGGGGCCGACCCCGATGCGGCGTTGACCCGGGCCGACGCCCTGCGGGATGCCGGCGCCTGGGCCGAGGCCGCCTCCGCCTATGCCGCCTTCCTCCGCTCGCGGCCCAGGGAATGGTCGATCCGGGTCCAGTACGGGCACTGCCTGAAGGAGGCCGGGGACCCGCATGCGGCGCTGCTCGCCTATCGCGATGCGGAGCGGGAATGCCCCGCGGATGGCGACATCCATCTCCAGATCGGCCATGCGCTGAAGCTGCTCGGCCGACAGGATGAGGCGCTCGAGGAATATGCCAGGGCGCTGACCCTCGATCCGGCCAGCGACGCGGCGCGGGGCGAGTTGCTGGCGCTGCACGCGGCCGCGGTCGAGGAGCGCGCGCTCGCCTCGGCGGCCGCGCTGCCGGCGGTGCCGGCCGGGCGGGCGGCGGCGGGCTCCCTCATCTTCGACGCGTCCGACCTGCTCGACTATTTCCGCCACAACCGGGCACCGACCGGCATCCAGCGCGTCCAGCTGAACGTCATCCGCGAGGCGCTGGCGGCGGCGGATGCCGGGGGCGTCGCCATCGTCGGCTTCGATGCCGCCATGGGGGAGTGGAAGCCGCTGGCGCCGGCGCTGTTCCTCCGGCTCGCGGCGCTGTCGCGGGAGGGCAGCGCGGTCGGGGACCCCGCCTGGCGGGCGGTCCTTCAAGCGGTGGAGGAGGCGCTGCGGGAGGCGCCGCCGCTCGACGTCCTGCCGGGGGCGAGCCTGGTCAATCTCGGCACCTCCTGGTGGATTCCCGACTACCTGCGCGTGGTGCGGCAGGCCCAGGCGCGGTTCGGCCTGCGCTACATCCCCTTCATCCATGACTGCATCCCGCTGCTGGTGCCGGAGCATTGCCCGGGCGGGCTCGTCGATGAATTCGCCCGTTGGTTCGCCTCGGTCTGCCTGCATGCCGATGCGGTGCTGACCAATTCCGAGTGCACCCGGGCGGATTTCCGGCGGGCGCAGCGGCGGCTGCTGCCGGGACTCGAGATCCCGGCCTTCACCGTGCCGCTGGATGCCGCCGACCCGCCCACCGGCGGCGGTGCGCTGCCGCCGCTGCTGCGCTCCGGCCGGCCCTATGTACTCTTCGTCGGCACCATCGAGTCGCGGAAGAACCACCTGCTCGCCTTCAACGCCTGGCTCGGGCTGCTGCGCCGGCATGGGGCGGAGGCGGTGCCGGACCTCGTCTGCGTCGGCAAGCAGGGCTGGCTGGCCGAGGCGGCGCTGCAGCTGCACCGGAACTCGCCGGCGCTCCGGGCCAAGGTGCACCTGCTGCACGGCGTGCCGGATACCGAGCTGAGCGCGCTGTACCGGGGCTGCCTCTTCACCCTCTACAACAGCTTCTACGAGGGCTGGGGCCTGCCGGTGACGGAGAGCCTGGCGGCCGGCAAGGTGCCGCTGGTGCCGGACCATTCCTCGCTGCGCGAGGCGGGGCGGGACAGCGCCGTCTACTTCACCCCGCAGAGCGAGCCCGACCTGGTGGCGAAGCTGGAGCGGCTGGTCTTCGAGCCGGGCTTCCGGGCGGGGCGGGAGGCGGCGCTGGCCGCCGCCCCGCCGCCGCGGCCCTGGGCGGAGGTCGCGGCCCAGGTCCAGGCCGCGGTGCGGGAGGCGGGGCGCATCCGCCTGCCGGCGCCGCGCGAGCGGCTCGCCTGCCGGCTGGGCGAGGTGCATGCGCTGCGGCTGCTGCCGGGGCCGGAGCCGAGCCCCGCCATGGCGATGGCCGACCTGCTGCGCGACGGCGAGGGCTGGCACAATCTGGAGGATTGGGGGGTCTGGACCGGCCCCGGGCGGAGCCTGCTGCGCCTGCCGCTGGAGCCGGAGGCCGAGGCCGGGCGGCTGCGGGTCTATCTCGAACTGCTGGCGCCGCCGCAGGCTCTCGCCTTCCGCATCCGCGCCGGGATGCGGGGCACGGCGCCCGGCGCCTCCCGCGAGGTGGCGGCGGCGGCGGGCGAGGCGCTGTTCTGCATGCTCGAGGTCGAGGCGGCGGCGGGCGGCGAGATCGAGGTGGAGATTGAGGTCGACCGCGGCGTGACGCTGCCGGACGGGCGGCAGGCCGGGATCGGGGTGCGCAGCCTGATGGCCTGCCGGCGGGACGACCTGGCGGCGCGGCTCGACTACCTGGAGCGGGCGGCGCTGCCGCGGATGGTCGCCGCCTGACAGCCGGCTTCCTGCGCCGGACATGGAAAACCCCTCCCGGGCGGCCTGCCCGGGAGGGGTTTTTCGTCAGGCCCCGCCGCTCAGAGGAAGATGCGGGTCGAGACGGCGATCTGGTAGAGCAGGCCGAGCAGGTCGCTGCCGATCTGGAAGGCCTTGGGGTCGAGCCGCGGCAGGACGATCAGCTCGTCGCCCGGGCGCAGGTTCTCTCGCGGCTCCAGCACCAGCTCGCCGCTGGCGCGGCGGATCATGATCGACCCCTCGCTGCCGCGCGGGGTGAAGCCGCCGGCGGCGCGGACGTAATCGGCGAGGCGCATGTCCTGACGCCAGATGACGGCATGCGGGGCCGTCACCTCGCCGGCGACCAGCACGGTCTGCGAGCGCTCGGGGATGACGATGACGTCGCCATCCTCGAGCCGGATCGGCGCGCAGCGGCCGTCGCCGTCGGAGACGACGACGCGGCCCTCCGGCTGGGTGCGCCGGGCGCGCTGGATGTAGGAGGAGACGAGGTTGGCCTCGCTCGCCCGGATCGCCGCGACGCCGGTGGTCGGCGAGACGGCGAGGAAGAGCTGGCGCTCCAGCCTATCGAGCGCCTCGTCGATCGCGCGGCGCTGCTGCTGGGCGATCGAGGGGCGGAGGAGGAAGACCGAGCGGGTATCGGCCAGCACCGGGTCCACCGCGATGTGGTCGAGCAGCTGGCAGAGCTGGGTGTCGCGCTCGGCGACCAGCACCGAGGGGCCGATGCGGCTGCCCTCGACAGTGACGCGCACCGTCCGCGCCGGGCTGTCGGTGATGAAGGTGACGGTGTCCTGGTCAGCAAGGGTCTGGCCGGCGAGCTCCGTCAGCGTCGCGTAGCGGGAGAAGGGCTGGCCGCTGCGGGTGCCGCGCACCACGGCATTCGTTGCGGAGGGGAGGGGCCGAGCATAGTCGATCAGCTCGCGCCCTGTCATGGCGCGGCCGGGCACCTCGAAGAGGTAGTTGTTGCGCACCGCGCCATCGGCGCCGACGACCGCGCGCTGGCGGGCGACGACGATGGTGTCGCCCTCCTGCAGGCGGAGCTGCGGCAGCGTGCCCTCGGTCAGGAAGCGGTAGAGGTCGACATTGGCGACGTTGCGGCCGCCGCGCTGGATGGCGATCTCGCGGTAGGAACCGCGGCCAGGGTCGACGCCGCCGGCGCGCACCAGGAAGTCGATCACGCTGTCCGCCGCGGAGCCGCCGAAGCGGCCGGGGGTGCGGACGAAGCCGGTGACGAAGACGCCGATGCGCTGCGTGGACAGCAGCACGGCATAGACCTGGACCTGGCTGGTGTAGACCTTCTGCACCTCGCCCTCAACCACGCGCTGCAGGTCGCCAGCGCGGGTGCCGGCGACGCGGATCGGGCCGATATTCGGCAGGAACAGGTTGCCCGAGGGGTCGACGACGCCCATCGCCTCCGCCTCCACGGCGCCCCAGACGCGGAGCGAGACGCGGTCGCCGGGGACGATGACGTAGTTCGGGTTGGGCGCGTCGGAGACGGCGGTCGCCTCGCGGGTGAAGAGGCTGGCGCCGAAGACGGCGGTGACGCCGGCGGCGCGCTGGCCGTCGCCGAGCGGGCCGACCGCGACCGGGCCGCCCTCCGATTCCGTCACCTGCCCGGCGCGGGAGACGACGCGCTCCGAGCCCAGCAGGTTCGGCAGGGTCTGCACCACGCCGGTGCTCGGCGCCCCCATGCCGGCGCGGCCCTGGGCGGCGAGGCCGGCGGCCGACTGGTTCAGCAGTTGCTGCTGCTGGTTCATCTGGTAGGCCTGCAGCGGGGTCTGCGCCGCGGCCGGGGCTGCGGCCAGCAGCGCGGCGGCGAGGAGGGTGCTGCGCATCGCGTCAGGCCGCATGTTCGCGCATGCCGGCGACGAGCAGCCAGGCCAGCCCATAGGCGACGGAGAGGGCGAGGAAGATGTACAGCACGGTGAGGGTCGCCTTCGGGTAGCGGGCATATTCCGCGAGGTTCGGCTCGACCACGCGGAGCAGGAAGAGCTGCTGGCGCTGGGCATCGGCCCGCGCCTTCTCGAGCGAGGCGGTGGCGGAGGCGAGCTGGCCACGCGCCAGCTCCCGCTCCAGGCTCAGCCGCTCGAAGTCGCCGATCTGCTGGGAAAGGCCGGCCTCGCCGATGCTGACGCGCTCGCGCTCCTCGCGGGCCTGGGCGCCCAGCGCCTCGACGCGGTTGCGCAGCGTGGTCAGGCGCGGGTTGTCGGCGCGGGCGAAGCGCTGCGCCTCGGCCAGCTCGGCGCGGGCCTGGGCCAGGGCGCCGTCGAGCTTGCCGATGGTCTCGACGGCGACGGCGGCGGAGCGCGTCGGGTCGACCGCGCGCTCGCGCTCGCGGAACTGGCTCATGCCGAGCTGCGCGGCGGTCAGGCGGGCCTCGGCGCGGGCCAGCTCCTCGCGCGCGACGCGGAGGCTGTCCTGCTGCAGGCGCTCGTTCAGCCGGTTCACCATGGCCTCCGAGAGGTCGAGCAGGGCGGTGGCGACGCCGCGCGAATCCTCGGCGCGGAAGCTGCGGACATGGAGGGCGGTGATGCCGCTGGTCGTGTCGTACTCGACCGTCACCATGCGGCGGAAGTAGTCGAGCAGCCGCTCGGCATTCGGCTCCTCCCACCAGAGGCGGGCGATCGGGTCGGCCTCGGGGCGACGGAAGATGTCGACGAGGGGCAGCCTCTGGCGCAGCGAGGCGACGGCGTCATGCGATTGCAGGTAGTCGCGGATGCCCATCGCATCCTCGGCCGAGGGGCGGAGGGCGCCGCCGGACATCATGTCGCCGAGCCCGCCCAGGCTGGGCGCCGCGGGGGCGCGGCCGCGGATCAGGTAGCGCGCCTCGCTGTCGTATTGCGGGGCGGCGATGCCGAGGAGGTAGGCGCCGGCGATCGCGGTCGGCAGGATGACGGTGAGGCCATAGGCATGGCGCCTCGCCCAGCGGCGCAGCCTGGCGCCGAGCGCGGGGCGCGGGACGGGCCCCGACCAGCCGGCGCCGTCGAGCGCATCCGCGGCGTCAGACCGTTTGGTAGACGGCGATCGCCTGGTCCAGATCGTCATATCGGGTCAGCCTACCATCGTTGAGGACCGCGGCCGTGGTGCAGAAGGCCCGCACCGTGTCCGCCTGGTGGGATACGAGGAGCAGCGTGCTCCGGGCCTGGCGCTCGGCCAGCGCCTTGCGGCAGCGCTCGCCGAAGCGGGAATCGCCGACGGCGATCACCTCGTCCACCAGGTAGCATTCGAAGTCGACGGCGAGCGACAGGGCGAAGCCGAGCCGCATGATCATGCCCGAGGAATAGGTCCTGACCGGCAGGCGGTAGTACTCGCCGAGCTCGGCGAAATCCTCGACGAACTCCACCGTCTCCCCGATCGGCTTGCCGTAGATCCGGGCGATGAAGCGGGCATTGTCGGCGCCGGTGATGCTGTAGTGCATCGCGCCCGCGAAGCCGAGCGGCCAGGAGACGCTCATCCCCCGGTCGACCTTGCCGCGGGTCGGGTATTCGACGCCGGCGATGAGCCGCAGCAGGGTGGTCTTGCCGGCGCCGTTGCGGCCGAGGATGCCGACCTTCTCGCCGGGGTGGAAGGTGGCGTCGATCCCGCGCAGCACGGGCCGCGGCCCGAGATGGGTCTTGTAGGCCTTGTGGATGTCGTGCAGGCGGATCATCGGCTAGAGCACGAGGTCGCGGCGGGCGGCACGGATGGCGGCCATGCCGAGCAGGTTGGTGCCGGCGATCCAGGCGAGGACATAGCCGATGTCGTAGGTCGTCGGCACGGCGCCGCCGAAATGCCCTTCGCGGATCAGCTCGAAGACATGCACGCTCGGGATCCAGAGGGCGAGCCGCTGCGCCTCGTAGGGCAGCCAGAAGACCATCCAGAAGGCGCCGAGCAGCGGCATCGACAGGTAGGTGACGAGGTGGACCAGGCGCTCGAACAGCTCGGTGTAGACGGCGCCGGCCGAGACCAGCAGCGAGACGCCGTGCGAGAGCAGCAGCATCAGCACCATGCCGAACAGCATCTTGAACGGGTCCGACGGCCAATGGCCGAAGACGATGCCAAAGAAGACCAGGAAGACCACCAGCGCGCCGAGCACGGCGGCGCCCTCGAGCAGGTTCCGCGCCAGCAGGATGTCGTGGATGGTGACGTTGCGGTGGTAGAGCAGCGACTGGTTGGCCTGGATGCCGAAGGGCGCCCGGTTGATGATGCCGCGCAGCAGGTAGAAGGGGATGTAGGCGACGACCCAGAACTCGAAGGGGTTCAGCCCGCCCGGCATGGCATGGGCGATGACGTAGTGCAGCGTGCCGAGCGCGCCGCCGAGCAGCGCGGGCTCCACGAAAAGCCAGAGATAGCCGAGATTGTCGCGGCCGAACCGCGTGCCGAGCTCGCGCAGCAGCAGCGCGCCGACGACGCGCAGCTGGCAGGCGAGGGCGTCGCCCATCCGGGCGCGGGGCCGGGCCGGGGCGGACGCGGGCAGGGCGGCGCCGCTCACGGGCGCTGCAGGCCGCCGCCCCGGAGCAGCGGACGGGCCTCGGCCCATTGGCCGTCCGCGCCGCAGACCAGACGGGTCCGCTCGCCGATGCCGGCGCCGACCAGCAGCTCGCGGCATTCGCGGCCGCTGGCGGCGTTGTAGGCGCGCACCACGCGGACCAGGGCGGGGCCGCCGCCGGGGAGGGCGAGGGTGGTCTCGGCGCCGGGCTGGGCGGTGGCGGCGAAGGCGACGAGCGGGTCCATCGGCGCGGCTGCGGCGACCGGCGCGGCGGGGGTGCCCGGTGCCGTGGCGGCGGTGCAGCCGGCGAGCAGGCCAAGCCCCAGAACCATCGGGACGAGCCGCGCCATCTGCGTCCGGCCGGGACGGGCATAGCCAGAGTTGCACAGCATCACGATCAATGGCCCCCCGATCCCTTTACCAAAACGCGAGCCAAGGACAAGCTTTCTTCCTGCGACAGGCGGGCCGGTTCACCCCTATAGGCTTGGGTCCGTAAACGATGCCTTAACCGAAGCCCGGCATTCCGCCATCGTTCCGGTTTCGTTTTGGGAGCGACGCGATGCCGCTGGTTGCCGGGACAAGCCTCGCCCATCTCGTCGTCACCGGGGCGTCGCGCGGGCTCGGGGCGGCGCTGGCGCTGCGGCTGGCGCAACCGGGGCGGCGGCTGGGGCTGATTGCCCGCGGCGCGGCGGCGCTCGGCGAGACCGCGGCGGCCTGCCAGGCGCGGGGGGCCGTGGTGGAGACGGCGGCGCTCGACGTGCGGGAGGCGGCGGCCATGGCGGCCTGCCTCGCGGGGTGGGAGGCAGCGGCGCCGGTCGATGCCGTCATCGCCAATGCGGGAATCAGCGGCGGCACCGGGCCGGATGGCCGGCCCGAGGGGCATGCCGCGGCCAGCGCGCAGATCGCCGTCAACCTGATGGGGGCCGTCAACCTGGTGGAGCCGGCGCTGCCGGGGATGCTCTCGCGCGGCCGGGGCTCCGTGCTGCTGGTCGGGTCGGTGGCGGGGTTCGTCGGCCTGCCGGACAGCCCGGCCTATTCGGCGAGCAAGGCGGGGCTCTGGGCCTATGGCGAGGCGCTCAGGGCGGCGCATGGGCCGGCCGGGCTGCGGGTGACGGTGGCGGCGCCGGGCTTCTTCGAGAGCGCGATGTCGGCGCGCTTCCTCGGCCGGCATCCGCTCGAGCTGCCGGTGGAGGCGGTGGCGGCGCGGCTGGAGCGGGCCCTGCTCCGCGGCGAGGGCAGGGTGGCGATGCCCTGGGGGCTGGCGGCGGCGCTGCGCGGGCTGGCCCTGCTGCCGGCCCCGGTGGCGGACCGGCTGGTGCGGCGCTTCCGCTTCCGGATCGCGCCGGAGGACCAGGGACCGTCAGGCGAGGCCCGGGGCTGAGCGCCGGCGCAGCGCAGCCGCCTCAGACGGGTGGCGTCATGTCCTTCCACGGCGCGGCGCGCTCAAAGGCGGCGGCGGCGCGGTAGAGCAGGGCTTCGCGGAAGCCTGGGGCGACCAGCTGCATCCCGAGGGGCAGGCCGGCCTCGCGGCTCAGGCCGCACATCAGGCCGATGGCCGGGTGGCCGGTGACGTTGAAGGGCGTGCGGGCCTGGCGGGAATAGGTGCGCTCCACCTCCGTGGCATCGTCGATGCGGCAGGCGGGATCCATGGAGCTGGCGCAGAGCAGCAGGTCGGCCTCGGCGAAGGCGGCTTCGACGGCGGCGACCAGCGCGCGGCGGCGGCGCTGGGCCTGCACGTAGTCGGCGCCGGTGACGAACATGCCCGGCAGCAGGCGGCGGCGGGTGATGCGGGCATAGTCGCCCGGGCGCTCGCGCAGCCAGGCCTCGTGGATGGCGGTCGCCTCGGCGAGCATGATGGTGCGGTTGACCCCGGCGAACTCGCCGAGCGGCGGCAGGACCAGGTTCGTCACCCGGGCGCCCTCGGCGGCGAGGAGGGCGGCGGCGGCCTCCAGGGCGGCGGCCGTCTCGGGCGTCGCCGGCTGGTCGTGCTCGTGGAAGTGGCGGACGAAGCCGATGCGGAGGCCCTTCAGGCCCTTGTGGAGGTCGCGCGTGTAGTCCTCGGGCGGGTGCGGGGCGCTGCCCGGGTCGGCGGGGTCGTGGCCGGCGATGGCGTTCAGCAGCAGGGCATTGTCGCGCACCGTGCGCGTCATCGGCCCGACATGGTCGAGGGTGAAGGAGAGCGGGAAGACGCCGCGGCGGGAGACCAGTCCGTAGGTCGGCTTCAGCCCGACCAGGCCGCAATGGCTGGCCGGATGGCGGACGGAGCCGCCGGTGTCGGTGCCGAGGGCCGCCGGCAGCATCCGCGCCGCGACGGCGGCGCCCGAGCCGGAGGAGGAGCCGCCCGGATGGTGCGCCGCATTCCACGGATTGCGGGCGGGCGGGAAGGGCAGGTCGAAGGCCGGCCCGCCGATGGCGAATTCATGCGTCGCCAGCTTGGCCGGGAAGAGGGCGCCGGCGGCGCGGAGGCGGGCCGTCGCATGCCCGTCCTCGGCGGCGACGCGGTCGAGCTGCAGCTTCGAGTGGCAGGTGGTCGGGTGGCCGGCGAGGTCGATGATGTCCTTCAGCCCGACCGGGATGCCGTGCAGCGGGCTGCGCGGGCCGCCGCGGGAGATCTCGGCCTCGGCGGCGCGGGCATCGGCCATCGCTTCCTCGGCGAGGAGGCGGATGACCGCGTCGAGGCGCGGCTCCACGGCCGCGATGCGGTCGAGGCAGGATTGCAGCAGCTCGACCGGCGAGAGGCGGCGGGCGGCGATGAGGGCGGCGGCCTCGGCCAGCGGCAGGGTGTGCGGCGCGCTCATGCCTCCCCCTGGGGCTTCGCCGGGGCGCGGTAGGGCGGGATGGGCTCGGCGGCGGGGTTCGCCGGGCGGGCGAAGGCGCCGCGGAAGCGGGCGGCGAGGGCGATCGCCTCCTCCACATCGGCGCGGTGGTCCCGCCAGGCGCGGTCGAGGCCGGCGGCCTTCGCCAGGGTCTCGGCATCCTCCGCCATTCCGCTGCCCTTCTCGCTGCGGCGGCGATGGTGGCGCAAAAGAGGAGGGCGCGGAACCCTGGCAGGCGCCGCCGGGATGGGCAGGAGGCCCGGCCTTACCGGCGAAGGGACGGGGTGCCGCGGTGTGGGGGGCCCGGCACCGTTGCGGGGATGGCGGCTTTCGTCGGCACCCGGCGGGGGCTATGCAGGACGCATCGCCAGGCGGGAGGAAGGGACATGCCGTCGCCACAGGGGCTGCCGCTCGCGGGGCTCAGGATCGTCGAGCTCGGGCACTACATCGCGGCGCCCTTCGCCACGCGGCTGCTGGCCGATCTCGGGGCCGAGGTGATCAAGGTCGAGCCGCCGGACGGCGACCCGGTACGCGGCTGGGGCTCCGCGGTCGACGGGCATGCCGTCTGGTTCAGCGTGCACGGGCGGAACAAGCTCTCGGTGACGCTCAACCTGAAGAGCGAGGCGGACAAGGCCAAGCTGCGGCGGCTGCTGGCGCGGGCGGACGGGCTGGTCGAGAATTTCCGCCCCGGCCAGCTCGAGCGCTACGGCTTCGGACCGGAGGCGCTGCATGCGGTCAATCCGCGCCTCGTCATCGCGCGGATCAGCGGCTACGGGCAGGACGGGCCCTACCGCGACAAGCCGGCCTTCGGGGCGATCGGCGAGGCGATGGGCGGCCTCCGGCACCTCACCGCCAATCCGGGGCAGACGGAGCTGCCGCCGCCGCGCTGCGGCGTCTCGATCAGCGACGACCTGGCGGGGATGTATGCCGCGATGGGGCTGGTCGCGGCCTGCTGGCAGGTGAAGGGCAACCCGGAGGCGCGCGGGCGCGTCATCGATGTCGACCTCGTCAGCAGCGTCTTCTCGCTGATGGAGGGGATGCTGCCGGAATACGGGCTGTTCGGCTGGGTGCGGCAGCCGCAGGGCGCGGCGATCAAGACCGCGGCGCCGACCAACACCTATCCTTGCGCCGATGGGAAGTGGCTTTGCATCGCGGGCAATTCCGACCTCATCTTCCGCCGGCTGATGGCCGCCATCGGCAAGGCGGAGGCGGCGAGCGACCCGCGCTTCGCCACCAACGCGCTGCGCTGCGAGAATGTCGCCGAGCTCGACGGGATGATCGCCGGCTGGACCCGGACCCTGCCGGCCGCCGAGGCGGAGGCCGTGCTGGAGGGGGCGGAGGTGCCGTGCTCGCGCCTCTACGACATGCGGGACTGCGCGGAGGATCCGCATTTCCGCGCGCGGGGGCTGGTGATGCCGGTGGAGGACCCGCTGCTCGGCCAGGTGCTGCATCCGGCGGCGCCCTTCCGCTTCGACGGCGTCGCGCCGCGCGAGATGGTGCGCTGGACGGGGCCGGCGGCCGGGGCGCACAACGCGCATGTCTTCGAGGAATTGCTGGAGGAGGGCGAGGGATGAGCAGGGTCGCATTGTCGGAGGTCGCGCCGCGCGACGGGCTGCAATCCATCGGGGCCTTCGTGCCGACGGAGACCAAGATCGGCCTCGTGCGCGCCTGCTACGAGGCGGGCCTCAGGCGGATGGAGGTGGGCAGCTTCGTCTCGCCCAAGGCCATCCCGCAGATGGCGGATACCGGCGCCGTGCTGCAATTCGCCAAGCAGCTCGAGGGGCTGGAATGCACGGTGCTGGTGCCGAACCGGCGCGGCTTCGAGGCGGCGATGGCGGCGGGCGCCGACCGGCTCGGCCTCTTCATGTCGGTGACCGAGAGCCACAACAAGGCGAACCTCAACCGCAGCCGGGCGGAAAGCCTGGCCGACCTCTCGGCCATCGTGCGGGAGGCGCCGAAGGGGACGCCGATCCGCTTCAACCTGTCCTGCGCCTTCCACTGCCCCTTCGAGGGGGTGGTGCCGGAGCAGGCGACGCTCGACCTGGTGGAGCAGGTGGTGGCGCTCGACCCGGAGATGGAGGTCGCCATCTGCGACACCACGGGGAATGCGGCGCCGGACCAGGTGCGGCGGATCTTCGAGCGGGCGATCGCGGCCTGGGGCAAGCGCTTCGCCTTCCATGGGCACGACACCTACGGGATGGGCGTCGCCAATGTGGTCGCGGCGTATGAGGCGGGGGTGAGGGTGATGGACGCGGCCTCTGGCGGCATCGGCGGCTGCCCCTTCGCGCCGGGGGCGACGGGCAACGTGGCGATGGAGGACGTCGCCTGGATGTTCGGCCGGATGGGCATCGAGACGGGCGTGACATGGGACCGGCTGCTCGTCGCCGCCGACATGGCCGCCGCCGTGCCGGGCGCCGTGCCCGGAGGCGCCATGCGCCGCGTCCCCGCCGCCCGCAGGGCGGCGTAACGCAGAGAAAGCGAAGGGGGCCCGGGGGAAGCGCCTTCCCCCGGACTGTCTTCCTTAGCGCTTGCGCGCCGGCGTCCGGCTCTGCCGCGGCGGCGGCGCGGGCGGGGCGGGAGGCGCCGGCGGGGCCGTGTAGGTCACGTTGACAGCAACCCGCATCGTCGCGTTGCCCGGCTTGAGCTGGACGGTGAAGTTGTCCGTCCCGCCGAAGGCGGCGTTCGGGGTGTAGTCCACGCGCGTGTTGTCGCCGACGGTGTGGATATGGACGCGGCCGTTCTGCGGGCGGCTCTGCACCGTGCCATAGGCGAAGGGCTTCGCCCCGGACTGGGCGACGGTGATGCCGCACCAGCCGCCATCGTTGTCGACGGTCATCGTCGTCTCGACCTGCTGCCCGGCCGAGAGCACCGCGGCCTGCGGCACGGTGCAGGTCTTGGCGCCGCCGGCGAGGTCGTTGGCGTAGAGGCGCGCGCCGGTCGCGGCCTGGCGGGCCTCCTGCTGCGGGGCGCAGGCGGCGAGCAGGGCGGCCAGGGCGAGCGGGCCGGCAAGGGGAAGGCGAAGGCTCATCGCGTATGGGTTCCAGCGGTGCGGCGGGCCGGGGTGGCGGCGCGCGGGGCAGGCGCGCCCTGGCAGGCGGTGGCGCCGGAGGAAAGCAGGTCCTTGCCGGCGGCGTAGCCGGGGAGGTCATCCGCGCTCTGCAGCGCCATCACCTCGTCGAAGAGGCCGCCATTGCGCGAGCAGTAGTCGCTGCCGAGCGAGCGGGCGACGTTGGAGCGCACATTGGCCAGCTCGGTGATGTAGATGTCGTTCTGCCGCTGGCCGGGGCGGGTGCCGCCATGGGTGCGGATGAAGTACTGGCCGAAGGCGCGGCCGTTCTGCGCCAGCACGGGCTGGTACTTCGTGACGAAGGCGTTGTAGCGGTCTTCCTGCTTGCAGGTGGTGGCGACCACCATCAGCTCGGTCTTCAGCGCCTCGATCTCGAAGACGGTTTGGTCGGTGTCGGCGGCGCAGCGCGGCAGGGCGCTGGCGGGCTGGGCGGCGAGCAGCGCGCCGGCCATGAGCAGCGCCACCGGCGCGGCGGCGGGGCGGCGACGCGGCCGCCTGTTCGATTCGGTCATACCTGGCCCTTCCTGAGCAAGTGCGGGCCCTGTCCCTCCGGCCGGCGAAGCCGGCGCGGCTGGAATTTCCCCCCGCATGCGCGCCGTCTTTCGCATAAACGGCGGGCTTGGGCGAGGGGTTGATGATGGCGTTTCAGTCATGCGTCGCAAACCCCTGATCGGGCATGGTTTCCGCCTGGCTCGACCGGTGGTTTCGGCTATCATGCGGCGGGCCGGGGGGCCTTGGGGGCAGGATTCGCCGCGATGCGATGGGGGATGCTGCTGGCGCTGCTCGCGCTCGCTGCCTGCGGGACCGCGCAGGCGCCGCGGACCGGCGCCGAGGGGGCCGGGGCTTGGAGCTGCGTGCCCTATGTGCGAGCGCGGACCGGCCTGCCGATCCGCGGCGATGCCTGGGAGTGGTGGGGCGGCGGCGCGGCCTATGCGCGGGACCGGGTGCCGCGGGCCGGCAGCGTGCTGGTGATGATGCGCACCGCGCGGCTGCCGCAGGGGCATGTCTCGGTGGTCGCGCGGGTGGTCTCGGCGCGGGAGATCCGCGTCGACCACGCCAATTGGGCCTCCGGGCGGGGCAAGGGGCGGGTGGCGCGGGACCAGCCGGTGCTCGACATCTCGCCGGGCAACGACTGGTCCCAGCTGCGGGTCTGGTATCCGCCGGTCGGCGGCTACGGGGCCACGGCCTATCCGGCCTATGGCTTCATCCACCCGGGCTAGCTGCGGATCATCGGGCAGGCACCCTCGGCGAGCGGGCGGAAGGCCTGGTCGGCCGGGACGGTGGCGGCGAGGCGGTAGACATCGCCGGGATAGCGGCTCTCGCCGGGCTTCTTCACCTCGAGCAGGTAGGAAGGGTGGATCTTGCGGCCATCCTCGCGGATGGAGCCCTGGCCGAAGGCGTCGTCATCGGTCGGCATGCGCTTCATCTGCGCCACCACCTCGCGCCCGCTGGCCTTGGCGCGGGCGATGCCGAGCGCCTCGACGGCCTTCAGGTAGTGGAGGATGCCGCTGTAGTTGGCGGCATGGACGTAGTTGGGGAAGACGCCGGCGGGCAGCTTCTGCTGCACGCGGCGGGTGAAGGCGCGGGTGCGGTCGTCGAGGTCCCACCAGAAGGTCTCGGCGATGTACATCCCCTGCATGGTCTGCAGGCCGGCCGCGTTGACGCCGGTGATGGAGCCGATGATGGCGGCGAGCTTCATGCTGCGGGTGAGGCCGAATTCCTGCGCCTGCTTCACGCAGTTCACCAGGTCGTCGCCGGCCATGGCGAGGCCGAGGATCTTGGCGCCCGATGCCTTCGCCTGGAGCAGGAAGGCCGAGAAGTCCGTCGTTTGCGGGAAGGGATAGCGGGAGGCGCCGATCATCCTGCCGCCGGCCGCCTCGATGAAGCGGGTGGTGTCGCGCTCGATCGCGTGGCCGAAGGCGTAGTCGGCGGTGATGAAGTACCAGCGGTCGCCGCCGGCCTTGGTCAGCGCGGTGCCGGAGGTGTTGGAGAGGCACCAGGTGTCATAGGCCCAATGGATCGAGTTCGGCGTGCAGGCGCGGCCGGTGAGGTCCGAGGTGCCGGCGGAGGCATTGAGATGCACCTTGTCCTTCTCGACGCAGACCGGGTTGATGCCGAGGGCGATGGCGCTGTTGCCGACATCGGTGACGACATCGACGCCGCGCTGGTCGAACCACTGGCGGACGGTGTTGATGCCGACATCAGGCTTGTTCTGGTGGTCGGCGGCGATGACCTCGACGCGGAGGCCGGGGCGCGTCGCGGTGTATTCCTCGACCGCCTGGCGGACGCAGGCGACGGAAGTCGGGCCCGTCACGTCGCGATAGGGGCCGGCGAGGTCGGTCAGCACGCCGATGCGGATGACATCGGCGGGCTGGGCGCGCAGGGCCGGGGCGGCGAGCAGGCCGGCGGTGGCGCCGAGCGCGGCGCGGCGGGTCAGATGCATGGACGAGGTCTCCCAGTGGCGGCCCTTGGCCGGGACGCTCTGCGGAGCAGCCTAGAGGTTGTCACCCTTTGCGGTACAGGGTGTGGATCGCCGGGTCGAGCGCAACGTCGAGCAGCATGGGCGTGCGGGAGGCGAAGGCCGCGGCGAGGGCGGGGGCAAGCTCGGCCGGATCGGCGACCTGCCGCGCGGGGCAGCCCATGCCGGCGGCGAGGCTTGGGAAGTCGAGGCCGGGAAGGTCGATGCCGGGGGCATTCTCCACGCCGAGGACGCGGCTGAAGGAACGCATGGCGCCATAGCCGCCGTTGTTCAGCACGATGACGGTGAGCGGCAGGGCTTCGCGGACGGCGGTCCAGAGCGCCTGGATGGAGTACATCATCGAGCCGTCGCCGATCACGGCGACGACGCGGCGGCCGGGATGGGCGAGGGCGACGCCGACCGCGGCCGGCAGGCCATAGCCGAGGCCGCCGCTCGCCATGGTGTAGAAGCCGCCCCAGTCGCGGATCGGCAGGTGCTGCTGGATCGCCGGGCGGTGGGAGGGGGCTTCCTCGACGATGATCGAGTTCGCGGGGCGCGCCGCAGCGAGGCCGTGGAGCAGGTATTCGACGGGGATCGGCCTGGCCGCCGCAGGGGCCGGCGGGCGCGGGCATGGCGGCGGAGCGGGGCGGCGGCTCTCCGGCAGCAGCGCGGCGAGGGCGGGGAGGCCGAGGCGGAGGCTGCCGAGGATGCCGGTGCCGGAGGGGGCGGCGGCGATCGCCTCGCCATCCGCCGTCATCTGGATCAGGGGCGGCAGGCGGTAGCCGCCGGCGACGTGGAAGGTGAAGACGGGGGCGCCGAGGACCAGGACGAGGTCATGGGCGGCGAGCCCGGCGGTGACGGCGTTCGGCGCGGCGGCGAGGAAGCCGGCGAAGAGCGGATGCTCCTCCGGGAAGCTGGTGCGGCTGGAGAAGGGGCTCGCCAGGACGGGGGCGTTGAGACGCTCGGCCAGCGCCACGGCGGCGGGGCCGGCGCCGGCGGCATCCACCTCGGGGCCGATGACGAGGACGGGGTTGCGGCTGGCGGCGAGCGCCGCGGCGGCCTCCCGCAGCAGCTCGGGGTCGGGCCCGGCGTCGCGGCCGGTGCGGCGGGGCGGGAGGGGCTCGGCGGGGGCTGACCAGTCATCCATCGGGATGGAGACGAAGGTCGGGCCGCAGGGCGGCTGCATGGCGATGTGCCAGGCATGGGCGAGGGCGGCGGGCACGTCCTCGGCGCGGGCGGGCTCGACGGACCACTTCACATAGGGCTTCGGGAATTGCGCTGCCTCGGTGGCGCCGAGGAAGGGGTTCATCGGCAGCAGGCTGCGGGCCTGCTGGCCGGCGGTGATCACCAGCGGCGCCTGGTTGCGGTAGGCGGTGAAGATGCTGCCGGCGGCATGGCCGACGCCGACCGCCGAATGCAGCGAGCAGAAGGCGGCGCGGCCGGTGGCGCGGGCATAGCCGTCCGCCATGGCGACGACGGAGGACTCCTGAAGGCCGAGGATATAGCGCAGGTCGTTCGGCCAGCGGTCGAGGAAGGGCAGCTCGGTCGAGCCGGGATTGCCGAAGACGGTCGTCATGCCGCAGTCGCGGAGCAGCTGCATGACGGCATGGCGGACGGTGCTGGTGCCGGGCGTGCTCATCGGGGAAGCTAAGCGCAGAGCCCCGCGCGCCGGAAGGAGCCATCGCATGCGCCGCCCCGCCATCGGCACCGTCCTGCCCTCCTCGAACCGGATGGTGGAGCGGGTGCTGGCCGAGATCCTGGCGCTGTTACCGGCGGTGGATGGATGCGTGGCGCGCATTCCCTATTGGGGGCAAGGGCTGGGGCAGCCGGCGGATGGCTACGACCTCGCCGGGTTCCGCGAGGCGGCGCGGCTGCTCGGGCATGCGGGCGTCGGCGTCGTCTGCTGGAACGGGACGCGGGGGGCGGCGCTCGGCCTCGCGCAGGACGAGGCGCTGGCGCGGGCGATGGCGGAGGCGGCTGGCTGCCCCGGCATCACCACGGCGATGGCGACGGTCACGGTGCTGGCGCGGCTCCGGGTGCGGCGGGTCGGGATGGTGGCGCAGGGGCCGATGGAGGAGGCGGCGGCGCATGCGGCCGGGCTGCCGGTGGAGGTCGCCGGGCTGCGGGGCTTGGGCATCCGCGACAATGCGGCGGCGAGCGCGGTGGAGCCGGGGGCGATCGCGGCCTCGGCGCGCGAGGTGGCGGCTGGGGCGGAGGCGGTGCTGATCTGGAGCACGAACCTGCCGGGCCTCGGGCTGGTCCCGGCGCTGGAGGCGGAGCTCGGCGTGCCGGTGCTGGACTCGGCCTCGATCGGCGTCTGGGCCTGCCTGGATGCCTTGGGCGTGGACAAGCGCCCGGCGAGTGGGCTCGGCCGCCTGTTCAGCCTGAACTAGAGGCAGGGTCCGGGGCCAAGCCTTGGCCCCGGCGGGGGTCTACGGGGGCAGCGCCCCCGTATCCTGGCTAGTCGCCAGCGGCCGCCCGCTTGACCATCTCCGCCGCCGTCCGCGTCCGGGCCGTGCGGTCCGCTGCGCGCATCGCCGTCTCCATCAGCCCGCGCATCTCGGCCCAGGTGCGGTCCCAGGAGATCTGCGCCAGGCGCCGGTCCACCTGCTTCAGCCAGGGGGTGCGGGGGCGGGTGAGCATCATGTCGAGGGCGCGGGCGAAGCCCTCCGCATCCTCCGCGATCTCGACGAGGCCCGGGCTGCCATCCGGCTTCGGGCCCCAGTCGCGCACCACGTCGGTGATCGGCGTGGAGACGACGGGGAGACCGGCGGCCAGGAATTCCGGCGTCTTGGTCGGGCTGATGAAGCGCGTGCTCTCGTTCCGGGCGAAAGGCATGAAGCCCGCATCCCAGGCGCCGAGACAAGCCGGCAGCTCCTTGTAGCCGCGGCCGCCGAGCCAGTGGATGTTCGGCAGGCGGGGCAGGTCGGCCGGATCGATCTTCATCACCGGCCCGATCATGACGAAGGACCAGTCGGGGCGGAGGGCGGCGAGCTCGCCGACCAGGGCCGGGTCCATCCGCTCGTCGATCACGCCGAAGAAGCCGATGCGCGGGCGCGGCAGCCCGGCCACCTCGGCCGGCTCCGCGGCACCGGCGCGGGCGGCGGCGAAATGCGCCGTGTCGATCGAGGAGGGGAAGCAGGAGACGCGCGCATGGCGGTTGCGCTTCGCCTCGTAGAGGCTGCGGCCGCCGGTGAAGACCAGGTCGGCGCGGTTCAGCAGCGCCTGCTCCAGCTCCAGCATCCGGGGCGGGGCGCCGCGGAAGGCGGAGAGCTCGTCCATGCAGTCGTAGACGGTGATGTCCGGGCGGAGATGGGCGCTGAACTCCAGCGCCATCGGCGTGTAGTACCAGGCGATCATCGGCCGGCCGGCCTCGGGCGCCAGCAGCTCGTTCAGCAGGCTGCGCTGGGCGGCGATGGCGGCGGCGTCGGTGATGCCCTCCGGCAGCAGGGGGACGGCGATGGTCAGGCCCTCGGGCATCCTGTGGATGTCGAGGCGGGGAGTGATGCCGGGATGGTAGACCGGCTCCTCGAGGTAGAGCACGTCATAGCCCTGGGCGGCCCGTGTCAGCAGGTGCTGCGGCCGCTGGTAGACGAAGTTCCAGCGCAGGTGGGACAGGCACAGCAGCAGCGTGGACGGGGTCGGGCGCGCAGCGGCCAAGCGGGGGGCAGCGCTGCCCGGCAGGGCGTCGGTCATGAGGGGTCCCTTCAGTTGCACTCGCCTGGGACCACCGGCGGGAACCCGCCGGCGGAGGCCGAGCCGGGCGGCAAGCCGCGCCGTGCGCGGTTGGGGCCAGCGGATCGGTTATGGCATTGCAACGCAGCGAAGGAGCCGGCAGTTCCCGTCCGGAACGCCTCCGGATGCGCAACGGTTCAGCCCGGAGCCGCCACTTTGTCGCCGTAATTGCAATGCGTTGCGGCTGCACAGCGCCAACATTCCGGAAGCCGGGCCTTGCAGACGTAGCGGCCATGCAGGATCAGCCAGTGGTGGGCGTCGCGCAGCAGCTCGGGCGGGCAGCGCCTGACCAGCCCGTCCTCCACCTCGCGCGGAGTCCGGCCCGGGGCGAGGCCGGTCCGGTTGCCAATGCGGAAGATATGGGTGTCGACCGCCATGGTGTCCTCGCCGAAGGCGACGTTGAGGACGACATTCGCCGTCTTGCGGCCGACGCCGGGCAGGGCCTCGAGCGCGGCGCGGTCGGCGGGGACCTCTCCGCCATGGCGCTCGATCAGCAGGCGGGAGAGGGCTGCGACGTTCTTCGCCTTGCCCTGCCAGAGGCCGATGCTGCGGATGAAGGGGGCGACGCCCTCGGGGCCGAGGGCGGCCATCTCGGCCGGGCCGGGGGCGGCGGCGAAGAGGGCCGGGGTGCAGCGGTTGACCGCCGCATCCGTCGTCTGGGCGGAGAGGACGACGGCGACCAGCAGGGTGAAGGGCGTCGCGTAGAGAAGCTCCGTCTCCGGCTTCGGGTTGTGCATGGCCAGCGCCCGGACGAATTCGCCGGCCTGGGCGGCCGCCATGCGGCGGGCGCGGCGGGGCTTGTCGGCGGTGCCGTGAAGAGGCGTCTTGGCGGAAAGGCGGGGCATTGGCGGCGATTCAATCCATGGCAGGATGCGGGGGCGATCCCATCTCCGGTGACGTTATGCCAGCCCCCAGCGAGAGCGCAGCCCAGCCCGTCCTGTTCGAGGCGATCTGCACCCCGGCCCGCAGCCTGGGGCGGCGCGGGATGCGCGTGCTGAGCGTAGCGCTGCTCGGGCTCTCGGCGGCGACGGGGGGGATGTTCCTGGCGCTCGGGGCTTGGCCGATCCTCGGCTTCACCGGGATCGAGGCCGTGCTGGTGCTCGGGCTGATCGCGATGCACCGGCGCTGGAGCGCGCGGGCGGCGGAGGTGCTGGTCCTGACCGGGGAGCGGCTGACCATCCACCGGACCGACGGGCGCGGGCGGCAGGAGGAGATCGGGATCGACCCTTATTGGGCGCGGCTCAGGCTGGAGGAACGGCCGGGTCGCGTCAGCCTGCTGGTGCTGCGGCAGCGGGGCAGCGAGGTGGAGATCGGCCGGCTGCTGGGCGACGAGCAGAAGCGGGACCTGGCGGGCGCGCTGGACCAGGCGCTGCGGCGGCTGCGGGAGCCGGTCTTCGACAACCCGCAGCTGCGCAAGGAGTGAGAGCCGGCTATTCGCCCGGAGTGAGGCTCTTGATGAGGTCGAAGACGCGCTTCCGCACCGAGGGGTCGGTGATGCGGTAGTAGGCGCGAACGAGCTCGAGCGTCTCGCGGCGGTGGAGCGTGTCGTCCTCGAAGGCGTCCTGGCTGTCGGCGAAGCCCATGGCACGGCGGATGCCGTTCATGGCGCCGCCGACGGCATCCGGCATGTCGTCGAAGAAGAAGCCGATCGGGACGTCGAGCACGCGGGCCAGGTCGAAGAGCCGGCTGGCGCCGATGCGGTTGACGCCGCGCTCGTATTTCTGCACCTGCTGGAAGGTCAGGCCGAGCGCCTCGCCCAGCTTCTCCTGGCTCATGCCGAGCAGGGTGCGGCGGAGGCGGACCCGGGTGCCGACATGCACGTCGATCGGGCTGGGGCGGGGTTCCCGCGCGATGCGGTCCAGGGGTTCGTCGCTCGGCATTCCTGTCTCATCCCAATCCGAGGCGCCGGTCGCAGGGCACCCGAAGGCTGCGGCCGACGCACGGGCCGCAACGGCAGGGACCACTCCCTAACAACTCTCTTACGCGCGGCCCCAGGAAGCGTCAATACTTTCGAGATTTCTCAATAAAGATCACACTCGCGGCGCCGGCGATGCAGCCGGTTGCGATACAACCCTGGGCCGCAGACGCCACGAGAAGCCAAGGCACAGCACGGCCAGGACAAAGGGAATCGCCAGCCCGAACCGGGCGAAGGGCGGCGGCGCCGCAGGCCCCGGCAGCGTGGCCATGGTCGTGCCCATGCTGCCGAGCGGGATCATGGCCAGCAGCCGGCCCCGCGAATCGAAGAGGGCCGAGATGCCGGTCTGCGCCGCGCGGGCCAGCGGCAGCCCCTCCTCCACCGCGCGCAGCCGGGCGGCGGCGAGGTGCTGCCAGGGGCCGGCGGAGAGGCCGAACCAGCCGTCATTGGTGATGTTCACCAGCCAGTCCGGCCGCGGCGAGGGGGTGACGGCGGCGGGGAAGATCACCTCGTAGCAGATCAGCGCGCCGAAGGGCGGCAGGCCGGGCGGGGCCAGGCGCTGCGGCCCGGGGCCGGCGGTGAAGTCCATCCCGCCGGTCACCAGGCGGATCGGCAGCAGGCCGGAGAGCGGCATGTACTCGCCGAAGGGGACGAGGTGGGACTTGTCGTAGACCGCCTCGACCCGGCCTGCCGAATCGAGGGCGACGAGGCTGTTGAAGACGCGCTGCAGCTGGCCGTCCGGCGCCCACTCGCCGCGCACGGTGCCTGCCAGCAGCGTCGCGCCGGGGGGCAGGGACCCGGCCGCCAGACGCTGGGCCTCCGGGTCCTGGGCGAGGAGAAACGGGCTGGAGGTTTCGGGCCAGATCACCGCCAGCCTGCTGTCCGGTCGCGCGTGCCGTGCGGCCTCTGCAGTCAACCGCAGGTAGCGCTCGAAATTGGGCATGCGCTGCTCGGGACGCCACTTTACCTCCTGCTGGATGTTGCCCTGCACCAGCAGGAGTTGCAGCCCAGGGGCCAGGGGCTCCGGCTGGGCCAGCCGCCAGGCGCCGAAGCCGGCCAGGGCGGCCATCAGCGCCATCGCCCCAGCCCAGGGGCGCCAGCCCGGCAGCAGCGGCAGGCCGGCGAGCAGCATCGTCAGCAGGGAGAGGCCATGGACGCCGATCAGCGATGCGGGCTGGATCGGCAGGGCGGCGAAGGCCCAGACCGTGCCCATCAGGTTCCAAGGGAAGCCGGTGAAGAGGAAGCCCTGGGCGAGCTCCGCCAGGACCCAGGCGCCGGCGAAGCCGAGCAGCCTCGGCCAGCCCGCCGGCAGGGCGCGCGCCGCCAGTACCGGCGGCAGGACGAAGAGCGCGAGGGGGATGGCGACCGCCGGCGCGGCGACCGGGACGAGCCACCAGAAATCCGCGACATCGGTGAGGATGGCGTGGGTGATCCAGTAGATGCCCGCCAGCCCGTGCCCCCAGCCCCAGGCGAAGCCGAGCCAGGCGGCGCGCCGGCCGCTCGGCGCGGCGGCGACGAGGGCCAGCAGGCCGGGGATGGCGACCAGCAGGACCGGCACGGCATGCACCGGCGGCAGGGCGAGGGCGGAGACCAGGCCGAGCCCGAAAGCGGCCGCCAGTTGCCGCCGCCAGGGAAGCGCGACGAGGCGCGCGAGGGAGGAGGTGAGCACGGCCGCAGCTAGACCAGCGGGGCGGCCAGGGCAAGCCGCAGGCGCGTGTCAACCGAAGGGATCCACCGCGACCACGCGCCAGCGCGGCGGAAGCCAAGCCTGCAGGGCGAGGGAAAGGGCGATGCCGCGGCCTGGCTGGCTGGCGGAGGCGAGCACGAGGCGCACGGTGGCGATTCCGGTGGTCTCGATCGCCGGTTCCGCCCAGCCGGGGCCGACCCGGGCCTGGACCAGGGCCGCCAGCCCCTCCGGCGTCGCCCGGTGCTGCTGCACGCTGCGGCTGAGGCCGTCGAGGAAGCCCGGCCCCGGCGCGGCCAGGGGTGGGGCTGCCTGGCGCAGGGCCTGCCAGTCGACCAGGGCGGCGAGGCTGGCGCGGTCTGCCGCTCGCAGCGCCGCCGCCAGCTCCCGCGCCGCCTGGCGGGGGGCAGCGAAGGCGGAGGCGGCCATGACCAGCAGGGCGAGCGTCAGCAGCGCCGGCAGGATGCGGCCCTTGCGCTCGCGGGCGCGGGTCGGGGCAGGGGCCTGCGGCGGCATCCGGCGATGGGTGGCGTCATAGCCGGCCCAGATCTCGTCCCAGGGATCCTGCTCGACGCTTGACCTCGCCGCGAAACCCGGGCGCATCATGGCTCATCCCCGGCGATGGCGGCGGGGCGGGAATATCGCCTTCTGAGAGAATGTCCCATTTGTCGCTCCATCGTCTCGGCGAATGGGATTCTGTCTGGGCGTGCTGAAGGAATGGTTAAGGCGTGCCATTGCGATTCCGAGAGGCCAAGACCCTCCGCATGCGCTTGCGTCCCGGCAAAGGCCTGCCGTTGATCGCCTTCGCCCTGCTCGGCTGCAAGACGCCGACCCCGCAGGCCGAGAAGGACTGGGTCTTCGCCTGCCCGGAGGCGGAAAGCCGCGTCACCTGGGATGACGGGCGGAGCCTTACCTTTACAGGGACGGACCCGGTCGACCCCGCCATCTGCACCGGGCGCCTGGCGGGCGGCGGCACGGTACGGCTGGTCTGGGGCATGGTCGAGGAGATCAACAGCGAGGGTCGCGGGCACCGGGCGGGGATGCAGAGCCTCTTCCCGGCGAAGACCGGGATGAATGCCAGCTACACCGCGACCGTCTCCTACCCCGGCAGCGGCATCCAGTACCCTTTCGAGACGCGCTGGCGGGTGGTCGGCTTCGAGAAGCTGGACGGGCCGGCCGGGCGGCTCGACACGGTCGTGCTGGAGCGGATGGTGAACGGCACCGGCGGCAATGCGCAGCAGAGCTTCACCGTGCGCTACTGGCTGGAGGGCGTCTCCGGCATCGTGGTGCAGCGGAAGGTGGAGCTCGGCCGCGGCGCGACCAGCCTGCTGCGGGACCTGAGGGCGACCGCCCTCGGCCTGCCCCCGCCGCCGCCGCGGCAGCCGCCGCCGGCGGGGGCGCCATCCGGTGCGCCTCCGAGTTGATTTTGCCTCCTCGAACCATTGCAGCTTCGCGAACAGGGCCCATCTGCGGCCGCGAGCCTGGGTCATCGGCCCGTGAGCCTCGGGGATCCGCATCGTGAACATTCAGACGCCGAACCACGTCATCGACACCAAGGCCAGCTTCGAGGGCCGGCCGAGCCGGGAGGAGGCCGAGGCCGCCGTCCGCACCCTGCTGCGCTGGACCGGCGACGACCCCGACCGCGAGGGGCTGGTCGACACCCCGGCCCGCGTCGTCCGCGCCTACGAGGAGTTCTTCGCCGGCTACGATGTCGACCCGGTGGAGCTGCTCGCCCGCTCCTTCGAGGAGACGGATGGCTATGACGAGATGGTGGTGCTGCGCGACATCCGCATCGAGAGCCATTGCGAGCACCACGTGGTGCCGATCATCGGCCGGGCGCATATCGCCTACCTGCCCGCCGGGCGCGTGGTCGGCATCAGCAAGTTGGCGCGGGTGCTCGAGGTCTATGCCAAGCGGCTGCAGATCCAGGAGAAGCTGACCGCGCAGGTGGCCAACTGCATCAACGACGTGCTGAAGCCGAAGGGCGTCGCCGTGGTGGTCGAGGCGGCGCACCAGTGCATGACGACGCGCGGCATCCACAAGCCGGGCGTCACCATGGTGACGAGCCGCATGCTCGGCGCCTTCCGCGACGATGCCTCCACCCGGAGGGAGTTCCTGGCGATGATCGGCGGGCAGCGCGGGTCGGTCGAGGGGTAGAGGGCACCCCGACCAGGCGGGGTCGGCGGCCGGAGGAGGTCGCTGGAACGGATGCCTGGCCCTTAGGGCGCCTTCCGTTCGCACCGGCTCGCGAAAGCCGCTCCGGTTTATTGTTTCGTCGGGCAAACACCTCCGGCCAGCTATGTCCAGCCGGTCGGAGTTTGCCCTAGCGGCAGGCGCTCCGGGCGGACTGCTCGGTGCGCTCGGCCCGGCCGGCATCGCGGCTGCGGCCGGTGGTCGCGGCGATGGCGGCGGCGCTCTGCGCCTCGCCGGCCGCTTCGGCGCAATAGGAATCGGTCGAGGCTTGGGACGCATAGCCCGTCGGCGGCAGCGGCGCCGCATAGGGCGGGGCCTGGGAGTAGACGGCGCGCGGCTGCGGCTGCTCGCTCACCGGCACGCGGACCATGCAGGCGGCGAGGGAGAGCGCGGCGAGGGGCAGGACGATGCTCTTCATGCCAGCCCCATCGCGCGTCGGGGCCGGTGGTTCCGCCTCCAACCCTTGAAGCAAACTCCGATCGGATGGAGTTTGCCCTAAGGCAGGGTTTCGCGCGGCGGCGCGGCACCTTCGGGCGGCAGGTCCTCGACGCCGACCGGGCCCGGGGCGGGGGCGGGCAGTCCGCCATCGGCATTGGGCGTCGCTACCGAGATCCAGTCCCTGAGCGCCCGGCGGAGCTGGAACTCGAACTCCACGTTGAGGTCGTCCATGGCGCGGCGCAGCAAGGCATCCGGCGCGTTCGGGCGCCTGGCTTCCGGCCCGCTGACCGAGCGGGTGACGGCGGCCTCGGCGAAGCCGAGCCGGCTGCCGAGGCCGGAGAGGATCTCCAGCCGGCAGCCGAGCAGGCAGGTCAACGCATCCGCCCGCTGGATCACCTGCGCCTGGCTGACGGTGAAGCGCGCCTCGCCGGTGGTGCCGACGGCGATCATCCGGTCGCGCGCCATGATCCGCACCGCCTCCGGTGCCGAAGGCGAGAGGCGGGCGCCGACATCGCCGGGCACCGGGGGCAGTGCCTCCTCGACGATGTCGATGGCGGCGACGTTCAGCGGCAGCGGCGAGAGGTACTTGTAGCCGAGCGGTCCGGGCGGCAGCGGCACCGGCTCCGGCGGCCCCGCGCAGGCGGCGGCGAGCAGGGGGAGCAGCAGGATGCTGCGCCGGTCGGGCATCGGGCACCTTTCAGCCGAAGCGGCGCCGCTTGGGTCACGGCTCATCCGGCCGTACCGCTGCCCTGGACTTCCGCGCGGTCGAAGCGGAAGTCGAGGTTGCAGAACTCGCAGGTCATGGTGATGGCGCCATCATCCTGCGCCATGTGGTCGAGGTCGTCCTGGCCGAAGCGCGCCAGCACGCCGGCGAGGCGCGAGCGCGAGCAGCGGCAGCCGTAGGAGAGCGGCCGCGGCCGGTCGAGCGCCAGCCCCTCCAGGTGGAAGAGCCGGCGCAGCAGGGTGTGGGAGGGAAGGGCGTCGTCCAGCAGCTCGGCATCGGTGAGGGTGCCGGCGAGCGCCAGGCCGGTGCGCCAGGCCTCCTCCTGCGCCTCGGCATCGAGCTCGGGCGCGATGCCGCCCTCGCCGGCGACCCTCTCGATGATGAGGGCCGAGGCGCGCCAGCCGGCCTCGGTGCGGTCGCAGGCGAGCCGAACATAGGCCCGGAGCTGCTCCGAGGTGCGGAAGTAGTGCGCGGTCATGGCGGCGAGCGTCAGGCCCTGGATCTCGATGATGCCCTGGTAGCGCTCCATCTCCGGCCCCTGGTCGCAGGTGAAGGCGAGGTAGCCGCGGCCGAGCAGCGCCGCGGCATCGCCGACCGGATCCTTCGACAGGAGCCTGGCCAGCGCCGCCTCGTCCGCCTTGGCATAGCCGCGGAGCGCGCCGGCCTCGGTGCAGTCGGCCAGCAGCATGGAGACCGGGCCGTCGCCCTTGGCCTGGAGCGAGAAGCTGCCCTTGAATTTGAGCGCGGCGGCGAGGCCGGCGGTCAGCGCCAGCGCCTCCCCGGCCAGGCGGGTGACGGCGGGGTGGTTCTCGTGCCGGGTGAGCAGCGCATCGGCCAGCGGGCCGAGCCGGACCAGCCGGCCGCGCACCGGCTTGCGCTCCAGGTGGAAGGGCAGGATGCCGCGCGGGACGCTGATGTCCGGCACCGGCGGCCGGTCATGCTGGAGGAAATCGGGTGTGGCGGAGGGTTGGGTGGGGTCGGACAACGGAACGGACCTTGGTGCTTTGGCCCCATAGATAGGGGCGCGGATGGGCCGCGCCCACCCGCCCCGGCGGATCAGCCGGCCCCGAGCGCCCAGAGCAGCACGCCCTTCTGGGCGTGCAGCCGGTTCTCCGCCTCGTCGAAGACGACGCTCTGCGGCCCGTCGATCACCTCCGCCGCCACCTCCTCGCCGCGATGGGCGGGGAGGCAGTGCTGGAAGATCGCGTCCGGCGCCGCATGGCGCATCAGCGCCGAGGTCACCTGGTAGGGGGCGAGCAGGTTGTGGCGGTTGGGGCCGGCGCCGTCATCGCCGGTCTCGTCGTTCATCGAGACCCAGGCATCGGTGACGACGCAGCGGGCGCCGCGGACGGCCGCCACCGGGTCCTCGGTGAGCTCGATGGTGGCGCCCTGCTCGCGGGCCCAGTCGACCACCCATTGCGGCGGGCGGAGTGCGGCGGGCGTCGCCAGGCGTAGGGTGAAGCCGAAGCGGGCGGCGGCCTGGATGAAGCTCTGCGCCACGTTGTTGCCGTCGCCGACCCAGGCCACGACCTGGCCGGCGATCGGGCCGCGATGCTCCTCGAAGGTAAGCACGTCGGCCATGAGCTGGCAGGGGTGGGAGATGTCGGTCAGCCCATTGATGACCGGCACGGTGGCGTGGGAGGCCATCTCGCGGATGCGGTTCACGTCATGCGTGCGCATCATGATGGCGTCCACGTAGCGGGAGAGGACCTTCGCCGTGTCGCTCAGCTCCTCGCCGCGGGAGGACTGCATGTCGCGGGCGTTGAGGTAGACGACGTCGCCGCCGAGCTGGCGGATGCCGACCTCGAAGCTGACGCGGGTGCGTGTCGAGGGCTTCTCGAAGATCAGCGCCACGGTCTTGCCGGCGAGCGGCTTGGCGCCGAGGCCGCGCTTGGTCTGCGCGGCGAGGTCCAGCATGCGGCGGAGCGTCGCCGGCTCGAGATCCATCAGCTCGAGGAAGTGGCGGGGGGGATGCTCCCCCCCGCTGGCCATGGGCTTCAGCGCTGCGCTCATTTCGCGGCGTCCCGCGCCTGGGAGGGCGTGCAGCGGAGGCAGGCCCGGTCGAGCAGGCGGAGCGCCTCGTCGGCCTCCGCCTCGGTGATGATGAGCGGCGGCGCCAGGCGCAGCACGTTCATCCCGGCGGCGACGGTGAGCAGGCCCTCCGCCACCGCGGCGTTCTGCATCTCGCCGTTGGAAACCTCCGGCCGGAGCTTGAGGCCGACGAGGAGCCCGGCACCCTGGACGCCCTCGGCCACCGCCGGGTGGCGGTCGGCCAGCTCGAGGAGGCCGCGCCAGAGATGGCGGGCGACGCGGTCGACGCCGTCGAGGAAGCCAGGGGCGAGGATGATGTCGAGCACGGCATTGCCGGCCGCGCAGGCAAGCGGGTTGCCGCCATAGGTGCTGCCATGGGTGCCGGGCTTGAGGTACTGCGCCACCCGCTCCTTCGCCAGGATGGCGCCGAGCGGGAAGCCGCCGCCGATGCCCTTGGCCGAGGACATGACATCCGGCTCGATCCCGGCCCATTGATAGGCCCAGAGCTTGCCGGAGCGGCCCATGCCGGTCTGCACCTCGTCGAGCGCGAGCAGCAGGCCGAACTCGTCGGCCGCGGCGCGCAGGTCGCGCAGGAATTGCAGGCTGGCCGGGCGTACGCCGCCCTCGCCCTGGATCGGCTCCACCATGATGGCGGCGGTCGATCCGTCGATGGCGTCGCGCAGCGCGTTCATGTTGCCGAAGGGCACATGCCTGAAGCCCTGCACCGGCGGGCCGAAACCGGCGAGGTACTTCTCGTTGCCGGTCGCCGCCAGCGTGCCGAGGGTGCGGCCGTGGAAGGCGCCCTCGAAGCAGATGGTGACGAAGCGCTCCGGATGGCCCTGCTCCGCATGGTACTTCCGGACGGCCTTGATCATCCCCTCATTCGCCTCGGCGCCGGAATTGGCGAAGAAGACCGAATCCGCGAAGGAGGTCTCGACCAGCCGCTGGGCGAGCTTCTCCGCCTGCGGGATGCGGTAGAGGTTCGAGGTGTGCATCACCCGCGCCGCCTGCTCGGCGATGGCCTGCACCAGGTGCGGATGCGCATGGCCGACGGAGGCGGTGGCGATGCCGGAGCCGAAATCGAGGAATCGTCGCCCGTCGCCGGTCCACAGCCAGGCGCCCTCGCCCCGCTCGAAAGCGAGGTCGGCGCGGTTGTAGGTGGGCATCAGGGACGGAATCACGGGGTCATGGGCTCCTCTTCTCGCGCGGCCCGCGCGGATCGCGGGCCTGCCCGGGAGAAGAGGCGGATTTGGCCGCAATCGGCGGGCGGCGTCAAACCGTCCGGGATGAAATTCGCCCGCTCCGGCCGGGGAAATGCGTTTCTCGTCCGGTGCGGGGCTCAGCCGCGGCGGTCGGGCTGGCTCTCATAGGTGAAGGTCGGCAGGCTGCCGAGGCTCTCCTTGGTGGCGCCGGCCAGCGTCCAGCGGCCATTGCTGTTGGCGGCCATGTTCAGCCGGTCATAGGGCACGGCGACCAGCTTGGCGCCGATGCCGAGGAAGCCGCCGACCGAGATCACCGCCACCGGCGCGCTGCCGCCGGGCGGGATCAGGATGTCGTCGATCTCGCCGATGCTCTCGTTGTTCTCGTTGTAGACGGCCGAGCCGATCACCTTGCTGGCCCGGCGGCCGCTGCGCAGCGCGCTGCTGTCGACGGCGAGGGCGCCCGTAGTGGCGCCGGTGCCGGACGGCGCGGCGGCGCGGTTGCTCTCGGGCTGGGTGCCGGTGGTGTTGGTGCCGAGGGCGCGGTCCACGGCGCGGCCGGCCGCGGTGCCGGGCGGGTTGCCGGGCGTGCCGTCGGCCGGGGTGCGGTTGCCGGTCGCCCCGTCGACGCCGCGCTGGGTGGCGGTGCTCGGCGGGTTGCCGGGCGTGCCGTCGCGCGGGCTGGCCTGGGCGAGAAGGCCGCCGGCGGCCTCGCGCGGCTGGCCTTGGCCCTGTCCCTGGGCCAGGGCCGGGAGGGAGAGCAGCGCGGCGGCGGCGGTCATGGCGAGGAGGGAGTCGCGGGTCGTTCGCATGGGCGGCGTTACCTTCGTTGCTTGACCCGGTCCGGGCCGGGCGAGGCATGGGGAACGCCAGGCGGCAAGCCGTGGTTGCCTCCTGGGCGCAGCCGCGCCGGTGACAACCCGGGGCTGTGAAGGGCTCAGGCCGGGTCGCCGGTGTCGGGGACGAGGCCCGCCGCCTCGATGCCGGCCGCGGCGCAGACCTCGTCCTGGGCCGAGACGTCGCCGCTGATGCCGACCGCGCCGAGGATCAGGCCCGAGGCGTCGCAGGCGAGGACGCCGCCCTGGACGGGGACGGCCTTGCCGCCCGAGAGGTCGGACAGGGCGTTCATGAAGCCCTGCATCGACTGGGCCCGCCGCGCCAGCTCCCGCCCGCCGAGGCCGAGGGCGAGGGCGCCCTTCGCCTTGCCCTCGGCGATCTCCGGGCGGAGGAGGGAGGCGCCGTCCTCGCGCTGCATCGCCTTCACCTGGCCGCCGGCGTCCAGCACCACGACGGTGAGCGGCAGCAGGTTGAGCTCCCGCCCCTTGGCCAGGGCGGCGGCGATGATGGCATTGGCTTGGGCGAGGGTGAGGCCGTTGGTCGGGTAGCGGGCCATAGGGGCGTTCTCCGGCTTGCGTCGCCCTTGCCTATGCCCGGCCAGGCGGGGGTTCGCCAGCCCCGGGGGGATCGTGGCAGATTGCGCGCGATGACGAAGGAGCGACCGAAACGCCAGCCCATCCCCGCCGGCCCGCCGCCGGGCGAGGCGCGCTTGCGCGAGGCGGCGCTCGCCCATCTCGCCCGCTTCGCAGCGACGGAGATGGGGCTCAGGCGAGTGCTGGAGCGGCGCGTGGACCGCTGGGCACGGCGCGCGGAGGCGGAGGGGCAGGACATCGCCGCCGCGGCCGGGGCGCGGGCGCTGGCGGCGCAGGTTGCGCGGCAGATGGTGGCGCTCGGCGCCGTGGACGATGCGGCCTTCGCCGCGGCCCGGGCGCGGCGGCTGGCCAAGGCCGGGCGGTCGCGGATGGCGATCGCGGCCCATCTCGCCGGGAAGGGCGTGGCGCGGGAGGTCGCGGCCGCCGTCCTGCCGGAGGAGGAGCTGGATGCGGCGCTCGCGCAATGCCGGCGGCGGCGCATCGGCCCCTTCGCCCGCGCGCCGACGGAACGGGAGGCGCGGCTGAAGGCGCTGGGCGCGCTGGCGCGGGCCGGCTTCGGGCGCGAGGTGGCGGAGCGGGCGCTCGACATGGCGCCGGAGGAGGCGGAGGAGCGCCTCATCCGGCTGCGTCAGGGCTAGGGCGCGCTGTCAGGCCGAACCAATGACCCCGATCGGATGATCCCATCCGACCGGAGTTCGCCCTAACCGGCCTTCAGCCCGCGATCCTCGATCCGGACGGTGCCGGTGGCGCAGGGGTCGACCTGGCGCAGCTCGGCGGCGCGGCCATCCGCCCAGATGACGCGGAGGTCCTGCGCGCCGCCGGCCGTCGCGCGGTAGCGGGCGCTGCGGCCCGGGCGCAGCACCTCCTGGCCGAGCCGGTCCTGGCCCCAGCCCTCCAGCGAGAGCCGGGCGAGGAAGAGCCGGTCCACGGTGCGGGAGGAGGCGTTGACGACCTGCAACTCGCCCTCGCAGCCGCGGCCGGGCGGTGGGGCCTCGGCGGCGGTTTGGGCCGGCGGGGCCGGGGCGCAGGCGGCGAGGCCGAGAGCCAGGGTGATGAAAGCCAGGGCGCGTCCCGGCATGCCGGCGATCCTCGAAGGAGGCCGGGACGATAGGGGCACGGGCCGGTGGCCTGCAAGTTCAGGTTTAGCCGGCTATGAGGATATCATCGCGTATGGTGATGCGCCGGGTGGTGCAGCCATCGACGCTGCGAAGCTCGGTCGCCCGTCCGTTCACCCAGACCAGGCGCAGGCGCCAGGGGCCGGGACCGTCGAGGGCAACGGGCATCCGCCCCGAAGCGGGCAGGGCGGGCGCCTGGCCGAGCAGGTCGGTGCCCCAGGCCTGGCCGGCGGCGGGGGCGAGGTAGAGCTGCTCGACGGCGAGGGAGGAGGCATTTTCCAGCACCGCCTGCGACGGGCCGCAGGCGGCGCGCTGGCTGCCGCAACCGCCCAGCGCCGCGACCAGGCCGAGGGCAGCGAGCCGCCGCATCAGGCCGGGTCGATGGGGGAAGGCGGGGTGCCGCCGGCCTCGATCGCCTCGGCAGCGGCGAGCAGGATGTCCTCCCGGTAGCGCCCGGCGACGAGCTGGACGCCGACCGGCGCCGTGCCGGCGAGGCCGGTGCTGACGGCGAGGCCGGGCAGGCTCAGCAGCGGCAGGCCGACCTGGGGGAGCTGCGCGGCGAGGATTCGCTGGAAGCCCTCGAAGCTCTCCACATCCGAATGGTCGGGGAAGGGCAGGGCGCCGGAGACGGGCATCAGCGCCACCGGGTACCGCTCGAGGAAGAGCAGCCATTCGCGCAGCAGGGTGACGCGGCGCTGCAGCGCGTCCTGGAACGCATTGAGGTCGGGGGCGGGGCTCAGCCGCTCCATGAAGCCGTAGACGGCCAGCGCATCCGGGTCGGCCTCGCGGGCGATGGCCGCATTGCCGCCGCGGCGCATCTCGGCGAGCCAGAGCGTCGCCTGCAGGCGGGCGGATTCGCCGAGCGGGGGAAGGGCATCCACCTCCTCCACCTGCCAGCCGGCCGCCGTCAGCCGGGCGGCGGCGTCGCGGAGGGCCCCGGCGATGGCGGGGTCGACCGGCATGCCCTCGGGGGCGATGCAGAGGGCGGCGCGCCGCGGATAGGCCGGGCCTTCGAGCGGGGCGGGCGTCCACCAGGGGTCGCGCGCATCGGCGGCGCTCATCGCGGCGAGGCCGAGGCGGAGGTCGGCAATGCTGCGGGCGAGCGGGCCGGAGACGGCCATCAGCTGCCCGCCGATGAAGCGGTCCGCCGCGCTGGCATTCCAGGCCGGGATCCGGCCGATGGTCGGGCGCAGGCCATGGATGCCGCAGGCATAGGCTGGGTAGCGGATGGAGCCGCCGATATCCGTGCCATGGCCGATGGCGCCGATTCCTGCGGCAGTGGCGGCCGCGGCGCCGCCGGAGGAGCCGCCCGGGGTCAGCGAAGCATCGCGCGGGTTGCGCGTCGCGCCATGCAGCGCGTTGCGGGTGAACCAGCGGAGCGAGAAGGCCGGCGTGTTGGTGCGGCCGATGATGACGGCGCCTGCGCGGCGGAGATTGGCGACGACCGGGCTGTCCTGCTCGGCAACCAGCCGCTCCTGGAGGCGAAGGCCGTTGGTGGTGGGCCATCCTGCCTGGTCGGCATTCACCTTCACCGTGACTGGCACGCCGGCCAGCGCTCCAGGATCCTCGCCGCGGGCCAGCGCCGCATCGACGGCATCGGCGGCGGCGAGCGCCTCGGCCGGGTCATGGGCGATGACGGCGTTGATGCGAGGGTTCACCGCGTCGAGCCGGGCGAGGGCGGCGGCGGTCGCCTCGCGGGCCGAGGCCTCGCGCCGGCGGATGCGGGCGGCGAGGTCGGTGGCGGTCAGCCGCCAGAGTTCGGTCATGCGGGGCTCCTCAGGCGTTAGGGCGGCGCACTGTTTCCCGCGCCCGGCGGGCGGTCAACCGGGGGCGCTGGCGAGGAGCAGGACGCCGCCGCAGATCAGCCCGATCGCCGCCAGCTTCTGCCCGCCGAGGCTCTCGCCGAACATCAGATGGCCGATGACGGCGACCGCGACGTAGCTGGCCGCGGTGCAGGGCAGGGCGACGCTCATCGGGATCCGCCGCAGGGCGACGATGTAGAGCAGCGCCGCGCCGCCATAGGTGGCGAGGCCGATGATGGTCATCGGCCGGAAGAGCTGGGAGAGGAAATGCCCGCCCGCCACCGCCCCTGCCTTCAGCATGACCTGGCCGGCGAGCGAGGTCGCGATGGCGAGCGCCAGCGCGCCCCAGTAGGCGCTCATCGCTGGGCGCTCACTGGGCGCGGTCCACCGGGAGGCGGGCCGGCAGCACCTCCCGCACCACGCCCTGCGGCTTGCCGTTGGCCGAGAGGAAGGCGCGGCCGACATACTCGCCCATCACGCCGAGGATGAGGAACTGCACGCCGGCGAGCAGCAGCGTCGTCGTCATGGAGGAGGCCCAGCCGGAGGGCGTGCCGCTGCCCGTCAGCGCCTCCACCACCACGGCGACGGCGCCGAGCAGGCCGAGGATGCCCATCGCCACGCCGGCCAGGATGGCGAGGCGGAGCGGCAGGATGGAGAAGTTGGTGGCAAGGTTCAGCCAGAGCAGGACGAGGCGCTTCAAGGTGTAGTTGGAGCGGCCCTCGGCGCGGGCGAGATGCATCACCTCGATGGACGCGATCCGCTGCGTCACCTGCATGATCAGCCCGTCGATATAGGGATAGGGGCCGCTGTAGCGGGTGACCTCGGCGACGACGAGGGCGCTCATGCAGCGGAAGGAGGAGAGGTAGAGGCCGCGCGGCTTGTCGAGCAGCATGTCGGCGACGCCATTGGCGAAGCGGCTGCCGAGGTTGCGCCAGCCCTCGTGCCTCTTCTCGGCATAGCGGGTGTAGACCACGTCCCAGCCGCCGAGGCGGGCATGGTCGTAGAGCTTCAGCACCTCCTCCGGCGGGTTCTGCAGGTCGTCGTCCATGGTGATGACATAGGCGCCGCGGGCATGGCGGAGGCCGGTCATGACCGCGTTGTGCTCGCCAAAGTTGCGGGCGTGCTCGACATAGGTGAGCGGGATGGTGGCCGTCGCCGCCAGCGCCCGGCAGACCTCGCCGGAATTGTCCGGGCTGCCGTCATTCACCAGCACCACCTCGAGCCCGCCCTCGGGACGGAGGGCAGAGAGCGCCTCGACCAGGCGGCCGACGGTCGCGGCGCCGCGATAGACCGGGACGACGATCGAGAGGCCGACCGGAGGGCCGGGTGGCTCCGCCAATGCCTGGGAAAGCTTCAGGTCCTCGAAACCCATCTGGGGAAACCTCATGCGCGGATGGCGGTGGCAAGGATGGAACCGCCGGCGGGGAAGGGAAGCCCGAGCCCCATCAGCCGGCGCTCCAGCACCGTCACCGTATGGAGACTACGGTCCAGCCAAGGCGGAAACGGGGCAACATCGGAGCCATGATGGGGCGCGCGGGCCAGGAGCTTGCGCTGCGCGACCATCACCGGCAGCAGCAGGGCGTTCCAGTAGCGGGTGCGGATGGCGGTGAAGCCGCCGGCCTCCAGCAGGCGTCGGGCGCCGGCGGCGGTGAAGCGCCGGCTGTTCCGCACGCGGAGGTCGTGGGCGGAACGCAGCCAGTCGAAGGCGGGCAGGTTCAGCAGCAGGAGGCCGCCGGGGGCGAGGACCCTGGCCATCTCGGCCAGCGCCGGCCCGGGCTCCACGGCGGCGTGGCAGAGCACGTCGAGGCTCGCCACGGCGCCGAAGCGGCCGGCCTCGAAGGGCATGGCGTTCACCGAGCCGATGGCGACGGGCACACCGGCCTTGGCCCGGGCGCGGGCGGCGGCGGCGGGGAAGTATTCGAGGCCCGTCGCCGGGAGGTCCGGCCGGGCGGCGCGCAGCCGGGCGAGGAAGCCGCCGGTGCCGCAGCCGGCATCGAGCAGGCCGGCGCCGCCGATCCGCGCGGCCGGCAGGGCGGCGATCGCATGGGCGTGCAGGGCGCGGTACCACCACATGCCCTGCTCGGCGGCATCCATCAGGTCGTATTCGGCGGGTTCCACGCGGCGCTTCTGACGGTTCGGCGCGGCGAAAACAAGGCGCGACGGTGGCGGCATTCCCGTTCTGTCTTGCGAAGCATGCACCTTCGGTTATCACCCTGAAGGGTAAGGCGCCGCCTGTCCTTCCGCCGATTGGCCGCCCCGCGCGGGGCCGCAAGGAGTACGCCGTGCCGGAGCCTGTCTGCTGCCCCCTGCCTCCCGAACCCGGGCGGGCGGGCTGATGCGTGCCACGGCCCTGCCGCTGGCGCCGAGCTTCCGCGCCGCGCCCACCGGCGAGGAGGCAATGCGGGGCCTCGCCGTCGTCGCCCTCGGCTACGGGGTGGTCTCCCTCGCCGATGCGACGGTGAAATGGGTGATGCCGGAGATCGGGCCGGCGGCGGCGCTGGTCTGGCGCGGGCTGATCGGGGCGCTGCTGGTCTTCCTGCTGGCGCGGGGGCGGGGGCTGATCCCGGTCAACCGGCGGCTGCTCGCGGTGCGGAGCCTGCTGCACTGCTGCGTCTCGATCACCTGGTACTATTGCTGGGCCGCGGGGGTCTCGCTGGCCGACAGCTATGCGGTGGCCAGCGCCTCGCCGCTGCTGATGACGCTGCTGGCCATGCCGCTCCTTGGCGAGAAGGTGGGGTGGCGGCGCTGGACCAGCACCATGGTCGGCTTCGGCGGCGTCCTCTTCATGCTGCAGCCCGGGGGCGAGCTGTGGCGCATCGAATCGCTCATCCTGCTGGCGGCGACGGCAGTGATGGCGCTGACCCGCATCTGGACGCGCATCCTGACGCGGACGGACGGGCCCAACGCCATCGCCTTCTGGCTGCTGCTGGCGCATGTGCCGATGGGGCTGCTCGGCCTGCCCTTTCCCTTCCTCTGGCCGGCGGGCGGGCCGCCGCCGCTGCTGCCGAGCCTTTTCGGCATCGCGGCGCTGGTCGCCTTCGGCCTCGCCAATGCGGTGGCGCAGATGCTCTTCGCCCGCGGCTTCGCCCTCGCGCCGATCCAGGCGATCGCGCCCTTCGAGTACACGCCGCTGCTTTGGGGGATCGGGCTCGGCTTCCTGATCTGGGGCGAGGTGCCGGCCTGGACCACGCTCGGCGGGGCGGCCGTCGTGATCGGGGCGGGGCTCTACAACGTCCACCGTGAGCGGGTGCGGCGGGCGCAGGAACGCGAGGCCCAGACAGGCGGGGTGGGGCGCGGCTGATGCCCTTTCGCCACGACATCCGGCGGGGCGCGCTCTGCATGCTCGCCTCGCATGCGCTCTTCACCGGCATGAACGTGCTGGTGAAGGAGCTGGGCGGGCGCATCCCGGTCGTCGAGCTGATGGTCTTCCGGAGCGTCTTCGCCCTGCCGGTGCTGATGGTGATCCTGATGCGCTCGGGGACGGGCCTCGGCAGCCTCCGGACGCGGCGCTTCGGCGGGCATGTGCTGCGGGCGGGCAGCGGCATCGCGGCGCAGTCCTGCGGCTTCTTCGCCCTCACCCTGCTGCCGCTCGCGGAGCAGACGGCGCTCGGCTACACCCAGCCGCTCTTCGTCACCATGCTGGCGATCCCCTTCCTCGGCGAGAGGGTGGGCATCCATCGCTGGTCGGCCGTCGCCATGGGCTTCTGCGGCGTGCTGGTGATCGCGGCGGGGCAAGGAGCGCTCGGCGGCGTCGCGGGGGCGCCGGTGATGGGCGTGGCGACGGCCGTCGCGCAGGGGATGTTCTCGGCGCTGACCACGCTGCTGGTGCGCCAGCTCTCGGCGACGGAGAGCTCCACCTCCATCACCCTCTGGCAGTCGCTGTTGATGGGCAGCTTCGCCCTCGTGCTGCTGCCCTTCTTCTGGGTGACGCCGACGCCGCTGGAGTTGGCGCTGCTCATCCTGATGGGGCTGGTCGGCGGCGCGGCGCAATGGCTGCTGACCGAGGCCTGGGCCAGTGCGCAGGTCTCGGCGCTGGCGCCCTACTCCTACTCGGCATTGCTCTGGTCGATGCTCTTCGGCTTCCTAGCCTTCGGGGACTTGCCGGGGCCGGCGATGCTGGTGGGGAGCGTGTTGATCGTCGCGGCCGGCTTGTACATCCTCCACCGCGAGCTGGTGCGCCGCAGGGCGATGCCGGTCGCGGAGGAGCGTAAGGTATGAGCATCCCCTTCCTGACCCAGGATGGCCTGGCGCATGGCGCGGTGGAGCGCATCGCGCCGGGGGTGCGGAGGCTGGTCTGCAACAACCCCTCCGCCTTCACCTTCCGCGGGACCAACACCTACCTGATCGGCGAGGGCGCAGTCGCCGTGATGGATCCCGGGCCGGAGGATGAGGCGCATCTGGCGGCGATCCTGCGGGCGACGGAGGGGGAGACCATCACCCGGGTGATCGTCACCCATACCCATCGGGACCACTCGCCAGGCGCGCGGCCGCTGGTCGCGCAGACCGGGGCGATGACTTATGGCTTCGGCCCGCATGTGACGCCGCCCGAGGTGGGCGGGGAGGGGGGCGACCATGGCTTCCACCCGGATGTGCGGCTGGCCGATGACGAGGTGCTGGAGGGCGAGGGCTGGCGGCTCCGGGCGCTGCACACGCCGGGGCATTGCGCCAACCATCTCTGCTTCGCGCTGGAGGGGACGGGCATCCTGTTCAGCGCCGACCATGTGATGAGCTGGTCGACCAGCGTGGTCAGCCCGCCGGATGGCGACATGGCGGACTACATGCGGAGCCTCGACCGCGTCATGGCGCGGGAGGACCGGCTGCTGCTGCCGGGGCATGGCGCGCCGCTCACCGAGCCGAAGCCCTTCCTCGCCGCGCTCAAGGTCCATCGGGAGGAGCGGGAGGCGAAGGTGCTGGCGGCGCTCCGGGTCGTCGGCCGCGCGACGCCGACGGAGCTGGTGCCGCCGGTCTATGGGCCGCTCGACGCGCGGCTGGTCGGGCCGGCGGGACGGAGCCTGCTCAGCCACCTCATCAAGCTGGAGGGCGAGGGGCGAGCGGCGCGCGAGGGCGAGGCCTGGTCAGCGCTCCGGTAGGCGCGTGTCCATCCCGCGGAAGCAGACCAGTTCCCGCGCCTCGCGCTCGGCCGGGCTGAGGGCGAGCCAGCCGACGAATTCCCGCAACACCTTCGAGGTGATGCTGGCGATCTTGTGCCGAAAAGCTTCCTCGATGCCGAAGAAGCGCAGCTCCTCCAGCTCGCCGCTGCCGCGGAGGGTGCCGTGGGCGGCCTCGGCCGGGGCAATGAGGAAGCGGGCGTTGAAACGGCGGAACCGGTTGGGCGGCGTCACCGCGCGGCAGAGATAGTCGAGCGCGGCGAGGTCGGGCAGCAGGCGCTGCCCCTCCTTCCGGCCGAGGACGAGGCCGGTCTCTTCCTCCAATTCCCGGGCGGCGGCGATGCCGATGGCCCGCGCCAGGGAGGGCGGGGCCTGGCGCTCGAGGCAGGCGCGGGTGAAGGGCGGGAGGTCGCCGAGGGCCGGGGCGCGGTGGTCGGCGCGGTCTACCCGGCCGCCGGGGAAGACCAGCACATTCGGCATGAAGCGGTGCGAGGCGTGGCGGAGGCCCATCAGCACCTCAACCCCCTTGGGCCCCTCGCGCCAGAGGATGAGGCTCGCGGCATGGCGGGGGGTGACGGAGCGGGCGGCGCGCTTCGCCTCCTCGGCGCCACCGGGATTGTCGGCGGTGGGAGCCTCAGTCAAGGGCGAGGCCTTGCAGCTTCAGCCAGGTGCGTAGGCCGAAGCGCTCCGGGACGGAGAGCTGGCGGGCGGCATTCTCGCTCCAGCCGCAGCCCTCGGGCTTCGGGCCGTGGATCTCGGGGTAGCGCGGCTTGGCCGGGGGTCGGGCGCCGTCATAAGCCGGCAGCGCCGCCTCGAGGCCGCTGTCGTCATAGGTCTCGTGGTGGACAACGAGGGACTGCGGCAGGCGCGGCGAGAGCCAGTTGCGCGGGCCCTCGGGCCAGCCGAGGGTGAGGCCGGCGACGGGGAAGACGCCCTCCGGCAGGCCGCACATCGGCCCGATCTTCTCGACATGGTTGCGGACATAGGAGATCGGGCAGGTGCCGAGCCCGGCCGCCTCCGACGCCATCACCGTGAAGCCGAGGGCGAGCGCCGCATCGGCGGTGGCATTGAGGAAGGTGTCGACATTGTCGTTGGCGTGGCGGCGGCCATGCAGCGCGGCGACGCGCCGGCCGCGGCGGATATCGCCGCAGAACAGCAGGAAGACGGGCGCCTGCTTGATCCAGTCCATGCCGCCGATCCAGTCGGCGATGCGGGCGATTTTCTGCGGTGTCCGGATGAGGATGACCGAGTATTGCTGCAGGTCCGACTTGCTCGGCGCCGATTGCGCGGCGGCGAGGACCGTGTGCAGCAGGGCCTCCGGCACCGGCCGGTCGGCGTAGCGGCGGGTAACGCGGCGGTCGAGCAGGGCGGCCAGCGCCGGCGGGACTTCGGCAGGCGGCGTGAAGGGCAGCGGCGCCTCGGGCGTGAGGCCGTAGCGACCGCGGATCAGGCTCTCGGGCGTCACGGCATCTCTCTCGTCGCTGGATGGAGCCCTTCCGTGGCTTTGCCACGGAAGGGTTGCCGAAGCCTCACGCATCAAGGCGGCCTTGCCGGGGCCCCCGTAACGCCGCGAAGCGGTGTCCTGGGGAGGTTACAGCGGATCCCAGCTGAACACTTCGCCCGACCGCTCGAGCGGGACGAAGAAGCTCTTCAGCGCCGGCAGCGCATGCTCCGCCAGGCTCTCCGGCGTCCAGCCCTCGCCGCTATGGATGCTGCGGATCGGGCGGTTCTGGCTGAACAGGAAGAGCTCGTTCATGCGCGGGGCGAAGATCTGGCCGTTGACCTCCTTCGCCGCGTCGGAGGCGAGGAAGACGGCGAGCGGCGCGTTCTTCTCCGGCCCCATGCGCATGATCTTCTCGACGCGCGCCCTCTGCTCCGGCGTCTCAGCCGGGATGGAGGAGGTCATGCGGCTCCAGGCGAAGGGGGCGAGGCAGTTGGAGCGCACGTTGTAGCGCTTCATGTCGAGCGCGATCGATTTCGACAGCGCCACGATGCCGAGCTTCGCCGCCGAGTAGTTCGCCTGGCCGAAGTTGCCGATCAGGCCGGAGGTCGAGGTGATGTGGACGAAGGCGCCGCTCTCCTGCTTGCGGAAATGCGTCGCCGCATGGCGCGACATGTAGAAGGAGCCGTTGAGATGGACGTCGATGACGGCGTTCCACTCCTCGGGCGTCATGCGGTGGAAGATCTGGTCGCGCAGGATGCCGGCATTGTTCACGACGATGTCGATGCGGCCGAAATGGTCGAGCGCCGACTGGACGATCCTGCCCGCGCTCTCCCAGGAGGCGACGCTGTCGGTGTTGATCTCGGCCTGGCCGCCGCGCTGCTCGATGATCGCCTTGGTCTGCTGTGCCGGGGTAGCGGACTGGCCCTCGCCGGTCAGGCTGGCGCCGATATCGTTGATGATCACCTTGGCCCCCGCCTGCGCCATGTGCAGTGCGATCTCCCGGCCGACGCCGCCGCCCGAGCCGGTGACGACCGCGACCTTACCATCCAGCATGCCCATTTGGCGCTCCTTCCCCATAGGTGGCTATCTATTTCTAGACCCGTCCGGCGCCGCCGTGAAGCGGGTTGCCCCGCGGGTCAGGCCATTGCATACCCGGATTCGGACAGGGGGAATGCCGGGTGACGCTGGTCGCGCTGGAATCCGTCGGAAAGCGCTTCGCGGGCCGCACCGGGTCCTGGGAGGCGGTGCGCGATGTCAGCCTCGACCTCGCGGAGGGCGAGTTCACCTGCCTGCTCGGCACCTCCGGTTGCGGCAAGACCACGGTGCTGAACATGCTGGCCGGCTTCGAGGCGCCCAGCAGCGGCCGCATCCTACTCGACGGCCAGCCGGTGCGCGGCCCGGGCGCCGAGCGCGGCGTGGTCTTCCAGGGGCATGACAGCCTCTATGACTGGCTGAGCGCGCTCGACAACATCGCCTTCGGGCTGCGGCTGCGCGGCACACCCAAGCGCGAGCGGCGCGAGCGGGCGGAGCACTTCCTGCGAATGGTCGGGCTCAGCGGCCAGGGGGCGAAGCATCCGGCGGAGCTCTCGGGCGGGATGAAGCAGCGCATCCAGATCGCCCGGGCGCTCGCGGCCGACCCGCGCATCCTGCTGATGGACGAGCCCTTCGGTGCGCTGGACGCCATGACCCGCGCGACGCTGCAAGGCGAGCTCACGCGCATCTGGACGGAGACGCGCAAGACCATCCTCTTCATCACCCATGACATCGAGGAGGCGGTGGCCCTCGCCACACGCATCGCGGTCATGACGCGCGGGCCTGGGGGGACGCTGAAGGCGGTGATCCCGGTCGACCTGCCCTATCCGCGCGACCGCACCTCGGACGGGTTCATGCAGGTCTTCCGCGCGGTGCATGCGCAGATCCACGCGGAGATCCACGCCGCATGAGCCGGGAGCATGCGACGACAGTCCTCGGCTACCTCGCCGGCTTCGCATTGCTCTTCCTGGTTTGGCACCTGGCCGCGACGCTGCTGGTCCGCTCCACGCTGTTCCCGCCGCCGGGGCCGGTGCTGGCGCGGGGCTGGGAGCTGATCGAGGACGGGCTGCTGCAGGAAAGCGTCACCGCCAGCCTGCGCCGCATCCTCATCGGCTTCCTGATCGGCAGTCTGGTTGGCGTACCGCTCGGCCTCGCCATCGGCAGCTTCCGCTGGGCGCGGCTGCTGCTGGAGCCCTGGACGGAGTTCTTCCGCTTCATCCCGGCGGTCGCCATGATCACCGTCTCGGTGATCTGGTTCGGAATCGGGGAGGAAAGCAAGGTCTTCCTGATCGCCTATACCACCGTCTTCGTCGTCACCATCGCGACGGCCGCCGGCGTCGGCGCAGTGGCGCGGGACAAGATCCGCGCGGCGCAATGCCTCGGCGCCTCGCGGCTGCAGGTCTTCGCGCTCGTCGCCCTGCCGGCGACGGTGCCCTACATCCTGACCGGCATGCGGCTGGCGATGGCCAATTCCTTCGTGACCATCGTCGCGGCGGAACTGGTCGCCAGCAATGACGGACTCGGCAAGATGCTGTGGGATGCGCGGCTCTTCATGCAGATCGAGGATATCTTCGTAGCGCTGGTGACGCTCGGCCTGCTCGGCTTCGCCACGGACCGCCTGTTCCGGCTGATGATCCGCGCCTTCGCCGGGCGCTTCAACCCGACCATGTGAGGACCGCCATGCTCCGCCGCAGCCTGCTCGCCGCGCCCGCGCTGATCGCTGGCCTGCCCGCCCGCGCCCAGGGCAGCATCAAGATGACGATCGCCACCGGCGTCGATCCCTCCTTCGCGCCCTTCTATGTCGGGCGGGAGGGCGGCTTCTTCGAGCGCAGCGGGCTGGATGTGACGGTGAATACCGGGCCCTCCGGCAGCGCCATGGTCGCCTTCCTCATCGGCGACCAGGTGAACGCCGCCTTCGGCGCCGAGCAGGCCGGCGTCTCCGCCCATATCCGCGACCCGAATGTGGTGGTGGTGGCCGAGGGCACGGCGCTGCTGCGCTGGATCAGCGTGCTGGCGCGCGGCGTCGACAGCATGGAGGCGCTGAAAGGCAAGAAGGTCGGCGTCGCCCGCGGCACGGGCAGCGAAACCTTCTGGCTCTCCGTCGTCGACAAGCTGAAGCTGAACCCGGCGGACTACACCATCGTCAATGTCGAGGCGCCGGAGATGGTGGCGGCGCTGGAGCGCGGCAATATCGACGCCTTCGCGGTCTGGGAGCCCTGGCCGACGCGGGCGCTGCGCGCCATCCCCGGCACGAAGATCTTGCTGAACAACGAGCCGATCCAGATCGTCCGCAACTTCATCTATATGAACAAGGCCTGGGCGGAGGCGAATGGCGAGGCGACGACGCGCTTCCTCCGCGCGCTGCTCGAGGCCACCGCCTTCATCGAAAGCAACCCGGCCCAGGCGGCGCAGCAGGTGGCGCGCTTCCTGCGGCAGGATCGCGGGCTGATGGCGGAGCTGATGACCAAGGTGCGCTACCCGCTCGACCTGACGGCGGATTCCGTCGGCAATGTCCAGCTGGCGATCGACCAGCTGCGCGGCATGAACCGACTCGGCCGGGAGGTGACGCCGGCCGAGGTGATCTGGCCCGAGGCCCTGCGCCGCGTGGCGCCCGACCGGGTGAAGATTTAGCCGGGGATCCGCACCGGCAGGCCCGCGATGCCGTGGATGAAGTTGGAGTAGATCCGCCGCGGTGGGCCCAGCACCTCGATCACCGGGAAGCGGGCCAGGATCTCCTCCCAGAGGATGCGGAGCTGCAGCTCCGCCAGGCGGTTGCCGACGCAGCGATGCACGCCGAAGCCGAAGGAGAGGTGCTGGCGGGCCCTTGGGCGGTCGATGAGGAAGCGGTCAGGCTGCTCGATCGCCTCCTCGTCGCGGTTGCCGGAGACGTACCACATGGCGACCTTGTCGCCAGCGCGGATGGTGCGGCCGCCGAGTTCCACGTCACGCGTCGCGGTGCGACGCATGTGGATGACCGGCGTCACCCAGCGGATGATTTCGGAGACCATATTGGGGATCAGCGCCGGGTTGTCGCGGAGCTTCCGGAACTCGGCCGGGTTCTGATGGAGGGCGAGCAGGCCGCCGGTCATTGAGTTGCGCGTGGTGTCGTTGCCGCCGACGATGAGCAGCGCCAGGTTGCCCATGAACTCGCGCAGCGGCATCTCCCGCGTCGCCGGGCCCTGCGCCAGCATGGAGAGAAGGTCGAAGCGCGGCGGGCCGTCGCGGCGGGCGTTGAACAGGGCGCCCATGGTCTCGGCCATCACCTTCAGCTCGGCGAAGCGGGCCTCCTCCGTCGGGACCAGCGGGTCGGGGGCGTTCACGTCGCAGATCGCCACGTCCGACCAATAGGTGAGCTTGTGCCGCTCCTCGAAGGGGAAATCGAAGAGGGTCGCCAGCATCATCGTCGTCAGCTCAATGGAGACGCGCTCGACCCAGTCGAAGGGCTCGTTGCGCGGCAGCTCGTCGAGCACCCGCTGCGTGCGCTCGCGGATCAGGACTTCCATGTTGGCCAGGTTGCCGGGGGCGACGATGGGCTGGACGACCTTCCGCTGCTCGTCATGCCGCGGCGGGTCCATGCGGATGAAGCTCGGCCGCGCCATGTCCTTCGGCTGGTCGAGCAGCTGAATGCCGCCGGCCTCGGAGGAGAAGGCGGCGTGGTTCACCTCGGCCGCCATGATGTCGCGGTAGCGGGTGATGGACCAATAGGGGCCGAAGCGGCTCTCGGCGCAGAAATGCACCGGCTCCTCGCGGCGGAGGCGGGCGAAGAGCGGGCCCCAGGCCTCGTTCTGGTAGAGGGCCGGGTCGCTCGGGTCGAGCTGCGACAGGTCGGACGGGGCGCGGGTGATGACGTTCATGGCGGGCCTCCCTGCGGCGAACTGCGTCGCCCTTGCAGGGAAGCCTAGCGCAAGAGGGGGAGCGGGCGAGGGAAAACTAGGCTTTCTCCGTGCCCGCAATGATCCCGCCGGCGAGCGTCGCCGGGCTGCGCTCCCACCAGCGGCCGGCATCGACCCAGGTGATGAAGTCGAGCACTCCGCGGTTGAAGGCGTCCGGGTCCTCGATATTCATGGTGTGGCCGCAGCGGGGCATGACCATGAGAGCGCTGGTCGAGATGGCGCGCTTGAGGAAGAGGCCGGGCTCCAGCGTCGGGTCGTCCTCGTCGCCGCAGACGATGAGGGTGGGCAGCTTCATCCGCCGGAACTCGGCCTCGAGGTCGAAGAGGCTCGGCCGCTCGCGCTGGACGCCGCGCATGGTGAGCATGGCGCCGTCGGTGTCGTGCTCGGCGAGCTGGGACATGAACTCGGCATAGCCGCGGGGGTCCTTCTCCTCGAAGACCAGGCGGGTCGGGCCGCGGCCATAGGTCCTGGCCATCTTCCACATGCCCTCGGCGGCGATGCGGTCGGCCGTCGCGTCCACCTCGGCGCGGAACTGGTCGCGCTTGCCGGGGGCGGCGCCGTAGCCGACGCCGGCGGCGGTCAGGCTGCGCGCCAGATGCGGGAAGCGGAGGCCGAGATGGAGGGTGGCGAAGGCGCCCATGGAGAGGCCGACCACATGGGCCGGAGCGAGGCCGAGCCGCTCGATCACCTGGGCGATGTCGTCCGTGGCGCGGTCCTGGGAATAGGCGGCCGGGTCGTGCGGGACGGCGGAGGGCGGGTAGCCCCGGGCGTTGAAGGCGATGCAGCGGTAGCGCCGGGCGAAGAAGCGGAGCTGCGGCTCCCAGCTCCGGGCGTCACCGGCGAATTCATGGACGAAGACCAGCGGCGTGCCCTGGCCGGCCTCCTCGTAATGCAGCTCAACCCCGTCATCGGTGGTGATGGTGGGCATCGGTCCCGTCCCCTCTGGCGCGCCGCGGAGGCTAGCCGCCCCCTGGGATTTGGGGGAGGGGGGCTTCAAAGAGGACCCGTATGGTCCTATTTAGGACGCATGAGGGACGTGTGGTGTTGAGGCTCTCGAAGCTGACAGATTATGCCGTGGTCGTCATGGCTCGGCTCGCGCGCGAGGGTGCCCTACCGGATGGGCAGGTGCAGACCGCGCCGGGCCTCGCCCAGGCGACCGGCATCGCCGAGCCGACCGTCGCCAAGGTGCTCAAGATATTGGGCCAGGCGGGGCTGGTGGAAGGGCTGCGGGGCGCCCGCGGCGGCTACCGGCTGACCCGGCCGCTCGCCGCGGTGCCGCTCTCCGAGGTGATCGTCGCCGTCGACGGCCCGATCGCGCTCACGGCCTGCGTCGATGGCGGGCAGGGGCAGTGCGAGGCGCAGGGCATCTGCGCCGTCCGCGGCCGCTGGGATCCGGTCAATGACGCGATCCGCCGCGCCCTGTCCGACATCACCCTCGCCGACCTGGCGGGCCCCGCCCGCTGTGCCTCCGTTCCCGTCTTTTCCCAGCTCGTCGCCGAGTAGGAACCCGATATGCCCGCAGTCGCCGAGACCCTCGACACCGTCCAGTCCGTCACCGAAGGCACCTACAAGTGGGGCTTCGAGACCGAGATCGAGATGGACTTCGCCCCCAAGGGGCTGAACGAGGATACCGTCCGCTTCATCTCCGCCCAGAAGCATGAGCCCGAGTGGCTGCTCGAGTGGCGGCTCAAGGCCTTCGCCACCTGGCAGAGGATGCAGGAGCCGCGCTGGCCGGCGGTGAAGTACCCGCCGATCGACTACCAGGACGCCTACTACTACGCGGCGCCGAAGAAGAAGGACGGGCCGAAGTCGCTCGACGAGGTCGACCCGGAGCTGCTGAAGACCTACGCGAAGCTCGGCATCCCGCTGAAGGAGCAGGCGATCCTGGCCGGCGTCGAGGGCGCGGGCGACAGCCCCTCCGAGGGCGGGCGCATGCCCATCGCCGTCGATGCGGTGTTCGACAGCGTCTCGGTCGCCACCTCCTACAAGGAGCGGCTGGCGAAGGACGGCATCATCTTCTGCGCCATTTCCGAGGCGGTGCAGGAGCATCCGGAGCTGGTGCAGCGCTACCTCGGCACCGTGGTGCCGCCGGGCGACAACTTTTACGCGGCGCTGAACAGCGCGGTCTTCACGGATGGCAGCTTCGTCTACATCCCGAAGGGCGTGCGCTGCCCGATGGAGCTCTCCACCTATTTCCGCATCAATGCCAAGAGCACCGGCCAGTTCGAGCGGACGCTGATCATCGCCGACGAGGGCGCGATCGTCTCCTATCTCGAGGGCTGCACGGCGCCTATGCGGGACGAGAACCAGCTGCATGCGGCGGTGGTGGAGCTGGTCGCGCTGGATGACGCCAGCATCAAGTACAGCACGGTGCAGAACTGGTACCCGGGCGATGCCGAGGGCCGGGGCGGTATCTACAACTTCGTCACCAAGCGGGCGCAGTGCCGCGGCAAGCGCAGCAAGGTGAGCTGGACGCAGGTGGAGACCGGCTCGGCCATCACCTGGAAGTACCCGTCCTGCGTGCTGCTTGGCGATGACAGCGTCGGCGAGTTCTACTCGGTGGCCATCACCAACAACCACCAGCAGGCGGACACGGGCACGAAGATGATCCATGTCGGCAAGCGCACGACATCGACCATCGTCTCCAAGGGCATCTCGGCCGGCAAGGGGCAGAACACCTATCGCGGGCTGGTGCGGATCGCGCCCACGGCCTCGGCCGCGCGCAACTTCACCCAGTGCGACAGCCTGCTGATCGGCGACCAGTGCGGGGCGCATACCGTGCCCTACATCGAGAACCGCAACATGTCGGCCAAGGTGGAGCATGAGGCGACCACCAGCCGCATCGCGGAGGACCAGCTCTTCTACTGCCGCCAGCGCGGCCTGTCGGAGGAGGATGCGGTCGGGCTGATCGTCAACGGCTTCTGCCGCGAGGTGCTGAAGGAGCTGCCGATGGAGTTCGCCGTCGAGGCCCAGAAGCTGTTGCAGATTTCCCTGGAAGGTTCGGTTGGCTGATATGTTGAAGATCGAAGGACTGACCGCCGAGGTCGATGGCAAGCCGATCCTCAAGGGGATCGACCTCGAAGTGCCGGCCGGCGAGGTGCATGCCATCATGGGCCCGAACGGCTCGGGCAAGTCGACCCTCTCTTACGTCCTCGCCGGGCGCGAGGGCTATGAGGTGACGGGCGGCAGCGCGACGCTGAACGGCGTCGACCTGCTGGCGATGGAGCCGGAGGAGCGGGCGGCGGCGGGCGTCTTCCTCGCCTTCCAGTATCCGGTGGAGCTGCCGGGCGTCGGCAACGCGAATTTCCTTCGTGTTGCGCTCAACGCCATCCGCCGCGGCAAGGGCGAGGCGGAGCTGGACGCGATGCAGTTCCTGAAGCTGGCCCGGGCGCGACTGAAGGAGCTGCAGATGTCGGAGGACATGCTGAAGCGTGGCGTCAATGTCGGCTTCTCCGGCGGCGAGAAGAAGCGGAACGAGGTGCTGCAGATGGCCCTTCTCCGCCCGAGCCTCGCCATTCTCGACGAGACCGACAGCGGCCTCGACATCGATGCGCTGAAGATCGTGGCGGATGGGGTGAACGCGCTGCGGGCGCCGGACTTCTCCGCGCTCGTCATCACCCACTATCAGCGGCTGCTGGATTACATCGTGCCCGACAAGGTGCATGTGCTAATGCAGGGGCGCATCGCGCAGACCGGCGGGCCGGAGCTTGCGAAGCAGCTCGAGGCCTCGGGCTACGCCTCGGTGCAGGCGGCGGCATGAACACCGTCGTGCATAGCGGCGCCGAGGGCTTCCTGCACCGTTTCGACGGGTTGCGGGCGCGGCTGCCGGGGCAGCGGCTGGCCTGGGTGCAGGCGCTGCGCGAGGGGGCGGCGGAGCGGTTCCGCGCGGCCGGCTTCCCGACCCGCCGCGTCGAGGCCTGGAAATACACCGACCTGCGCCCCGTGGTCGATGCCGCCTTCGACGAGGCGCTCACCATCCTCGGCGATGACGAGGGCCTGCCGGCGCCGCATGCCGAGCGGCGGGCGGTCTTCGTCGATGGGCGGTTCCGGGCAGAGCTGTCGCAGCTCGACGGCGCCGGCTTCGCGATCGGCAGCCTGGCGGAGGAGCTGCCCCGGCTCGAGGGGCGGCTCGGGGTGCTGGCGCGCCCGGCGGAGGAGCCGCTGGTCGCGCTCAACACCATGCTCTTCGAGGACGGGCTGGTGGTGACGGTGCCGGCCGGCCTCGCCGGCGGGGTGCTGGAGCTGCGCTCGCTCGCCAGCCGGAGCGAGCGGCCGGCCGCATTCCATCCGCGGCACCTGATCCGGCTCGAGGCCGGGGCCAGCCTTACCATCATCGAGGAGGCGAGCGGGCCGGAGGACATGCGCTACCTGCACAACCCGGTCTTCGAGATCGAGGTGGCGGAGGGCGCGACCCTGACCCATGCGCGCATCCAGCGCGAGGGGGTGAAGGGCTTCCAACTCGGCACCGTCTATGCCCGGATCGACACCGGCGCGACCTACGACAATTTCACCCTCAACGCCGGCGGGCGGCTGGTGCGGAACGAGATCCATGCCATCCTCGCCGGGCCGAACGGCGCCTGCCACATGAACGGCGCCCAGCTGCTGCGCGACGGCCAGCATGCCGACACCACCACGGTGCTCGACCATGCCGCGCCGGATTGCGCCAGCCGGCAGACCTACAAGACGGTGCTGCAGGGCAAGTCGCGCGGGGTGTTCCAGGGCAAGATTCACGTCCATCAGGTTGCGCAGCGGACCGACGGGTACCAAATGAACCAAGCGCTGCTGCTGAGCCCCGAGGCGGAGATCGACAGCAAGCCGCAACTCGAAATCTACGCCGACGACGTGAAGTGCAGCCATGGCGCGACCGTCGGCGCCCTGGATGCCGACCAGCTCTTCTACCTGCGGGCGCGCGGCATCCCCGAGGCGCGGGCGCGCAGCATGCTGGTCGAGGCCTTCCTGCAGGAGGCGATCGAGGGCGTCACCGACGAGACCGCCCGGGCCGCGCTGGAAGGCGCCGTCGCCGGCTGGTGGAGCAAGGAGGCCGCATGAACGCGCCGTTTCAGCCGGGCTACGATGTCGAGCGCATCCGCGCCGACTTCCCGATCCTGGCGCAAGAGCATCGCGGCAAGCCGCTCGTCTTCCTCGACAGCGGCGCCTCGGCGCAGAAGCCGCGCCAGGTGATCGAGGCGATGGTCCGCAGCATGGAGGAGCGCTATGCCAATGTGCATCGCGGCGCCTACCGGCTGAGCGAGGCCTCGACCGCCGACTACGAGGCGGCGCGGTCCGCCGTTGCCCGCTTCATCAACGCGGCCGATCCGCGCGAGGTGATCTTCACCACCAACAGCACGGCGGCGATCAACCTTGTCGCCCATGGCTGGGGGCGCGGGGTGCTGAAGCCGGGGCAGGCGGTGCTGGTCTCCGAGATGGAGCACCATGCCAACCTCGTCCCCTGGCACATGCTGCGGGACGAGGGCCGCGGCATCGAGCTTCGCATCTGCCGCGTGACCGATGCGGGCGAGCTCGACCTCGAGGACCTCGAGGCGAAGCTGGCCGACGGCAAGGTCGGGCTGGTCGCCGTCACCCATATGTCGAACGTGCTGGGCACGGTGACGCCGGCCGAGCGGATCGTCGCCATGGCGCATGCCAAGGGCGCCAAGGTGCTGCTCGACGGCAGCCAGGCCGCCGTGCATCGCCGCGTCGACATGCAGGCGCTGGGGGCGGATTTCTACGCCTTCACCGGGCACAAGCTCTATGGACCGACGGGCATCGGCGTGCTCTGGGCGCGGCTCGGGCACCAGGAGCGGATGCCGCCCTTTCTCGGCGGCGGCGACATGATCGCCTCCGTGACGCTCGAGGGCAGCACCTGGGCCGAGCCGCCGGCCAAATTCGAGGCGGGCACGCCGCCCATCGTCGAGGCGGTCGGGCTGCATGCGGCGATCGACTATGTCTCCGCGATCGGCATGCCGGCGCTCGAGGCGCATGAGCGCAGCCTCGTCGACCATGCGATGCGGCGGCTCTCCGATGTCGAGGGGCTGACCCTGCTCGGCCGGGCGCAGGATCGCGGCGGGGTCTTCGCCTTCGCGCTCGACAATGCGCATCCGCACGACCTGGCGACGCTGCTCGACCGGGCCGGGATCGCGGTGCGGGCGGGGCGGCATTGCGCCGAGCCGCTGCATGCGCGCTTCGGCCTCGAGGGCGGCACCTGCCGGGCCTCCTTCGGGCTCTACACGACGCATGGCGAGATCGACTACCTCGCCGAGGCTTTGACGAAGGCCAGGGAGTTCTTCGCATGACGTCCGATCGGCGCAGCGGCGAAGGCCGCGGAGGCGTGAATCGGCCGGTGGAGACAAACTAATGTTCGACGACCTCCGCGACCTCTATCAGGAGGTCATCCTCGACCACGGGCGGAAGCCGCGGAACTTCCGCCGGCTGGAGGATGCCGACCGCACCGCCCGCGGCGACAACCCGATGTGCGGCGACCGGATGGAGCTGTTCCTGAAGCTCACGCCGGAGGGCGCCATCGAGGACGTGGCCTTCCAGGGCCGCGGCTGCGCCATCTCCATGGCCAGCGCCTCGCTGATGACGGAGACGGTGAAGGGCAAGCAGCCCGCCGAGGCGCAGGCGCTCGGCGAGCAGTTCCGCAGCCTCGCCATGACCGGCACCTGCGCGGAGTGCGGCGCCTCGCTCGCCGACGAGATGGAGCGGCTGCAGCCTCTCTCCGGCGTGCATGAGTTCCCGAGCCGCGTGAAATGCGCGACGCTCGCCTGGCATACGCTGAACGCCGCCCTCGACGGCAGCGGCAAGGAGGCGACGAGTGAGTGACGAAGCCACCGCCACGCATGGCGCCTGGACGCCGGATGGCGAGGTTCCGCCGCCGGCCCCGAAGGTAAGCGAGGATGCCGTCATCACCATGCTGAAGACGGTCTTCGACCCGGAGATCCCGGTCGACATCTACGAGCTCGGCCTGATCTACGCCGTCGAGATCGAGGATGACGGGCAGGTCAAGGTCGAGATGACGCTGACCACGCCCTCCTGCCCCTCGGCGCAGGAGCTGCCGAGCCAGGTGGAGGAGAGCCTCCGCATGGTCCCCGGCGTGACCGATGTGAAGGTCGAGGTTGTCTGGGATCCGCCCTGGGACCAGGGCCGGATGAGCGAGGACGCCCGGCTTGCCATGAACATGTTCTGAGGACGGCGCCATGAGCACCACGATCGAGACCAAACGCCCCCGCCGCGCCCTGCCGCCGCTGATGCAGCTCACCGATGCCGCGGCCGAGCGGCTGCGCGCCCTCTACGAGGCCGGCGAGGCCGGGCGGCTGCTGCGCATCGGCGTGAAGACCAAGGGCTGTTCCGGCCTCTCCTACGACCTCTCCTGGGTCGATGCGCCGGAGCCGACGGATGAGCGCGTCACCGACAAGGACGTGACCGTGCTGGTGGACCGCAAGGCGAGTCTGTTCCTCATCGGCACCACCATGGACTACGAGCAGAAGGCGATGTCGGCCGGCTTCACCTTCACCAACCCGAACGAGAAGGGGCGGTGCGGCTGCGGGGAGAGCTTCCACGTCTGAGCCGGTAGGCTAGGCTTCTCCCGATCGATCGGGAGAGGCCCATGTCGCACCTGTTCCACGCCGGCAACCGCGCCCTGCAGGACCGCTTCGACGGCCGCCGCGTGGCGGACACGCTGGTGGCGCGGCGGCGGCAGGCGCAGTTCCTGCCCGAGCACGTCGCGATGATCGAGGCGGCGCCCTTCTTCTTCCTCGCCACCGCGGCCGAGGGCGCGGTGGATTGCAGCTTCAAGGGCGGGCCGCCGGGCTTCGTCCGCGTCACCGGGCCCACCGAGCTCGAGTTCCCCGACTACGACGGCAACTCGATGTATCTCAGCCTCGGGAACATCGCCGTCAGCCCGGCGATCGGCATGCTGTTCATGGCCTTCGACGGGCGCTCGCTGCGGCTCCGCCTGCGCGGCCGGGCAGCGCTGGTCGAGGATGCGGCGCGGCTGGCAGCCATCCCCGGGGCGCGCCGTCTGGTGCGCGTCGCGGTGACGGACATCTTTCCCAATTGTCCGCGCTACATTCCCGATCTCGGCGCCGGCGAGCCCTCCGTCTACCTGCCGCGGTCGGATGGCACCCAGGTCGCGCCGGAATGGAAGTCGCGCGACTACATCCAGCCGATCCTGCCGGCCGACGACCCGCACCGGCCTGGGCCTGCCTGAGCCTGGCCCCCGAACCATGATCCGGCGACCGTGGGCCGCGGTCCGGGCTCGTGTCGCATCGCCTGATTCACGGCTTCGGCCGTTCCGGCCATCGGCGATCATGCTTTAGGCTGTGATCCATCCCAGCCGAAGGACCGATGGCGATGGACATCATCCCCCCGAGCGACAGCCTGGCCGAGGCCGCGCGGCGCGTGCTGCCGGCGGGCGGCTTCGGCAATTTCGCGCCCGAGGTCATCCTGCGCGAGGGCAGGGGCGGGCGCGTCCGGGACGTGGCCGGGCGCGAGTATGTCGACTACCTGCTCGGCTCCGGCCCGATGTTCCTCGGCCATGGCCATCCGGAGGTGCTGGCGGCGGTCGAGGCGCAGCTGCCGCGCGGCACCACCTTCTTCGCCACCAGCGAGCCCGGCATACGCCTCGCCGAGGCGCTGGTCGCGGCGCTGCCCTGTGCGGAGCAGGTGCGCTTCGTCTCCAGCGGGTCGGAGGCGGACATGTATGCGCTGCGGGCGGCGCGAGCCTTCCGCCGGCGCGACCGCATCCTGAAATTCGAGGGTGGCTACCACGGCATGTCCGACTGGGGGCTGATGAGCCTCGCACCGAAGCAGCTCGCCAACTTCCCCGTGGCCGTGCCGGATTCCGCCGGCATCCCTCGCAGCGTGCGGGAGGAGGTGCTGGTCGCGCCCTTCAACGACCTGGAGACGGCGCGAAGCCTGATCGCCGAGCATCATGACGAGCTCGGCGCCATCATCCTCGAGCCCTTCCAGCGGCTGATCCCGCCGGCGCCGGGCTTCCTGCAGGGGATGCGGGATCTGGCCACGCAATACGGCATCCCGCTCATCTTCGACGAGGTCGTGACCGGCTTCCGCTTCTGCTACGGCGGGGCGCAGGACTATTACGGCGTCGTGCCCGACCTCTGCACGCTGGGGAAGATCATCGGCGGCGGCTTCCCGCTCGCGGCCATCGCCGGGCGGGCCGACATCATGGCGCATTTCGACCGCGGGATCGTGGGCGACGACGGCTTCCTCATGCAGGTCGGCACGCTCTCCGGCAACCCGGTCGCCTCGGTCGCCGGCCTCGCCACGCTCGAGGTGCTGCGGCGGCCGGGGGCGTATGACGGCGTCTTCGCCATGGGCCGGCGGATGATGGCGGAGATGGAGGGGCTGCTGCGCCGCCATGGCGTGCCCGGCCGCGCCGTCGGCGAGCCGCCGCTCTTCGACATCGTCTTCGCCGAGGAGGCGCCGCGCGACTATCGCGGCATGCTGCGCGCCGATGCGGCGGTGCAGCGGCACGTCAATGCCGTGCTGCGCGAGCGCGGCATCCTGAAGGGCGAGAGCAAGTACTACCTCTCGACCGCGCATGACGCAGGCGACGAGGCGCAGACGCTGGAGGCCTTCGAGGCCGCGCTGGCCTCCCTGCCGCGCGGCTGAGCCCTCAGCCCCGGTTGTTGCGGCGCGGGGACGCGGCGGGTTCGGGCGGGGCGGCGCCGGCCGGGCGGCCGGCATCGAAGCCGAGGAAGCCGATCGCCGGGTTGGGCGCGCCGCCATCGCCGGCCCAGAGCCGCGGGTTGGCGACGCGCTGCACCGGGTTCGGCACCTCGCGCTCGGCCGCCGGCGTGGGCGGCGCGGCATTCCGGCGCGGCGCCGGGCGCGGCGCGGCGGCCGGCACCACCGGCTCCTCGCGCGGCGGCGGGGCGCCCTGGCTGCCGCTGCTGCCGCGCACCGAGAGCAGGAAGAACAGGATGTCGCTCCGCCCCTGATCGACCGCCGCATCGATCGGCGACAGGCCGAGCACGTTGCGCGACTCGATATCCGCCCCGCGCCCGACCGCCTCGCGCGCCGCCGCGATGTCGCCGCGGTTGATGGCATCGAAGAGGGCGGCGTTGGGCCCGAGGTTCTGCGAGGGGTCGGCCGGGATCGGCTCCGGCGCACGGCGGTATTGCAGGCCGGGCAGGGCGGCCGGGGGCGGGCGGCTGGCCTCGGCCGGTGCATCGGTCAGTCCGCCGGCCCGGCCGTTGCGGCCGAACTGGGCGGCCGCCTCCGGGATCGGCAGGCCGAGCAGGGCGAGCAGGGCCAGGGGCGGGATGAGGGTGAGCGGGCGCATGACCAGTTCCTTAGCCAATCCCGCCCATCCCCGCCAGCAATCCTCAGCGGCAATCGTCGCCGCGGGTGGTGAAGGACTGCACCCGGCTGTCCTTCAGCGTGAAGGTGATGTCGCAGCTCCGCGTCAGCAGCACCGGCCCTCCGAGCGAATAGGGCGCGAAGCGGCCATAGGGGTAGCCCCAATAGGGGTTGAGCTGGTGCAGCACCTGGCGCCGCTCCTCATACTGCAGGAAGCGGAGGCCTCCGGTGTCGTAGGTCCGGTTGGGGACGCCGAAGGTCTCGACGACCTGCAGCTCGCTCTGGCCGATGGTGGCGGCGAGGCGGGTCTCAAGGCTCGGGCCGGTGGCGCAGCCGGCGAGCAGGAGCAGGGGCAGCAGCCGGCGCATCAGCGACCCTCCCGCCGCCAGGCGAAGACGGCGAGGCCGAGCACCATCGGCAGGGCCAGCCAGGGCGGCAGCAGCGGCATGGCGGCAATGCCCGTCACCGTGTGGTCGCCGTTGCGGCGAAGGCCGATCCAGCCCGTCTGCGCATCGCCGCCGCGGGCATCGCGCCCGGGGCCGACGCGGCGCAGCTCCGGCAGGACCGGCTCCGCCGCCGTGCCGAGCCAACGGGCAGCGCCCCCGGTCCCGGCGAGGATCGGGGCGAGGCGGGCAGGGTCGGCGCGGAGATCGGCGACCTCGGCCGGGTTGGCGGCGGCCGCGGCGGCGAAGGCGCTGCGCTTGCCGTCCGAGACCTGCCAGACGCCGGGCTGGTCCGCCGGCAGCCGGGCCGCGGCATGGCCGCCGGCTCCGGCCTCGAGCGGGCGGCGCTGGGTGCTGCCATCGGGGGCGGTGATGGTGACCTCAGGCGGCGGGCCGGCCTCCAGGCTGCGGCGCTGGATCGCCAGCTGGCCGGCTTCGATGCGGGCGGTCAGGTCTTCCTCCTCGAGCTCGGGTTCGCGCATCAGCCAATGCGCGGCGCGGCGGAGGAGTTCCGCCTGCGGCCCGCCGCCGTCATGGCCGCGCGACCAGAGCCAGATATGGTCGGAGAGCAGCAGCGCAACACGGCCCTCGCTGACACGGTCGAGCAGCATGAGGGGCGCGCCGTCGGCCGCATCCATCACTGCCGTGCCGCCGCGCTGGTCGACGCGGAGGCTGCGATACCAGCGGCCCCAGCTCGCCGCATGCCGCTCGTCCGGATTGGCGCCGGTTAGGCCCTCGGTGACGGGATGGCGGGCGCCGACGGCCGTGACGCTCGGGCGGAAGGCACCATCGGCGACGGCCGACTGCCCCGCCCCGGCCGCGGGCCGCGCCGGCAGCACGCCGCCGAGCGGCGTGTTGGCGAGGCTGGTGGGCCCGGCGAATTCCGGGCCGACCGACATCAGCAGCGCGCCGCCGCCGCGGACGTAATCGGCGATGTTGCGCAGATAGGCCGGGGGCAGGATGCCGCGATTGGCGAAGCGGTCGAAGACGACGAGGTCGAACTCCCGCAGCTTCACCTGGAACAGCTCGCGCACCGGGAAGGCGATCAGCGCCAGCTCGTTGAGCGGGGTCAGGTCGTCCTTCTCCGGCGGGCGGAGGATGGTGAAATGGACGAGGTCGACGCCCGGATCCGCCTTCAGCAGGCGGCGCCAGGTACGCTCCCCCGCATGCGGCTCGCCGGAGACGAGGAGGACGCGCAGCCGGTCGCGCACGCCGGTGATGGCGACGACGGCGCGGTTGTTGAGTTCCGAGACCTCGCCCGGCCGCGCCTCGGCGGCGAGCTCGACCACGGTTGGGCCGCCACGCTCGATCGGCACCTCGATGCGGTGCTCGCGGCCGATGGGCACGCTCTCGACGCGGGCGGGCGCGCCGTCGCGGCGGATGGAGAGGCGGGCAGCGCCGGCCGCATTCGGCACGCCGAGATCCTCGACGGCGACGCGCAGCTCCACCGATCGCCCGACAATGCCGAAGCCCGGCGCCTCGACGATGCGGAGGCGCCGGTCGGTCTCGCCGGGACGGCCGGGCAGCAGGGCGTGGAAGGGCGCCTCGATGGGCACCGTGGCGGGCGCGTCATGCACCTGGCCGTCGGTGAGCGCGATGACGCCGGCGAGGCGGGCGCGGGGGATGTCGGCGAGCGCGCGTTCGGTCGCGGTGAAGAGGCGGGTGCCCTGGTTGCCGCCCTCCGGCACCTCGACGGTGCGGAGCTCGAGATCGGGCAGCCGCGCCGCGCGCGCCTCGATGCCGGCGCGGGCGGCCTCGATCTGCGGCCCACGGGTGCCGATGCGGGCGCTGTCGCTGCGGTCGACGACGAGGAGGGCGATGTCCGGCCGCGTCTCCCGCGTCTCCTCGACGAGGCGTGGGTTGGCCAGCGCCAGCAGCAGGAGGGTGAAGGTGAGGGCACGCAGCGCCGTGCCGCGGGCGCGCCGCAGCATGGCCGGCATCAGCGCCAGCATCGCCAGCACGGCCAGCGCCGCAATCAGCCAGACCGGCAGGACGGGGGCGAAGTCGATGCCCGAGAGCGCCTGCTGCATCAGTTGCCGAGCCTTTCGAGGATTGCCGGCACGTGCACCTGGTCGCCCTTGTAGTTGCCGGTCAGCGCGTACATCACGAGGTTCATGCCGAAGCGATAGGCCAGTGTCCGCTGCCGCGTGCCGCCGGGGATGGTGGCGAAGGGGTTCTGCCCGCGCGCGTCGATCGCCCAGGCGCTGGCCCAGTCATGCCCGCCGATGATGACGGGCGAGACGCTGTCATTCGCCCGGTCCTGGTCGCGCGCCACCCAGACCTGGCCGCCGGAGAAGCGGCCGGGCAGGTCGGGCAGCAGGTAGAAGGACCGCTTCAGCACATGGTCCTCGCCGATCGGGGCGAGGGGCGGGATGGCGAGGTCGCGCGTCACCCGCCGCAGCGCCGCCCGCGCTCCGGGGGCGAAGCCCTCGCCCGAGCCCTCGTCGCGCGTGTCGAAGAGGATGATGCCGCCATTGCGCATGAACTCGTTGAGGGCGGCGACGGCGGCGGCATCGGGCGGCGGCGCCTCGGCGGTCACCACCCAGTAGAGCAGCGGGAAGAAGGAAAGGTCGTCCGTCCCCGGCGTCACCGCCGCCGGATCGGCCAGCGCGGCGGCGGAGCGGCGGTTGATGAAGTCGGACAGGCCGAGGAGGCCCATGCGCTGCACGTCGTCGAGCGTCGCATCGCCGGTGGCGACGAAGGCGAGGCGTGTGGCCAGCGCCAGCTCGGTGGTCTGCGCCGCGGCCGGTTGGGCGAGCGCGAGGGCGGCCAGCAGCGCGAAGCCCGGCCGCAGCAGCCCGCGCAGGCGGAGGCCGATCAGGAGGTCGGCGGCGAGCAGCAGCATCGCGGCGGCCAGCAGCCAGGGGCCGAGATCGCGCTCCGCCGGCACGCCGCCGATGCCGAGCAGCGCGGCGCCCGCCGGCGGCGGCGGCGCCGCGCGGAGCGCGGGGATGGAGCCGCCGAGGTTGAGCGCCCGGCGATAGGCGATGGAGGATGGGTCCTGCCCCGGCGTGCCGTACCAGCCCGGCGGGTTGCGCGGCGAAGGCACCGTCGCCTCGATCTGCGCGGCGGGGATGGCGGCGGCCGCCGGCGGCGCGGGCCCGAGCCGGCCGAAGCCGTCCAACGTCTCGATCGGGGCAAGCGGCGCCTCGCCCTCGGCGCCCTGGATGCCGGCCGAGAGGGCCACGATCCGCCGCAGCATCTGCACGAAGAGGCCGGAGAGCGGCAGGTTCGACCATTCCGCATTGGCGGTGACGTGGAAGAGCACAATCCGCCCCGCGCCGCGCGCCTCGGCGGTGACGAGCGGCGTGCCGTCGGTCAGCCGCGCCCAGCTCCGCTCCGACAGGCGGGGCGAGGGTTCGGCGAGGACCTGCCGCTCCACCGTCACCTCGGGGGAGATGGGCAGGCCGGCGAAGGGCGAGCCCTCGGGGAAGGGGGCCAGGCGTTGCGGCTGCTCCCAGGAGAGCGAGCCGCCGAGCTGCCGCTCCGCCCGCAGCAGCACCGGCAGGAGGCTGTCCGGATGCTCGGCGAGGCGCGGGCCGGCGAAGCGGATCAGCGTGCCGCCGCGCTCCACCCAGCGGGTCAGCGCCTCGCGCTCCGGCCCGTCGGCGACGGGGCGGTCGGCCAGCGCCAGCACGGCGATGGGGCGGGACAGCAGCCGGTCGAGCGGGCCGCGGCGCAGCTCGGCATAGGGGCCGAGCGCCCGGTCCAGGTAGAAGAGGTCGCCGATCAGCGGGGCGTCGGCGCTTTCCTCCACGCTCGGCAGCAGGCCGACGGGGCGGCGGCGGAAGCGCTCGTCCAGCAGGGTGACGGCGCCCGGGCCGGCGCTGTTCTCGATCTCCAGGCGCACGACCTGGTTGCGGATCTCGACCGGCAGCTCGAGCGCCGCCTCGCCCTCCGTGGCGCCGGCCGGGACGGCGACCACGGCGCGGCCGAGCGCGCGGCCATCCCCGGTGCGGGCGAGGATCACCGCCTCGCTCGCCGTGGGCAGGGGAAGCTGCTGGAGGCGGAGGCGCAGCCGGTCCGCCTCGGCCTGGGGCGGCAGGAGCAGGTGGACGGACGCCGCCTCGGCCCGCGCCACGGCGAGCGGACCGGCGGCCGCGAGCGCCTCGGCGAGGGTCGAGGAGGCATGCTCCACCCCGTCGCTGACGAGGAGGCTGGAGACCGGGCCGGGATTGGCGGCGCGCCAGGACCGGAAGGCGGCAAGCGCGGACGCCGCATCCGGTGCCCAGGGCTTGGGGCGGAGGGCGGCGAGGCGGGTGCGGAGGTCCTCGGCCGGCATTGGGCCGAGGACGCGGGGCGGGTCGGCGGTCTCCGCCGGGGCGGTGGCGAGCAGGGCGGCGCGGCGGCCCTCGCGCCCGGCGCGGTCCAGCGCGCCCCCGGCGGCGGCCATGCGCGCCGGCCAGTCCTCGGCCGAGGCCCAGCCATCATCGATGACGAGCAGCAGCGTGCCCTCGCCGGCAGTGCCCGTGCCCGGCCCCAGCACCGGCCGCGCCAGGCCGAGGATCAGGAGGGCGGCGGCGGCGATGCGCAGCAGCAGCAGCCACCAGGGGGTGCGGGAGGGCGTTTCCTCGGCGACGGGCAGATCGCGCAGCAGGCGCAGGGCGGGGAAGGCGATGCGTCGCGGCGCCGGCGGCGTCACCCGCAGCAGCCACCACAGCAGCGGCAGCGCCGGCAGCGCCAGCAGCAGCCAGGGGGCGGCGAAGGCGATGGGGCCCAGGCTCAGCATCGGGCCCTCAGGTAAGGTGGCACGGCGTCACTCCACCCAAATGGTATGCATTCAGTCTGGCGCGAGGGCCTGCCAGAGCGCCAGCAAGGCCTGTGCCGGGGGTTGGTCGGTGCGGTGGGTGATGAAGGTCCAGCCCGCCGCCGCGGCGATGGCGGCGAGGCCGGCGCGGTGCTGCCGCAGGCGCTCCGCATAGAGGCTGCGCACCGTCTCCACCCGCGGCACCAGAACCGAGGCATCGCCCGACCATTCGAACAGGACGCGGCCGCTATAGCTTCGGTTGCTTTCGCCGAGCGTCTCTTCCTCAGGATCGAGCACCTGCAGGATGTGCCCCCGCACCGGCCGCGCGGCGAGCTCCGCGACCGCCGCATGGATCTCCTCGAGCGGGGCGAGGAAGTCGCCGATCAGCACGCAGCGCGCATGGCGCGGCAGGCCGGGATCGGTCGGCGGCAGGGAGCGGGACTTGCCGATGGCGGAGACGGTCTCGACGACGGAGGTGAGGCCGGCCCGCCCGGCATGGCTGCGCCCGCTGCCGCCGAGCAGCCGCACCCGCTCCCCGCCGCGGAGCACGAGGGAGGCGAGGGCGGCGAGCAGCAGGTCCGCCCGTTCCCGTTTCGAGGGGCGGCCGGGGCCGGAGGTCCATTCCATGGAGCGGGAGGCGTCGCTCCAAAGGGCCACCGTCTGCGCCGCCTCCCACTCCGTCTCGCGGATGAAGAGCCGGTCGGAGCGGGCGCTCTGCCGCCAGTCGATGCGCGTCGCGGAATCGCCGGGAAGGAAGGGGCGGAACTGCCAGAAGGCATCGCCCTGGCCGCTGCGGCGCCTGCCATGGACCCCCTGCAGCACGGTGGCGGCGACGCGGTCCGCCGCCACCACCAGCGGCGGCAGGCGGGCGCCGAGCGCCTCGGCCTGGAGCGTCTTCGCCGGGGCGCTCAGGCGATGCGGTCCTTCAGCCGGGCGATGACATCGGCCAGCTGCACGCCATCGGCGCGGGCGGAGAAGGTGAGGGCCATGCGGTGGCGCAGCACCGGCTCGGCCAGCGCCAGCACATCCTCGACCGAGGGGGCGAGGCGGCCGTCGAGCACGGCGCGGGCGCGGGTCGCCAGCATCAGCGCCTGGGCGGCGCGCGGGCCGGGGCCCCAGGCGAGCTGGCGGCGAACCTCCTCGATGGGCGAGCCCTCCGGCCGGGCGGTGCGGACCAGGGTGAGGATGGCATCCAGCACACTCTCGCCAACCGGGATGCGGCGGATCAGCGCCTGCGCGGCCATCAGCTCGCCGGCGCTGAGCGCCTGGAGCGGCTTCGCCTCCCGTGCGCCGGTCGTCGCCAGCAGCATGGCGCGCTCGGCGGCCTCGTCGGGGTAGCCGATCTCGACCTCGAGCAGGAAGCGGTCGAGCTGCGCCTCGGGCAGCGGGTAGGTGCCCTCCTGCTCGATCGGGTTCTGCGTCGCCAGCACATGGAAGGGGGCGGGCAGGGGGTGGACGACGCCGGCGACGGCGACGCGCTGCTCCTGCATGGCCTGGAGCAGGGCGGACTGGGTGCGCGGGCTGGCGCGGTTGATCTCGTCCGCCATCAGCAGCTGGCAGAAGACCGGGCCGGGGAGGAAGCGGAAGGCGCGGCGGCCGGCCTCGCTCTCCTCCAGCACCTCGGAGCCGATGATGTCGGCCGGCATGAGGTCGGGGGTGAACTGCACCCGCTTGGCATCCAGCCCGAGCACGGCACCCAGCGTCTCGACGAGCTTCGTCTTGCCGAGGCCGGGCAGGCCGACCAGCAGCGCATGGCCGCCGGAGAGCAGGGTGATCAGCGTGTGGTCGACCACCGCCTGCTGGCCGAAGATCACCCGGCCGATGGACTCGCGGACCTGGCGCAGCCGGTCACCGAGTGCCTCGACCTCGGCGACCAATGTTGCGGCATCCGCCGAAGAGTTACCCAATCCTGTATCCGCCACTTCAACCATCCCGGGCTCGATCCCTATATGACCCCCAGCGCTTCCAATTTGAGGCGCCCCGGGGACAGATCGCGTCACGGGACAGGGAGCGGCAGTAGCCTATGGCTTCGCAGGGCAGCGACAAAGCGGTGAATGGAGAATGCGGCGTGCAGGACGAAGTGATCGGCCGGGCCGCGACGCAGGCCCCGGCGCGCAAACCGGTGCGGCCACGGCCCCAGCCTCAGGATTTCCACATGCGGATCGACCGCAACGGCACCTGGTACTACCAGGGCAGTCCGATCAACCGTAAGGAGTTGGTCTGCCTCTTCGCCAGCGTGCTGCGACGCGAGGCCGATGGCAGCTACTGGCTCGAGACGCCGGTCGAGCGCGGCCGGATCGAGGTCGAGGACGCGCCCTTCATGGCGGTCGAGATGTCGTGGCGGCACTGCGATTGCGGCGACGGCTGTGCGCCGAAGCAGTGCTTGACCTTCCGCACCAATCTCGACGAGATCGTCACCGCCAATGCCGAGCACCCGATCCGGGTGCATCTCTGCCCGAAGACGCGCGAGCCACGGCCCTACATCACCATCCGCCCCGGCCTCGAGGCCAAGATCAACCGCGCCGTCTTCTACGAGCTGGTGGCGCTCGGCCAGACCGAGATGGTGGGCGGCCGCGAGATGATCGGCGTCTGGTCCGAGGGCGTCTTCTTCCCGATCGACGAGGTGCGGGCGCTGGAGCAGGCCGCCGAGTGACCTGGCTGCGATGACCGCCGCCGAGATCGCGGCGCGCATGGCCGACCCGGCGGCCCTGGCCCGGGCCGGCGTCACGGCTTCCGATGACTCCGAGGGGCTGGCGCCGGCGCGCATGATCGGGGCCGCGGTGCTGGTGCCGATCGTGCTCTACCCCGAGCCGAGCGTGCTGCTGACCCTGCGGGCGGCGAAGATGTCCTCCCATGCGGGCCAGGTGAGCTTCCCCGGCGGCCGGATCGAGGCGGGCGAGACGCCGGAAGCGGCCGCGGTGCGCGAGGCGGCGGAGGAGGTGGGGCTCGATCCCCGCCTGCCGGAGCTGCTCGGGCGGCTGCCGCATCATGCGACGGGGACGGGCTTCCGCATCACGCCGGTGGTCGGGCTGGTGGCGCCGCCGCTGAACCTGACGCCCGAGCCGGGCGAGGTGGAGGAGGCCTTCGAGCTGCCGCTCTCCGTGGTGCTCGACCCGCGTGCGCCGGAGCGGCGGCGCGCCGAATTCCGCGGCCGGATGCGCGAATTCTGGGTCTGGCCGCATGAGCGACACTATATCTGGGGGGCGACGGCGGCCATCCTGGTCAACCTCGCCCGGGTCCTGCGCGGGTAGTCCTTGCCTTACATCATCGAGTTGCTGCTGTTCCTGGCGCCCCTGGCCGGCTTCCTGGTCTGGCGCCGGTACAATCCCGGCCGGCCGGTGCCGTCCGGGCTGGTCTGGCTGCTGGCGCTCGCCATTCTCGGCGGGATCGGCGGGGCGGTCTGGTACGGGCTCTCGGTGAGCCTGGCCCCGGGCAGCGTCTATGTGCCGGCCCAGCTCGGGCCGGATGGACAGGTGGTGCCGCACCGGGCCGAGCCGCGGCGGTGAGCGCGGACCCGCCCGTCGACCGGATCGCACCGCCCGACCTGCTCCGGCGCGGGGCGCCGGCCGCGGTGCTGGCGGCGCTGCCGGGCTCACGGGCGGTAGGCGGTGCGGTGCGGGATGCGCTGGCCGGGCGGCCGGTGCATGACGTCGACGTCGCGGCGCCGCTGCCGCCGGAGGCGATCGCCGCCCGGCTGCGCGGCGCCGGGCTCAAGGTCTTCGAGACGGGCCTCGCCCACGGCACCGTCACTGCCGTGCTCGGCAAGGAGCCGGTGGAGGTGACCAGCCTCCGCCGCGACCTCGAGACCGATGGCCGCCATGCCGAGGTCGCCTGGACCACCGACTGGCGCGAGGATGCAGCGCGGCGGGACTTCACCATTAATGCCATGTCACTCTCGGTGGACGGGGAGCTCTGGGACTATTTCGGTGGGCAGGCGGATTTGGCGGCGGGCCTCGTCCGCTTCGTCGGCGACCCGGCGACGCGGCTCCGCGAGGACTACCTGCGGGCGCTGCGCTTCTTCCGCTTCCAGGCACGGTACGGGACGGGCGGGCCGGATGCGGCGGCGGTCGCGGCGATCCGCGCGGCGGTGCCGGGGCTGGCGCGGCTCTCGGCCGAGCGGGTCTGGATGGAACTCAAGCGGCTGATGCAGGCGCCCGATCCACGTGGCGCGCTGGCGCTGATGGCGGAGACGGGCGTGTTCGGGGCGGTGCTGCCGGAGGCGGGCGACCTCTCGCGCCTCGACCGGCTCGTCGCCATCGCTGCGCCGGTCGAGCCGCTGCTGCGGATCGCGGCGCTGCTCCCCCCGGCGGCGGTCGAGGCGGTAGCCGGTCGGCTGCGGCTGTCGGGCGAAGAGCGGGAGGGGCTGCTCGACCTGCTTGGCCTGCCTCGCCCTGCGCCCGATGATGACGAGGCGGCGCTGCGCCGGCTGCTGGCGGCGCGGGATCACGCCTCCGTGCTGGACCGCGCCTGGCTGGCCGAGATGGAGCAGGGCGGCGAGGGCTGGTCGGAGCTGCGCCAGCGGGTCGCGGCGCTGGAGCGGCCGGTGTTCCCGGTGCAGGGGCGGGATGCGTTGGCGATCGGCCTCGTGCCGGGGCCGCGGGTCGGACGGCTGCTGGCGGCGCTGCGGGCCTGGTGGATGGAGGGCGGCTGCACCGCCGGCCGCGAGGCCTGCCTCGCGCGCCTCCAGGAATTGGCCGCCGAGCCGCCCAGGGGCTAAACCCCGCCGCATGGCCGCCACCGACCCGTCCTCCCGCGCCCTCATCGCCCGCCTGGCGCGGGACTATCTCGGCCGGCACCGGCGGGGCATCGGGCTCGCCATCCTCTGCACCCTGCTGCTCGCGGGGCTGACGGCGCTCTACCCGATCGTCATCCAGCAGGGCTTCGACCGCTTCTCCACCGGCGACGTCGCCATCGCCTGGATGATCCCGCCCGTCATCATCGCCGTCACCTGCCTGAAGGCGCTGGCGCAGTATGGCCAGGCGGTCGCCGTGCAGGCGGTGGTGCTGCGGGTGATCGAGGGGCTGCAGAACGACCTGTTTCGGGCGCTGACGCGCGCCGACCTCGCCGCCGTCACCGCCGATGCGCCGGCGCGGCATGCCAGCCGCTTCACCGTGGACGCGGCGGCGATCCGCGAGGCGTTGACCAAGTCGATCAATGGCGGCGCCGACGTGCTGACCGTCATCGGCCTCGTCGCCTCCATGGTCTGGCTGGACTGGCAGATGTCGCTGATCGCCGCGGTGATGTACCCGATCGCGGTGGTGCCGATCCTCCGCCTCGGGAAGCGCATCCGCCGCGCCTCCGGCGGGATGCAGGAGCGGATGGGCGAGACGGCGGCGCAGCTCACCGAGAGCTTCGGCGCCGCCCGCGTGGTGCGCGCCTACCGGCTGGAGGCGCAGGAGGAAGGCCGGGCGGCCCTGACCTTCGCCGAGCTGCGGGCGGCGCTGCTCGGCATTGCGCGTACCCGGGCCAGCCTCGACCCGATGCTGGAGGCGCTGGGCGGCATCGCTGTCGCTGCCGTGCTGGCCTTCGTCGGCTGGCGCGTGGCGCAGGGCGAGGGAACGGTCGGCGAGTTCACCGGCTTCGTCGCGGCGTTGCTGATCGCCTCGCGGCCGGTCCGCGCCCTCGGTTCGCTCAATGCCGCCCTGCAGGAGGGGCTGGCCGGCCTTAGCCGTGTCTTCGCCGTCATGGACCGGCCGCGGCGCGTGGTGGAGGCACCGGGGGCGCAGCCGCTGCCGGCGGGGCGGGGGCGGGTCGAATTCCTGGATGTCGACTTTCATTACGCCGGCACGGCCGAGCCGGCGCTCGAGGGGCTCTCCTTCACCGCGGAGCCGGGGCAGACCGTGGCGCTGGTCGGGCCCTCCGGCGCTGGCAAGTCCACCGCGCTGGCTCTCGTGCCGCGGCTGCACGATGCGACGGGCGGCGCCGTGCGCATCGACGGCGCCGATGTCCGGCAGGTGACGCTCAGCTCGCTGCGCGACGCCATCGCCTATGTCGGGCAGGACGCTGTGATCTTCGACGACACCGCCTTCGTCAACATTGCCTGCGGGCGGCCGGGCGCGACCCGGGCCGAGGTCGAGGAAGCCGCCCGCGCGGCGGCCGCGCATGACTTCCTGGCCGCGCTGCCGGAGGGCTATGCGACGCCGCTCGGGTCCGGCGGCGGGCGGCTCTCGGGCGGGCAGAAGCAGCGCGTGGCCCTCGCCCGCGCCCTGCTGCGCGACCCGCGCGTGCTGCTGCTCGACGAGGCGACCAGCGCCCTGGATGCGGAGAACGAGGCCTTCGTCTCCGCCGCCCTGGCCCGGCTGCGCCAGGGGCGGACCACCCTCGTTATCGCCCATCGGCTGGCGACGGTGCGCGACGCCGACCAGATCGTCGTGATGGAGAACGGCCGTGCGGTGGAGCAGGGCAGCCATGCGGCGCTGATGGCAGCCGGCGGGCTTTATGCGCGCCTCGTGCATACCCAATTCGGTTCTGCGCCGGTGGAGGCGGGCTGATGGCCTGGATCTGGCTCGGCATCGCCGGCGGGTTCGAGATCGTCTGGGCGGTTTTGCTGAAATACACGGAGGGTTTCACGCGCCTGCTGCCGAGCCTAGCAACGGTCGCCAGCATGGGCGTCAGCTTCTACTGTATGTCCCGCGCCCTGCAGGCGCTGCCGATGGGGACGGTCTATGCCGTCTGGGTCGGCATCGGCGCGGCGGGCACCGCGCTCTGGGGCATGGCGGTGGAGGGAGAGGCGGCCAGCGCCGCGCGCATCCTCTGCCTCGCCCTCATCCTCGCCGGAGTCGCGGGGCTGAAGGCGACGAGTTGAGCGGCGGCGCGTTGCCTCAATGCAGGGCTCTCCAGATGGCGAGCATCGCCGAGGTGGCGAGGATCGCCTTGTAGAGGAACTCTGCGAGTGGCTGCAGCCGCTGGGAGAGCGGACGCCGGGCGGGGTCGGGTTGCTGCGAATCGGCCATGGGAAGAGGATAACATTCCTATACCATGGGCAGGCATGCATTCCGCATCCGTCTCGTGGAATTGACGCTATGCCGCAGGGCACAATAATAACCCGCAATCGACCTCGCCGCCGCCGGGCGGCCTGGCACCCCCGGAGTGGATGACCCGATGCCCATCATGCAGGATTCGCGCGAGGCGACCATGGCCGGCCGCCGGTCGGATGGCTCGCCGGTGAAACGGCCGCTATCGCCGCACCTGCAGGTCTACGACATGTTCCAGCTGACCAGCCTGCTGTCGATCGCCGGGCGTATCACCGGCGCGGCCTGGGCGGCGGGCCTCGTGCTGATGGTCTGGTGGCTGCTGGCCGCCGCCTCCGGCCCCTCGGCCTTCGCCTCGGTGCAGTGGTTCATGTCCTCCTGGCTCGGCCTGCTCGGCCTCTTCGGCCTCTCGGCGGCGGCCTGGTACCACACGCTGAACGGCGTCCGGCACCTCGCCTGGGATGCGGGCTATGGCTACCAGATCCAGGACACCTACCGCACCGGCCGCTGGGTGCTGATCGGCACCGCCGTCGCCACCGTGCTGACCTGGGTCATCGCCATCATCGCCTGGGCCTGAGGAGCGCACCGCCATGTCGAATGACTATGCCGACAACACGACCATGCGCTCCCCGCTCGGGCGGGTGCGCGGGCTCGGCTCCGCCAAGGGCGGCACGCATCACTGGTGGATGCAGCGCGTCAGCTCGGCGGCGCTGCTGCCGCTGACCATCTGGTTCGCCCTCTCGGCCGCCTCGCTCGCCGGCGCCTCCCATGCGGAGACGGTCGCCTGGATCGGCAGGCCCTGGAATGCCCTGCTGCTGCTCGTCACCATCGGCATCAGCTTCCAGCACACCGCCTCGGGTATCCAGGTGATCATCGAGGATTACGCCAATCAGGAATGGCTGAAGATAGGTGGCATTCTGGCGATCAAGGCCATCTGTGTACTGGCGGCCCTGGCTTCGGCGCTCGCGGTCCTCCGGATCGCGGTCTGAGGCCGGCCCACGAGATGAATGGATCGATGCGATGAATGCGATCAACAAGGCTCCCATTGGGCCCTCCCGCGGTGCCTACCGCATCGTCGACCACACCTATGACGTGGTGGTGGTCGGCGCCGGTGGCGCCGGGCTGCGCGCCACCTTCGGCATGGGCGCGGCGGGACTGAAGACGGCTTGCATCACCAAGGTCTTCCCGACCCGCAGCCACACGGTCGCCGCGCAAGGCGGCGTCGGCGCCGCGCTCGGCAACATGGGCGAGGATGACTGGCGCTGGCACATGTACGACACCGTGAAGGGGTCGGACTGGCTCGGCGACCAGGATGCCATCGAGTACATGTGCCGCGAGGCGATCCCGGCCATCATCGAGCTGGAGCATTACGGCGTGCCGTTCTCCCGCACCGAGGACGGCCGCATCTACCAGCGGCCCTTCGGCGGCCACATGCAGAATTACGGCAAGACCCCGGCGATGCGCGCCTGCGCCGCGGCCGACCGCACCGGCCATGCCATCCTGCACACGCTCTATCAGCAGTCGCTGAAGCACAATTGCGAATTCTTCGTCGAGTACATCGCCCTCGACCTCATCATGGATGACGAGGGCGCCTGCCGCGGCGTCACCGCCTGGTGCCTCGAGGACGGCTCGATCCATCGCTTCCGCGCCCAGACGACGGTGCTGGCGACGGGCGGCTATGGCCGGGCCTACTTCTCCTGCACCTCCGCCCATACCTGCACGGGCGACGGCGGCGGCATGGTGCTGCGCGCCGGCCTGCCGCTGCAGGACCAGGAATTCGTCCAGTTCCATCCCACCGGCATCTACGGCTCCGGCTGCCTCGTCACCGAGGGTGCGCGCGGCGAGGGCGGCTACCTGACCAATTCCGAGGGCGAGCGCTTCATGGAGCGCTATGCGCCGACGGCGAAGGACCTCGCCTCGCGCGACGTCGTCTCCCGCGCCATGTCGATGGAGATCCGCGAGGGCCGCGGCGTCGGGCCGCAGAAGGACCACATCCACCTGCATCTCGAGCATCTCGGCGCCGACCTGCTGCATGAGCGGCTGCCGGGCATCTCCGAGACGGCGAAGATTTTCGCCGGCGTGGACGTGACCAAGGAGCCGATCCCGATGCTGCCCACCGTCCATTACAACATGGGCGGCATCCCGACCAACATCCACACCGAGGTGCTGCACCCGACCGCGCAGGACCAGGATCGCACCGTCCCCGGCCTGATGGCGGTGGGCGAGGCGGCCTGCGTCTCCGTCCACGGCGCCAACCGGCTCGGCACCAACTCGCTGCTCGACCTCGTCGTCTTCGGCCGCGCCGCGGCGCACCGGGCGGCGGAGACGATCAAGCCGGGTGCCTCCCAGCCGCCGCTGCCCCCGGGCGCCGGCGAGCGGGCGCTCGACCGCTTCGACCGCGTCCGCAACGCCAAGGGCAGCACCCCGGTCGCCGAGCTGCGCGGCAACATGCAGAAGACCATGCAGACCCATGCGGCCGTCTTCCGCACCGGTGAGCTGCTCGCCGAGGGCGTTGCGAAGATGAAGACGGTGCAGGCCGGCTATGGCGACATCCGCATCGCCGACCGCAGCCTGATCTGGAACAGCGACCTCGTCGAGGCGCTGGAGCTCGACAACCTGATCGGCAATGCCGTCACCACCGTCGTCAGTGCCGAGGCGCGGAAGGAGAGCCGCGGCGCCCATGCGCATGAGGACCATCCCGAGCGCGACGACGCCAACTGGATGAAACACACCCTGGCCTGGGTGAGCGAGAAGGGCGACGTCACGCTCGACTACCGCGACGTGAAGATGCGGACCCTGACGAATGAGGTCCAGGTCTTCCCCCCCAAGGCACGCGTGTACTGAAGGACCGACCCCCGTTATGGCTACTTTCACGCTGCCCAAGAATTCGACCATCCAGCCCGGCAAGACCTACAAGGCCCCGGCGGATGCGAAGAACGTCAAGGCCTTCAAGATCTACCGCTGGGATCCGGACAGCGGCGAGAACCCGCGCACCGACACCTACGAGATCGACCGCGACAAGTGCGGGCCGATGGTCCTCGACGCGCTGTTCAAGATCAAGAACGAGGTCGACACCACGCTGACCTTCCGGCGCTCCTGCCGGGAGGGCATCTGCGGCTCCTGCTCGATGAACATCGACGGGCTGAACACCCTCGCCTGCCTCAAGCCGATCGATGACAGCACGGGCGATGTGAAGATCTACCCGCTGCCGCATCTGCCGGTGGTGAAGGACCTGGTCCCGGACCTTTCCCAGCTCTACGCGCAGCTCCGCAGCGTGGAGCCCTGGCTGAAGTCCGAGACCCCGCCGCCGCCGGATGCCGAGCGCCGGCAGAGCAAGGACGAGCGCGCGAAGCTCGACGGGCTGTGGGAGTGCATCCTGTGCTTCTGCTGCTCGACCGCCTGCCCCTCCTACTGGTGGAATGGGGACCGGTATCTCGGCCCGGCGGTGCTGCTGCAGGCCTATCGCTGGATCGCCGACAGCCGCGACGAGGCGACGGGCGAGCGGCTCGACAACCTGCAGGACCCGTTCCGGCTCTACCGCTGCCACACCATCATGAACTGCGCCCGGACCTGCCCGAAGGGGCTGAACCCGGCGGCCGCCATCGGCAAGATCAAGCAGATGCTGGTGGAGCGGGAGACCTGATGTAGGCTCCCGGGCAAGAGCCCGGGAGCGTCCCATGCAGAGACTGCTTGCGCTGGTGGCCTGCGCCCTCTGGGCGCAGGGCGCGGCGGCCCAGAGCCTGACCATCGGCTATGCCGCCGTGGTCACCACCATCGACCCGCACTACCACAATCTCGGCCCGAACAACGCCCTCGGGATGCAGGTCTTCGACCGGCTGGTGGAGCGGGACGGGCAGGCGCGGCCCTATGCCTCGCTCGCCGAGGATTACCGGGCGATCGGCGATACGCTCTGGGAGTTCCGGCTACGCCGCGGCGTGACCTGGCATGACGGCCGGCCCTTCACCGCCGACGATGTCGCCTTCACCTTCGCCCGCGCCCCCGACGTGCCCAATAGCCCGGGCGGCTTCGGCGGGTTCCTGCGCGCCATCGCCCGCACCGAGGTGGTGGACGCGCACACCATCCGCATCCATACCGGCCAGCCGCACCCGCTGCTGCCGCTCGACCTCGCCTCGGTCAGCATCATCGCGCGCCATGCGGCCGAGGGCGCCCAGACCGAGGACTACAACACCGGCCGTGCCGCCATCGGCACCGGGCCCTACCGCCTCTCCTCCTACCGCTCGGGCGATCGGGTGGAGTTGGTGCGGCATGAGGCCTACTGGGGCGAGCGTGAGCCCTGGGCGCGGGTCGCAATCCGATTCCTGCTCAATGACGGGGCACGGACCGCGGCGCTGCTGTCGGGCGACGTCGACCTGATCGAGCAGATCCCGACCAGCGACCTGGACCGGCTGCGGCGCGACCCGAAGCTGGTGGTGACGGAAAGCCCCAGCACCCGCACCGTCTTCCTCTCGCCCGACTACTCCCGCACCGGCCCGACGCCCTTGGTGACGGACAATGCCGGCCAGCCCCTGCCGGTCAACCCGTTCCATGACGCCCGCATCCGCCGGGCCCTCTCCATGGCGGTCAACCGTGAGGCCCTGGTGGAGAGGGTCATGGAGGGCGCCGCCGAGGCCACCGCCCAATGGCTGCCGCGCGGCGCCTTCGGCTTCAACCCCGAGATCCGCCCCCGCGCCTTCGACCCGGAGGGGGCACGGCGCCTGCTGGCCGAGGCCGGCTTCCCCGAGGGTTTCCGCCTGGTGCTGGCGACGCCGAACGACCGCTGGCCGAATGACAGCCGCCTGGCCCAGGCCGTGGCGCAGATGTGGACGCGCATCGGCGTGCGGACCCAGGTGGATGCCATGCCCTTCGCCGCCTTCGTGCCGCGCCGCTCGCGCCAGGAGCATGCGATGCAGCTCGGCGCCTGGGGCAGCTCGACCGGCGAGGGGTCGAACTACCTGCTCGCCATCGTCTCGACCTATGACCGGCAGAAGCTGACTGGCCCCTCGAACATGACCCGGCACTCGGACCCGCGCTTCGACGCCCTGCTGGCCCGCGGCGCCGCGACCATGGACGATGCCGCGCGGGAGGAGGTCTGGCGGGAGGCGGTGGCGCTCTATGCGCAGGAAGAGCCGATGATCCAGCTCGTTCAGTACATCAACACCTGGGCCCATCGCCGCGGGCTGCGGCACGAGCCACGCATGGACGAGCGGACCATCGCCATGGGCGTCCGCCCCGCGCCGTAGCGCCTATGGCATCGTGGGATTCGCGGCGCGGCAGAGCGCCGCGAACCCGTCGGAGATGAAATCGGGTTGCCTGTAGAAGCCCTTCAGCCAGCTCGTCAGCATGCACAGCTCCTCCAGCCGCAGGACCTCGTCCAGCACCCCTTCGGTGAAGCGGATGGCGAAGCTCTGGCCGATGATGCCGAGCACCTCCTCAACCTGCTCGATGCCGAGGCCGAGCTCCGTCTCCAGCGCCCCGTGCCGCGTCAGCTGGGCTTCCTCGATGCCGTAGTCGTCCCGGATGACCTTCACGATCCAGCGGAACATGGTCATCCAGTTCTTCACCTCAGCGGTCGATCTGGACATGCGGCTGCCGTCATCCAGGCGGAAGACGGCAACCTAGCAGGCCAAAGGCGAAGAAACCCCTACCGGACCGGCGCCGCCAGGTTGTTCGGGTCGAGGCCGAGGGCAGCCGCCGTCGCCGGGTTGACCTGGCCGGTCGCCTGCAGGCCGCGGCCCTGCTGGAAGCGCTCGATGGCTGATTGCGTGCCGGCGCCCCAGGCACCGTCGATCGGGCCGCGGTAGAAATTCATCGCCTTGAGGCGCATCTGGATGTTGCGCACCGCGCCGGGGCTCAGCGGGTCGGTCGCCATGGCCGCGGGGGTGCCGGGGGCGGGGCCGGCGGTCGGGCCTGCGGCCAGCAACTCCGAGGGGCCGAGGCCGAGGGTCGCCGCCGTCGCCTGGTTCAGCTGGCCGGAGACCTGCAGGCCGCGGCCCTGCTGGAAGCGCTCCAGCGCCGCCTGGCTGTCCGGGCCCCAGACGCCGTCCGGCCGGCCGCTGTAGAGCCCGGCCTGGCGCAGCCGCTCCTGCACCAGGGTCACCGCCGCCGGCGCGAGCGGCTGGCTGTACATCAGCGAGGGCGCCTGCTGCGCCGCCGCGCTCCCTGCCAGGACCAGTCCCGCCAGGATGATTCCGTAATACCGCATCGTTCCTGCTCCCGTTTGACAGGAGCGGAACACCCGAAACGGTCGGCGGTTCAGGCCACGACCGGATCGATCGCGTCCAGCATCCAGCGGGCGAAGCCGGTGATGCGGGCATCCTGGTGCATCTGCCCCATCAGCTGCACCCCGACCGGCATGCCGCCCACCGCCAGCAACGGCATGGTGACGGCCGGCGCGAAGAGCATGGAGGAAGGCGCGTTGAAGACATAGTCGCCGGTCGGGCGCGGGTTCAGCGGCTCGCCCGGCCGGTCGCCGGACCAGAGCGGCGCAGGGCCGGGGCAGGCGAGGGCGATGACCGCATCGGCGAAGGGCGCGATGCGGGCGAAACGCGCCTGCGCCTCCTCCCGCCGGGCGAGGGCGGCCTCGTAGTCCGCCGTGGTCATCGCCTCGGCGCGGGCCAGGACGGATTTGGCACGCGGGCTCAGCGCCTCCGGATCCTGGTCGAGGAGGTTGCGCTGCGTCCAGCGATTCTCCCAGCCGGTGATGGCGCCGCAGATCGCCCGCCCCTCGACGATGCCCACCTCGAAGGCCTCGATCAGCGGATGGTCGGCGCGGCGCAGCAGGGTGATGCCGGCGCCGCGCAGCCGCTCCAGCAGGGCCTCGAAGGCATTGCGGCTCGCCGCATCGAGCTCGGCCCAGCCCTCTGTCTCCATGACGATGAGCCGCTCGGGCCGGGTGGCGGCGGGCGGGGTCATTGGCCCCGTCAGCCCGGGCGCGCCGCGGTCGCCGCCGCAGCGGGCGGCGATCTCGATCGCCACCTGCCACATGTCCTCGATGCAGCCGGCATGGGGCCCGTGGGTGCTCTGGCTGGTCGCCTGCCGTTCGCCGCGGTTGATGGCGCCCTGGGTCGGCTTCAGCGCGACATTGCCGCAATAGGCGGCAGGACGGATGATGGAGCCGCCGACCTGGGTGCCGATGGCGGCCGGCACCATCCGCGCCGCGACCGCCGCCGCCGAGCCGGAGGAGGAGCCGCCTGGCGTCCGCGCCGCATCGAAGGGGTTGGTCGTCGGCCCGGGATGGGAGCCGCCGAGCTCCGTCGTCACCGTCTTGCCGAGCACCACGGCGCCCGCCTGGCGCAGCGCCCAGACGGCGGCGTTGTCGCGCTTCGGGAAATTGCCGCGATACCCGGCGCAGCCCATCTCGGTCGGCATGTCGCGGGTCTCGAGCAGGTCCTTGATGCCGACCGGCATGCCGTCGATGGGCGAGAGCGGCCGGCCCTCGCGCCAGCGGGCGGTGCTGGCATCGGCGGCGGCCCGGGCGCCCGCCTCGTTCAGCGCGGCACAGGCGCGGACCACCGGCTCCCGCGCCGCGATGGTCTCGAGACAGCGCTCGAGATAGGCCCGCGGCGAGTCGCCGCCGGCGGCGAAGCGGGTCCCGGCCTCGTGCCAGCGCAGCGGCTGGAACTCCTTCGGTGAATATTGGCTCATCCGGCAGCCTCCCTATCGCAGCACCCCGTCCCAGACCGGCAGGCCGAGCAGGGCGGCGAGCGCAATCATGGCATAGCAGCCGAGGCGGAAGGCACGCTCGCTGGCAAGCCCGAACATCCGCGTCCCGAGCCAGATGCCGATGCCATAGACCGGCGCGGTGACGAGGAAGGGTGCCGCCAGCGCCGGGGTCAGCAGCCCCGCCGCGGCATAGGCGATGCCTGCGATCAGCCCGCCCGCCGCGAGGTAGAGGCCGAAGGAGGCCCGCACCTGCCGTGCCGGCCTGGCCTGGCCAAGGAGATAGGCCATCACCGGCGGCCCGCTCACCATGGCGACGCCGCCGAGCACCCCGCCCGCCAGCCCGACGCCGAGGGTCGCCTGCGGGCTCGGCCGCCCGCGGAAGCGCCAGCCGGAGACCAGCAGCCCGAGCAGGCCGAGGATGGCCAGGGCGATGCCCCAGCGCAGCGCGAGGGGATCGGCCTGGACAAGGATGGCGGCGCCGAGCGGCGTGCCCATCAGCGCCCCGAGCGCCAGCAGCCCGACCTGCGGCCGGTCCGCCAGCCGCCAGGCGCCCGGGGTGAGGGCGGCGATCGCCACCGCCTCCGCCAGCAGCATCAGCGGCGCCGCCCGCTGCGGCCCGAGCGCCACTGAGGCAAGGGGGACGAAGATCAGCGCCGCCCCGAAGCCGGAGAAGCCCCGCGCCAGCCCGCCGGCCAGCGCCGCGGCGAGCAGCCAGCCGAGCGCCGCGCCCTGCGGCATGTCCTGGAGCCAACCCATCCCGCCCAGTCTCGCCGAGGGGCTGGCGGGCGTGAAGCCTTCACGCCGCGCCGCGTCGCGCCGATAGTGCCCCGATATCCATCGGGAGGAGGACCGCATGTCGAAGGTCATCATCAGCGTCGCCGTCACCGGCGCGATCCACACGCCGAGCATGTCGGACTACCTGCCGATCACCCCGCAGGAGATCGCCGAGCAGTCGATCGCGGCGGCGGAGGCGGGGGCGGCGATCATCCACCTCCATGCCCGCGACCCGCATGACGGCCGGCCGACGCCGGACCCGAAGGTCTTCATGCAGTTCCTGCCGGTCATCAAGCAGTCGACCGATGCGGTGATCAACATCACCACCGGCGGCGGCCTCGGCATGACGGTGGATGAGCGGCTGGCCGCGCCGCTGCAGGCGAAGCCCGAGATGTGCTCGCTCAACATGGGCTCGATGAATTTCAACATCTCGGGCAGCGCCGCCCGCGTGCCGAAATTCAAGTACGAGTGGGAGAAGCCCTACCTCGAAGGCACGACGGACTACATCTTCCGCAACACCTTCCAGGATATCGAGCAGATCGTGGAGCGGCTCGGCAAGGGCCACGGCACGCGCTTCGAGTTCGAGTGCTACGACGTGGGCCACCTCTACAACCTCGCGCACATGCTCGACCGCCGCGTGGTGGAGCCGCCGCTCTTCACCCAGACGATCTTCGGCATCCTGGGCGGCATCGGCGCCGAACCGCGCAACCTGCTCTTCATGAAGGAGACGGCGGACCGGCTCTTTGGCAAGGACTATGTCTGGTCGGTGCTGGCGGCAGGGCGGAACCAGATGCCCTTCACCACCATGGCCGGGATGCTGGGCGGCAATGTCCGCGTCGGGCTCGAGGACAGCCTCTGGCTCGGCCGCGGCGTGCAGGCGAAGAGCAATGCCGAGCAGGTGGCGAAGATCCGCCGCATCCTGGAGGAGTTGAGCCTCGAGATCGCAACGCCCGCCGAGGCGCGGCAGATCCTGGCGCTGAAAGGCGGCGACAAGGTCGGCTTCTAGAGCGGATGGGGCGGCGGCTGCCCGCCGCCCCGCCCGTCGTCACTCCATGATGGCGATGTCGATGAGCTCGGCCTGCGGCAGGCCGCTCACCATGCCGACCGTGGTCGGCTTGCCGTTCGACAGGTCGACATGGTGCAGCGTGTTGCCGGTGAGCAGCACGGCCATGTTGCCGCCGCCCGTCTCCGGCATGATGTCGAAGGCGACGCCGGCGGGCAGGCTCGGCGCGATCTCGCCCTTCGGCTGCTGCACGCCGTCATTGGGCGGCGCCTGCAGGTTCAGCGTGCGGGACAGCGTGTCGACGGTGTAGAGCATCGTCGCCGTCGCGCCCTTCATGCTGTTGGTATAGGCGCCGGCGACGACGCGCGGCATGGTCTCGGCCCAGGGCGTGCCCGCCTGGTAGCGGAGCTGGCCGTCCTTCACCACCGCGCCGGTGTCGACATTGACGCGGAGATTCACACCGTTCAAGCCCATCACGCGCAGGCGGTCGGCGACGGGGTTGAAGTCGATCGTGGCGCGCCCGCCGCTCTCGAAGCGCTCGGAGAGGCGGCTCACCTGCGTCGCGCGGCCGGTCATCGCATCGATGGTGACGATCTGGCCGGCATCGGTCAGGCCATAGAGCTTCATGTCGGCGGGGCGGACGTCGACGCCGAGCAGCCGGCCCTCGATGCCGGTGACGCGCACGGGCGCCATGGCGCGGCGGCTCCCGCTGTCGATGCGGACGAGGTGGTTGTCGGCGGTGAGGCCGACGAGGGTGGCGGCTTCGGCGCCGGCGGCCGAGAGGGCGAGGGCGGCGCCGGCGGCGAGCATCAAGTGGGTGGTGCGGGTCATGGCGTCTCTCCGTGAGGCCGCGGCGACCATTACGGTGCCGCTGCCTGCCTTACGGGATGCGCTGGAAGCTGGATGCAGCGTAACTCATCACGGAAACGCGAAAAAACTCCCTCAGCCGCGAAAGCCCGCCAGCATGAGGAGCAGCATCGCCAGGAGGACGGCCGGGCCGGAGAGAAGCCGGGACGGCCGGCCCGGCTCCGTCTCGCGCAGCGCCGGGTTGCGCTGGGGACGAGCCGTAATGGCGTCGAACATGGAAAAGCGGCCTCGGTCGGGAAGGCGATGAGGACGACGCGGGATTGCAACCGCGCGGATCAGCAATGCCGGCCGCCGGAGAGGAGGCTCGCCGCCCGCGGCGCAGGCAGCCCGCCGGGCGCCCGCTAGCGGCAGCGTCGGGGAGGTGCGCTCCTGAAGCTGGAGTCGTAACGCCGATTGAGCGTCAGCTCGCCCCCGCCGCCGTCAGACGCCCGATGAAGATCACCGGCCCGCTCGGCCGCCCGATCGGCGAGCCGCCCGGCGGCTCCAGGCTGATCTCGATCAGCATGCCCGGCTCCGGCCGGAGGCCGCCGGTGGTGACGGTCAGCCGGCCTTCGGGCGGGATGAGGCCGAGCGAGGTCGGCGCCGTCGCCCCGGGCGGCAGGCCCCAGAGCTGCATCGCCCGGCCCTCCTCGAGGCGCCGGGGCGTGACGGAGGCGAGGTGCAGCCGGCCGGCGGCATCGGCCTCCACCACCCAGGCCGGCTGGTCGCGCTGGGTCAGCAGCACAGTCATCAGCCGCGCCGGCTCGGGCGACGGGCGCACCACCAGCAGGGCCGCGAGCCCGGCCGCCACGGCGCTGGCGCCGATCGCCCAGCCGCGCCAGGGGTCGAGCCAGCCGCGCCGCTTCGGCGCCGGGTCAGGGCGGGCCGCGCCGGGCAGCGCCGCCTCGATGCGGTCCCAGAGATCGGCCGGCGGCGCCTCCGGCCCGGCCAGCGCCGTGAGCGGGGCGAGGCGCGCCTCCCACTCGCGGACGGCAGCGCGGAGCGCGGCATCGCCGGGCAGCGCCGCCTTCACCTCCGCCGCGGCGCGCGCGTCGAGCGTGCCGAGGACGTATTCGCCGGCCAGGATGTCGCGGTCCTGCGGGTCGGTCGGGATCACGTCAGGCACTCCCGCAGCTGCAGGAGGCCGCGCCTGATCCAGGCCTTCACCGTGCCGAGCGGCAGGTCGAGCCGCGCCGCCACCTGGGCATGCGACAGGCCGTGGACGAAGGCGAGCAGGATGCCGCGGCGGTTCTTCTCGTCGAGTGCCGACAGGCAGTCGCGCAGCCGCCGGCCCTCGGCGCTGGCCGCGACGCGCTCCAGCGCCTCGGGCGCCACCGCCGTGTCGCCGAGCGCCGGGTCGTCGGTCGGCAGCTCGCGCCCGCGCTTCCGCGCCAGATCGAGCGCCGCATGCCGGGCGACGGCGCCGAGCCAGGCCCCGGCCTCGCCCCGCGCCGGGTCGAACTGCCCCGCCCGCTGGCTGATGCGGAGGAAGGCATCCTGCACCGCATCGGCCGCCGCCTCGCGGTCGCGCAGGATGGCCTGGGCGACGCCGAAGAGGCGCGTCGACTGCTGCTGGTAGAGCGCCCGCAGCGCCCCGCGATCGCCGCGCGCGACCTCGGCGAGCAACGCCGCCGCCGGAGACTCGGCCCTCACTGCGCGAAGAGCCGGTAGAGCCGCTGCAGCAGCTCCCGCCCATCGAGCCCGGCCGGGGGTTCCACGGCGGCCTGGGGCTCGCGCGGCGCCTGGCGGGCGAAGCGGGCCACCGCCTCCCGCGTGCCGGAGAGGCGAAGCTCGGTCGGCTCGGCCGTGCTGCTGCCGCCCCCGGTGCCCACCAGCCGGACCAGGGCGCGGTCGGCCTGCAGCAGCTCGGTCTCCAGCCGGGCGGCATCCTCGGCCTTCGGCGAGCAGATGATGCTGCGGCCCTCGAGCCCGCAGGGCATCTCCGCCATCCGGTTGGGCGGGAAGCGAAGCTGCGCCACCCCGGTCAGCGCCAGCAGGCCGCGGGACGCGTCGTCCAGCGTCATCTCGCGGGCGGTGACCGCGGGAACCAGCCGGCCGCGCCGGTCGATGATCTCGAAGGCAAGGCCGCCGCCGGGGCCGGAGGGCCGTTCCAGCCAGTCGCGGTGGCGCAGCAGGCAGGCCGCCCGGTCCGTCATCCGGTCGTTGACGCAGGCGAGCCGCCAGCTGCCGACCTCCTCCACGGGCTGCGCCCGGGCGGCCGGGCCGGCCAGGAGCGGAAGGGCAAGGCATGCTAGGACGACGAGACGCGGCATGGCGCCGAGCATAGGCCGGGAAGCGGAGGGACGGAATGGCAGCGATCACGCTGGCGGACGGCACGGAGGTCCCGGCGCTCGGCCAGGGCACCTGGAACATGGGCGAGCGGGGCACCGACCGGCGGCGGGAGGCGGATGCGCTCCGCCTCGGCCTCGATCTCGGCATGAGCCTGATCGACACCGCCGAGATGTATGCCGAGGGCGGTGCCGAGGAGGTGGTGGCCGAGGCCATCGCCGGGCGGCGCAGCGATGTCTTCCTCGTCTCCAAGGTCTATCCTCACAATGCTGGCGGCCGGATGCTGGAGGCGGCGCTGGAGCGCAGCCTGAAGCGCCTGCGGACCGACGCCCTCGACCTCTACCTGCTGCACTGGCGGGGCTCCGTGCCCCTCGAGGATACGGTCGAGGCGATGGAACGGATGCGGCAGCTTGGGAAAATCCGCCGATGGGGTGTCTCCAACCTCGACGTCGCGGATCTGGAGGAGCTCGGCCCGGCGCTGGCCGGCTGCGCGACGGACCAAGTGCTCTACAACCTCGAGAACCGTGGGATCGAGTTCGACCTGCTGCCCTTCTGCCGGCAGCGGGGGATGCCGGTGATGGCCTACAGCCCGGTCGGCCAGGGCGGCGCGCTGCTGCGGCACCCGGCCCTGCAGGGCGTGGCGAGGCGGCTCGGCGCGACGCCGGCCCAGGTGGCGATCGCCTGGACGCTGCGGCAGGGCGGCGTCATCAGCATCCCGAAGGCGGCGGATGCCGAGCATGTGCGGCTGAACGCCGCCGCCGGCGAGCTTCGCCTCGCACCGGAGGATCTGGCGGCGCTCGATGCCGCCTTCCAGCCGCCTAAGCGGAAACGGTCCCTGGCCATGCTATAGGCGCGTTCAGCACGCCGAGATGCAGCCGCTGGACGGCGCCGGCGACGGCCGCGTCCAGCCCCGGCCGCGCATAATAGCAGCCGCGCACATGCAGGCTGGCGGCCAGCGCCCGGATGAAGGCCTCGGCGAGGTCCGGATCGGGCGGCGGCGCCTCCTGCCAGAAGCGGTCGAGGCCGCCCTGCCAGGCGAGGCCCGGCACGTCGTAGATCGCCTGGCCGAGCGGCAGGGTGGCGCAGCCCAGGGCGACCGCCTTCACCCCGACGGTGCTGTTCACGGTCACCGTGCCGCGGCAGCGGGCGATCACCCCCTCCATCGGCAGCGCCCCACCGAGATAGGTGACGCGGCCCGCCACCCCATGCGCCGCGGCGATCCGCCGGACGCGCCGCGCCCAGGCCTTCAGCCCGGGATCGAGCGGGTGGACCTTCACCAGCAGCCGCGCCTCGGGCGGCGCGTGGCGGGCGAAGCTGGCCACCGTCTCGGCAATGGCGGCGTCCATGTCGGGGAAGCGGGAATAGGCGCGGATGGAGTAGTCGGTCTCCATCTGCATGGCGAAGAGGTAGAGCGGCACGCCGGGCGCCGCCGCCTGCCCGAGCGCCGCCGCCGCCGCCCGCGTCTCGCGCCGCCGCAGCAGCAGGCGGAGGCCGGTGGCGAGATAGGCCGGGACCGGTGCGTGCAGCAGGAAGCTCTCGTAGTGCGGGAAGGGGAAGGGCAGCAGCGAGGCCAGGTGGAACAGCACGTCCCACCGGGCCTGGGCGGCGAAGCTGTCGCGGTGGTGCTGGTTGAGGTCGGCCGGCGGGCAGTGGGCGGCGAGCGCGCGGATCGCCGCCGGGTCGCGCGGAAAGCGGCTCTCGGCGCCCATGCCGTCGCGCTCGAGCGTCACCCAGTCCGGCCGCAGATAGCCGAAATCCGTCACCGCGACGGCGATCCCCCGCGCCCGGGCGATGGCGATGGCCGGCTTGTGGTAGGGCCGCTGCTCGCCGAGCAGGACAAGGTCGGTGATGCCGTGCCGCTCGCAGAAGGCGCCGAGGAAGGCCGGCCATTCCGCCAGCCGCCCGCGGAAGTCGACTGCCCCCGGCCCCTGCCAGAACAGCCGGTCGCCGAGGCAGAGATTGATCCGCCAGGCCTCATGCCCAAACGCCCGGAGCCCGGTCGCGACCTCCGCGAAGAAGGGGCTGATCGGCCCCTGGAGGAAGAGGAAGCGGCGCATTCCCGGCGCGGTCTGGTCTGGAGAGGCGGCCATGCCCGGGCCCTTTCGCAACGGGAGCATGAGAGGTCAAGCTATTGAATACGATTCTGTAACTTACTGCTGCCGGGCGAGGCGCAGCGCGCGGCGGAGGTCCTCGCCATCGGCCAGCCGCCGCCCTTGCCGTGCCAGGCCGCGCAGCAGGCCGGGCGGCGGGAAGGGGCAATAGGGCAGGGGCGCCGCCTCCCGCCCCGCCCCGGGCCGGGCGATGGCCTCGGCCAGCAGCGGCACGCCGGCCAGGTGCAGGGCGCGGGCGGCGGCGCTGGCGGTGGTACCCGGCGGCAGCGCCACCTCCCGCTGAGCGAGGATGGCGCCGGCATCGATCCGCGGCACCAGCCGGTGCACGGTGACGCCGAAGCGGGGCTCCGGCTCCGCCAGGGCCCAGATCGTCGGCACCGGCCCGCGGTGCCGCGGCAGCAGCGAGGGATGCAGGTTGATCCCGCCCCGCGGCGCCAGCGCCAGCGTCTCGGCGCGGAAGATCTGATCGAAATGGAGGGAGACCAGCAGGTCCGGCCGCGCGGCGCGGATGGCCGCCGCCATCGCCGGCCCGTTCACGTCGGCGACCTCGACGACCGGCACGCCCCGCCCGGCCAGCCGGCCCGGCGCCGGGCGCAGCGCGTAGTTCACCGCGAGATAGGGCAGCAGCCGCGGCCCCGAGCGGCGGAGGTGCCGCCAGGCCTGGCGCAGCGCCCCGCCCACTGCCGGGCGGAAGGGGCTGGACCGGCCGACCAGCACCACCGCCTTGCCCCAGGCCCCGAGGAAGGCCTCCACCGCCTCGGCGCTGAGGGCGCTCTCCAGGGTGAAAAGGGCGATGCGCAAGCCGCTCAGGAGGCCTTCAGCGCCGCCAGGCCGTCGCGGGCCGCGGCGAGGGTGGCGATGCTGCGCTCGATCTCCTCGGCCGCGTGCTCCGAGGAGAGGAAGAAGCGCAGCCGCGCCGAGCCCTCCGGCACCACGGGGAAGACGATCGGCTGGACATTCACCCCGTCCTCGAAGGCGGCCGCCGCCAGCTGCGCCGTCCGCACGGAGCTGCCGAGGATGATCGGCACGATGCCGAGCCCGGCGGAGCTGCCGGTATCGAACCCCGCCTCCCGCGCCAGGCGGAGGAAGAGCGCCGCGTTGGCCTGCAGCCGCGACACCCGCCAGGGCTCCGCCTGCAGCAGCCGGAGCGACTCGAGCCCCGCGGCGGCGAGCGGCGGCGCTAGCCCGACCGAATAGACGAAGCCCGGCGCCGTATGCCGCAGCCAGTCCACCAGCCGCATCCGGCCGGCGATGTAGCCGCCGCAAGCGGAAAGCGTCTTCGACAGCGTCCCCATCCAGATGTCGACGAGGCCGGGGTCGACGCCGCATTGCTCGGCGACGCCCTGCCCGGTCGCGCCGAGGACGCCGATGGAATGCGCCTCGTCCACCATCAGCAGCGCGTCATGGCGGCGGGCGAGCGCGGCGAAGCGGCCGAGATCGGGCAGGTCGCCGTCCATGCTGTAATGGCCCTCGATCACCATCAGGGCCCGCCCATGCCGGCCGCGATGCGCGGCAAGCTCCCGCTCCGCCGCCTCCCAGTCGTTATGGGCGAAGGCGATGCGCCGGGCGCCACTCAGCCTGGCTCCCTCGGCGACCGAGTTGTGGATCAGCCGGTCGTGCAGGATCAGGTCGCGCGGGCCCAGAAGCTGGCCGATGACGGTGACGTTCGTCGCATGCCCGCTGACGAAGGTGAGGCAGGCCTCGGTCCGGTGATGCGCCGCGAGCGCCGCTTCCAGCTCGGCATGGACCGGCCGCTCGCCCGAGGCGAGGCGGGAGGCGGAGGCGGAGACGCCGTAGCGGTCGATCGCCGCCTTGGCCGCCGCGGCGACGCGCGGGTCGCCGTTCAGGCCGCAGTAGTTGTAGGAGGCGAAGTTGACGTAAGCGCGCCCGCCGATGCTGCTGCGGCCGCCGGCCACGCCGTCATGCTGGCGGAAGAAGGGGCTCTCGATGCCGAGCGCGGCGCCAGCATCGCGGATGGTCTCGAAATCCCGCATCCCCGGCAGGGTGCCGAGGTCGCGGCCCGGCGATTCGGCCGGCGCCGGCGCGGCCGGGGCGGCGCCGCGCCGGGCAAGGCGGCTGAGCAGGGCGTTGCGGGCGCTGGCGCTGAGGCCGAAGCCGGTGCTCATGCCGCATCCTCCAGCCTCGCGGCCTCCGGCTCATGCGCGGCGAGCAGTGCCGCGCCGCTGTCCTCCCGCGGCCCGGCCTGCAGCCGGGTCAGGATGCGCCGGGCCAGGCCGTCGAGGGTCAGGCCGTCGCCCACCCCATCCAGCCCCACGGCGACGCCGAGACGCCCCTCCAGCGCCGTCCGCAGCTCCATCCCGCCGAGGCTGTCGAGCCCGAGCCCGGCGAGCGGCGCCTCGGCCCCGATGGACTGCGCCGGCAGGCGGAGGATGCGGGCCAGCTCGCCTGCCATGGTCTCGCGCAGCAGGGCGAGCGCCTCCGCCCCTTCCAGCCCGCGCAGCCGGGCGCGGAGGTCGGCCGCATCCTCGACCGGGGCGGCGAGGCTGCGGACCGCCTCGAAGGCCGGCTCGGCCAGGATGGCCAGCGCCCGGCCCGCGGCCGACCAAGCGATGCGGGCGTGGCCGGCGGTGGCGGCATCGGCGGCGAGCAGGGCGGGCAAGGCGGCGAGCGCCTCCTCCGCCCGGACCGCGACCACGCCGAGGCGGCGCTCCAGGATCTCCGCCCGAGCGGCATCCCCGGCCAGCATGCCGGCATCGGCGATCGGCCCCCAGCCGATGGCCATGGCCGGGCGGCGGGCGGCGCGGCGGCGGCGCGCCAGCGCCTCGAGCGCGGCATTGGCGGCGACATAGGCGGCCTGGCCGGGATTGCCGATGACGACGGTGGCGGAGGAGTACATCAGGAACAGGTCCAGCGGATCGTCGGCGGTCAGCCGGTCGAGATGGTCGGCGATGGCGAGCTTCGCCGTCAGCACCGGCGCGGCGCGGGCCGGCTCGAGCAGCGCCGCCGCGCCGTCGCCGAGGACGGCCGCGGCATGGACGATGCCGCGGATCGGCGGGAAGGCGGCGCGGATCTCGGCGAGCGTCCGCTCCAGCGCGCCGGCATCGGTGGCGTCGCAGGCATGGAGCGAGGCGGTGGCGCCGCGCGCGGCGAGGTCGCGGAGCGCCGCATCCGCCCCCGGCGTCGCCGCGCCGCGGCGGGAGAGGAGGGCGAGGTGCCGGGCCCCCCGCTCCGCCAGCCAGCGCGCCGTCGCCAGGCCGAAGCCCTGGGTGCCGCCGATGACGAGGATGGTGCCCTCCGCCGCCCGGGCGAGCGGCGAGGCGGCGGCGGCTTCGCCGCCAGGCGCCGGCGGGCGGATGACCAGCTTGCCGATATGGCCGCCGGCCTGCAGCGCACGGAAGGCGGCCTCCACCTCCGACGCCGCATGGATGGCGGCGGGCAGCGGGCGGATCGCGCCCTCCCGCAGCCGGGCGGCGATACCGGCCAGCAGCCGCGCCGCCTGGGCGGGCCGGGCACGGGCCAGCTCGTCGACATCGACGGCGAAATAGGTGGCGTTGCGGCGAAGCGGGCGGAGCGCGACGCGGCTGCCCTCGGCGAAGTCGCGCTTGCCGAGCTCGAGGAAGCGGCCGAAGGGGCGCAGCAGGCCGAGCGAGCGCTCCATCGCCGCGCCGGCCAGCGAGTTCAGCACCACGTCGACCCCGTCCGGCCAGGCGGCGCGAAGCGCGTCGGCGAAGCCGGCATCGCGGCTGTCGAGCACCAGCTCCGCCCCGGCGGCGCGGAGGAAGGCACGGCGGGAGGGGCTGCCGGCGCTGGCGGCGACGCGGGCGCCGCGGGCCAGCGCCACCTGCAGCGCGGCGAGGCCGACGGCACCGCTGCCGCCATGGATCAGCACGCGCTCGCCGGGCTCGATCCGGGCGAGGTCCTCCAGCGCATGCACGGCGGTCATGAAGGCGACTGGGATGGTGGCGGCGGCGGCCGGGTCGAGCCCGTCGTGCATCGGCACCAGCGCCTCGGCGCGCGTCCGGGCATGGCTGGCGAGCGCCGCCGGCGCCACGCCAACCACGCGCTGGCCAGGGCGGAGCGCTACGCCCTCGCCCACCGCCTCCACCACCCCGGCGCATTCCATGCCGAGGTTGGGGCCGGCGAAGCCGGGCAGCAGCGCCTCCTCCGGCAGCAGGCCCTGCGCCCACATCACGTCGCGGAAATTGAGCCCGGCCGCCTCGATGCGCAGCACTACCTCGCCCGGGCCGGGGGCGCCGGGGGCGAAGCCGGCCCAGCGCAGGCTGCCGAGCTGGCCGGTCTGGCCGATCTCCAGCCGCTGCGGGCCGCCGGGCGGCGGGGCGGGCGGCAGCCCGGGGCGCAGGCGGGGGACCAGCCGGGCGGCTTCGGTGAGGGTGACCTCGGCCTCGTCATCCAGCTCGGTCAGCAGCTCGGCGGCCAGGCGGCGGCCCGCCTGCTCCGGGGCGAGCTGGGGCGCGAGGTCGATGCGCCGCGGGCGCAGGCCGGGATGCTCGTTGGCCAGCACCCGACCGAGGGCGAAGAGGGCGGCGGCGGCCGGGTCGTGCCGCATGCCGGGCGCCTCCGGCTGCTGGCCGCCCTGGGTGACGATGCAGAAGCCAGCCGCGCTGCCCTCGGCGGCGGCGGCGAGCCGGGCGAGGGCGGCGAGGGAGGCGGCGATGTCCTCCGCTGCCCGGCCGCCGCCGGCCAGCGCCACCACCAGCCCGTCGGCCAGCGCCTGCGGCGGCAGCGCCGCGGCCTCGGCGAGGCTGCCGCCGGTGACGGTGGCGCCGCGGGATTGCAGCGCGGCGGCCACCGCCGGGCGCAGCCCCGCCATGGCGGCATCGGCGAAGAGGGCGACGCGGCGGAGCTTCGGCGTGGCGAGCAGCGTGGCGCCGGCGGCGGCGCGGCCGCCGACCAGCAGCGCCGGGAACGGGGCGGCGCGCAGCGGCTCGACGAACGGGGCGGTCCAGCCCTCGGCGGGGAGCGCAGCGGCCCAGGCGGCGGCCGGGGCAAGGGGGGCGGCGCCGCACCAGCCCGGCTCCTGGCCGCAGCAGAAATTCCAGAGCCAGCCGGGCAGCGGCTCGGCGAGCAGGAGGGTCGCGCCCGGCGCGGCAGCCTGGCGCAGCGGCCCGAGCAGCCCGGTCCCGCGCTGCAGCCGTGCGCCGGCGGCCAGCCCGACCACCAGGTCGGCCGCGGGCGGCGCCTCCCGGCCCTCCGGGTCCCAGGGCCGGACGGCGAATTCGATGCCATCCGGCACCTGCGGCAGCGGCATCGGCGGCTGGCCCGGCAGCGGCGCCGCGGTCAGCAGCACGCGCCGGCCGCAGCCGGCCAGCGCCCGCAGCAGATGCGCCGTGAGCGGCCCGGCGCCGGCTGCGACCTCCAGCACCCGGAGCGGCCGGCCGGCCGGCCAGGCGGCGGCGAACCCGGCGACCGCCTCGGCGAGGACCCTGGCGAGCCGCTCATAGCCGGCGGATTGTGGCGGCGGCAGCGCCCCGGCCTCGCCGGCCAAGCGATGGGCAAGGACCTGGGGCAGCTGCTCCGCCGCCAGCGCCGCCCAGGCGAGGTCCTGTGCGAGGTCGGGCTGCTCCAGCAGCACCTGCCGCCAGATCTCGGCCGCCGGGGGCAGGTCGGACGCCGGGACGGGTTGCAGGCCGAGCGGGCCTTCCTCGGCAAGCCCGTCCGCGGCCAGCGCCTCGAGCAGCAGGCGGGCATAGGGGCCGATGGCCGGGGCGGCGGCGAGCGCGGCATGGGCGGCGGCGGCGCAGAAGCCCTCCAGCAGCAGCGCGGCCTCGCCCAGATCGAGCGCCGCATCCTGCCGCAACGCCGCGGCGAGCGGGGCGGCGAGGTCGGGCGGCTCGGCCGGATCGCCGCCGGGCGCCGGCAGCAGCGCCATGCGGAAGGCGCCTTCGAGCGGGTCCTGCCGGCCGGGCAGGCGGATGCGGAGGAAGCTGCAGCCCTCCAGCACGGCGACCACGCCCCCGGTCGCGTCGCGCAGGACGAGGTCGGCGGCGACGCTGCGGCTGCCGCGCTCGGTGAGGCGGATGGCGGCGGAGGCCGGGGCCGCGGCGCCACGGCGCAGCACCAGCCGGGCGATGCAGACGGGGACGAGGCCGGTGCCGGGCTCGGCCGGCGCCTCGGCGAGGAGGCCGAGCAGGCCCTGCAGCGCGCCGTCGAGCCGGGCCGGGTGGAGCAGGAAGCCGGCATCGGGCGGCGCCGCCGTGGGACGGACCAGCCGGGCGCGGGCGAGGCCGGCCTCGGGATCGACCGCCACCTCCTCCAGCGCCTGGAAGGCGGGGCCGTAATCGAGGCCGAGCCGGGAGGCGAGGGCCAGCAGCGTCGCGCGCTCGAGGCGGCGGGGCAGGGCGGCGGGCTCGGCGGCGGCCTCCGGCAGGCGTGGGAGGGCGGCGACGCGCGCATCGGCATGCAGCGTCCAGGCGTCGTCGAAGCGCCGGCGGCTGGCCAGCGTGAAGGCGCCGGCGGAATCGAGCGTCGCCCGGACCTCGCGCGACGGCTCGGCCTCCAGCGGCATCGCCTGGTGGATCGTCAGGTCGCGCAGCTCCAGCGCCGGCGCCTCCGGGTGCCAGGCGAGGGCGGCGGCCAGCGCCATCTCCGCCATCGCCGCGGCGGGCAGCACCGGCTGACCCGCAAGGCGGTGGTCGGCGAGCCAGGGCTCCAGCTCGGTGTCGAGATGCCGGGTCCAGAGGCTGGGCTCGTGCGTGCGGCGGTAGCCCAGCAGCCGGTGCTCCGCCAGCGGCTGCACGATCGGTGTCGATTCCGCCGTCTTGGCAAGCCAGTAGTGCTGCCGGTCGAAGGGCGTGAGCGGCAGGCCGCGCCGCGCGGCGGGTCCGGCGAAGGCCGGGCCACCCCTGGGATCGGCGCCGAGCACGAAGGCACGGTCAGCGATGGCCGGAAACGGGTCGCCCGCCGGGTCGCGCCGGGTGAGGCTGCCGAGGATGGCGGCCTCGCCGCCGGCCTGGCGCAGCGTGTCGCGGAGGTAGCTCTGCAGGATCGGGGTCGGGCCGATCTCGAGGAGGAGGCCGGGGCCGCGGCGGAGGGCCGCCTCGACGGCCTGGCGGAACAGCACCGGCTCCCGCAGGTTGCGCCACCAATGGGCGGGGGTGCAGTCGGCGGCGGCGAGCGGCTCGCCGGTGACCGTCGAGATCATCGGCACCGCGGGCGCGGCGGGCGCGAGGCCAGCGAGGTCTGCGAGCAGCCCGTCGCGCAGCGGGTCCATCGCCGCGCTGTGGAAGGCGTAGTCCAGGTCGAGGCCGATGTAGCTCCAGCGCCGCGCGGCTGCGGCCCGGGAGAGCCGGTGCAGCGCATCCACCGGCCCGGCGACGGTGATCGCGGCGGGCGCGTTGATCGCGGCGACCTCAAGTCCGGGCCCGCATTCGGCGAGGACCGGCAGCGCCGCCTCGGCCGTGCAGCCGAGCGCGGCCATGCGGCCCTGGCCGCGCCTCGCCTGCTGGTGGCGGCTGCGGGCGACGACCAGGCGAGCGGCCTCGGGCAGGGGCAGCAGGCCGGCGGCGGCGGCGGCGGCGATCTCGCCGACCGAATGGCCGAGGCAGAGATCCGGGCGGATGCCCTCCGCCGCCAGCGCCGCGACGACCCCGTGCTGGATGGCGAAGAGCAGCGGCTGGGCGCGGTCGGTCGCCGCGACCGCCTCGGCGCTGACGCCGGCCTCGACCTGCTCGGCGACGGACCAGCCAAGCAGCGGGGCGAGGGCCGCATCGGCCTCGGCGATGGCGGCGCGGAAGGCAGGGCTGGCGGCGAGCGCGCCCTGGGCCATGCCGGGCCAAGGGGCGCCGTTGCCGCTGAAGACGAAGGCGATGCCGCGCTGCGGGCCGGCGGTGCCGGCGGCGGCGCCCTGCTCGCCAGCCCGCCAGGCGGCGAGGCCCTCGGCAAGGCGCGCCGGCTCGGCGCCGCGCAGGGCGAGGCGGTGCGGCAGCAGGTCGCGGTGGCGGGCGGCGCCGCGCAGCAGTGCGGGCAGGCCGCGGGACGGTGTGGCGGCGAGCCGGGCCTGCCACCGGGCCGCCAGCGCCTTCAGCCCGGCCGCGCTGCGGGCGGAAAGCAGCAGCGGCGGCAGCGGGGCCTTCGGCGCCGCGGGCTCGGGCCGGTGCTGGGCCGGGGGCCCGGCGGCGAGCAGGGCGCAGGCATTGGTGCCGCCGAAGCCGAAGCTGTTCACCCCGATCACCGCGCGGCGGCGGCCGCGGAGCGGCTCCGCCGTCACCGGCACGCGGAGGCCGAGGCCGGCGAAGTCGATATGCGGGTTCGGCGACTCGAAGTGGAGCGAGGGGGGGATGCGGCCCCGCTCCAGCATCAGCATGGCCTTCAGCAGGCCGACGATGCCGGCGGCGGGCTCGGTATGGCCGATATTGGTTTTGGCCGAGCCGATCGGCAGCGGCTCCGCCCGGTGGCGCCCGATGGCGGCGCCGATCGCACCGGCCTCCAGCGGGTCCCCGGCGGCGGTGCCTGTGCCATGCGCCTCGAAATAGCCGATGCGATCCGGCGCGACGCCCGATTCGGACAGGACCTGCTCGATCAGCCGGGCCTGGGCCGGGCCGCTCGGGAGCGACAGGCCAAGGGTGCGGCCGGCGGCGTTGACGCCGGAGCCGAGGATGACGGCGCGGACCGCGTCGCCATCGGCCAGCGCATCCTCGAGGCGCTTCAGCAGCACCATGCCGCCGCCCTCGGCGCGGACATAGCCGTCGGCGCTGGCGTCGAAGGCATGGCAGCGGCCGGTGGGCGACAGCATCCCCGCCCGAGCGAAGCCGAGGAAGGGGAAGGGCGAGAGCAGCATGTTCACCCCGCCGACCAGCGCCGCGGGGATGCGGCCGGCGCGCAGCGCCTCGCAGGCCCAGTGCAGCGCGACGAGCGCGGAGGAGCAGGCGGTGTCGATGGTCTGGGCCGGGCCGCGCAGGTCGAAGACGTTGCCAAGCCGGTTGGCCAGGATCGACAGCGCGCTGCCGGTCATGAAGTAGCGGTCGCCGCCTGCCGGGTCGGTGAGGCGGAGGTCGCCGTAATCGGTCAGCGAGCCGCCGATGAAGATGCCGGTGCCGCTGCCGGCCAGGCGCGAGGCGGGGATGCCGGCATCCTCCAGGGCCTCGGCGCCCAGCTCGAGGAGGAGGCGCTGCTGGGGGTCCATCTCCGCCGCCTCGCGCGGGGAGATGCCGAAGGCGCCGGCATCGAAGCCGGTGACGTCATCGAGCACGCCGGCGGCGAAGCTGTAGGACTTGCCCGGCTCGCCGCGGCGGGAATGGGCGAAGGCGCCCTGGGTGAAGCGCTCGGCGGGGATGCCGGTGACGGCGTCGCACCCCTCGGCCAGCAGGCTCCAGAAGGCGTCGAGGTCGGGGGCGCCGGGCAGGCGGCAGGCAGCGCCCAGGATGGCGATGGCGCCGTCCGGGCGGCGCCGGGCCTTCGGCTCCGCAGGCCCGGTCATGCCAGGCTCGGCTCCCGGCTGGGCAGGGATTGGGGGAGCGGCTGGTGGGCGGGACGGGGCAGGCCGACGACCTGGTCGAGCAGGGCGTCGACCTGGGCGAAATGCTCGCTCCAGAGCGGCCGCGACCAGGACCGCATCCGGGCGCACTGGGCGGCGCGCGCGGTCGAGGCCGGCGCCGCATAGGTCTCGATCAGCGCCATCCAGGCGGGGCCGTCGAGGGGGTCGAGATAGTCGGGCGCGGCGCCGCCGACCTCGCGGAGTGGGGCGGTGTCGGAGCAGATCACCGGCGTGCCGAGCGCGAGCGCCTCGGCGACCGGCAGGCCATAGCCCTCCACGAAGCTCGGGAAGAGCAGGGCAGTGGCGCCGGCGACCAGGCGGGCGACCTCGGCATCGGACGGGGTGCCGAGCTCCTGCACCACGCCGCGCAGCAGCTCGCATCGTTCGAGCAGGTCGACGACATTCTCGTTCTCCCAGCCGCGGCGGCCGAGCAGGAGCAGCTTCGGCGGCGGGGCGCCGCGCTGAGCCCTGGCCGCCATCTCGCGCCAGACATGCAGCAGCAGCAGGTGGTTCTTCCGCGGTTCGATGGTGCCGAGGCAGACGAAATAGGGCTCCGCCGGCAGCAGCGCGGGCGGCGCCTGCGGCAGGTCGACGCCGAGCGGGGCTATGGCGAGCGGCGGCGCCGCGCGGCCATGCTGCGCCAGCCGCGGCAGCAGGGTCGAGGCAGTGAAGGCGGAGTTGACGATGATCCCGTCCGCCTGCGCCGCCGTCGTCGCCACCCGCGCCGCGTGATGCGCCACCTGGCGGCTGCGCGAATACTCGGGATGCGTCAGCGGAATCAGGTCGTGGATCAGGGGGACGAAGCGGGCGCCGGCGCGGCGGAGGGCGGCGATCGGCGCCTCGCTCTCGAGCGAGCGGTGCGACACCAGCAGGAAGGCGACATGGCGGTGCGCTGCGAGCCGGGCCTTCAGCGCGGCACGGCCGGCGCCGAGGGCGAGGCGGGCATGGAGGCCGGCGGCGATTCGGCGGGCACGGCCGAGGGCCCCCTCGGCCTCCGCGCCTCGCATCCAGGTCAGGTCCAGCGCCTCGACGAGTGCTGCGACCAGGCGGCGGGGAATCAGGCCGAACCAGCCCCAGACGCTTTGCGCCGCGAAGCTGCAGGAGGCCGCAGGCTCGTCCAGCCACCGCTTGGCATAGGCCATCTCGACGCGGTCGATGCCGGAGGGGGAACTGCGCCGGACGCAGGAGACCAGGCGGGAAACATCGAGGATAGTATACAAAACTTTTCCGCCTGCGACGAGGTTGGACAGCGGGCCGGTCTAGGCTCCTGCCCGGCTTATGGCTGGCGTTCGATGGCCATCATGCCCGATCTAGACCATTCCGTCTCCATAATATTAAGCTGCGGTGCAGCATTATCTACCCTAGGTTACGGAAGGCGTCCGCAAGTCGCAAGGAAGGGCCTGTGCCCGGTTGCGCAGGATCTCAGCGCTCCTGGTGCGAGGCTGGGCGGGAGTGCTGAATGGAAGATGAAGGTTACGGTAGCGACAAAGCCCGCTGAGAGGGTTGCAGCCCGCAGCCCGACCCGTTAGGAAGCGCGAGCCAGCTGCCGTAGCTCAGTGGTAGAGCACTCCCTTGGTAAGGGAGAGGTCGAGAGTTCAATCCTCTCTGGCAGCACCATCCTATTCCATTGGTTGGAAAGGATGTCCGGGCGACACAGGGACTTGAGGCGCCTCCGGTGATACAGGGAGGTGGTACAAGCGGCCCTTCTGATGGCTGGCCGACCCCGCATTTGAAAGCCGGCGTCCACCGCCTTCGCAAGGGCCTTCCGCCCGAGCTTCGCTCGTTCATCGGGAAGCGGGCGGCCGACGGCCACCCTTGGGATGAAGCACCCGACAGATGCGCGGGCCAGGGCTCCGTCGGTCTTCAAGGCATGGAAGTCCGACTCGTAGCCGCCCGCATGGCTTGCGCCGGCCTTGGCGGGGGGTGACGTGGTCGTCCTGGATAACCTTCCGGCCCACAAGGTTGCCGGTGACCGCTGCCAGTGAAAACCGAGCCGCAATGGCGCCTGCGTTCGAGATCCGGGCCAGCATCAGCGGGGTCGCCGTTGCGGCCTCACCTTCAATCCGTTTGATCCTGAGCCAATAAAGTGACGGCGCCCCGCGGAGGACTCCGCGGCTCAGGTGATGCCGGTGAGGTAGTAAACGGCGATGACGACGAGAACCGCTGCGGTCTTGGTCAGGGTGATGGCGAAGATGTCGCCGTAGGACTGCCGGTGGGTAAGCCCGGTGACGGCGAGCAGCGTGATCACCGCGCCGTTGTGCGGCAGCGTGTCCATGCCCCCGCTCGCCATGGAGGCCACGCGGTGGAGCACCTCCAGCGGAATGCCGGCGGCCTCGGCCCCGGCGATGAACTGGTCCGCCATCGCGGCGAGCGCGATGCTCATGCCGCCCGAGGCGGAACCGGTGATGCCTGCGAGGACGGTGACGCTGACGGCCTCGTTGATGAGCGGGTCAGGGACCGCCCGCAGCGCCTCGCGGATCACGAGGAAGCCCGGCAGCGCCGCGATCACCGCGCCGAAGCCGTACTCCGCGGCGGTGTTCATGGAGGCGAGCAGCGCACCGCCCACCGCCGCCTTGGAGCCCTCGGCGAAGCGCCGCGCCACCCGCCCGTATGCGAAGGCGAGCACGGTGAGGATGCCGACCAGCAGCGCGCCCAGCACCGCCCAGATCGCGGCGACCGAGGGCACCTGCGTCACCAATGGCTGCGCCATGCCAGCCAGCGCGACCTCGTGCCGCACGCCGTACTGGGCGGCGATCAGGGAGGTGAAGACCTTGTTCAGCACGCCCACCGCGACCAGGGGCAGGATGGCGATGGCGGGGTGCGGCAGTGCCTCCTCGTCAGCCGGCTCCGGCTCGTTCGTGTGGCCCTCGCCGTAGCCCTCGCCCGCCGCGGCGGCGCTCCGGCGGCGCCACTCCAGGTAGGCGAGGCCGACGGCCAGGATGAAGGCCGACCCGATCGTGCCGAGGAGGGGAGCGGCCCAGGTGTCGGTGCGGAAGAAGGTGGTGGGGATGATGTTCTGGATTTGCGGGGTGCCCGGCAGCGAGTCCATGGTGAAGGTGAAGGCGCCGAGGGCGATGGTGCCGGGGATCAGCCGCTTCGGGATGCCGCTCTGCCTGAACATTTCCGCCGCGAAGGGGTAGGCGGCGAACACCACAACGAACAGCGACACGCCGCCATAGGTAAGCACCGCGCAGACCAGCACGATGGCCAGCATGGCGCGCTGCCGTCCGACCAGCCCGATCACCGCCCGGACGATGGACTTGGAGAAGCCCGACAGCTCGATCACCTTGCCGAACACGGCGCCGAGGAGGAATACGGGAAAGTAGAGCTTCACGAAGCCGACCAGCTTGTCCATGAAGACGCCGGTGAAGACCGGCGGCACGGCCGAAGGGTCGGTGAGCAGCACGGCGCCCATCGCCGCCACCGGCGCGAACAGGATGACGCTGAAGCCGCGGTAGGCGATGAACATCAGGAAGGCCAGCGCGGCCACCGCGATCAGTAAGTCCATACCGCCACTCCGGTGCTGGTCGGGTTAGACCGCCGGAGGAGATCCCCGGCGGCGATGTCGCTTCTGGGCGGCGGGGCCGCCCGAGGCCGAGCCCCCGCGGGATCAATAGGCGCCGGTGTTGGTCGTCATGACCAGCCGGTCGGCCTCGAGGCCCCGGATGTGCTTCTCGGCCTCCGCGGCCACGTCCACCAAGATGTCTCGGGCGGACACCATGCCCACGACCCGCCCGTCCTCCACCACGACCAAGTGGCGGACGCGGTCCGCCCTCATGAGGACCATGCACTGGTCGAGCCTGTGCCCCGGCGTGACGTAGATCACCTGCGGCGTCATGACGTCCCGCACCACGGTGCCCTTCGCCGTCCGGCCGCGGAGCTCCACCTTCCGCGCCAGGTCGCGCTCGGAGAAGATCCCGATCGGCTTGCCGTCGTCCAGCACGACCAGCACGCCTACGTCGTGCTCGGCCAAACCTTCGAGCGCGGCGTGCACCGTGGCGTCGGCAGGGATGGAGAGCACGGTGCCGCGGCGCGGGCCGAGGAGTTCCGCCACCGTTTTCCAGGTCCGCTTCATGGCCGGCCTCCCCCGTCGCGCCCGAGGTCGCGGAGATGGCCTTCCGCCTCCTCGCGCGCCTCGTAGATGTGCGGCGCCACGTCGCGCCGCCGCAGCGCGTCGCCGAGCTTCAGGTGCAGGAAGGCGCTCGTGGTGTAGCGGGTGACGCCGGAATAGAACCGCCGCATCAAGCCGCCCACCATGTCGGTGTAGGCGTCCAGCAGTTCGGGCGCGATGGTGAAGTGGTCGTAGTTCACGATGGCCGGCACCTTGCGGCCCAGCGGCGCCAGGCGCTTCTCCACTGCCCGTCGGACGCGGTCAATGTCCTCCTGCCGCCGGATGCCGAAGCCCTCGAAGTTGATGAAGAACACCGCCTCGGCCGGGTCGTAGGTCAGGCGCGCCTCCAGCGGCAGGCTCAGCCATTCCTCGCGGTAGCCCATCGGGCCCTCGGCGAAGATGCGGGAGTCCATCGGGGCCGGATCTTTCGGGACCAGCGGCGGGAAGGCCATCTCGCCCAGGATGTCGCGTTCGACGTCCAGGCCGGGAGCCACTTCGACGAGCTCCAGCCCCTCCGAGGACAAGCGGAAGACGCAACGGTCCGTGACGTAGAGGACGGGCTGGCCGCGTCGCGCCGCCAGTCGGCCGCTGAAGGTGCGGTGCTCGACCCGCTCTACGAATTTCGGGTCTCCGCGCGCCGCGAAGGTGCCGAGGAACACCACCTTCTTGGCGTTCTGGCTGATGTTGATGAAGCCGCCCGCACCCGCCAGCCGGGACCCGAACTTGCTGACGTTCACATTCCCCTCGCGGTCGACCTGCGCCATGCCGAGGAAGGCCGCGTCGAGGCCGCCGCCGTCGTAGAAGTCGAACTGCGCGGGCTGGTCCACCAGCGCCTGGATGTTGCTCGCGGCGCCGAAGTCGAGCCCCCCGGCCGGCAGCCCGCCGATCGTGCCGGGCTCGGTGGTCAGCGTCAGGTACTCCAGCATCCGCTCCTCGTTGGCGACGCTGGCCACGCCTTCCGGCATGCCGATGCCGAGGTTGACGACGCTGTTGGGCCGCAGCTCGAAGGCGGCGCGGCGGGCGATGACCTTGCGCGGCCCCATCCTCATTGGTGGCAGGGAGCGCATGGGCACCCGCGTTTCGCCGCTGAAGGCCGGGTTGTAGGGCGTGGCGAAGGTCTGCCAGTGGCTTTCCTGGCGGGCCACCACGACGCAGTCCACCAGGGCGCCGGGGATGCGCACCAGGCGGGAGTCGAGGCTGCCCGCCTCGGCCAGACGCTCCACCTGCACGATCACGACGCCGCCGGAGTTGCGCGCCGCTGTGGCGATGGCCAGCGATTCGAGGACAAGCGCCTCGCGCTCCATGGTGACATTGCCGTCCGGGTCCGCGGTCGTACCGCGGAGGATCGCCACGTCGATCGGCAGGGCGCGGTAGAAGAGGTATTCCTCGCCGCGCAGCGTGACGGGCTCGACCAGGTCCTCGGTGGTGCGGGCGTTGATCTTGCCGCCGCCGTGGCGCGGGTCCACGAAGGTGTCGAGGCCCACACGCGTCACGGTGCCGGGCTTGCCGGCGGCGATGTCGCGGAAAAGGTGCGAGATCACCCCCTGAGGCAGGTTGTAGGCCTCGATCTTGTTCTCGAGCGCAAGGCGCTGAAGCTTCGGGCAGAGCCCCCAATGCCCGCCGACCACCCTCCGCACCAGCCCCTCATGGCCGAGATGGTTGAGGCCGCGGTCCTTTCCGTCGCCCTGGCCGGCGGCGTAGACCAGCGTCAGGTCGCGCGGCCGGCCTCCTTCCAGGAAGCGCCGTTCCAGTTGTTCCGCGATGGCTTCGGCGAAGCCGATGCCGACGAAGCCGCCGGTGGCTATGGTGGCGCCGTCGCGGACGAGCCGGACTGCTTCCTCGGCTGTGACGATCTTGTCCCGCCGGGTGATCTGGCCTCCACCGAGCAAAGGATGCCCGCTCTGTCCCGCCACCGCTCTCTCCTCCCCGGCAGTGTTGTTGGAGCGCCCTCTGCCGGCCGCAACGGCGGGAGTCAGCCACGGTTCCGGCGTGTACGCGCGTAGTCTGCGCCTGGAAAAGCGAGCGGCGGGCCAGTGCAGGTTGGGCGATGCGTTCTGCTGGCCAACGGAGACAGCCGCATCGCTGCGTTGCGCGTCCGCGGCCTGAACGGATGGCGGTTCATTCCGGCATGGACGAGGCGCGTACAATTTGCTCGCCCGATGGCCGACGATACCCCGACCGCACCGCACGCACATCCACCGCGCGCCGCCGGCGGCGCACTTGGCATCGAATGATGAGAGCAGTCGGCCGTGGGATCGCGCCGAGGGCCGTGGCAGGCGAGGCCTGCCGCGCTGCCTGCCCGGCCTCAGGCGCGATGCTCGCCTCGGCCGGCAAGCTCGGCCGCGATCCGCGCCGCTTCCTCCCGCAGCATGGGAAGGGGCACCGCCGGCCTGAGGCACAACAGCAGCGCCAGGGCCTCCGCCTGCGCCACCTCTGCGCCCATCCCCTCCGCCGACAAGGTCCGGAGCAGCGCGCCGATGCGGGCGGCGACCGGACAGCCGGGAGGGGGCGGGGGGGTGTCTTCGGGCATCGCGGGACGCTAGCAGGGGCGGGAACGAAATGGAAACACACGATCAGCCGCCTGGCGCCCCGTGCGGACCGGGCCCAGGCCTCGGCGCGGCGCTGCCCGCATGTTGCGGCTGGCGGGGCTTGGGGCGCACCAGGCCCTCCTGCAGATCGGCGGAGGGGCCTTCGGGCCGGCCTAGGTCGCGGAGCGGGACCAGATGGCCCGCCGCGCCGTCCGGCGGGGAGACGAATGGGAGCTCCGGGATCCGGCTGGACCTCACCACCCGTGCCGCGACCTCCGTCAACAGTGTCGTCGCGCCTGCTGCGCACCGGGTCCGATGCCGGATGCGGTGGCCGGAGGTCGTGACGCCCTCGCCCACGAAAACGTATACCTTTGCGGCTTGCCGGTCTCGGCCGGGCACGGCATCGCACGGGCATGTCCGCCTCCCTCCGCCGCGTCGTGCGTCTTGTCCTCCTCCTCGCGGCGATGCCCCTGCTGCCCGGCTGCGCCGTGCTGGTCTCCGAGACAGCGAGCACCGCGGCCGGCGTCACCGGCGCCGGGGTGTCCGACGCGATCGGCGCCAATGCGGCGGCGACCACGGCGATCGGCCTCGGCGTCCAGGCGGCCGGCCGGGCCGGGCTGCAATACGCGCAGCGGCGGGCGCACGGCTCGGCGCAGGACGGCATCGCCCGCGCCGCCGGGGCGCTGCCGGTCGGCGGGGTGGCGCGCTGGTCCGTCCGCCATGCGCTGCCGATCGAGCCCGACGAAGCCGGCGAGGTGACGGTCGCGCGGCTGATCGGCGCCGGCAGGCTCGACTGCAAGGAGATCGTCTTCTCGGTGGAGCGGAAGCAGGGACGCGGCTTCTACACCGCCACCATCTGCCGCGACGGCGAGACCTGGCGCTGGGCCAGCGCCGAGCCGGCGACGGCGCGCTGGGGCTCGCTGCAGTGAGGCGGCTGGCGCTGGCGCTGCTGCCGCTCGCGCTCGCCGGCTGCAACCAGGCGGCGGATGTGGCGGGGGCGCTCGCCGGCGGCGGCGCGGCCCTGGCCAGCGGCAATCCGGCCTTGGCCATCGGCGTCGGCATCGGGGTGCGGGCGGCCACCGCGGCGGGCATCCGCTACGTGGTGCGGAGCCGGCATGGGGCGGAGCAGGACGAGGTCGCAGCGGTGATCGGCAGCCTCGCCCCGGGCGAAGTGCGGCGCTGGCGCATCCGGCACACCATCCCGCTCGGCAACGAGGAGGGCGAGGTGCGGCTGGTGCGGGAGATCGACAACGCCCTCGCGCCCTGCCGCGAGGCGCTGTTCTCGGTGGAGGAGGGGGGCGAGCGGCAATGGTTCCTCACCACCGCCTGCCGCCAGGGCGAGACCTGGGCCTGGGCGGCGGCGGAGCCGGCGGTGCCGCGCTGGGGCAGCCTGCAGTAGCGGCCCGCAGCAGTTGGGGGCTCCGCGGCGGCGGAGCCCCCTTCGGCGCTCAGTTCGGCGTCAGCACCAGGCCGGCGGCGTTGATGGTCACCGTCCCCGCGCCGGTGACCGCCGCGGCGCTCGCCAGCGCCGACCAGGTCAGCGGGTTGCCGCCGCTCGCCGCGTCGAACAGGCCGACATGGGTCAGCGTGCCGGCCGCGGCGGCGAAGGTGAAGCGGATGGCGTCCGTGTTCTGCTGCGCGCCGGTGCCGCTGAAGGTCACCTTCTGGCGGGCATAGCCATTGCCCACCGGCTCGCCGGTGAGCCCGGTCGGGTCGCTGCCGCCAGTGCCGAGGCCGAGGAAGACCTGGCTCGGCAGGGCCGGGCCGCGGGCGCAGAGGGCGCGGCCGAGCAGGTTCTTCGCGTAGTCGATCAGGTCAGCCATGGGATGCTCCTTGGGGGTGGGGGAGGGGGATGCGTGCCGGCCTCAGCCGACGGCCTCGACGGAGAGCAGGCGGGCGACCCAGTTGACGGTCTTGCTCGCCTTGCCGGTGCCGCTGATGGCGAGGCCGCCGGTCGTGGTGTCGGCATCGAGGGTCAGCCGCCAGGCGGCGCTGCCGGCATCGCGAGGCCGGGGGCGAGGCCGGTGCCGGCGGTGACCGCGGCAAGCGCCGGCCCGCTGCCGAGGGCGACGCCGCCGACCAGCACCGTCGCTGCGGCCGTGGCGCCACTGCGGATGAGCAGGCTCGCCTCCCAGCTTGCCGTGTCGCCGGCGGTGCCTGCGGTGCCGCCCACCTGGCGGGCAATGACCAGTAGCTTCAGCCGGTAGCTGCCATTGGTCGGCAGGTTCACCGTGTTCGCGCCACCCGGCACGCCGGCATCGCCGGTGAGGCGGGTGACGGTGGCATCTGCGGTCTGCCGCCGGAGCACGAACTCGCCCGCCTGCGCATCGCCATTGGCCGCGAAGCGGCCTGCGGCCCAGGCGCCGCGGCCGAGATTGCCGCGGTCCGTTGCATTGGCGCCGCCCGGGATCCAGCCGGTGGTGCCGCTCGCGGTGTTGGTGCTGCCGCCGCCGATCGCGGCGTTGGTGCCGCTGGTGGTATTCGACGCGCCGCCGCTGACGGTCGCACCCGTGCCGGAGGCGGAGTTGGAGTTGCCGCCGGCGACGGCGCTGTTGCCGCCGCCCGCCGTGTTCGAACTGCCGCCGGCGACGGTCGCCCCGGTGCCCGTGGCGGTGTTGTTCAGGCCGCCGCCGATCACCGACTGCGCGCCGCTCGCCACTTGCGTCGCCGCGGTGCGGCTGGCCTGCCAGTCCACCGCATTGGCGCCGCGCGCATTGCCGCCGGCCACCGCACTGTCGGGGATCGCGGCGGCGATCGCGCCGGTGCCCTTCGACCCGAGCACGACGCCGATATTGGTGTCGCTCCCCTCGGCCAGCAGCGCCACCGCCGCGCCGGCCGCGCCGCCATAGAGGCCGAGCCGGTTGACCGCGCCGGCGATGGGCGCGACCCGCACCGTCTCCAGGCCGTTGACGGAGAGCGACAGCGCCCCCGTCGCGGCGCGCGACAGGCCGGTCGCCGCATTGCCGGCGAAGCCGAGGCCGGGCGCCGCCGAGCTGCCATCGGCGATGCTCGCCACCGCGCCGGCCACCGTGTAGTTCTGCGCCCTGACGAAGGCGGTGGTGGCGAGCGCCGTCGAGTTGTCCGAGTTGGCCGGCGTCGTCGCCCGGACGAGGCCGGTGCCCTTCGGCGCCAGGGTGATGCCGATGGTCGCGTCGCTGCCCTGGGCGGAGAGCGTCACCGCGCCGCCCGCGAGGCCGCCATCGGCGCGCAGCCAGTTCGCCGCCGGGCCCGCCGCATTGCCGATGGCGAGTGCCGTCGCGCCATTCGCCTGCAGCGCCACCGTCCCCGTGCCCTTGGCGGCGAGCTGGAGGCCGATATTGGCATCCGCGCCCTGCGCCTGGGCGGTGATCGCGTTGCCGGCGGTGCCGCCGCCGACCAGCAGGCGGTTCACCGTGCCGGACGGCGTCGCCACCTCCAGCGCATGGCTGCCCGGCGCGCCGCCGAGGGTGAGGCCGCCGGCCGGGGTTGCCCGCAGCACCTCGGCGCCGCCGGCCGTGGCGGCCAGGGTGCCGCTCGCGGGCAGGAAGAGGCCCGTGTCGATGCCGCCGACCGCAAGCCCCGGCCGCGAAGCCTGGCCGGCGGGCGTGCCGCTGGCGAGCACCGCATTCGTCCCGGCATTGACGACGGGGCCGCCCTCGAGCAGCGGCGGCGTGCCGAGATAGACGGCGTTCGGCGCCGCCGCGCCGCTGTCGGCGATCTGGATCGCGGGTGCCCCGTTGCTGCGCGTGTTGAAGCGCGTGCAGCGGAGCGCGAAGAGGTCGAGCGGGTTGCCGGTGCCGCCGATGCGGATCGGGCTGTCCTCCACCGCATCGACGCGGAGGTTACCGATCTGCACCCGGGTGTTCGAGCCATCCACCTGGATCGCCGAGGAGCTGGGCAGCGGCGCGCCGCCGGCATTGAAGATCTCGTTGTGCGAGGTGAAGTTGGCGACCTGCCCGTCGGTGCCCGAGGCCTCGAGCCAGAGCCCGTACCTCACGAAATCCGCATAGGCCTGGCCGATGTAGAATTTCGTCGTCACCCCGGCATCCGAGCCGGCGAAGCGGAACATGCTGCGGAAGCCAAGGGCGAAGGCCTGGTCGATGAAGACGCCGTCGCTGCGGCAGAAGACCATCGCATCCGCATTGGCCTGCTGCCAGGCCATGACGAAGGCGTTGGAGGTCCAGAAGGTCACCCCTTTCAGGGTCTTCCGGCCTTGGCCTGGGCGAGGACGCGGGCGGTGGCGACATGTTCTCGTGCGGTCTTGCTGTTGACGTAGCCTTTCTTCACGGCTGGTTTGGGCTTGCGCGGGCTGGCCGCGACTTGGCGCGGCACGACGTTGCGGGCGAGCCGCAGAAGATGCGCGGCGACCGTCGCTGGGTCTGTATGGCCGGATAACCACGGCTGGTCGGGCAGGGCGATGAGCATGCCCTCGTAGCCGCCGCGGACCTGCAGAGCCAAATGGTAGAGCGACACCTGCAGGGCGGGGTGCGCGGCCTGGTGCGCCTGCTCGATGCAGCGCTGCAGCAGGGCAAGGACATTATACGCCAGCACGGCGGCGGCAAACCCAAGCAGGGCCGCGCGCGGGTGACCAAGGCTGCGCAGCTCGCTGTTCAGCGCCGCTTCAAGCCGCTGGAACATGCCCTCCACCGACCACCGGCGACGATACAGCTGGGCAACCTGCTGTGCGTCGACCTGCTCAGGCAGATTGCTCCACAGCCGGATCACGCTCTCACCCGCCTCGGTCGGCGTGTCGAGAGTGAGCTCAATGCGCCGCCAGGGCTGAGACGATCCGGCCAACTCGATCCGCTGCTCGCGCACCACGCCGGTCTCGCTGCGGCCACAGGCACGCCAGGCCCCCTCTGTGGCCAGCTTTGGACAGCGGCCATGCTCGCGCACGATGAAGCCGGCCTGCGCCGCCTGCCAGCCCAGCGGGACCGTTCGCGTGCCGAACTGCCGATCGGCGATCCACAGCTGCCCCGGTTGAGCGCTGTCGAGCAAGCCAGCAACGGCGGCACGCTCGCTCTGGTGCGCGTCCTCGCAGGGCAGGATGTCGATGACCAGCCTGCAGTCCGGGTCGTAGACCACCAGCGTGTGTCCAGGCAGCGCCGCGCCACGGTGCCCGCGCAAGGGGGCGAGGCGCTTCTCGCTGGCCGGCAGGTGGTTGCCGTCGAGCACGCGCAACTGCCAGCCCGGCAGGCTGGCCTCGCCGTCCCAGCCCGCCGTCACCGGCGCCAGCCGCTCGGCGCTGCCGCGGACCAGCGCCCGCAGCACGGCAGGCTCCGTGCGGTTGAGCTTGTCGTAAAGCGCGCCAAGCAACACCGGCAGCGTTTCCAGGCTCCGCGCCGCAGCGTGCAAGGAGGGACGCAGGCCAAGGGACACCAACGTCACCAGCTCGATCACCGTCGAGAACAGCAGCTCCCGCGAGTACTGCCGCTGTCGGTGCTTCTCGAACACCGTGTCGATCCACTCGCCTGGGAGGGCCTGCTCCAGCACGACCCGCGCCATCACGCTCGCCGGCCTGCGCTGCTCGAAGCGCTCAAGAACAGAGGTCTGAATGGCACCTCTCCCGTTCCAGCCACAATCGAAGGCCGAAAGATGGTCCCGCCTTAACACCCTGAAAGGGGTGGGTCCAGAAGGTCCAGAAATGCAGGCTGTGGATGCGCGGGACGTCGTAGCACTGGTCGATCTCGACGCCCGTCGTCAGCACCTGGCCGCGCAGCCGGCGGATGTCGAGCCGGCCGGAGTTGCGGCAGTAGATCTCCTTGTTGACGTTGCAGAGGAAGACATTGTCGAAGTCGATGCCGCCGAGGCAGTCCTCGACGCGGAAGACGTAGTCATAGGCGGTCGGCGCCCAGCCGCTGACCTGCGCCGCGCCGTGGGTCTGCTGCACGGCGATGTCGCGCAGCCCGGCGCCGCGGCTGTTGACCCCGGTGAAGGTGAAGGGGGTGAAGCCCGTCGTGTTGATCCGGAGCCAGGTGCCCTGGCCGCCGCCGGGGCCCTCGGTGAAGCCCGCGCCCTGCAGCCGTATGGTGGCGCCGTTCAGCACCACCGGCGAGGCGATGCGGTAGGTCCTGGGGCCGAGGAAGAGCGTGCCGCCGCCCTTCGTCCTGAGGTCGTCGATGGCGGCCTGGAAGGCGGGGCCGTCATCGGTGCTGCCGTCGCCCCTGGCGCCGTAGCCGCGCACATGGGCGCCCCGGTTGGTGAGCACCGCGCCGCGCAGCTGCGCGAGGGTGGCGCGCCGGGTCTCCGTGGTGCTGCCGCTCGTCTGCACCAGCGGGGCGAGGTCGGTGTCGCCGAGGGTGCTGGCCAGGGGCAGCTCGCTGATCCTTGCGTCGGGCATCGGGCTCCGGTCCGGATGGGCAGGCGGCGTGCCGCCTGCGGTGGGGAATGAGGAAGGCGGGGGGACGAGGCGAGCCGGCTACTGCTTCAGCACGCTGCCCGCCTCGCTCAGCAGGCGGCCGTCGCTCTCGACCAGGATCAGCTTGAGGTCGGCGCCGACATTGAAGCTGCGCGAGAGCACGCCGAGCGCCGGGTCCGCCGCATCCTCGACGCGGATGCGGTAGCCGCTGCCGATGGCCGGCGCCGGGAAGCTGGCCGAGGCGCCACCGCCGACGACCGGCACCACCTGCACCGGCGGGACGACGGCGCCGCGGCCGTCGCGCAGGCTGAACACCACCTGGCTGACCGGCCCGAGCACCGTCGCCGAGACCGGGATCGAGGTGCCGGCGACGATGCCGGCGGCGAAGGGCGCGAGGATGATGGTGCGCACCACCGCCGCCGCCGCCTGGCCGATGCCGAAGCGCTTGGCGACGCTGCGCACCGTGTTGATCGGCCCGACCGCCCCGTCGAGCGTGACGCCGGTGCCGAGGCTGGGGCCGCTGCGGACCGGCAGCATCGCCATCGCATCGGCGGTCTGCAGCACTATTAGGTCGCCCACCTTGAGGCTGCCGGCGACCGCGGCGAAGTAGCCGGCGGCGGTGACCACGGCGCGGCTGTCGGCGGTGCGGTACTGCCAGAGGGCGAAGCTGTTGCCCTGGATCAGGGCGGTGAGATTGGCCGGGCTGAAGGGCACGGGGGTCTCCGTCTCGACATGCGCCGCGCCTCCCGGGAAGCGGGCTTCCGGGAGGGGGTGGACGCGGGGAGTGGCAGGGGGGAGCGCCGGGCGCAGTTCGGCCGTCGGCGAGGGATGAGGTAGCGGAACGTTCTCCTTACGTCAAGGAAAAACATCCTAGTTCAGCGCGGGCGGGTTTGGTCCTAGTCTGCGCGCCGCCTGAACCCTGCCGGAGGCCGGATGCGCCGCCTTGCCCTGATCGCCGCCCTGCTGCTGGCCCCGCTCGCTGTCCCGTGCCCGGTCCAGGCGCAGCCGGCGCTGAATGTCTACAACTGGACGGACTACATCGACCCCTATGTCGTGCAGCGCTTCCAGCAGGAGACGGGCATCCGCATCCGCTACGACGTCTATGACAGCCTCGAGACGCTGGAGGGCAAGCTCTCCGCCGGGCGCAGCGGCTACGACCTCGTCGTGCCCACCAGCGAGCCGACCTTCGCCCGCCTCGTCCGCGCCGGGGCCCTGCGGCCGCTGGACCGGGCGAGGATTCCCAACTGGCGCAACCTCGACCCGGCGCTGATGGCGCGCGCGGCGCAGGCCGATCCGGGCAATGCGCATGGGGCGATCTATCTCTGGGGCACCGTCGGACTCGGGCTCCGGCTCGACAAGGTGAGGGCGATCGCGCCGGACCTCGCGCTCGACGGGCTCGACGTGCTGCTGAAGCCGGAGAATGCAAAGCGGCTGGCCGGCTGCGGCCTCGCGGTGATCGACAGCGCGACGGATGTGCTGCCCTCCGTGCTGCGCTGGCTCGGGCGCGACCCGGACAGCGCCGATGCGGGCGACCTGCGCGCGGCGGAGGCGGCGCTGCTCGCCATCCGCCCGCAGCTCCGCGCCATCCCCGGCTCCGGCGCGCTGCTCGACATGCTGGCGACGGGCGAGATCTGCGCCGCCCTGACCTATAGTGGCGATGCGATCCAGGCCGCGGCGAGGGCGCGCGAGGCCGGACGGGGCGTCGAGATCGGCTATGTGGCGCCCGCGGCTGGCCCCCATCTCTTCTTCGACATGCTGGCGATTCCAGCCGATGCGCCGAACCCGGATGCGGCGCATGCCTTCGTCGACTTCCTGCTGCGGCCCGAGGTCATCGCCGCCGTCAGCAGCCATGTGCGCTACCCGAATGCGGTGCCCGCCAGCCGCCCGCTGATCAGCCAGGCGGTGCGGGAGGACCCGAATGTCTATCCGCCCGAGGCGGCGCTGGCGCAGGCCTTCGTCGCCGGCACGCCGGGGCCGCAGGCGGAGCGGCTGCGCAGCCGGCTCTGGAGCCGCTTCCGGGCGGGTCGCTGAGCTTGGCCCTGCTGGCGGTGGAGGGGCTGACCAAGCGCTTCGGGGCGGCCCTTGCGCTGGACGGCCTCGATCTCGAGGTGCGGCCGGGCGAGTTCCTGGCGCTGCTGGGCGGCTCCGGCTCCGGCAAGTCGACGCTGCTGCGCCTGGTCGCGGGCTTCGAGGCGCCGGATGCGGGGCGCATCCGGTTGGAGGGGCGGAACCTCGCCGGCCTGCCGCCGCATGCGCGCCCGGTCGGGATGATGTTCCAGAGCTATGCGCTCTTCCCGCACCTTACCGTCTTCGACAACGTCGCCTACGGGCTGCGGCGCGAGCGCGTGGCGGCGGCGGAGGTCCGGCAGCGCGTCGGCGAGGCGCTGGCCATGGTCGGGTTGGAGGCGATGGCGGGGCGCAAGCCGCACCAGCTCTCGGGCGGGCAGCGGCAGCGGGTGGCGCTGGTCCGCTCGCTGGTGAAGCGGCCGCCGCTGCTGCTGCTGGACGAGCCGCTCGCCGCCCTCGATGCCGGCTTGCGCGAGCGCACCGGGCTCGAGCTGCGGGCGCTGCAGCGCCGCACCGGCGCCGGCTTCGTCATGGTGACGCATGACCAAGCGGAGGCGCTGGCGCTCGCCGACCGCATCGCCGTGCTGGAGGCGGGGCGCCTCGCCCAATGCGGCCCGCCGGCCGAGCTCTACGACCGGCCGGCGACGCGCTTCGTCGCCCGCTTCCTCGGCGCGGCCAATGTGCTCGAGGGGAGGGTCGGCGCGGATGGCGCGGTGGAGGCGGGCGCCTGCCGCCTCGCCCTGGCCCATGCGGCGGCGCCGGGGGAGGCCCTGGCCGTGGCGTTGCGGCCGGAGCGCATCCGCCTGGTGCCCGGCCCGCCGCCCGCGGCCAATGGCGTGGCCGGGGTGCTGCGCGACCTCGCCTATCGGGGCGATGGCTGGATGGCCCTCGTCGCGCTGCCGGACGGGGCGGAGCTGCGCGTCGCGCTGCCGGCCGAAACCGCGCCGCCCGAGCCAGGGTCGCAGCTTGCCCTCGGCTGGCCGCCCGAGGCGCTGGTGCCGCTCCGCGCGTGATGGGGCGGCTGCTCGTCCTTCTCCCGCCGCTCGCCTGGCTGCTGCTGCTGGTGGCGGCGCCGCTGCTGATCCTCGGCCTCATCGCCTTCGCCGAATCGGGGCCGGGCGTGCCGCCCTTCATTCCGCCGGTGGGCTGGGCGGGCCGGCCGGTCTGGCAGGGGAGTACCGAGAGCCTCCGCATGCTGGTGGCCGATGCCTATTACCTGGAGGCCTTCCTCCGCTCCGTGCTGACCGCCGTCCTCACCGCCGCGCTCTGCCTGTTGCTGGCCTATCCGATGGCGCTCGGCATCGCCGGCGCCCGGCCGTCCTGGCGGCTGCCCCTGCTGCTGCTGGTGCTGCTGCCCTTCTGGACCGGCTTCCTGCCGCGGCTCGGCGCCTGGATCGGGCTGCTGCGCGACGGCGGCTGGGTAAACGGCATGCTGGGCCTCGCCGGGATCGGGCCGTGGCGGCTGCTCTACGGCGACGCGGCGCTCTATCTCGGCATGGTGCATGCCTACCTGCCCTTCGCCGTGCTGCCCCTGGCGACGGCGCTGCTGCGGCGGGACCTCTCGATCGAGGAGGCGGCGGCCGATCTGGGCGCCACGCCCTTCACCGTCTTCCGCAGCGTCACCCTGCCGCTGTCGCTGCCGGCGGCGGCCTCGGCATTCCTGCTGGTCTTCATCCCCGCGGCAGGGGAGTTCGTCATCCCCGAGCTCCTCGGCCCGCCGGAGGCGCAGCTGGTCGGCCGGGTGCTCTGGGCTGAGTTCTTCCAGAACCGCGACTGGCCGCTGGCCGCTGGCCTGGCGCTCGCCCTGCTGGTGCTGCTGCTGCCGCCCATCCTGATCTTCCAGCGGCTGGGGCGGCGGGGATGAGGCGCCTTGGCCTCTCGCTCGGCCTCGGCTTCCTCTGGGCGCCGATCCTGCTGATGGTGCTCTATGCCTTCAGCGCCGACCGCATCCCCTTCCAGTGGGGCGGCTTCTCCCTCCGCTGGTTCGCGGCGCTCGCGGCCAATGAGCGGATGCGGGATGCGGCCTTCCTCTCGCTCCGCATCGCGGCCGGGGCGGCGACGCTGGCGACGCTGCTCGGCGGGCTTGCCGGCTGGGCGTTGGCGCGGTTCGGGCCGTTCAGGGGGAGGGCGCTGCTCGGGGCGCTGGCCGGGGCGCCGCTCGTCCTGCCGGAGGTGGTGACGGGCCTCTCGCTGCTGCTGCTCTTCGTCCTGGCGCAGGGGGCGGCGGAGGCATGGCTCGGCTGGTCGCCCGGGCGCGGGGCGGCGACCATCCTGCTCGCCCATGCGAGCATCGGCCTCGCCTATGTCGCGGTGGTCGTGCAGGCACGGCTGGCGGCGCTCGACCCAAGCCTCGAGGAGGCGGCGGCCGGGCTCGGCGCCGGGCCCTTCACCGCCTTCCGCACCGTCACCCTGCCGCTGATCGCGCCGAGCCTCGCCGCCGGCTGGCTGCTCGCCTTCACCCTCTCGCTCGACGACGTCGTGGTGGCGAGCTTCGTCTCCGGCCCGGCCGGGACGACCTTGCCAATGCTGGTCTTCTCCGCCCTCAAGGTCGGGCTGACGCCGGAGATCAACGCGCTCTCGGCCCTGGTCCTGGCTGTCGCGGCCCTGGCGGTTGGGCTGGCCGGGCTGATTCTGGCCCGGCGGGCGAATGGCGCGGGTTGAAGCGGCGGGGGGTGGGGGGTAGTTTCACGGCCTCGCCAGGACCAGGGCCCCGACCCCATGAAGCTCATCGCCGACCGCCTCGACCGCATCTCCCCCTCGCTGACCATTGCGATGACCAGCAAGGCCCGGGCGCTGAAGGCGGCGGGGAAGGATATCGTCGGCCTGTCCGCGGGCGAGCCGGATTTCGATACCCCGCGCAACGTGAAGGACGCGGCGATCGCCGCCATCGAGCGCGGCGAGACCAAGTACACCGATGTCGCCGGCACGCCCGCCCTGCGCCAGGCGGTCTGCGCGCGCTTCAAGGCCGATCACGGCCTCGACTTCAAGCCGGAGGAGATCCTGATCGCCACCGGCGGCAAGCAGGTGATCTTCGACGCGCTGCTCGCCACCATCGGGCCGGGCGACGAGGCCATCATCCCGGCGCCCTGCTGGGTGAGCTACCCGGACATCGTCGAGCTCGCCGAGGGCAAGCCCGTCATCGTCGCCTGCGACCAGAATTCCGGCTTCAAGCTGCGGCCGGAGCAGCTGGAGGCGGCGATCACGCCGAAGACCAAGTGGTTCATTCTCAACAACCCCTGCAACCCGACCGGCGCCGCCTACAACGCCGAGGAGCTGAAGGCGCTGACCGACGTGCTGATGCGCCACCCGGATGTCTGGGTCTTCACCGACGACATCTACGAGAAGCTCGCCTATGACGGCTTCAGGCCGGCAACCGTCCTCGAGGTCGAGCCGCGCCTGCGCGACCGCACGGTGACGATGAACGGCTGCTCCAAGGCCTATGCGATGACCGGCTGGCGCATCGGCTATGCCGCCGCGCCCGTCCACCTCATCAAGCAGATGGACAAGCTGCAGAGCCAGTCCACCTCCAACACCAGCAGCATCAGCCAGGCGGCGGCGGTCGAGGCGCTGACCGGGCCGCAGGACAGCATCGACGTCATGCGCGTCGCCTACAAGCGCCGCCGCGACATGATGGTGGAGGAGCTGAACGCCGCCCCCGGCCTCTACTGCCACAAGCCGGAGGGCGCCTTCTACGTCTTCCCGAGCATGCAGGGCTGCATCGGCAAGACGACGAAGGGCGGCCAACGGATCGGGACCGACGAGGATTTCTGCACGGCGCTGCTGGAGGAGGAAGGTGTGGCCTGCGTCCACGGCACCGCCTTCATGTATCCCGGCCATTTCCGCATCAGCTACGCGACCAGCGATGCCGTGCTGAAGGATGCCTGCCAGCGCATCCGGCGCTTCTGCGAAGGGATGCGGTAGCCGCCATGCCCGGCCTTGCGCAGCGCCTCGCGGAGGTGAAGGTCTCCGCCTCCGCCGTCATGACCCAGCGCGCGCGGGAGCTGCGCGACGAGGGCATCGAGGTCATCAGCCTGGCCAATGGCGAGCCCGACTTCGACTCGCCGCCGCATGCGGTCGAGGCGGCGCACCAGGCGGCGCTGCGGGGGGATACCAAGTATCCGCCGCAGGGCGGCACGCCGGCGCTGAAGGCGGCCATCGCGCGCAAGTTCAGGCGCGACAACGGCCTTGACTACAAGGCGGACGAGATCATCGTCGGCAACGGCGGCAAGCAGGTGATCTTCAACGCCTTCATGGCGACGCTCGACCCGGGCGACGAGGTGGTGATCCCCTCGCCCTTCTGGATCAGCTATGCCGACATGGCGAAGGTCGCCGGCGGCATGCCCGTCACCGTCGCCTGCCCGCAGAACAACGGCTTCAAGCCGCGGCCGGAGGATATCGAGGCCGCGATCACGCCGCGGACGAAGTGGGTGCTGCTGAACTTCCCGGGCAACCCGACGGGTGCGGTGCCCTCGCGCGCCGAGATGCAGGCCCTGGCCGACGTGCTGCTGCGGCACCCGCAGGTCTGGGTCATGACCGACGACATGTACGAGCACCTGCTCTATGACGGCTTCGAGTACCACACCATCGCCGCCGTCGAGCCCGGGCTCCGCGACCGCACGCTGACGGTCAACGGCTGCTCCAAGACCTATGCGATGACCGGCTGGCGCGTCGGCTTCGGCGGCGGGCCGGCCTCGCTGATCAAGGCCATGTTCAACATGCAGGGCCAGGCGACGGCGGGCGTCTCCACCATCAGCCAGGCCGCGGCCGTGGCGGCGCTCGACGGGCCGCAGGACTTCGTCAAGCGGAACGCCGAGTCCTACCGCCAGCGCCGCGACATGGTGGTCGAGATGCTGAATGCCTGCCCCGGCATCACCTGCCACAAGCCGGAAGGCGCCTTCTACGTCTTCCCGAACATCGCCGGCTGCCTCGGCAAGACCACCAAGGGCGGCGTGCGGATTGAGACGGATACCGACTTCGTCATGGCCCTGCTCGAGGAGAAGCGCGTCGGCGCCGTCCAGGGCACGGCCTATGGGATGAGCCCCTACATGCGCATCTCCTACGCGACCGACAGCGCCAGCCTCGCCGAGGCCTGCGGCCGAATCCAGGAGTTCTGCCGGGAGCTCCGATGATCAGGCCCGGCCGCGACGAGGACGCGGAGGGCTTCATCCGCCTGATCGGCGAATGCTGGGCGGAGTTCCCGAACTGCATCCTCGACGTGGACGGCGAGGCGCCGGAGCTCCGCGCGCTCGCCAGCTACTTCGCGGCGGCGGGCGGGGCGCTCTGGGCGGCGGAGCGGGATGGCGCGCTGGTCGGCATGGTCGGCACCCGGCCGCTCAACAGCGACCAGGCCTATGAGATCTGCCGGATGTATGTCGCGGCGCCGGAGCGCGGCACGGGTCTCGCCCAGCGGCTGCTCGATGCGGCCGAGGCCCATGCCCGCGCCGCAGGCGCCCAGCGCCTCGTGCTCTGGACCGATACGCGGTTCGATGCCGCGCACCGCTTCTACGAGAAGCGCGGCTATGTCCGGCAGGGCGCCATCCGCATCCTCGACGACATCTCGAAATCCCTCGAATTCCGCTATGCCAAGCCGGCCGCCGGGCTTGTGGTGGAGGCGCTGGACGCGGCCGCCGCGGCGAGCGCGGAGCGGCGCCTTGCCCAGATCCTCATCGCCTGCGTCGAGGATGGCGCGGCCGTCTCCTTCCTGAAGCCGCTCTCGCGCGAGGTGGCGCTGGGCTTCTGGAAGAAGGTCGCGGCCGATGTCGCGGCCGGTCGCCGCGTGCTGCTCGCCGCCTGGCTCGACGGCGCGCTGGTCGGCACGGTGCAGCTCAACCTCGACATGCCGCAGAACCAGCCGCACCGGGCGGATCTTGCCAAGCTGCTGGTCGACCCCGCCTTTCGCCGCCACGGCGTCGCCCGCGCGCTGATGCGCCGGGCGGAGCAGGCGGCGCAGCGCCTCCGCCGCCGGCTGCTGGTGCTCGACACCGAGGCCGGCAGCGCGGGGGAGGGGCTCTACCGCAGCCTCGGCTGGCAGGAGGCCGGGCAGATCCCCGGCTACGCGCTGAACGCCGCCGGCGTCGCGCATGCCACCGTGATCTTCTGGAAGGAGGTCTGAGCCGATGATCTCGCCCGGCTGGTGCCGCATGATGGCGGCCTACAACAGCGAGATGAACCGCCGCCTCTACGCCGCCGCCGACCAACTCTCGGACGCGGCGCGGCGCGAGGATCGCGGCGCCTGGTTCGGCTCCATCCACGGCACGCTCTGCCACCTGCTCTGGGGCGACCGGCAATGGATGAGCCGCTTCGCCGGCTGGGAGCCGCCGCCGTCCGGCATCCCCGGCAGCCCGCGCCTGGTCGAGGGCTGGGCCGAGCTCCGCGCCGCCCGCGCCGAGGCCGATGCGCGGATCGAGGCCTGGGCCGCGACCCTCACCGAGGACTGGCTGGCCGGTACCCTGCACTGGTTCAGCGGCGCCTCGCAGCAGCGGATGGCTTCGCCGCGCGCCGTGACGCTGACGCATTTCTTCAACCACCAGACCCATCACCGCGGCCAGGCCCATGCGCTCATCACCCAGGCCGGCATCCGCCCGGCGGCGACGGACCTGCCCTGGATCGTCGACCTTGAGGCGCTCGGCCTGACCGCCTGACCGATCACGAAGCGCAATACCGCGATTGCCTCGCGGCATGGAATCGACGACGTTTCGGCTATTGGTTGAGACCCGCCATGACAGCGCCGCCCGACACGGAAGAGACGATGATGCGCCGCGGCCCTCACCTCGCCGAGGCGCCGGAGCCCATCCTGCATGTGCTGGTCCTGACCGGGGAGGGCGGCGGGACGCGCCGCATCCCGCTTGGCCCGGAGCCCTTCCGCATCGGCCGGGTCGCCGGGAACGACCTGGTGCTGCCGGCGCCGGAGGTCTCGCGCAACCATGCCCTGCTGACGGTGACGGGGGATGCGGCAAGCCTCACCGATCTCGGCTCCACCAACGGCACCTGGCTGGAGGGCGAGCGGCTGGGCGGCGCCGCGCCGCTGGCGCCGGGCATGCGCCTCGCCATCGGCCCCTTCGCCCTGCAATACCAGCGCGGCCGCCAGCGCGAGATGGAACGCGCCGCCGAGCTCGAGCGCGAGATGGAGCGCGCCTTCCGCTACGTGCAGGCCCTGCTGCCGCCGCCCATCCTGGAGGGGCGGGTGCGGGCGGAGTGGAGCTTCCTGCCCTCGGCCAGCATCGGCGGCGATGCCTTCGGCTATCGCTGGCTCGATGCGGACCGCTTCGCCGTCTTCATCCTCGATGTGGCGGGGCATGGCGCCGGCTCCGCCCTGCTTGCCGCCTCGGTGATGAACATGCTGCGTGCAGGCGTCGGCAGCGACCCGGCCGCGGCGCTGGCCGGGCTCAACGCGGCGTTCCAGATCGAGGAACAGGGCGGCCTCTTCTTCACCATCTGGTACGGCGTTGCCGACCTCGCCGCGCGGCGGCTGGATTATGGCGCGGCTGGGCACCATGCCGGCTACCTGCTCCTGCCCGGCGGAGCGGCGCCCGAGGCGCTCGGCACCCGCAACCCTCCGGTCGGGATGATGCCGGGCACCCGCTTCCGCACCGCCAGCGCCCCGCTGCCGCCCGGGGCGCGGCTGCTCCTCTTCAGCGACGGCGCCTTCGAGACCCGGGCGCCGGATGGCCGGCAGCTCGGCCTCGGCGACTTCCTGGCGCATCTCCCGCTGGCCGCCGCGCCGGCGGCAGGGGCGGCGGAGCGGCTGCTGCAGGCAGCCCGCGCGCAGTCCCGGCCCGGACCTTTCGAGGATGATGTCTCCATACTGTCGCTGGACTTCGCGTGACGGTACGGTGAAGCCTCCAGCGCAACGACGAGGATGACCGATGGACTTCGTGCTGACCGAACTCGACCCCGGCACCAACCGGGTGACCATGAGCGGCCGGCTCGATGCGGCGGGTGCGGAGGCGATCGACCTGCGCTTCGCCGCCGCCGTCGGCAGCGTCGCCCGGAATGCGCTGGTGGACCTGACCGAGGTGAGCTTCGTGGCCTCCCTCGGGCTGCGCATGTTCATCTCGACGGCGCGGGTGCTGCAGCGACGCGGCGCGCAGATGGTCCTCTTCGGCGCGCAGCCGCAGGTGATGGAGGTCTTCGAGACCATCGCCCTCGACCAGATGATCCCGATCGTCGGCACCGAGGCGGAGGCGCGGGCCCGCCTCGCCGCGTGAGCTTCCGCCACCGGATTGCGGGCGGCGCCGTCGAGGTCGCGGCGGCGCAGGCCGCGCTCGCCGCCTGGATGGCGGCTGCCGGCGCCGGCCCGCGCAGCATCACCCGTGCCGAGATCGTGGTGGAGGAGCTGGCGCTGAATGCGCAGCGCCACGGCGGCGCGCCGGAGGTGCTGGTCGAGGCCAGCATGGCCGGGCGGTTCTGCACCCTCGTGCTGGAGGATGCCGGCCCTCCCTTCGACCCGACCGCGGGCGCCCTGCCGGTGCCGGCCGCCTCGCTGGATGCGGCGCGGGTGGGCGGCCTCGGCCTCGCCCTGGTGCGGCGCCATGCCGCGGCGCTGCGCTACAGCCGCACGGCGGCCGGGCGCAACAGGGTCGAGGTCGACCTGGCGCTCAGCTAAGGAAGTGGCCGAGCCGGATCAGCACCTCCTCCGGCGCCTCCTCGGCCAGGTAGTGGCCGCTGCCGACGCCGGCACCCGTCACCGCGCCGGCCGCATAGTCGCGCCAGATGGCGAGCGGGTCGTACCAGCGGGGGATGGCGCCCTTGGCGCCCCAGAGCGCCAGCAGCGGGCACTGGACCTTCTGCCCGGCGGCGCGGCTGGCGCGGTCATGCTCGAGGTCGATCCCCACCGCCGCGCGGTAGTCCTCGCAGATCGCGCGCACCGTGCCCTCCTCGCGCAGCGCGGCCAGGTAGTCGGCCCGCGCCTCGGGGTGGAAGAAGCCGCGATCCTTCGGCTCGCGCGCGGTGTGGAGGTCGAACCAGTCCTCGACGTCGCGCAGGATCATGCGCTCCGGCCGGTCATGCGGCTGGGCAAGGAAGAACCAATGATAGTAGCCGAGGGCGAAGGCCATGTCGGTCCGCTCGAAATGGGCGAGCGTCGGGATGATGTCCATGGTGCAGAGCCGCTCGACCCGCGCCGGATGGTCGAGGGCGAGGCGATGCGCGACGCGGGCGCCGCGGTCGTGGCTGACGACGGCGAAGCGCTCATGGCCGAGATCGCTCATCAGCGCGGCGAGGTCCGCCGCCATTGCCCGCTTCGCCATGGCGGCGCTGTCGGGCAGGGCAGGGGGCTTCTGCGAGAAGCCGTAGCCGCGGATGTCGGGCGCGATGACGGTGAAGCGCCGGGCCAGGGTCGGCGCGACCTTGTGCCACATCGCGTGGGTCTGCGGGTTGCCGTGCAGCAGCAGCAGGGGCGGCCCGCTGCCGCCGCGGCGGAGGCGGATGCGCTGGCCATTGGCCTCGCGGTATTCCAGCGTGAAACCTTCGAAGAACATCGGCGGCCTCCCGGCCCGCGATCACCCTGGGCGACGACGCCCGGGGCGTGGATCGCCGGCCCGACAGGAGCTTGTCCCGCATCGGACCGGCGATCGCCAGTCAGCGGCGATCAGGCGCCGGGCGCCAGGATCTGGGCCGGCGCCGCCTCGGTCGAGCGCGGCCGGACGGAGCGCCATTCCTCCCCGGTCCAGGCGCGGGCCAGGACCTCGACCCTGCCATCCTCGGCGATGTGGATCTCGTTGTAGGCATTCGGCTCGCCGCGCAGCCGGCGCGAGGTGCTGGTGGAGGAGAGCACCACGGTCAGCCGCCCCTTCGCCGCATCGTCCGGCACCACCGTCGCCGGCTCGGCCACGTCGCCGACATGGAGATGGCCGGAGAGCACCAGCCGCACCTCGCGTCGGGCGAACCCTTCGAGCGCCGTCGCCGCCCCGCCCACCAGCCGCGCCTCCGGCGCCGCCTGCGGCGGCAGGAAGGGGTGATGGGCGACGACGATGCGGACCAGCCCCGGCGGCAGCGCCTCGAGGCGTGCCAGGCAGCGGGCCAGGCGCTTGTGGCCGACCCGGCCGCGCGACCAGTCGAGGTAGAAGCCTGCCCGCCGCGCGGTATTCAGCCCGACGACGCCGACCCGCCGGTCCTGGAAGACCGGCTCCGTCTCCGGCGTGATGAACTGCCGCCAGCGGGCGAAGGGGTCGATGAAGCGCTCGATCATCCAGTAGCCGACGATGTCGTGGTTCCCGGGCACCGCCAGCACCGGCGCCCGCAGGCGGCCGATGAAGGCCCGGGCCGCCTCGAACTCCCGCGTGCGGGCGCGCATGGTGAGGTCGCCGCTGATGGCGATGAGGTCCGGCGGGTCGCGGTTCAGCGCCTCGGCGAGGGCATCGACCACCTCCGGGATCTCGGCGCCGAAATGCAGGTCGGAGAGATGGGCGATCCTGTAGGTTCCGCTCCCGGCCTCGTTCCTGCCTGCCCCGTCCTGCATCACCCGAGCCCCTCTGTTCGGCGGCTGGAACAGCGGGGCGGCGCCTGGGTTGCGGCCCTGGCCCTGGGCGAAAAGGTCCGGCCGGCTGGTTGACCGCCGCGCCGCTGCGCGCGAGCCTCGCCCGGACAACGAAGGAGGAAGCCATGTCCGAGGATAGCGCCCTGTTCGACAAGGGCATGCCGATCCGCCGGGAGGTGCTCGGCGCCGAGTATGTGGACGCCTCCATGGCGAAGGCCGACGAGTTCATGATGTCCTTCCAGCGCGCCACCACCGCCTGGGCCTGGGGCTGGGCCTGGGGCGACCCGACGCTGGACCGCAGGACGCGGAGCCTCATCAACCTCGCCATGCTGACGGCGCTGAACCGCGCGCCGGAGATCAAGCTGCACGTCAAGGGCGCGTTGAACAACGGCGTGACGGTGGAGGAGATCAAGGCGGCGCTGTTGCACGCCACGGCCTATTGCGGCATCCCCGCCGGGCTCGACGCCTTCAAGGCGGCGCATGAGGTGCTGGTGAAGGAGGGCGCGCTCAAGTGAGCGGGCCGATCCGCCGCATCGGCTTCGTCGGCATCGGCAATATGGGCTGGCCGATGGCGGCCAACCTGCTGAAGGCCGGCTTCGAGGTCGCGGTCTGCGATGCGGTGCCGGGCCGGGCTGCGCAATTCGCCGGTGAGGTCGGCGGCAGGCCGGCCGGCAGCGCGGCGGAGGCGGCGCAGGATGCGGATGCCGTCGTCACCATCCTCCCGACCAGCGCCCAGGTGGCGGAGGTCGCGGCGGCGCTCGCCCCAGCCCTCTCGCCGGGCAGCCTCGTCATCGACATGACCAGCGGCCAGCCGGCGACGACGCGCGAGGTTGCGGCCGAGCTGGAACGGCGGGGCATCGGCATGATCGATGCCCCCGTCTCCGGCGGCGTGCCGCGGGCGCGGAATGGCAGCCTCGCCATCATGCTCGGCGGCGAGGAGGCGCTGCTCGACCGCGCCGAGCCGGTGCTGAAGGCCATGGGTACCAGCCTGCACCGCTGCGGCGGCATCGGCGCCGGCCAGGCGATGAAGGCGCTGAACAACCTCGCCTCCGCCGGCAATTTCATGCTCGGCGTCGAGGTGATGCTGATCGGCCAGCGCTTCGGCCTCGATCCGGCGAAGATGGTGGATGTGCTCAACGCCTCCTCCGGCATGTCGGACAGCAGCCAGCGGAAATTCCGCCAATTCGTCCTCAGCCGCCGCTTCGACGACGGCTTCGCGCTGGAGTTGATGGTGAAGGACCTCGGCATCGCCCTTGAGGTCGGGCGGCAGACCGCGACGCCGGCGCCGCTTGCGGCGCTGGCCCGCGAGCTGTGGGCTGCGGCCCTCGCCTCGCTCGGCCCGGGCAACAACCACACCGCCGCGGCGCAGCTTCCGGAGAAGCTGGCGGGCGAAAGTCTTGGGGGGAACAAGTAGGATGATCTGGGAGGCATACGCGATCCGCTACGGGCGGCATGACCGGCCCGCCCAGTCGAATTTCCTACTGCCGGTGCAGGACCCGCACGAGGCAATGCCGCTCGACTATTATGTCTGGCTGCTGCGGGCGCCGGACGGGCATGAGATCGTCGTCGATACCGGCTTCGACGCCGCCTGCGCCGAGCGGCGCGGCCGCAGGCTCAGCCGCTCCGTCGCCGACAGCCTCAAGGCGATGGGCAGCGACCCGGCGCGGGTGAGGGACGTGGTCGTCACCCACCTGCACTACGACCATGCCGGCAGCGTCGAGCTCTTCACCAGGGCCAAGGTCCATATCCAGGAGCGGGAGATGGCCTTCGCCACGGGCCGGCACATGTGCACCGCCTGCATCCGCCTGCCCTTCGAGGCGGACCACGTCGTCTCGATGGTCCGCGCCCTCTTCGCCGACAAGGTCGTCTTCCATGACGGCGAGGGGGAGGTGGCGCCGGGCGTCACCGTCCATCGCGTCGGCGGGCATTCCGACGGGCTGCAGGTGGTGCGGGTGCAGACCGCGCGCGGGCCGGTGGTCATCGCCTCGGATGCGCTGCACTTCTATGCCAATGACCGGCAGGGCAATCCCTTCCCGATCATCTTCGACCTCGGCGCGATGACCCAGGGCTGGCGCATCGCCCGCCGCCTCGCCGGGGGCGACGAGACGCGGGTGATCCCCGGCCATGACCCCGAGGTCCGCAGCCGCTTCCCCGCCGTGGAAGGGCAGGGGGGCAACGTGGTTGCCCTGCACCTGCCGCCCATCGGTTGAGGGGTCGCGCCCTTGCCAATCCTGGCCTAGCCTCGATCTCCAGCCTGACAACCGCCGAGAGCGAGACCCATGCCCGATTCCGTCCTGCCCGACACCACGCGGCTCAAATTCGGCGTCGGCCAGCCGGTGCCCCGCAACGAGGATCCGGTCCTGCTGCAGGGCCGCGGCCGCTACACGGATGACATCGACCTGCCCGGCCAGCTCTATGCCGTCATGGTCCGCAGCCCCTATGCCCATGGCATCATCCGCGGGATCGAGACGGAGGCGGCGAAGGCGGTGCCGGGCGTGCTCGGCGTCTATACCGGCGCCGACCTGGCCGGGGCCGGCTATGGCGCCATGCGCTGCGTCCTGCCGCTGAAGAACCGCGACGGCAGCCCGCTCACCAATATCGACCGTCCGCCGCTGGCGATGGACAAGGTCCGCTTCGTCGGCGACCCGGTCGCCTTCGTCGTTGCCGAGACGCGCATGGCGGCGCGCGACGGGGCGGAGGCGGTCTTCCTCGACATCGACATCCTGCCCGCCGTGACCGAGGCCTCGGCGGCGGCCGGGCCCGACGCGCCGCAGCTCTACGACCATATCCCCGGCAACCAGGTCCTCGATTTCCATTACGGCGACAGCGCCAAGGTCGCGCAGGCCTTCGCCGCCGCGGCCCATGTCACGAAGCTCTCCATCCGCAACAACCGCGTCGTGGTCTGCGCGATGGAGCCGCGCAGCGCCATCGGCGAGTACGAGGCGGAGACGGGCCGCTACACCCTGCATGTCGGCAGCCAGGGCGTCTTCGGCCTGCGGGCGCAGATGGCGGACATCCTGAAGTCGCCGACGGAGAAGGTTCGCATCCTCACCGGCAATGTCGGCGGCAGCTTCGGCATGAAGGCGAGCTGCTACCCGGAATATCCCTGCATCCTGCACGCCGCGAAGCTGCTCGGCCGGCCGGTGAAATGGACCGACGACCGCACCGGCTCCTTCCTCTCCGACCAGCATGGCCGCGACCATGAGGTGGAGGCGGAGCTCGCCCTCGATGCAGAAGGCAAGGCCCTGGCCGTGCGGCTGACCGCCTTCGCCAATATGGGCGGCTACCTGGCGACGGTGGCGCCGCTGATGGGGACCGGCAATTTCGTCAAGAACGTGCAGTCCAACTACGCGACGCCGCTGATCGAGGTGAACACCCGCTGCCTCGTCACCAACACCACGCCGGTCTCGGCCTATCGCGGCGCCGGGCGGCCCGAGGGCAACTACTTTTTCGAGCGGCTGCTGGAGCAGGCGGCGAAGGAGACCGGCCGCAGCGCCGTCGAGCTGCGCCGCATCAACCACATCAAGCCGGATGCCTTTCCCTTCAGCGCGCCAAGCGGATCGGTCTATGACAGCGGCGACTTCACCGCCGTCCTCGAGAAGGCGCTCGACGCCGCGGACTGGGACGGCTTCGCGGCCCGCCGTGCGGAGAGCCGCGCGCGCGGCAGGCTGCGCGGCCGGGGCATTGGCAATTTCCTCGAATGCACCGCGCCGCCGATGAAGGAACAGGGCGAGGTCCGCTTCGAGGAAGATGGCACGGTGACGATCATCACCGGCACCCTCGACTACGGCCAGGGCCATTGGACGCCCTTCGCCCAGGTGCTGCACCAGTCGCTCGGCGTGCCCTTCGAGAGCATCCGCCTCATTCAGGGCGACTCCGACCTGCTGGTCGCCGGCGGCGGCACCGGTGGGTCGAAGTCGCTGATGGCCTCGGGCGCCGCCATCATGGAGGCGGCGCAGCTCGTCATCGAGAAGGGTCGTACGGCGGCGGCGCATATGCTGGAGGCCGCGGTCGGCGACATCGAGTTCGAGCGCGACGCCGACGGGCTCGGCCGCTTCGCCATCGCCGGCACGGACCGCTCGATCGGCATCATGGAGCTGGCCCAGCGCATCCGCACCGCCAACAACCCGCCGCCCGACATGCCGGAGAGCCTCGACGTCCGCCACGTCTTCGGCGAGGCGCCGATGGCCTATCCCAATGGTTGCCATGTCTGCGAGGTGGAGATCGAGCCGGAGACCGGCATCGTCGAGGTGGTGCGCTACCTCTCGGTGAACGACTTCGGCGTCATCGTGAACCCGCTGATGGTCGAGGGCCAGGCGCATGGCGGCATCGTCCAGGGCATCGGCCAGGCGCTTTACGAGAACGTCGCCTATTCGGAGGAGGGCCAGCTTCTCTCCGGCAGCTACCAGGATTACTGCCTGCCGCGCGCGGGGGACCTGCCGAGCTTCGGCTTCGAAAGCCATCCGAGCCCCTGCACGACCAACCCGGTCGGCGCCAAGGGCTGCGGCGAGGCGGGCTGCGCCGGCTCGCTGCCCGCGGTGATGAATGCGGTGGTCGATGCGCTCGGCGAGTACGGTATCAGCCATATCGACATGCCGGCGACTCCGGAGCGGGTCTGGCGCGCCATCCATGAGAAGGCCGCCTGATCCATTGGACACGGGAATGTGAGGCCGCGGCTGTGCCGCCCGTTGGCAGAAAGCCGGGCGCGAGCGCGGCGGGTGTCGGGCCGAACGTCCGTACTGCTCACGGCTTTCGGCTATGATGTGTTACGGACAAGGCAGAAGCCGGGCCGCCCATTTGTTGTGCTTGGGCCGGCTACATCGCTTCCTGCGAGGGGACTGACAGGATGACCAGGCTCAACGGGCGGCGCGTTCTGGTGGTGGAGGATGAGGCGCTGGTCGCGATGCTGGTGGAGGACGCGCTTCTGGATGCCGGCGCCTCGGTCATCGGCCCGGTCGCAACCGTCGCCGAGGCGATCGCCTTGCTGGATCGGGAGCTGCCCGACGTCGCCGTGCTGGACCTCAACCTGGCCGGGGAGACCTCGACGCCGGTTGCCGATGCGCTGGCTGCCCGCGGCGTACCCTTCGTGGTGGCCACCGGCTACGGCGCGGATGGCCTGCCGCCCGGCCATGCCGAGAGGCCGGTCCTGGCGAAACCCTATGATCCGGATGACCTGACGAGCGCCCTCGGCCGCCTCTGCCGCTGATCAGGCGCCGGCCGGTGCCGCCGCGACAGCCCGCAGCCGCGCGGCCAGCTCCGCCGGCCCGAGCGGCTTGCGGAGCACCGGCGTTCCCGGCGCCATGTCGAGCGCCGCCGTCTCCGCATTCCCGGTGAGGATCACCACCGACAGTCCCGGCCAGCGCCGCGCGATCTCCGCCGCCAGCAGGTCGCCGGTCATCGCTGGCATGGCATGGTCGGTCAGCACCAGGTCGAACTGCCCGCCCAGCTCGAGGAGGGCGAGCGCCGCGGCCGCGCTCGCCGCCTCGGTGACGGCCAACCCCTCCTCCCGCAGCGCGGCCGCCATCAGCCCGCGCAGCGGCGCCTCGTCCTCCACCATCAGCACCCGCAGCGGCCGGCGGGTGGCCGGGGGAGGGGGCAGGGACGGCTCCGCCGTCGCCGCGGCCTCCGGCAGCCAGAGGGTCACGGTCGTGCCCTCGCCGAGCGTGCTCTCGATCGCCAGCGCCCCGCCGGACTGCGCCGCGAAACCATGCGCCATGGCGAGGCCGAGCCCGGTCCCCTTGCCGACCTCCTTGGTGGTGAAGAAGGGCTCCGTGGCCCGGGCCAGCGTCGCCGCATCCATGCCCTCGCCGGTGTCGCTGAGGCTGATCCGCAGGTAGCGCCCCGGCGCCAGCCCGAGCGCCCCGCCGGCGCCGACCTTCTCCGCCGCTGCCTCCAGCCGCAGCAGCCCGCCCTGCGGCATCGCGTCCCGCGCATTGAGCGCCAGGTTGAACAGGACGAGGTCGAGCTGCGTGCGGTCCGCCTGCAGCGGCGGCAGGCCGGGCGGCACCTCGACCTCCAGCCGAATGTCGGGGCCGAGCGGCCCGTGCAGCAGCGAGGCCAGGCCCTCCAGCACCGCCGCCGGCGCGACCGGGCCGGATTGCAGCTGGTCGCGCCTGGCGAAGGCCAGCATCCGCCGGGTGACGCCGGCGCCGCGCTCCGCCGCCTCCAGCGCCGCCCGCGTGTAGCGGCGCACCCGGGCCGCATCCTCCGGCTGGTTCTCCATCAGCCGGAGCGCACCCGCCACCACCTGGAGGATGTTGTTGAAGTCGTGCGCGATGCCGCCCGCCATGCGGCCGAGAGCCTCGAGCTTCTGCGCCTCGCGCAGCCGGGCCTCGGCCCGGTTGAGGGCGGTGATGTCGAGGATGACGGCATAGCTGCGGAGGAAGGCGCCCGTTGCATCCCGCTCCGCCCGGGCCCGCAGCAGGACGTCGACGGGCGTGCCGTCGCGCCGGCGCATGCGGTACTCCACCTCCCGCACCTCGTCGCCATCCTCGCGAAGGACGACGGCCGCCGCCTCCCACCGCACGCCGCTCGCGGCCGTCATGAAGTCCGGGATGCGGCGGCCCAGCACCTCCTCCCGCGCATAGCCGAGGAAATCGAGCCATTCCGCGCTGACCTCGACGATCCGCCCGGCCGCATCGCAGGAATGGAAGGCGGCCGGGGTGCGGTCATAGATGCGGCGCAACTCCTCGGTGCGCTCGGCCACGCGCCGCTCCAGCTCCGCCTTGGCGCGCAGCAGCCCGGCCTCGGCCTGCTTGCGCTCGGTGAGGTCGAGGATGAAGGCAATGGTCTCCTCCTGCCGCTCGCCGATGATGGTGAAGCCGACCAGCACCGGCACGCGGGTGCCATCCGGGCGCCGGTACTCCTTCTCGTAGGGGGTGCAGCGCCCGGTGGCCTGCACATCGGCGATGGCGGCGGCATCGGCGGGGAGCCATTCCGGCGGCGTCAGCCCGTCCCAGCGCAGCTCCCCGGCCGCCAGCTCCTCGCGGCTGCGGCCGATGAGGCGCAGCAGGGCGTCGTTGGCATCGTGGATCCGGCCATGCACGTCGCCGCGCAGCACGCCGATCGGGTTGGCCTCCAGCATGGCCCGCAGGGCTGCCTCGCGCCGCGCCAGTTCCTCCGCGCGGCAGCGCTCCTCGGTCACGTCGCGGTCCATGCCGATGATGCGGAAGGGCCGGCCCTCGGCATCCGCCTCGACCCGCCCGGTCCCCGCGATCCAGCGCTCCGCCCCGTCATCCGCGCGGCGGATGCGGAACTCGGCCTGGAAGGTGGTCGGGCCGGCGCCGGCCGCCGCCTGCTGCGCCGCGACCAGGCTCGCGCGGTCGCCCGGCTCGATCATCGCCAGCCAGCTTGCCTGGTCGGGCGGCGGCTGCGCGGGGTCGAGGCCAAAGAGGGCATATTGCTGCGGCGACCAGATCTGCCGGCCGCTGGCGAGGTCGACCTCCCAAGAGCCGAGGCCGGCCGCCTCCTGCGCCAGCAGCAGCCGCGCCTCGCTCTCGCGCAACGCATGCTCCGCGGCGCGGCGCTGGGTAATGTCGCGCACCGTGCCGGTGCCCCGCCAGGCGCGGCCAGCCGGACCCGGCATCACCTGGCCCCGGTCGCCCAGCCAGCGGATGCCGCCATCCGGCAAGCGAATGCGGAATTCCAGGCTGTAGGAGCCGCAGCTTCGGATCGCCGCATCGAGGGCGGCAGTGACTGCGGGCCGGTCCTCCGGCTGGATCCGCCCCATCCACTCCTCGAACTCCAGGGACAGGCCCCCGCCGGCGGGAACCGACGGCAGGCCGTAGAGCCTGGCGCAGCCGGGCGAGCAGTCACATCGCCTGCTGGCGATGTCCCATTCGTAGCTGCCGACCAGCCCGGCCTGCTGCGCCCGGCGGATGCGCTGCAGGGCCTCCGCCCGCCGCTCGAGGCCGCGCCCGGCGAGCCAGCCGCCGCAGGCGAGCGCCGCCACCGCCAGCGCGCCGCCCGGCGCCGGCAGCAGGGCAGCCAGCGCCGCGCCGCCGGCACATCCGGCAGCGAGCAGGATCGGCGGGGCGGGGCGTCTCCATCGCATGGGCGGAAGATTACACCTTTGACAGCGGCTCATGGGCGCGAACTGTCGGCACCGGCGGCCGGTCAGCCCGGCGCCGGCCTTATGGTGCGCCCTCGGCGAAGGCCGGTGCCACGGGTGCGGTGCAGAGCCCGGACCGCTCCAGCGCCGCCGCGGCGCGGAAGAGCAGCCCCTCCGTCCAGGGCTTGCCGATCAGCTGCACGCCGATCGGCAGCGCCCCCTCGGCTCGCGGCACCGGCACCGTCAGCACCGGCAGGCCGATGCCGCTGACCGGCTGGGTGAAGAGCCCCATCGAGGGGCGGAGCGGCATCTCCACCCCGTCCAGCGTGAGGCTCTCCTGCCCGATCGGCGTCGCCGGCACGGGCGTCGCCGGGGCGAGCAGGATGTCCCACTCCGCCATCAGCGCCTGCATCTCGTCCCGCGCCCTGGCCCGGACCCGCTGCGCATGCCCGACCCAGGCCGCCGGGATCAGCGCGCCGGCCAGCAGCCGGTCCTGGATCAGCGGCTCGTATTCCTCGAGCCGGGTGCGAAGCGTCGGCAGGTGGAGCGCGGCGCCCTCGGCGGCGGTGATGATGAAGGCGGCCGAGCGGCTGGCCTCCGCCATCGCCCAATCCACCTCCGCCGTCGCGCCGAGCCCCGCGGCCACCGCCGCCACCGCCCGCCGCGCCGCCTCGGACTGCATCCGCGCGAACCAGCCGCCGAGCCGCGCCACCCGCAGCCCGGCGGCCTCCGCCCCGAGCAGCGGCGTCACCGCCTCCGGCGGCCGTGCCGACTGGTGGCCGTCGTCCGGATCGAGGCCCTGCAGCGCATCATAGGCCGCGGCGAGGTCGCCGACGCTGCGGGCGAAGGGCCCGACATGGTCCAGTGAATAGACGAAGGGGAAGGCACCATGGCGCGAAAGCCGCCCATAGGTCGGCTTCAGCCCGAAGATGCCGTTCAGCGAGGCGGGCACGCGGATCGAGCCGTTCGTGTCCGTCCCGAGGGTGACCGGCACCAGCCCCGCCGCCACCGCCGCGGCCGAGCCGCCGGAGGAGCCGCCGGCGATGCGCGCGAGGTCATGCGGGTTGCGGCACGGGCCGGCATGGCTGTTCTCGGTGGTGAAGCCATAGGCGAACTCGTCCATGTTGAGCGCGCCCAGGCAGACGGCCCCGGCCGCGTCCATCCGCCGGACAAGGAAGGCATCGCGCCCCGCGGGCGCCGCGCTGCGGCGGATGCGGCTGCCGGCCAGGGTCGGGAGGCCGGCGAGGTCGAAGAGGTTCTTCGCCGCATAGGGCACGCCGGCCAGCGGCCCGGGGTCCTGCCCGGCGGCGATGCACGCATCCACGGCATCGGCCGCCGCCAGTGCCCGCTCGGCAAGCACGGCGGTGAAGGCGTTCACCTCCGCGCCGCGCCTGGCGATGCGGGCCAGCGCCGCTTCCGCCACCGCGCGCGCCGAGACCTCGCCCGCCCGCACCCCCGCGGCGATGGCGAGTGCCGGGCCGCTCATGGCCGGTATACCGGTGCCGGCTCATCCGCCTCGTCCAGCGGCACGGCCAGCGCCGGCGCCGCGACCCGTATGACCAGGGCGAAGGCGGCCGCTACCCGCGCCTGGCGGGCGGCGTCGAGGGCGAGCCCCACCGCCGGGGCGGCAGCGGCCACGTGGGCGGCGGGGTCGAAACGGTCCGGGTCGAGCATCGGGGCGGCTCCTGGCAGCGAAGATGCATCGTTCCATGCGGGTTCCGCGCCGGCCAGCCCGCATCGCTCGCGCATCGGTGATCGGCAGGAGGACGGACGGTTAGGTCCATTCGGCGTTGCGCCGCGGAGATGGATTTGGGGGACTGGATGGCGGAGCGACGCACCGACAAGCCGAAGCCGGCGAAACGAGCGGCTCCGGCCGCGAAGCGCAAGGCAGCCGAGGCACCGCCGGCGATCCTCCCCGCCCTTCCCGCCGTCATCACCCCGCCCGAGCCCGAGCCCGAGCCGGCCTGGAGCGGGCCATCCGTGCCGCGCCTCTACCTGCTGCACCCGTTGCTGGTCGGCCCGCTGCCGGCCTGGGATGCCGCCTTCGAACGCGCCGCCGGGCTTGGCTTCAGCGGCGTGCTGATCCCGCCGCCCTTCGCCACGGGCGGCAGCGGCCACCTCTACCAGATCGGCGATCCGGATGCGCCGCACCCCGCGCTCGACGCGCCCGGCGACAGCACGGCGGCGCTCGAGACGCTGGCCGCCAAGGCGCGGGCGCAGGGCCTCGACCTCTATGTTGACCTGGTGCTCGACCGCGTTGCCGCCGACGGGCGCCTGGCCCGCGAGCAGCCGGGCTGGTTCGCGCCGCTCGCGCCGCTCGCCACGCCCGACCCGCGGCTCGATCCGCCGGACTGGGACACGCTGCGTGCCCGCTGGGACGAGCCGGATGCCGTCGCCGGCCTCGGCGCCTGGTGGGAGGAGCGCCTGCGCCGCTTCGCCGCGGCGGGCGTCGCCGGCTTCCGCTGCGACGCGCCCGGGCGCGTGCCCGGCCGCGTCTGGCGCCGGCTGACGGCGGCCATTCCCGAGGCGCGCTTCCTCGCCTGGACCATCGGCCTGCCGGCCGAGGCCTTGCCGGACCTCGCCGAAGCCGGCTTCGCCGCCGCCTTCGACAGCCTCGCCTGGTGGGACCTGCGCGAGGGCTGGCTGGTGGAGGAGGCGGCGCGCCTCGCCGCCGTCGCCCCATCGATCGCAACCGTGGAGGCGCCCTTCGGCCCGCGCCTCGCCGCCCGCGACCCGGATCCGGACATGGCCGAGCGCGCCGCGCTGCGCCACCTGCGGCTTGCGGCGGGACTCGGCGCCGGGCTGCTGGTCCCGATGGGCTTCGAATACGGCGCCCGCCGCCCGCTCGACCCGGCCCGCGACCGGCCGGGCGACTGGGACTGGACCATCCGCCACGCGCCCTTCGACCTCTCCGGCGCCATCCGCGACATCAATGCGATGCTCGCCAGCCGCCCGCTGGCGCCGACCGAGCTGCGCCCGCTCGCCGGGCCCGGCGCTCCGGCCGCCGCCCTGCTGCGCGCCGCCGGGCCCGACCTGCGCCAGGCCCGCCGCGCCTCGCTGGTGCTCGCCAATCCCGACCTGCACCGCCCGGCGAGCGTCGCGGCGAGCGCGCTGCTGCCGGCGACGGGCGGCGTCTTCACCCGCTTCACCCCCTGCCTGCCCGCGGACGGCGCCGGCCTCGAACCGGGCGGCACGCTGCTGCTGCAGCCGGGCGAGGTGCGCATCCTGGAGGCCATCCCGCCGCGCCCGGTCCGCCCCGCCGGCGAGCCGAGCGCCGAGGCCGCCGCCCGCGCCCCGCGCCTCGGCATCGAGAAGATCGAGCCGGTGGTCGACGATGGCCGCTTCCCGGTGAAGCGCAGCGTCGGCGAGGTGATCGAGGTGCGCTGCGACGTGGTCTGCGACGGCCATGACAAGCTCTCCGCCGCCCTGCTCTGGCGCGCCGCGGACGAGGATACTTGGCGCGAGACGCGGCTGCGCCCGCTCGGCAACGACCGCTGGGCGGCGAGCTTCCCGCTCGAGCGCATGGGCCGCTACATCTTCGCCGTCGAGGCCTGGCGCGACGCCTTCGCCACCTTCACCGACGAGCTGCAGAAGAAGCATGGCGCCGGCGTGCCCGTCTCGCTGGAGCTGGAGGAGGGGCGGCTGCTGGTCGAGGCTGCCGGCGGCCGCGCCGGCGGCGCCGTCGCCGAGCTGGCCGCGCGCCTCGCAGGGGCAGGGGAGGGCGAGCGCCTCGCCCTGCTGCTCGCGCCGGAGACCGCGGCGCTGATGGCCGAGGCCGATGACCGCCCCTTCCGCATCCGCAGCGCCGAGATCCCGGTGGAGGCGGAGCGCACCGGCGCCCGCTTCGCCAGCTGGTACGAGCTTTTCCCGCGCAGCCAGTCCGGCGATCCGTCGCGCCACGGCACCTTCGGCGACGTCATCCGCCAGCTGCCGCGCATCCGCCGCATGGGCTTCGACGTGCTCTACTTCCCGCCGATCCACCCGATCGGCAGGAAGAACCGCAAGGGCCGCAACAACACCCTGACGCCGGGGCCGGACGATCCGGGCAGCCCCTATGCCATCGGCTCGGAGGAAGGGGGGCATGACGCGCTGCACCCGGAACTCGGCACGCTGGAGGATTTCCGCCGGCTCGTCGCCGCGGCGGCCGAGCATGGGCTGGAGCTGGCGCTCGACTTCGCCATCCAGTGCAGTCCGGACCATCCCTGGCTGCGCGCGCACAAGGAATGGTTCGACTGGCGGCCCGACGGCTCGCTCCGCTACGCCGAGAACCCGCCGAAGAAGTACGAGGACATCGTCAATGTCGACTTCTACAACGAGGGCTCCGTCCCCTCGCTGTGGATCGCGCTGCGCGACGTCGTCCGCTTCTGGTGCGACCAGGGCGTGCGCCTGTTCCGCGTCGACAACCCCCACACCAAGCCCTTCCCCTTCTGGGAGTGGCTGATCGCCGACATCCGCGCGCGGCACCCCGATGCCGTCTTCCTCGCCGAGGCCTTCACCCGGCCGAAGGTGATGTACCGCCTGGCGAAGCTTGGGTTTGGCCAGTCCTACACCTACTTCACCTGGCGGAACGAGAAGCGCGAGATCATCGAGTACATGGAGGAGCTGACGACCACGGCGCCGCGGGACTTCTTCCGCCCGCATTTCTTCGTCAACACGCCGGACATCAACCCGCTCTTCCTGCAGGGCTCGGGCCGGCCGGGCTTCCTGATCCGTGCCGCGCTGGCGACGACGCTGTCCGGCCTCTGGGGCATGGTGCAGGGCTACGAGTTCTGCGAGGCGCGCGCCATGCCGGGCAAGGAGGAGTATCTGGACAGCGAGAAATACCAGCTCCGCGCCTGGCCCGACCGCGCGCCGGGCGACATCGTGGACGAGGTCACGCGGCTGAATGCGATCCGCCGCGGCAACCCGGCGCTGCAGACCCATCTCGGCATCGCCTTCCACAACGCGTTCAACGACAACATCCTCTGGTACCGCAAGGCGACCCCGGAGCGGGACAACTGCATCCTGGTGGCCGTCAGCCTCGACCCGCATAATGTCCAGCAGGCAAGCGTCGAGCTGCCGCTCTGGGAGTGGGGCCTGCCCGACCATGCGGCGCTGGAGGCCGAGGATCTGATGCGCGGACACCGCTTCACCTGGCAAGGCAAAATGCAGACGATACGACTGGACCCCGGCGAGCTTCCCTTCGGCATCTGGCGGGTGCGCCCGGCAGGGGGCATCTAGATGGACCTGCCCGAGGATCCGCACTGGTACCGCGACGCGGTCGTCTACCAGCTTCATGTGAAGAGCTTCTTCGACGCCAATGACGACGGCATCGGCGACTTCGCCGGGCTGCTGCAGAAGCTCGACTACATCGCCGAGCTCGGCGTCGACACGCTTTGGCTACTGCCCTTCTATCCGAGCCCGCTGCGCGACGACGGCTACGACATCGCCGACTACCGCTCGGTCAACCCGAGCTACGGCTCGCTGCACGATGCCCGCCGCTTCGTGCGCGAGGCGCATGCGCGCGGCCTTCGCGTCATCACCGAGCTGGTCATCAACCACACCAGCGACCAGCACCCCTGGTTCCAGCGCGCGCGCACCGCGAAGCCGGGCTCGGCGGCGCGCAACTACTATGTCTGGTCGGACACCGACCAGAAGTACCAAGAGACGCGCATCATCTTCATCGACACCGAGAAGTCGAACTGGACCTGGGACTCGGAGGCCAAGGCCTATTTCTGGCACCGCTTCTACAGCCACCAGCCGGACCTGAATTTCGACAATCCGCGCGTGCTGGCCGAAGTGCTGAACGTGATGAAGTTCTGGCTCGATATCGGCGTGGACGGGCTGCGGCTCGACGCGGTGCCCTACCTCGTCGAGCGCGAGGGGACGAACAACGAGAACCTCTCCGAGACCCATGCCGTCCTGAAGACCATCCGCGGCAAGCTCGACCAGTCCTTCCAGGGGCGCATGCTTCTGGCCGAGGCCAACCAGTGGCCGGAAGACACGCAGCAGTATTTCGGCCAGGGCGACGAGTGCCACATGGCCTTCCACTTCCCGCTGATGCCGCGGATGTACATGGGCATCGCGCAGGAGGACCGCTTCCCCATCACCGACATCCTGCGGCAGACGCCGGACATCCCGGAAGGATGCCAATGGGCCATCTTCCTCCGCAACCACGACGAGCTGACGCTCGAGATGGTCACGGACCGGGAGCGCGACTATCTCTGGTCAACCTATGCCGCCGACAAGCGCGCGCGCATCAACCTCGGCATCCGCCGCCGCCTCGCCCCGCTGCTGCAGCGCGACCGGCGGCGGATCGAGTTGATGAACGGCCTGCTGCTGTCGATGCCGGGCACGCCCGTCATCTACTACGGCGACGAGATCGGCATGGGCGACAACATCTTCCTCCGCGACCGCGACGGCGTGCGCACGCCGATGCAGTGGTCGCCGGACCGCAACGGCGGCTTCTCCAGGGCGGATCCGGCGGCGCTCGTCCTGCCGCCGCTGCAGGATCCGATCTACGGCTTCCAGGCGGTCAATGTCGAAGCCCAGTCGCGCGACCCGCACAGCCTGCTCAACTGGATGCGGCGCATGCTCGCCGTTCGCAAGCGTAGCCGCGCCTTCGGCCGCGGCGAGATGCGGCTGCTCTATCCGGCCAACCGCAAGGTCCTCGCCTATGTGCGGGAGTTCGAGGACGACACCATCCTCTGCGTCTTCAACCTCTCCCGCGCCGCGCAGGCGGTGGAACTCGACCTCTCCGGCTGCGCCGGCCGCGTGCCGGTCGAGATGCTGGGTGGCACCAGCTTCCCGCCGATCGGCCAGCTGCCCTACCTGCTGACCCTGCCGCCCTACGGATTTTACTGGTTCGTGCTGGCGACGGAGAAGCACCTGCCGCCCTGGCACGAGCCCTCGCCGGAACCGCTGCCTGATCTTCGCACCCTAGTCCTGAAGGCCGATGTGAAAGAACTTCTCGGAGCTGCCGTCAGGCGCGAGCTGGAGCAGCTCGTCCTGCCCGAATACCTGCCGAAGCGCCGCTGGTTCGCCAGCAAGGGCGAGCGGATCGATGCCATCCGCCTCGGCGCCATCGCCAGCCTGCCCGAGGCGAATGGCGCCGTGGTCATGGCCGAGGTCGAGGTCGGCCTTCCCGGCCGGACCGAGCGCTACGCCCTGCCGCTCGCAGGCGTCGAGGATGTGGAGGGCGGCGGCCCGCTCGCCGCGCAGCTCGCCCTGTCGCGGCTGCGCCAGGTGCGGCGCGTCGGCTTCCTCACCGACGCCTTCGCCGACGACCGCATGCCGCCCGCCGTGCTGCACGCCCTGCAGCAGGGCATGGTGCTGCCGACGGAGGAAGGCGAGATCCGCTTCCTCGCCACCTCCCGCCTCGCCGATGTGCCGCTGCCCGAGGCGCCGGAGATCCGCCGTCTTTCGGCCGAGCAGTCGAACTCCTCGCTGATCTATGGCGAGCAGATCGTGCTCAAGATCATCCGCCGCATCAACCCGGGCATCCATCCGGAGGCAGAGGTCACGCGCTACCTGACCGAAGCCGGCTTCGGCAACACCGCGCCGCTGCTCGGCGAGGTGGCGCGCATTGCGCCCGACGGCACGCCGCATACGCTGATGCTGGCGCAGGGCTTCGTCCGCAACCAGGGCGATGGCTGGGGCTGGACGCAGGACTGGCTGCAGCGGGCGGTCGACGAGGCGGCGCTCAGCGCGGAAGCGCCGGAGGATGCCTTCGCCGGCTACCTGGCCTTCGCCGAGGCGCTGGGCCGGCGGCTCGGCGAGCTGCACGCGGTGCTCGCCCGCCCCACCGGCAACCCCGATTTCCGGCCGGAGCCGGCGACCGAGCCGGACCGCTCGGCCTGGGCGAAGGGTGCACTCGAGCAGCTCGACCCGGCGCTCGACCTGCTCGCGCGCGGCGGCCTCGCCGAGGATGTCGCGCCGCTCGCCGCCACGCTGGTGGCGAAGCGCGAGGCGCTGCACGAGGCTGCGCGGCGCCTCGCGCAATCTGCCGATGGCGCGCTGAAGACGCGCGTGCATGGCGACTTCCATCTCGGCCAGGTGCTGGTCGCGCAGGGCGACGCGGTGATCGTCGACTTCGAGGGCGAGCCCGCGCGCTCGCTCGACGAGCGCCGCGCCAAGGGCAGCCCGCTCCGGGACGTGGCCGGGCTGCTGCGCAGCCTCGACTACGCCGCCTCGGTGGCGACGGCGAGCGAAGCCTCCGGCGCCGCCACCGCCGCGCCGGCCGAGCGCCGTGCCGCGCTGTTCCAGCGCTGGCAGCGGGAGGCCTCCGCCGCCTTCCTTCAGGCCTATCGCGCCGTCGAGCATGCCGCCGAGAACCCCTGGGTTCCCGCTGGCGCGGAGGCAGCGCTGATCGACCTCTTCCTGCTCGAGAAGGCCGCCTACGAGGTGCGCTACGAAGCGGCCAACCGGCCGGCCTGGATCGGCGTGCCCCTCCGCGGCCTTGCCGTCCTCGCGGAAAGGATCACGGCATGATCCCGGGAGCCGACTCCCTGGTCGAGGGTCGCCACGGCGACCCCTTCGCCATCCTCGGTCCGCATGCCGAGGAGATTCGCAGCTTCCAGCCCGGCGCGCGCGGCGTGTCCGTGCTGGCGCGCGATGGCGGCGAGGAGCTCGGCCGGCTGGAGAAGGTCCACCCTGCCGGCCTCTTCTCTGGCCGCGTCTCGCGCCAGGTGCCCTACCGCCTGCGCATCGAGTGGCCGGGCTCGGTGCAGGAGACGGAGGATCCCTACAGCTTCGGCCTGCTGCTCGGCCCGCTCGACCTGCATCTCTTCGCCGAGGGCCGGCATTTCGATCTGGCGAAGGTGTTCGGCGCCCATGCGATGTCCGTCGATGGCATCTCCGGCGTGCGCTTCGCCCTCTGGGCGCCGAATGCGCAGCGCGCCTCCGTGGTCGGCGACTTCAACGGCTGGGACGGCCGCCGCCACCCGATGCGGCTGCGGCGCGAGGCGGGGGTGTGGGAGCTGTTCATCCCGCGCCTTCGGCCCGGCGCGCCGTACAAGTACGAGCTGGTCGGCGCCGATGGCAGCGTGCTGCCGCAGAAGGCCGATCCGGTCGCGGTGGCGACCGAGATGCCGCCCGCCACCGCCTCCCGCATCCCCGACCCCACGCCCTTCCTCTGGACCGACCAGGCCTGGATGGCGGAGCGTGCCGCCCGCCAAGCGGCCGATGCGCCGATCTCGGTCTATGAGGTCCATCCCGGCTCCTGGTGGCGCGGCGCCGACGGCGAGTCGCCGGACTGGGATCGCCTGGCTGACCGCCTCATCCCCTATGTGCAGGGCATGGGCTTCACCCATCTCGAATTCCTGCCGGTGATGGAGCATCCCTTCGGCGGCTCCTGGGGCTACCAGCCGCTCGGCATGTTCGCGCCCAGCGCGCGCTTCGGCTCGCCCATGGGCTTCGCCCGCTTCGTCGACCGCGCCCATGCGGCGAAGATCGGCGTCATCCTCGACTGGGTGCCGGCGCATTTCCCGACCGATGCACATGGCCTCTACCGCTTCGACGGCACCGCGCTCTACGAGCATGCCGACCCGCGCGAGGGGTTCCACCGCGACTGGAACACGGCCATCTACAATTTCGGCCGCAACGAGGTGCGCGGCTTCCTCCTCGCCAGCGCCATGTACTGGTTGGAGCACTACCATGTCGACGGGCTGCGCGTGGACGCTGTCGCCTCCATGCTCTACCGCGACTATTCGCGGCCTGCCGGCGAGTGGGTTCCGAACCGTTATGGCGGGCGGGAGAACCTCGAGGCCGTCGCCTTCCTGCAGGAGCTCAACGCCGTCGTGGAGGAACGCTGCGGCGGCGCGGTGATGATCGCCGAGGAGAGCACCGCCTGGCCCGGCGTGACACGCCCGACCAGCGAGGGCGGCCTTGGATTCCACTACAAATGGAACATGGGCTGGATGCACGACACCCTCCACTACATTGAGGAGGACCCAATCAACCGCCGCTACCACCATGACAGCATGACCTTCGGCCTGGTCTATGCGTGGAGCGAAAAGTTCATCCTGCCGCTCAGCCATGACGAGGTGGTCTACGGCAAGGGCTCGATGATCGGGAAGATGCCGGGTGACCCTTGGCAGAAATTCGCCAACCTGCGCGCCTATCTGGCCTTCATGTGGTCGCATCCGGGCAAGAAGCTGCTCTTCATGGGCAGCGAGATCGCCCAGCCGAGCGAGTGGAACCACGATGCCGCGCTGTCCTGGGGCCTGCTCGACGATGCGCGCCATCGCGGCATCCAACGCCTGGTGCACGACCTGAATGCCGCCTATCGCTCCATCCCGGCCCTGCACCGGCGCGACGCGTCGCCGGAGGGCTTCCGCTGGGTGGTCGGCGACGACAGCGCGCAGAGCATCTTCGCCTGGCTCCGCTTTGGCGCGGGGGGTGATGCGCCGGCGCTCGTCGTCTGCAACATGACGCCGGTGCCGCGCTACGCCTACCGCATCGGCGTTCCGGCGGCCGGCACCTGGCACGAGGTCGTGAATACCGACGGTGCTGCCTATGGCGGAACGAACACCGGCAACGGTGGTTCGGTGCGGGCCGAAACGGTCGAGAGCCATGGCTTCGGCCAGTCGCTCCCGCTCTTCCTCCCGCCGCTCGCGGTGATCGTCCTCACGCACCAGGGGTAACATGCCTCCCATACCGGTTCGTCTGCTTCCCGGCCGGCCCAATCCGCTCGGGGCGAATTGGGATGGGCTGGGCGTCAATTTCGCAGTGTTCTCCGCCCATGCCGAGCGCATCGAGCTCTGCCTCTTCGATGCCGCCGGGCGCCGCGAAGTCGCCCGCCTGCCGATGCCGGAATGCACCGACGAGGTATGGCACGGCTACCTGCCCGAGGCGCGGCCCGGCCAGCTCTATGGCTACCGCGCCTATGGTCCCTACGAGCCGCGCCAGGGCCATCGCTTCAACCCGCACAAGCTGCTGCTCGACCCCTATGCGCGGCAGATCTCCGGCGAGGTCCGATGGTCCGACGTGCTGTTCGGCTACCGCGTCGGCGCCGGCCGCGCGGACCTGACCTTCGACCGGCGGGACAGCGCGCCGGCCATGCCGAAATCCGTCGTCGTCGACGACAGCTTCCATTGGGGCGATGACCGGCCGCCCTGCGTGCCCTGGGACCGCACCGTCATCTACGAGGCGCATGTCCGCGGCCTCACCATGCTGCGCGAGGACATCGCGCCGCGCGAGCGCGGCACCTTCGCGGCCCTCGCCGATCCGCGCTTCATCGACCATCTCCAGCGCCTCGGCATCACCGCGTTGGAGCTGCTGCCGATCCAGGCCTTCCTGCAGGACCGCTTCCTCGTCTCCAAGGGCCTGCGCAATTACTGGGGCTATTCGACACTCGGCTTTTTCGCCCCGGAGCCGCGCTACCTGATCGAGCCCTGGATGCGGAACGAGCTGAAGGTGGCCGTGCGCCGCCTGCATGCCGCCGGCATCGAGGTCATCTTGGACGTGGTCTACAACCACACCTGCGAGGGCAGCGAGATGGGGCCGACGTTGTCCTGGCGCGGCTTCGACAACGCCTCCTACTACCGGGCGCTGCCGGACGAGCCGCGCACCCTCATCAACGACACGGGCACCGGCAACACCATCAACATCAGCCACCCCCGCGTGCTGCAGATGGTGATGGACAGCCTGCGCTACTGGGTCGAGCAGTATCATGTCGACGGCTTCCGCTTCGACCTCGGCACGATCCTGGGGCGGGAGCCGGGCGGCTTCGACCCCGGCAGCGGCTTCTTCGACGCCATCCGACAGGATCCCGTGCTGTCGCGGGTGAAGCTGATCTCTGAGCCCTGGGATATCGGCCCCGGCGGGTACCAGGTCGGCAACCACCCGCCCGGCTGGGGCGAGTGGAACGACCGCTACCGCGACGGCGTCCGCCGCTTCTGGCGCGGCGACAGCGGCATGCGGAGCGACCTCGCCGCCCGTCTCACCGGATCCGCCGAGCTGTTCGACCGCCGCCGCCGCCGCCCCTGGGCCAGCGTCAATTTCCTGGGGAGCCATGACGGCTACACGCTGCACGACCTCAACGCCTACGAGCAGCGCCACAACGAGGCGAATGGCGAGGACAACCGCGACGGCCATTCCAACAACCACAGCAACAACTGGGGCGTCGAGGGCGAGACGGACGACCCCGGCATCAACGCCATGCGGCAATCCGTGGTGCGCGCCATGCTGGCGACGCTCTTTGCCTCCGCCGGCACGCCGATGCTGCTCGGCGGCGACGAGATGCGGCGCACCCAGCGCGGCAACAACAACGCCTATTGCCAGGACAACGAGATCAGCTGGTTCGACTGGACCCGCGCCGCGACTGCGGAGGCGGAGGCGCTGCAGCGCTTCACCGCCCGCTGCATCGCGCTCCGCCATCGCCTGCCGCCGCTCCGCCCGTCGGTCTTCCTCCATGGCGGCGCCGAGGTTCGCCCCGGTCTGCGCGACATCGAGTGGTTCGACCAAAATGGCCAGGTCATGACGCCGGACGCATGGAACGAGCCCGAGGCCCGGACGCTGACACTCTGCCGTGCCACCGGGGCCGAGGACGGCAGCGTCGATGCCACGCTGCTGCTGCTGAACGCCGATGGCGCCGCGCATGACTTCACCCTGCCTGCACCCGCCATGGACTGGACCATCGTGCTCGACACCGCCAACCCCGAGGCCGAAGAGCGCCGCGCCGAGGGCGGAAGCGTGCCGGTGGCCGCCCATTCCGTCGTGCTGCTGGCGACGAGGCTACCACCCACATGAGCGTAACCAATACCTGGGGCGCCACCCTGCTCGCCCCCGACCGTACCCGCTTCCGCCTCTGGGCGCCCGACGCCGGCGAGGTCGGCCTCGAGGTCGAGGGCCGCCCCGCCCAGCCCATGCAGGCCACGGGCGAGGGGTGGTTCGAGGCGGAGGCGCCGGTCGGCGTCGGCGTCCGGTACCGCTTCCGCGTGAGCCCTGATCTCGCCGTGCCCGACCCGGCCTCCCGCCTGCAGGCGGGCGACGTGCACGATGCCTCGGTCGTGGTCGACCCCGCCGCCTATGCCTGGCGCCATGCGGCCTGGCGCGGCCGCCCCTGGCACGAGACGGTCCTCTACGAGGTCCATGCCGGCGCCATGGGCGGCTTCGCCGGCGTCGAGGCCGCGTTGCCGCGGCTGAAGGAGCTCGGCGTCACCGCCATCGAGCTGATGCCGGTCAACGACTTCCCCGGCCGCTGGAACTGGGGCTACGACGGCGTGCTGCCCTATGCGCCAGATGCCGCCCTCGGCACGCCGGACGAGCTGCGCTCGCTGGTCGATGCCGCGCACGGACTTGGGCTGATGGTCTTCCTCGACGTCGTCTACAACCATTTCGGCCCGGACGGCGCCTATCTCCATGTCTACGCCAAAAGCTTCTTCGACGAGGGCATCCACACCCCCTGGGGCGCCGCGATCGACTTCAAGCAGCCGCCGGTGCGGGCCTTCTTCGAGGAGAACGCCCTTTCCTGGCTGCGCGACTACCGCATCGACGGCCTCCGCTTCGATGCCGTCCATGCGATTTCCGAGGCCGACTGGCTCGACGTGCTTGCCACCCGCATCCGCGGCGAGTTCCCCGACCGCCACATCCACCTGGTGCTGGAGAACGAGCACAACGCCGCCCGCCATCTCCGCCCCAGGGGCGGATTCGATGCGCAATGGAACGACGACGGCCACAACATCCTCCACCCGCTGCTGACCGGCGAGCGCGAGGGCTACTACGAGGATTTCTGCGACGACGGCACCGCGAAGCTCGCCAAGGTGCTGGCCGAGGGCTTCCTCTTCCAGGGCCAGCGCTCCGGCCATCTCGGCGCCCCGCGCGGCGAGCCGACCGCCGGCCTGCCGCCGACTGCCTTCGTCCTCTTCCTGCAGAACCACGACCAGGTCGGCAACCGTGCCTTCGGCGAGCGCCTCCCGGCCCTCAGCGATCCGCGCGCCCTGCAGGCCGCAACGGCGCTGCTGCTGCTCTGCCCACAGATCCCGCTGCTGTTCATGGGCGAGGAATGGGGGGCGAGCGCGCCCTTCCTGTTCTTCACCGACCACAATGCGGAACTCGCCCCTCTCGTCACCCAGGGGCGGCGGAGGGAATTCGCCAAATTCACGGCCTTCCAGGATCCGGCGAAGCGCGAGACCATCCCCGACCCGAACGCCGAAAGCACCTTCCGCACCTCTATCCCCGATCCCGCCGAGGCCGCGCGGCCACCGCATGACGCGATGCTCGCCCTCTACCGCCACCTGCTCGCGCTGCGGCATGCCCGCATCGTCCCGCACCTGCCGGGTGCGGCGGCGCTCGGCGCCCAGCCGGTGGGGGAGGGGGCGGTGCTCGCCCGCTGGCGGCTCGGCGATGGCAGCACCCTGACCATCGCCTGCAACCTCGGCGCCGCGCCGGCCCGCGCCACCGGGCAGGGCGAGGTCCTGTTCGAGAGCATGGCGGGCGCTGCCGGCACGCTCGCCGCCGGCGAGTTGCTGCCGCGGTGCACCGTCGCGCTGCTCAGCCAAGGATAATGACATGACTACCGATGACGAGTTACAGGACCTGGCTGAAGCAGCGGGCATCGCTACCTCCTGGCGCGACGTGCATGGCCAGACCCAGGCGATCGCGCCGGAGACGATGCGGGCCGTCCTGGCGGCCCTCGGCCTCCCCGAGGATGCGCGCGAGGCCCGCCACCTGCTGCGCGAGCTGGACGCGCGACTGCCGCCGCTGCTGACCATGACGGTCGGCCCGGATGGCGTCGCCATCCCCGGCGCCTCGCCCGGCCATCGCTTCACCCTCCAGATCGAGGGCGGCGACCGGATCGAGGGCCGGCTGGAGACCGGCTGGGCCGGCGAGGCGCGGCTGCCCGCCGTCTCCACCCCCGGCTACCACCGCCTGACCCTCGATGGCGGCCACGCCACCATCGCCGCCGCGCCGCCGCGCTGCGTCACCCTCAACGACCTCGGCGCCGAGATCCACAACGGCGCCGCGCCCTGGGCGCTGGCGGCGCAGATCTACTCGCTCCGCCGCCAGGGCGATGGCGGCATCGGCGATTTCGGCGGCGTTGCGGCGCTGGCCCATGCCGCCGGACGGCGCGGCGCGACGGCGCTCGCGGTCAGCCCGGCCCATGCCCTCTTCGGCGCCGACCCCGGTAAATACGGCCCCTACGCCCCCTCCAGCCGCATTATGCTGAACGTGCTCCATGCCGACCCTGCGGCGGCGCTCGGCACCGCCTCCGTCCTGCCGGCCGAGGATGCGCCGCTGATCGACTGGCCGCAGGCGACGGCGGCCAAGCTTGCCCAGTTCCGCCTGCTCTTCGACGCCGCCGCCGACCACGAGGGCTTCGTCGAGTACCGCCGCGAGGCCGGCCCCGCCCTCGAGGACCATGCCCGCTTCGAGGCGCTGCACGCGCATTTCTACGGCCAGTCGCCTGATCTTTGGCACTGGCGCAACTGGCCGGAGGAGTTCCGCACCCCGCAGAGCCCCGGCGTCCAGCGCTTCGCCCGCGACAACCCGCGCGAGGTGGCCTTCCACGCCTTCTGCCAGTGGCTGGCCGATGCCTCGCGCGGCGCGGCGCAGCAGGCGGCGCGCGACGCGGGAATGCCGGTCGGCCTGATCGCCGACCTCGCCGTCGGCACGGATGGCGGCGGCAGCCATGCCTGGTCGCGCCAGCGGGAAATCCTGCCGGGCCTCTCGGTCGGCGCGCCGCCCGATATCTTCTCCCCGCTCGGGCAGGACTGGGGCCTCACCGCCTTCTCCCCGCTCGAGATGCGCATGGGCGGCTTCGGCGCCTTCATCGAGCTGCTGCAGGCGACCTTCCGCCATGCCGGCGGCCTGCGCGTCGATCATGCGATGGGCCTCGCCCGGCTCTGGGTGGTGCCGCAGGGCCTCGGCCCCGCGGGCGGCGCCTATCTGCGCTATCCGATGCAGGACATGCTGCGGCTGCTCGCCCTGGAATCCGGCCGGCACCGGGCGATCGTCATCGGCGAGGATCTCGGCACGCTGCCCGAGGGCTTCCAAGGCGCCATGGCGCGCGCCGGCATCCTCGGCATGCGCGTGCTCTGGTTCGAGCAGGAGCAGGACGGCAGCTTCCGCCCGCCGCATGGCTGGTCGCCCGATGCCGCGGCGATGACGACGACGCACGACCTGCCGACCGTCACCGGCTGGTGGCGCGGCCTCGACATCGACTGGCGCGCCCGGCTCGGCCTCTTCCCCGAGGCCGATACGGCGCAGAAGGAGCATGCCCGCCGCGCCGAGGACCGCAGCGCCCTCTGGCGCGCCTTCCTCGAAAGCGGCGCCGCGACCGGCGACGAGCCGGCACCCGATGCGGCCGGGCTGGTGGTGGATGCCGCCATCGCCCATACCGCCGGCGCCGCCTGCACCCTCGCCATCCTGCCGATCGAGGATACGCTGGCCCTGCCGGAGCAGCCGAACCTGCCCGGTACGGTGGAGGGCCATCCGAACTGGCAGCGCCGCCTGCCCGGCGAGGCCGCCCATCTGTTGGACAACCCCGCCGTGGCGCGCCGCATCGAGATCCTCGCCCGCGCCCGCCCCAAAGGAGAGTGATGCCCGTGCCAACTCCGCTACGGGCGACGGCCCGGCTGCAATTCCATGCCGGTTTCACCCTCGACGACGCCGTGCCGCTGGTGCCCTACCTCGCCCGGCTGGGCATCAGCCATCTCTACGCCTCGCCCATCCTCAAGGCGCGGCCCGGCTCAACCCATGGCTACGACATCGTCGACCACCGCCAGATCAACCCGGAGCTGGGCGGCGAGCCGGCGCTGCGGCGCCTCTCCGCCGCGCTGAAGGAGGCGGGGCTCGGCCTCATCCTCGACATCGTGCCGAACCACATGGGCGTCGGCGGCGCCGACAACGAGTGGTGGCTCGACGTCCTCGAATGGGGGCGGCAGAGCCCCTTCGCCCCTTATTTCGACATCGACTGGGAGCCGCCGGACCGGTCGCTCTCCAACCGCCTCCTTGCCCCCTTCCTCGGCGACCCCTATGGCGAGGTGCTGGCCTCCGGCAACCTCGTCCTGCAATTCGAGGCGGGGACAGGGCGCTTCTACGTCCAGTATTACGAGCACCGCTTCCCCGTCGCGCCGCAGCACTATCACCACATCCTCCAGGCCTCCGCGGAGCCGGGACTGCAGGAGCTGGCCGTCGAGTTCGGCCGCATCGGCCTGCACCAGCGCGACCGTACCCTCTCCCGGCGCGAGGCCTCCGCCTGCCGCGCCCGCCTGGCCGAGGCCGCGGCGACGGAGCCCGGCCGCGCCGGCATCGCCCATGCCCTCGCTGCCTTCGACGCCAAGGAGGAGGCCGGGCGCCTTGCCCTGCACCGGTTGCTGGAGCGCCAGCACTACCGCCTCGCCTGGTGGCGCGCCGCGGCGGACGAGATCAACTGGCGCCGCTTCTTCGACATCACCTCGCTCGCCGGCCTCCGCGTCGAGCTGCCCGAGGTCTTCGACGCCACGCATGAGCTGGTGCTGAACCTCTATGCCGAGGGCACCATCGACGGCGTGCGCATCGATCATGTCGACGGCCTAGCCGACCCGCGCGGCTACTGCCGCAAGCTGCACCGCCGCATGGAGACGGTCCGCCCCGACCAGCCGCCGCTGATCTGGGTCGAGAAGATCCTCGCCCCCTTCGAAACGCTGCGCACCGACTGGATGGTGGACGGCACCACCGGCTACGACTTCATGGACGAGGCGAGCGGCGTCCTGCATGACCCGGCCGGGGAGGGGCCGCTCACCGCCCTCTGGACCGAGCAGACCCGCCGCGCCGGCGAGTTCGAGATCGAGGTGCGCGAGGCCAAGCGCCAGATCCTCCGCGACAACCTCGCCTCCGAGCTGAATGCAACCGCCGCCGCCCTCAAGCGCGTCGCCGTGCGGGACTTGGTCACGCGCGACTTCACCCTGACCGCGTTGCGCCGCGCGCTGGCAGAGGTGCTCGTGCATTTCCCGATCTACCGGCTCTATATCACCTCCGGCGGGCGCAGCGCCGAGGACAAGCGCATCCTCGACTGGGCGCTGGCCGGGGCCCGTCGCACCGTCCGCGCCACGGAGCGCCCCTTGCTCGAGCTGCTGGACGGCTGGCTGGGCGGCGAGCCGCCGCGCAGCCTGCCGCCGAACCAGCGGCGCGAGCGCCTCTCGGCCGCCGTCCGCTTCCAGCAGCTCTCTGCCCCGGCGACGGCGAAAAGCGTGGAGGACACGGCCTTCTACCGCTATGGCCGCCTCATCTCCCGCAACGAGGTCGGCTCCGACCCCGGCCGCTTCGCGGTGACCCCGGCCGGCTTCCACGCCACGGCCCGCGCGCGGGCGAAAAACTTTCCCCGCGCCCTGCTGGCGACGGCGACGCATGACCACAAGCGCGGCGAGGATGTCCGCGCCCGCCTCGCCGTCCTCTCCGAAATCCCGGCCGAATGGTCCGGCGCCGTGCAGCGCTGGACGCGCCTCAACGCCTCGCTCCGCAAGACGCTCGATGACGGCGCGGCGCCGGGGATGAGCGCCCAGCTCATGCTCTACCAGACGCTGGTTGGCGCCTGGCCGCTCGGCCTCGCCGCGGATGACGAGGCGGGCGTCTCCGCCTTCCTCGACCGCGTCGCCGCCTGGCAGGAGAAGGCGCTGCGCGAGGCCAAGCGCCGCACCGAATGGGCGGTGCCCAATGCCGAGTACGAGGCGGCCTGCCGCGACTTCATCTTCGCCTGCATGGCGCCCGACCGCGCCAGCCACCTGCGCGAGGAGATCGCCGGCTTCGCCGCCCGCATCGCCCCGGCCGGCGCAGCGAACGGCCTTGCCCAGCTGCTCCTCCGCTGCACCGCGCCGGGGGTGCCCGACCTCTACCAGGGCACCGAGTTCTGGGATTTCAGCCTGGTCGATCCGGACAACCGGCGCCCGGTCGACTGGGCCGCGCGCCGGGAGGCGCTGGAGGCCGCCGCGCCGCCGGCGACGCTGCTCGAGCACTGGCAGGACGGGCGGGTGAAGCAGGCCGTGCTCGCCCGTGCCCTGGCGCTCCGCGCCGCGGAGCCCGGCCTTTTCGCCGAGGGCGACTACCAGCCGCTCGCCGTCGAGGGGCCGCACGCCGCCCATGTCCTCGCCTTCGCCCGCAGCCACAAGGGCCGCACGGTGATCGCGGTCGTCACCCGCCTGCCGGCGACGCTGATGGGCTCCGCCACCCGGCCGCTCGTATCACCTGAGGAATGGCGCGGAACCGAACTCGTCTTGCCGCGTCCCATGGTGGAACACCGCTGGCGGGATGCGCTGACCGAGGCGGTCCTCGGCGCGCCTGGGGGGGAATCCGGGGATCGCCTGCCCCTGGCCGACATCCTCGCCCGCCTGCCGGTCGCGTTGCTGGAGGTGGGATGAGCCGCATCGTCGTCGTCTCCAACCGGGTGCCCGTTCCGGCCGGGAATGCCGGGCATGCCGGGGGGCTTGCCGTCGCCCTGCTCGGGCTGATGCAGCGCCGCGGCGGGCTCTGGTTCGGCTGGAGCGGCGCCGTCACCGAGGAGACGGGCCCGCCCGCCTTCGCCCAACGCGGCGCCGTCGGCTATGCGACGCTCGACCTGACCGAGGCCGAGCATCGCGGCTACTACACCGGGTATTCCAACGGCGTGCTCTGGCCGATGCTGCACTCGCTGCCGCATCTGATGGCCTTCCGCCGGCAGGACCTCGACACCTACCGGCGCGTGAACCAACGCTTCGCCCACTGCCTGGCGCCGCTGCTGGAAGGGGACGACCGCATCTGGGTGCATGACTACCACCTCTTCTCCCTGCCCGGCGCGCTGCGCAGCCAGGGGGTGCGGAACCCGACCGGCTTCTTCCTCCATGTGCCCTTCCCGGCGCCGGATGCGGCAGCCGTCGCCCCCGGCATCCGTGGCCTGGTGCAGGATGTGCTGGCCTCCGACCTGCTCGGCTTCCAGACCGCCAGCGACCGGGACAATTTCGCCGCGACCGCCACCGAATTTGCCGGCGCCGTCCGCACCGGCGACCAAGCGCTGGAACTCGGTGGCCGGCCGATCCGCCTCGGCGTATTCCCTGCCGAGATCGCCGCCCGCGAATTCGCCGCAACCGCGGCCGCGCAGGCGGTGCTGGAGCCGGCCCGGCTGCTCGCCCGCTCGCTCCAGGGCCAGGCGCTCGTCCTCGGCGTCGACCGGCTCGACCCGACCAAGGGCCTGCCGGAGCGGCTCGAGGCCTTCCGCCGCGTCATCGCCCGGCGCCCGGCCCGCAGCGCCACCATGCTGCAGATCGCAGCCCCCTCGCGCGAGGACGTGCTCGCCTATCGCCGCCTCCGCCAGGAGGTCGACAGCGCCGCCGGCGCCATCAACAGCGAGTTCGGCGAGCCCGACTGGCTGCCGCTGCGCTTGCTCGCCCGGCCGCAGGCGCGGGACACGGTGGCGGGCTTCATGCGGCTCGCCAAGGTCTGCCTGGTGACGCCGATCCGGGACGGGATGAACCTCGTCGCCAAGGAATTCATTGCCGCCCAGGATCCGAACGACCCTGGCGTGCTCGTCCTCTCCCGCTTTGCCGGCGCCGCGGCGCAGCTTTCCTCCGCTCTGCTGGTCAACCCGCATGACGCCGAGGGGATGGCGGAGGCGCTGTCCTGCGCCCTCGACATGCCGCGCGCCGAGCGGCAGGAGCGCTGGCTCGCTGCCTGGGAGGCGATCGCCGGCGCCTCGCCCGAGGGCTGGGGCGAGGACTTCCTCCGCGCCCTCGCGCCGGGCGACCTTGCCGGCCTGCCTGCGGCGGGCAGCGCCTGAACCGTTGCGCGTCCCCGGCTTGAGGGCTATCGGCCAGGGGCATACCCCGATCGGGCGGAATCACCCGATCGGGGTATTGCTTGATCGAAGATTGGCCAAAGCAGGTTCCACCAGTCAGGTGGAACCGAACCCGCCCTACGGCTCATCCCGGTAGCGGCCGATCAGCCATTCGACCAATTTCTCCTCCTCGCCGGAGGGGAGGAAGGCATCGGGCGGCACGCGCAGCCCGCAGTGGCGGATATGCGCCAGCAGCGCCTGCGCCACCGCCCCCGCCGCCTGGCTGCGGGCGAAGGAGCCCTGGAAGCCGGTGACCTTGGCGAGGGTAATGGAGCTTGCCGTTCGCGGCCTCGCCCGCCCGCCGCGGCCGGCCTCCGCCTTCTCGATCGTGCTGCCGACCAGGCTATTGGACCGGGCATCCACGGGCATGGCCCGCACCAGGGCCCATCCCCGCCGCGCCGCCGCCGTCTCCGGGAAGAGATGGTCGACCGCCAGCGCCCGGCCGCCGAGGCTGGAGGCGGGCGCCGGCATGCCGAGCAGCGCGCAGAACCGCGCCCAATGGGCTGCGTAGCGTCCGCTGCCGCCCGCCTTCTCCTCCGGCTTCACCCAGAGCTGCGGCCGCCCCTGCCGGTCCCGCCGCATCAGCGCCTCCCCCGGCGCCACGTCGCCGAGCGGCGACCAGCCTCCGCCGCCGCCCGGACGCCGCGGATCGGCCAGGTGCTCCAACCAGCCAAGGTCGGGCAGGGCGATGAAGGCGGTATTCACCTCCGCCAGCCACTCCTCGACCAGCGCCTGCCATTGCGTCCGCAGGAAGTCGGCATAGGTCATGGCGCGATCCTGCCCCGGGGACCATGCCGTTTCAATCCTGCCGAGGCTTGCCCGCCTCGCGCCGGGCGCGCCAAGCTCCACCCGAGCGAGGGGAGGCGGGACATGGCCGAATATGATCTGGCGGTGCGGGGCGGCATGGTGGCGGGCGGCTTCGGCACCATGCGCTGCGATATCGGCATCCGCAGCGGCCGCATCGTGGCGCTGGCCGAGCGCCTCGCCGATGCCGATGCCACCATCGATGCCGGCGGCCTCCTCGTCCTGCCCGGCGGCGTCGACAGCCACTGCCATATCGAGGAGCCGGCGCGCGGCGGCTATGTCGGCACCGGCGGCGACCTCGCCGTGACGGTGAACGAGGAGAGCTTCCGCACCGCCAGCACCTCCGCCTTCGCCGGCGGCACCACCAGCGTCGTCTGCTTCGTCCCGCAATGGAAGGGCGAGGGCATCCTCCCCCGCCTCGCCGATTACGAGCAGCGGGCGGCGAAGGGGATGCTGGACTACAGCTTCCACCAGATCATCAGCGACCCGACCGAGGAGGTGCTGGAGCGCGAGGTGCCGCAGGTCGTCGCCCGCGGCATCCGCAGCCTCAAGGTCTTCCTCACCTATGAGCCGCTGCACCTCAGCGACGAGCAGTTCCTGAAGGTGCTGGTGACGGCGCGGCGGCATGGCTGCCTCGTCACCGTGCATTGCGAGAATTATGCCGCCATCAAGTGGCGCACCGAGATGTTGATGAAGGCCGGGATGACCGCGCCGAAATACCATGCCTGGTCGCGCCCCGTCGTCGTCGAGCGCGAGGCGACGCACCGCGCCATCGCGCTGGCGGAGCTCGTCGACCAGCCCATCCAGGTCTTCCATGTCAGCTGCGCCGAGGCGGCGGAGGAGATCGCCCGCGCCCAAGCCCGCGGCCTCAAGGTCTGGGGCGAGACCTGCCCGCAGTACCTGACGCTGACGGCGGCCGACATGGACCGCCCCGGCTTCGCGGGCGCCGCCTACATGTGCTCGCCGAGCCCCCGCACGGTGGAGGAGCAGGGCCGCGTCTGGGAGATGATCCGGCGCGGCACGCTCGATGTCGTCTCCTCCGACCACTGCGGCTTCTCGATGGGCACTGAGACCGGCAAGGCGGTCAGCGGCCGCGACGCCGCCTTCCGCGACATCCCGAACGGCATCCCGGGCCTCGCCGCCCGCCTGCCGATCCTGTTCAGCGAGGGCGTCTCCAAGGGCCGCATCACCCTCGACCACTTCGTCCGCCTGACTGCGACGAATCCCGCGCGGCTGATGGGCCTCGCCCCGCGCAAGGGTGCCATCGCCATCGGCGCCGATGCCGACCTCGCCCTCTGGGACCCGAAAAAGCGGGTCACCATTCAGAATCCGTTGATGCAGCACGCGATAGACTACACGCCGTATGAAGGACTCGAAGTCACCGGATGGCCGGTGGCGACGATCCGGCGGGGTGAGGTGGTGATGCGCGACGGTATGGTGCAGGCCGAGCCCGGCACGGGCCAATTCCTCCCCCGTGCGCCGTATGAATTCATCGCCCCGCGCGGCGTGCTGGCGGACGGCTTCGACGCCGCCCCACCACGATGATCCCTGCCGAGCCCGACTGCACAGCCTACAACGCGGCCGAGGAGCCCTGGCGCATCGTCCGCCTCATCCGCACCGACGGCAGGGTGCGCGAGTTGCTGCGCATGCTGACCCCGGAGTCGCTGGTCGGCGAAGGCAGCGAGGGCGAGCGCATCTGGGCCTCCCATGTCATCCGCCTGCATGACGAGCGCGGCCGGATCGAGGCGCATTGCAGCGCTGCCCTCGGCACATCGAGCTGGCTGCCGGTCATCGCCCTGGCGCTTGCCCGCGCCTGGGACGGCGAGGATGAGCGGGAGGTCGCCTTCCTCGTCGAGGGCGAGACCATTCCCTGGCCGCTGGATTCCATCCTGCTCGAGCCCTGACCGGGACGCCGGAACCGGGCCGCGCGGCCGGGGCAGGCGCTCAGCCATCCTCCACCGCCGGCCGGCCGGTGACGAAGCGCCAGTGATGCCAGAGCAGCCGCGCGGCCAGGGACCGCCAGGGCGCCCAGCCCTCGGCGAGGAGGGCGAGCGCCTTCGGCCCGGGCCGTGCCGGGAGCCCGAGCAGATGCGCGGCGCTTGCGGCCAATGCCAGGTCGCCGGCGGGGAAGACGTCCGCACGCTGCTCCGCGAAGAGGAGGTGAACCGCCGCCGTCCAGGGCCCGAGCCCCTTCACCGCGGCGATATGGGCGATGGCTGCCGCATTGCCCATCGCCGGCAGGGCCGCGAAGTCGAGACGGCCCTCGAGGCAAGCGGCGGCAAGCGAGCGGGCATGCGCCGCCTTGGGGCGGGAGAGGCCGGCGACGCCGCAGAGCGTCGCATCGTCCATCGCCAGGAGGCCCGCTGGCTCCAGCGCGCCGGGCAGGGCGGAGAGCCGGCGCCAGATGGCGGCGGCCGCCTGGTTGCTGATCTGCTGGCCGCAGATGGCGCGCAGCAGGCCGGGGAAGCCGGGCTGGCGCGTCCGCCAGGGAAGCGGCCCGGCCGCCGCCTCGATCGCGCCAAGGCGCGGGTCGGCGGCGGCCAGTGCCGCGAGCCCTTCCCTCGCCCAAGGGGGTGAGACGGGAAAAGGCGGCGGCGAGGACGGGAAGGAGGGAAGGGCCATCCCCGCCGCCTATAGCCCAACGGCAGCCGGGAAGGGGAGGCGGCCGCCTTGGGTCTCATGAGGCTGCGCCCCGGATGTTGCTGCCGGAAGCCCCCGGGCATGGCGAATTGCAACGGCCTGCAACGGCGGCGGTCTCCGTAACCCGCCGCAACAACATCCCGGGCGGAATGGCGGGCGGCGCGCTATGTTACAAACGCCATGGAACCCCAGCCCCATATCCTGGTCGTCGACGACGACCGCGAGATCCGCGATCTTCTCTCGAAATTCCTCGAGCGCCAGGGCATGCGCGTCGCCGCCGCCCGGGACGCGAAGGAGGCGCGGCGCCTCTGGCCGCTCGGCCGCTACCACCTGGTGGTGCTCGATCTCATGCTCCCGGGCGAGAGCGGGCTCGACTTCGCCAAATGGCTCCGCGCGCAGGGCGACGTGCCCATCGTCATGCTGACCGCCATGGCCGATGAGACGGACCGCATCGTCGGCCTCGAGCTCGGCGCCGACGACTATCTCAGCAAGCCCTTCAACCCGCGGGAGCTGCTGGCGCGCGTCCGCGCCGTGCTGCGCCGGGCCTCGGGCGAGGCGGGGGCGCCGTCGGCGACGCCGGCCAAGTCCATCCGCTTCGGCGGCTGGACGCTGGAGCCGGCGCGGCGCCGCCTGCTCAACCCCGACGGCGCCGAGGTGCCGCTCACGGGTGGCGAGTACGAGCTGCTGCAGGTGCTGGTGGAGCGGCCGAACCGCGTCCTCACCCGCGACATGCTGATGGACCTGCTGCGCGGCCGGCAGGCGGGGCCCTTCGACCGGGCGATCGACGTCGCCGTCTCCCGCCTCCGCCGCAAGCTGGAGGATGACGGCCGCAACCCGAGCCTCATCAAGACGGTGCGCGGCGGCGGCTACGTGTTGGCCGCGACGGTGGAGCGCAATTGACCGGCCGGATGTCCCATTGGCGCCTCTGGCCGCAAAGCCTCGCCGGGCGGACGGCGCTCGTCCTGCTGCTGGCGCTCACCGCCGTGCAGGCGGCGGGGCTGACGATCCATGCCCTGGACCGGGTCGACCTGCAGCGCTTCGCCCAGGCGCGGGAGATCTCGGCCCGCGCCATCAGCGCCTGGCGCACCGTGATCCTCGCGCCGGCGGACCGGCGCGGGCAGATGCTGGCCGAGCTGGAGCTGCCGCAGGGGCTCGAGGCGACGCTCGACGCCGCGCCGCTCGCGCAGCTGGACCAGCCACCGATTCCACCGCCGATCGCGCGGATGCTGCGGCTCGACCTGCTGGGCGGCGGTCCGCCGCGCTTCCGCCCGCGCGAGGTGCTGACCGCCTGGGGCGAGCGGGGGCCGGTCTTCCTCGTCAGCCTCCGCCTGCCGAGCGGCGAGTGGCTGAACCTGCGCGTCAGCCTGCCGCCGCCGCGGCCCTGGCATTCGGAGACCTTCCTCATCGCCTTTCTCGCCATGACGCTGGCGGCGGGGCTGCTGATCAATTGGGCGGTGCGGCGCCTGACCCGGCCGGTGCGGGTGCTGGCCGAGGCGGCGGAGCGGCTGGGTCGCGACGTCAACGCCCCGCCGATGCCGGAGCGCGGCCCGAGCGAGATCGCCAAGGCGGCGCATGCCTTCAACACCATGGCGGAGCGCATCCGCCGCTTCGTCGGCGACCGGACGCAGATGCTGGCCGCCATCGGCCATGACCTGCGCACGCCGATCACCCGCCTGCGCCTGCGCGCCGAGTTCATGGAGGATGACGAGCAGCGGCGGAAGATGCTCGCCGATCTCGATGAGATGGAGGCGATGGTGGCGGCGACGCTGGCCTTCGCCCGCGACGATTCGGCGGGCGAGCCGACGGCGGCGCTCGACCTCGCCGCGCTCTGCCGCACGGTGGTGGACGAGGCGGCGGATGCGCGGCCGGACCTCGCCGAGGCGATCGGCTATCAGGGGCCGGAGCGGCTGGTGGTGCAGGCCAGGCCGGTGGCGCTGAAGCGGGCGCTGGCCAATCTCGTCGGCAATGCGCTGGCCTATGGCGGCGCGGCGCGGCTGGTGCTGACGGCGCCCGAGGCGGCGGGGGCGCCGGCGGGCGGGATGGTGCGGCTGGCGGTGGAGGACCAGGGGCCGGGCATCCCGGCCGATCAGCTGGAGGCGGTGTTCCAGCCCTTCCGACGGCTCGAGGCGAGCCGGAACCGGGAGACGGGCGGGACGGGGCTTGGCCTGCCGATTGCGCGGAACATCTTCCGCGCGCATGGCGGGGATGTGGTGCTGCGGAACCGCGAGGCAGGCGGGCTGGTGGCGCTGGCGACGCTGCCGGGATAGGGGCCCGTTCCGCAGCGTCCGGGACAACGGGAAACCACCGGGCCGCCCGCGCGTCGGCTGCGCATGGAGGATGACGCGGCCCCGCCCATGCTGGAGCTGATCGAGGGGCGCCTCGAACGGCTCGGCCTGACCCCGGAGGAGGCAAGCCGGGCGGCAGGTCTCGCGCCCGACTTCCTCGACCGGCTGAGCGAGGGACGGGTGCCGGTGCCGCGGGGCGAGCGGCTGCGGCGGCTGGCGGAGGCGCTCTCGACCTCCGTCTCCTATCTCGTCGGGCTCGACCCGGATGTGCCGCCGCCGGCGGAGTGGCTGGAGGAGGAGCAGGGCTCGCTCGGCCTGCTGGCGGGAGACGAGGAGGGGCTGTTGCGGGCCTATCGCAAGCTGGAATTCAGCGCCAAGGCAGCGGTGCTGCTGGTGGTCCGCAGGATGGCCGGCCCCGAGGAGGTGCCGGATGCGGTGCCTGCGAAGCAGATCAAGGGCGGCCGTCGCCGGTCCTAGAGCAAACTCCGATCAGGCGGAATCACCCGATCGGAGGTATTTGCTCGATCAAACAACAAGCTAGCAGCCTGTCGGATTCCCATCTGGTCTGAAATCGGCGAATCTGGCGGGCATGACAGGGTT
>JAESFQ010000018.1_pt1 | contig 169909 bp, 161 predicted proteins | sample 9269431 | NCBI WGS metagenome assembly JAESFQ01 (sample SAMN14502588, study PRJNA617103) | algae metagenome | isolation source: Plectolyngbya sp. WJT66-NPBG17 and co-occurring heterotrophs from well... | place: USA: Mojave Desert, Joshua Tree National Park, California | collected 2006-08-06 | reverse complement strand
ATCCTGGTGCTCGCCACCCACGACATGAGCATCGTCCGCGAGTGGTGCACCCGCGTCATCCGCCTCGACGCCGGCCGCATCGCACAGGACGGAACCATCACCGAGGTGCTGGGGGAAGCGTGAGGCGGGCCGCCACCCGGTCCGCCAGCCAGAAGACGGCCGGGTTCAACGCGATGGTCAGCAGCGCGACCGCCAGCACCAGGTCGCGCCCGGCCGCCGGCATCACCCGCTCCGCCACGCCGATCCCGGCCAGGATGAAGCTGAACTCGCCGATCTGCGCGAGCGAGGCGGCGATCATCAGCGCCTCCCCCTCGCTCATCCCGCGCAGCCGGGCGATGGCCCAGGCCGCCGCCGACTTCCCCGCAATCACCACCAGCGTCGCGGCGGCGACGGCGAGCGGCTGCTGCACCAGAATGCCCGGGTCGAACAGCATCCCGACCGAGACGAAGAACAGCACGGCGAAGGCGTCGCGCAGCGGCAGCGTCTGCTCCGCCGCCTTCTGGCTGAGCGGCGACTGGCCGAGCACCAGGCCGGAGAGGAAGGCGCCGAGCGCGAAGGACACGCCGAAGGCGACATAGGCGATATAGGCGACGCCGAGCGCCGCGACCAAGGCCGCCAACGAGAACAGCTCCCGCGAGCGCAGCCCGCCGACCAGCGACAGCGCCCAGGGCATCACCCGGCTGCCCACCACCAGCATCAGCCCGATGAAGACCGCGATCTTGCCGAGGGTGATGAGCAGCGAGAGCAGGATGTCCTGGCCGCCGATGCTCATGCCCATGCCCATCAGCATGCCCGCCGGCGCACGGCCATCGAGCAGCGCGGCGGCGACCGGGACCAGCACCAGGGCGACGACCATCGCCAGGTCCTCCACCACCAGCCAGCCGACCGCGACCTGCCCGGCCCGGCTGCCGAGCCCGCCGCGCTCCTGCAGGGCGCGCAGCAGCACGACGGTGCTGGCGACGGAGAGGCAGATGCCGAAGACCAGCCCCTGCCCGTCCGTCCAGCCCCAGAGCCGCGCCAGCCCCCAGCCGAGCAGCGTGGCGACGCCCATCTGCACCAGCGCCCCCGGCACCGCGACGCCGCGCGCCTCGGCCAGCTCGCGCGGGGAGAAATGGAGGCCGACGCCAAACATCAGCAGGATGATGCCGATCTCGGACAGCTCCGCGGCCAGCGCCAGGTCGCCGACGAAGCCGGGCGTGTGCGGCCCGATCAGGATGCCGGCGAGGAGGTAGCCGGCGAGCGGCGGCAGGCGGAGCTTGCGCGCCAGCACCCCGAGCAGGAGGGCAGCCCCGAGTGCGGCGGCAAGCGTCGTGAGGAGAGGCGTGTGATGCGGCATGGGCCCTATCTGCCAGCGGCGGTCGCCGCGGCCAACCGGCTGCGGTTACAGCGCTGCCTGGAGGATGCGCTCGGAGCGGCTCGGCTCGTCGAACCAGCGGCGCAGCTCGGCCGCCGATTCGGGCGCGCCGAAGAAGTAGCCCTGCGCCTCGGTGCAGCCGGCCTCGCGCACGCGGCGGAGCTGCTCGGCCGTCTCCACCCCCTCGGCCGTCGTCGCCATGCCGAGCTGGTTCGCCAGATGGGCGACGGAGGTGACGATGGCGACGGATTCCGCCCGGTCCGCCATGTCGCGCACGAAGGACTGGTCGATCTTGATCTTGTCGAAGGGGAAGCTGAGCAGGTAGCTCAGCGAGGAGTAGCGCGTGCCGAAATCGTCGAGCGAGGTGCGGATGCCGGTGCTGCGGAAGGCCTGCAGCACCTCGGCCACGCCGCCATCCGATTGCAGCAGGGCCGATTCGGTGATCTCCAGCTCCAGCCGCCCCGGCGCGAGGCCGGACTGGCCGAGGACGTGCAGCATGCTGGCGGCGATGTCGGCAGCGCGGAACTGCAGGGGCGAGAGGTTGACGGCCACCTTCAGCGGCGCCGGCCAGGTGGCGGCCTCGCGCGTCGCCTGCTCCAGCACCCAGCGGCCGACCGCCTCGATCAGCCCGATCTCCTCCATCATCGGGATGAACTCGCCGGGCGAGACCATGCCGCGCACCGGATGGCGCCAGCGCAGCAGCGCCTCGAAGCCGGCGAGGCGGTTGGCCTTCAGGCCGAAGATCGGCTGGTACATCACCTCGAGCTGGTTGCGCGGCAGGGCCTCGCGCAGGTCGGCCTCCATCGACAGCCGGGCCTCCAGCTCCGCCGCCATGCTGGCCTCGAAGAAGCGCCAGGTCCGCCGCCCGGCGGCCTTGGCGCGGTAGAGGGCGAGGTCGGCATGCTTCAGCATCTGGTTGGCGGCCGTGGCGGGCTCGCCGGCGACATGCTCGGCGAGCGCGATGCCGATGCTGGCGCCGACCTGGGCGCGGTAGCCGAGCAGCTCGTAGGGGGCGCAGACCACGTCGACCACGCGCTGGGCGAGCGCCGCCGCATCCGCCGCCGAGCGGCCCGGGGCCTGGAGGATGGCGAATTCGTCGCCGCCGAGCCGCGCCACCAGGTCGCCCTCGCGGATGCAGCTGCGCAGCCGCCGCGCCACGTCGCGCAGCAGGGCATCGCCGAGCGGATGGCCGAGCGTGTCGTTGATGTTCTTGAAGTGGTCGAGGTCGAGGAAGAGCAGCGCCGCCCCGCCATTCTGGCCGGACCCCGCCGCGGCCAGCGCCGCCTCGATCCGCTCGCGGAAGAGCAGCCGGTTCGGCAGGTCGGTCAGCGTGTCGTGATGCGCCATGTAGCTGATGCGCGCCTCGACCCGGCGGCGCTCGGTGATGTCCTCATAGGTCGCCACCCAGCCGCCGCCGGCCATCGGACGATGCGACACGGCGATGGCGCGGCCATCCGCCCCCTCGCGCCAGAAGGTATCGGCCCGGCCCTCGGCAACCAGCGCGGCCTGGGCAGCCCGGAGATCGGCCAGCAGGGCCGGCCCGAACCGTCCGGCCCGGCGGAGCGAGGCCATCAGCGCGCTGAGCGGGGTCCCGGCCATGGCCTCCACCTCGGTGAGGCCGAACAGCTCGAGGAAGCGGCTGTTGCAGACGATCAGCCGCCGGTCGGGCCCGGCCATGCAGAGCGCCTGGGACATGTTGTTCAGCGCCGCGTCGAACCGGGTGTTCTGCAGGTGCAGCTCGGCATCCCTGAGGCGGAGCGCGCGGTACTGCTGCTGCACCTCGGCCATCGCCTCCTGCGTCTGCTCCTTGGCGACGGCGAGCTGGCGGCCGGTGCGGGTGAGGTCTTGGACCAGCACCTGGACTTCGGCATGGGCGTTCCGGATCAGCCGGTTATGCGCCATCAGCGTGGCGATCAGCCCTCCGCAGCAGAGCAGCAGCGCGACCAGCACGCCGGTGAAGGTCCAGTAGAGCCAGCCGAGCTGCTGGATGTCGCCGGAGACGAGGTCGTTGCCATGGGCATAGGAGGCGGCCACGAGGCGGGTGAGCCGCGGGCTCAGCTCGGCGAAGGCATCCAGCATGCGGCCGGCGACGCCCGGCTCGCCGAGCCGCTCCGCCATCGGCTGGGCCGCGACGATGGTGCGCTGGAGCTGGGCGACGGTCGCTAGCCGCTCCGGATCGTCGCGGATGAAGAGCGCCGCGTCGCCCCCGCCGCTGAGGAGCTGGGCGCGGCTGGCGACGATGTCGAGCCAGAGCTGGACGGTCTCGAGATTTTCCTCCTCGGGCTGGGCCCGGTAGGTGGCGATGGCCGCCTGCAGCCGCGCCACCTCCAGCACGCCCTGGCTGACCAGCCAGGTGACGTTGTAGCGCGAGACCGCGGCCAGCGACTGCTGGCGCTGGTTGATGAGGACGGAGACATAGGCGGCGACCAGGACCAGGACGCCGATGATGGTGACAAAGCCGAAGCGCTGGAGGCGCGGCAGGCCCGCGGGGGGCTGCGCCCGGCGATTGGCGTCCGGCCAGGGCATCGGCTAGTGGACGACCAAGCGCGCTACCTGCCAGGCGGAGCGGCCGTAATACCGCGGCGACTTCAGCGCCGGGTCGGAATCATAGGGGTAGACGATGAAGAGCGGCCCCTTGTCCCGCACGGTCAGGTAGGCGCCGTCGCGCTTCAGCGCCAGCAGCACCCCGTGCTGGGCAAAGTCGGCGACCGGGATCTCGGTCGAGTAGTCGTTAAGGGCGATCGCCTGCACCATGTCGCCCTGGGCCCCGAGGCGCTGCAGCAGCTTCGTCATCGGCACGCCCTCGAAGGTCACCGGGCCGTCATACCAGGGGGTGGTGGTGGTGAAAGAGGCCATGCCGATCGCCTCCAGCATGGCGCGGTCGAAGCGGGCGGCCTCGCCCTCGTTGCTGACGCCGATCCTGCCCGAGACGGTGAGGATGACGCGGCCGCTGGGCGCCTGCAGGGATTCCGCCCCGGCACGCCCGCAGGTCAGCGCCAGGAGGCCGGCCCCCACCATCATCCGGCGCCGCTCGATCAGCCGCATCGTCAACCCCTCGTCACGGATGGCCCGGCCCCGGGGTGCAATCCACACGCCGGGGAGAAGCCACCTTCCTTATAAACGAGAAGGAGAGGGCTTGGCAGCGGCGGAATTGGCGGAAACGCCACGAAACGAAGCCGGACGGCGACCCGGCCCGCGGGGGGCCACCCGGTTTCCGCTCAACCGTCGAGGCTCAGGCGGCAGCCGAGGCCCTCGGGGCGGATGATCTGCACCTCGGTGACGTCGAACCCCTCCTTGCGGACCTCGCGGGCGAACCAGCGCGCGAGCTCCTCCATGGTCGGGGTTTCCAGCACGTCGTTCAGGCAGCGATGGTCGACGCCCTGGCGGATGCGCATCAGCTCGTCACGGAAGCTCTCGGCATTGACGAAGCCGTCCACCCCCTCGCGAACGGAGACGCGGACCGTGTAGGTGTGGCCGTGCAGGTCGTACTGGGCGAAGCGGTGCGCGGCGGAGACGATGCACTCCGCCCAGATCGTCATCGTCGAGCGCGCCTCCCCGGCACGGTCGGCCACCTTGCCGGGATCGGTGCCTTCGGGCTTGGATACCGGCGCGTAACCGGCGCTTAACACCGCATCAATCTTTGTCATAGCTCTCTCAGGTTGAAAAGCCTGCCGCCTGAACGCCTGGTCGTGTAGGCCGATCTTAACCGCTTCCGCCTCGAAGGGGCACCGATTTTCCGTTCCACAACCGTGACATCTCGAAGATGACTGTTCAAGCGGCATTTTGCGCGTGCACCAGCCGGTGGATCGAGCCGAGCTTGGCGATGGCCGGGGCCGACAGCACGAAGGGGTAGAGGTCCGGCGCTCCCATGCAGCGGTTGAGGCTGTTCGCCGCATAGGTCAGCGGCAGCCAGGCCTCGATCATGTCCTCGATGGACACCTGGCCGTAAGGGTCGAAGTCGATATTCGCCGCCAGCACCATGGCCGCCGTCGCCTCGGCCTGGGGCAGCCGCGGGCGGAGGCGGAGGCCGAAGGCGGCCGCCATCTCCAGCGTGTCGACGATGTGCAGGTAATGCGCCCAGGTCTCGGCGAAATCCTCCCAGGGGTGGGCGGTGGCATAGGCGCTGACGTAGGCGTCCTGCCAGTCGGCCGGCGCGCCCTCGGCATAGTGCCGCTTCAGCGCCTCGCCATAGTCCTGGCTGTCGTCGCCGAAGACGGCGCGGCATTCCTCCAGCCGGCCGGCGTCGCGGACGAGGACGTTCCAGTAATGGTGCCCCGTCTCGTGCCGGACATGGCCGAGCAGGGTGCGGTAGGGCTCGCCCATCGCGGTGCGGCGGCGCTCGCGCTCGGCATCGTCGGCCTCGGAGAGGGCGAGGGTGATGATGCCCTCGTCATGCCCGGTCATCACCTTCGGCCCCCCGGGCGTGTCGGCCAGCACGTCGAAGGCAAGGCCGTGCTCCGGGTCGTCGACCCGGTTGGCGAGCGGCAGGCCGAGCCGGCGGAGGGTGTAGGACAGCCGGTGCAGGGCGCCCTGCCAGCGCTGCCAGGCATGCAGGTTCGCCGGATCGGTGAGGTCGGGGACGGTGCGGTTGTGCCGGCAGGCGCGGCAGAAGGGCTCCTCCGACCCGGCCGGGACCAGCCAGTTGCAGGCCTCGTACTGCGCATTGGCGCAGAAGCGGACCTCGGAATTCGGGTCGGCCAGCGGCCGCCAGCGCGCGGTGCCGTCGCCGGCGGGCTCCAGCGGCTCGAGGGCCGAGAGCTCGACCTCCTCCGGCAGGTAGCCGAGGGCATGGCCCGAGCGCTCGCAGCGGGTGTTCTCGAAATAAAGGACCTGGGCGCAGGCCTGGCAGCGGAAGAGCTTCATTTGGACCTCAGGGGGCCGGGAGGCGCGGGCGAGACGCGCCGTTGTCCGAATGGTTCCATGGACGTCGCCTCCGGAGCCGGCCGCCGTCGCCCGCTGCGGCCGATGGGCTCAGGCCCCGACCCGCGGCGCCGGCGCGAGGCCGGCGCGGCCGCCCCCGTCCAGCCTGCGCCCGAGCAGCCGGCGGCCGAGGGCCATGCCCGGGACTTCCACGAACCGGTAGCCGAGCGCCGCGGCAAGGCAGAGCGGCGGCAGCGTGATGGCGGCGCAGGCCAGGAAGGCGGCCCCGCCCTGCCCGAGCCGGTCGAGGACCCAGCCATAGGCCGGGCGCAGGGCCAGGATCAGCAGGAAGTGCGAGAGGTAGATGCTGTAGCTCCGCTCCCCCAGCCACAGCGCGGGCCGGGACCGCATCAGCCAGGAGGGCCGCAGCGCCTGCCACAGGCAGGCCGCGGCGAAGGCGCAGCCGAAGGCCAGGACCCGGGCATCGCCCGGCCCGTCCGCCAGCCAGGCCGCAGGCGAGAGCAGCAGGGCCAGCAGGCCGAGGGCCAGGGCGGCGGCCAGCGCGGCCACGCGGCCCTCGGCCGGCGTGCCGCGCACGCGCTCGAAGATGCGGAAGGCGAGCAGCGCGGTGACGAAGACCGACAGGTTGCTGGCCAGCGAGGTCAGGCTGTAGTCGCTGCCGGGCATCCATGCCGTGAGCAGCAGGCGCGCGGCGCCGGAGGCCAGCATCGCCAGGATGGTGGCCACGGCCATGCCGGCGACGCCGCGGACCCGCATCAGCAGCGGCAGCAGGAGGTAGAACAGCATCTCCGCGCCGACGGTCCAGCCAGCCGGGACCAGCCCGCCATGCCAGCCCGGCAGCAGGTTGAAGGTGAAGGTCACCTCTGCGGCCAGGCGCCCGGGGCCCGGCCAGCCGGCGCGCAGCAGAATTGCGGCGAGGACGAGGTAGTAGAGCGGCGCGATGCGGAAGAAGCGCTTGACCAGGTAGGGTCCCGGCCGCTCGGCCATCTGGGGGTTCGCCCAGGCCAGGGCGAAGGCCGAGAGCGCGAAGAACAGGTGGACGCCGAGGCCGAAATGCGTGGCGATCCAGGGCAGGGCCGCCGGCACCGCGAGGTTGGGGATGGCATGCAGGTGGTAGAGCAGCACCATCATCGCCGCCGCTGCGCGCAGCCCGTGCAATCCGGGCAGCAGCCCGCGACCCTGTTCCGGCATCCCGCCCCCACTGCTCCCCGCCGCCCAGGACCCGGACGGCCCGGCGCCGCTCCAGCCCGTTGCGGATTATCCCCTGGGGCTCGCTCTAGTACCGCCTCGGCCGGCGCGATGTCATCAGGCCGAACGCCTCGCCCCGCTACCCCGCGGCCTCGACGGCGACCGGCTCCAGGTCGACGGCGATGGCGAGGGCGTGCTCCCCGCCGCCGAGCACCACGCCGCTGACCGGGCTGACATCGCCGTAGTCGCGCCCCCAGCCGACGACCAGGTGCTCGTCCCGCACCACCGCGCCGTTGGTCGGGTCGAGGTCCACCCAGCCATGCTGCGGGCCGAGCCAGCAGCCGACCCAGGCATGCGACTGGTCGGCGCCGCGCCGCCGCGGCTGGCCCGGGGGCGCATCCGGCGGCGGGCGGGTGCGGATATAGCCGGAGGCATAGCGCGCCGGCAGGCCGAGCGCCCGCAGCGCGCTGATCATCACATGGGAGAAGTCCTGGCAGACGCCCTCGCGCCGCGCCAGCACCTCCGCCACCGGCGTCGCCAGGCCGGTGGCGCCGGGGCGGTAGGCGAAGTCGCGGCGGATGCGGGCATTGAGGTCGAGCAGCCCCTCCAGCACCGGCCGGCCGGAGGGGAAGCTCGGCGCGGCATAGGCGCCGGCGGCGGGCTCCACCCGGACCATCGGGCTGGCGAAGGCGAATTCCGCCGCCTGCCAGGCCGCCGGGCCGCCGGCCCGCGCCATCGCCGCCACCTGCTCCCAGGCCGGCGTCGCCGCGGCGGGCGGCGGGGCGCCGAAGCCGACCTCGACCATCGCCTCCCCCACCACCTCGAAGGCGGCATGCGGCTCGTCGAGGAAGAGCCAGGTGGCATGATTGCCGAAATGGTCGAGCGCATCCCGCCGGCGGGAGGGGGCGGGCGTCGCCGTCACCGCGGCCTGGAGCACGCGCTGGCCGGGCAGGGCGCGGGGGATCAGGTGCAGCAGGTGCGCGGCGAGGTCGACCGTGCTGCCATAGGCATAGCGCGTGCTGTGGCGGACCCGATAGATCACGCGGCGCCGCGCAGCCGGCCGCCCGGGGCCGCGGGGCCGAGGCTGTGCGCCACCGGCAGCAGGGCGAAGTAGCGCCGGGCGATGCGGTTGGAGAGGGCGGCGACCGCGCCCTCCATCGCCAGCAGCCGGGGCGGCAGGGCGAGCGCCGCCTCCGCCTGCACCGGCGCCGCCGCGACATCCCGCACCATGGCCCGCGCCTCCTCCAGCAATTGCCCGGCCGCGAGGCCGAGGGGCGACTCGCCGTCCAGGTCCGCCAGCACGTCGCGGGCGGCGGCGAGCTGGAAGGCCAGGCCGCGCGGGTTGCCCTCGTCAGCGAGGACGAGGTCGAGCACCGGCCCGGCCTGCAGCGCCGTCAGGTAGCGGCTGCGATAGGTGATGACGGAATCCCTGAGCTCCAGCGCCAGCCGCAGCCCCGGCTCCAGCCGCGCCGGCTGGGCGGCGGCGCCCGGCTGGTCGAGGGCGCGGGCAATCTCGGCGGCGATCGCCTGGGCGCGCTCCACCCGCCGGCCGAGATCGAGGAAGAGCCGGCCGCCGCCCCGCACCATGTTCTCGGCGGCGAGGCCGGCGACCGTCGCGGCGAAGGAGAGGATGGCGTTGCCCAGCTCGGCCAGCCGCTCGAGGCCGAGCGCATCCTCCCGCAGCTGCGGCACCGGGCGGAGCTGGGCGGCGAGCTGGCGGAGGCCCTGGTGGAGGGCGTGCTGCATCTCGCCGGTCAGCCGGTCGCGCAGCAGCTCGGCGAGGTGGGAGACGCGGGCGAGGAGGCCGGCGACCGGCCCGCCCTCCTGCATCGCCCGCAGCAGGGCGCGGGTCAGCGCCCGGGCGCCGAGCCCGTGCACGCCGCCCTGCGCCGTCTCGGCATCCAGCAGCTCGGCGCGGACCAGGCAGGCGAAGAGGCTGCGGAGCTCGGCCAGCTCGCGCGGCGTCGGCGCCGGGCGGCCGAGGCGGCTGGCCCCGGCGCGCAGCAGGCGGGCGGCATTCTCCAGCCGCTCCAGGTAGCGGCCGAGCCAGAAGAAATTGTCGGCGACGCGGCTCGGCAGCTCGCCGGCGGTGCGGCGGATGGCGAGCGGCGCGGCGGCGCGGCCGTGCGGGCCATGGATGGCAGCGCCGTCCTCGGCCGGGATCCAGACATCCTTGGCGATCGCCGGGCCGGGCGCCCCATCCAGAACCCGGGCCAGGCCGCCCTGCAGGGCGCGCCAGCGGCTGCCGTCGAAGAGGAGAAAGAGGCGGAGCATCACCGGCCGCGGCGCCAGCCCCGCCGTCCCGACGCAGGGGGCGACGGAGGGGCGGATCACCTCGGAGAGGGCATGGTCCTGCGGCGCGGCGGCGATGCGGGCCAGCAGCGCCGCGCGCGCCTCGGCGCCCAGCGCGGCGGGACGGATGGAGCGGACGGTGCCGTCGACCGCATGCCGGACCAGCCAGGACCCGAGGTCCCGCTCCGCCTCGGCACGGGCCTCCGCCTCGCCGAGCCAGAGGGTCCGGGCGCCGGGCAGCCGCAGCGCCTCGCCGATCAGCCGCGGGGCGAGGCGGGGGAGGAAGGCGGCGATCCCCGGCGCCTCGACGCAGCCGGTGCCCGGGTCGTTGACGATCTTCACCGCCCCGGCGCGGGCGGCATCCAGCAGGCCGGCGACGCCATGGGCCATGCTGGGGTCGAGCTCCAGCGGGTCGATGGTGCGGCCGTCCTGCCGGCGCAGCAGCACGTCGACGCGCTGCAGCCCGCGCAGCGTCTTCAGGTAGAGCACGCCGTCGCGCACGCTGAGGTCGCCGCCCTCGACCAGGGCGCAGGACAGCTCGCGCGACAGGATCACCTGCTCGAACCAGAGCGGGCTGGCATGGCCGGTGGCCAGCAGGGCGATCGCGGGATTGCCGCCGGCGCCGAGGGATTGCAAGGCTTCCTGCCAGAGGTCGAAGAAGGGGCCGAGCTGGCGCAGCTCCCGCGAGCGGATGAATTCCGGCATGTGGCGCGAGAGGGCGCGGCGGTTCTCCAGCACATGGGCGAGGCCCGTGGGGCTCGCGGTGCGGTCGGCGACGACGCGCCAGCCGCCGTCCGGGGCGCGGACCAGGTCGGCGGCGTAGAGGTGCAGCAGCGGCCCGGCCCGGCCGCCCCCCGGCGCGCGGCAGGGGCGGAGGAAGGCGGGGTTGGCATGGACCAGGGCGGGCGGCAGGGCGCCCTCCGCCAGCAGGCGCTGCGGGCCGTAGACATCCTGCAGCACCGCCTCCAGCAGCGCCGCGCGCTGGGCGAGGCCGGCCTCGAGCGCATCGAATTCGGCGGGCGGCAGGATCAGCGGCACCGGGTCGCAGCGCCAGGCGGCGGCAGGCGCGCCCTCCTGCGGGGCGAGCAGGCTCGTCACCCCCTCATCGGCGAAGAAGCGGTCGATGAGGAGGGCGCGCTCGGCCAGCGCCTCGCGCCCCAGATCGGCCAGCGCCCCGAGCAGCGGGCGCCAGTGCGGCCGGAAGCCGCCGGCGCCGTCCACCATCTCGTCGAGCGGGGCGCCGGCCTCCACCCTACCCCACCCGCCGCAGGTCGAGGCTGCGCGGCGCCTCCCCGGCCGGCACGGCGACGGGCGGCGCCATCGGGCCGGGGGTGTGGCCGAAGGGCTGGAAGCGGGTGCGGCGGCGGGCCTCGGCCTCGTTGGCGTTCACCGGCAGGGTGTCGTAGCTGCGGCCGCCCGGATGCACCACATGGTGGGTGAGGCCGCCGAGGCTCCGCCCCGTCCAGCGGTCATAAAGGTCGAAGACCAGCGGCCCCTGGGCGGGGATGGTCGGGTGCAGGGCCGAGGGCGGGTCCCAGGCCTTGAAGCGGATGCCGCCGACATACTCGCCCTGGGTCTCGGTCGGCACCAGCGGCACCTCGAAGCCGTTGCAGGCGAGGGTATAGCGTTCCGCGACCCAGCCCGTCACGCGGGCCTGCAGCCGTTCCGTGCTGCTGTCCACGTAGCGGGCGGTGCCGCCGCCGGCCGGCTCCTCGCCCAGCACATGCCAGGGCTCGAGGGCGTGGCGCAGCTCGATGCCGGTGCCGCGCAGCGTCACCTCGCCGATGCGGGGGAAGCGGAATTCGAGATGTGGGGCGAACCAGGTTGGGTCGAGCGGGAAGCCGAGCGAGCCGAGCTCGTCCAGCGCATCGCGGAAGTCCTGCTCGGCATAGTGCGGCAGCATGAACTCGTCATGCAGGCGGGTGCCCCAGCGGACCAGGCGGCGCTCATAGGGGTGCTGCCAGAAGGCGGCGACGGCGCTCCGCATCAGCAGCATCTGCGCCGCCGACATGCGGGCATGCGGCGGCATCTCGAGCGCGCGGTACTCGACGAGGCCAAGCCGGCCGGAGCGGGTCTCGGGCGCGTAGAGCTTGTCGATGCAGAACTCGGTGCGGTGGGTGTTGCCGGTCATGTCGGCCAGCAGGTTGCGGAACAGCCGGTCGACCAGCCAGGGCGCCGCCTCCCGCCCCGGCTCGATCTTGGAGAAGGCGACCTCCAGCTCGGCGATGGCGTCCCCCCGCGCCTCGTCGACGCGCGGGTGCTGGCTGGTCGGGCCGATGAAGAGGCCGCTGAACAGGTAGGAGAGGCTCGGATGGTTGTGCCAGAAGCCGAGCAGGCTCTTCAGCAGGTCGGGCCGCCGCAGGAAGGGGCTGTCGGCGGGCGAGGCGGCGCCCATCACCACATGGTTGCCGCCCCCCGTGCCGACATGGCGGCCGTCGAGCATGAATTTCTCGGCCGACAGCCCGAGCTGCCGGGCCTCCTCGTAGAGCAGCTCCGTCCGCTCGACATGCTCGGCCCAGGAGGCGCTGGGGTGGATGTTGACCTCGATCACGCCCGGGTCCGGGGTGACGGAGAAGCTCAGGATCCGTTCGTCCCGCGGCGGAAGGTAGCCTTCCAGCACCACTTGCCGGCCGGCCTCGGCCGCGGTCGCCTCCACGGCGGCGGTGAGGTCGAGCCAGTCCTCGGCCGCCATCAACGGCGGGTAGAAGACATGGAGCCTGCCGTCCCGCGCCTCGACCGCGAGGGCGGTGCGGACCAGGCCGGGCTCGCCCTGGCCGACGACCGGCAGGTCCTGCGGCACCGGGCGGAAGCCCTCGGCGCCGGCGCCCATGGTGCTTGGGCCGTGCGGGCGCCCGGAGGCTTGTCGCGGCGCAAGCCGCGCGACGTCACCGTATGGCGGCAGGGGCTCCCTCGGCGCCATCGGGTCGGCCTCGACCTCGGCCTCGATGCTGGCGGGGTCGGCCCAGGGCAGGCTCTCGAGCGGCAGGCGGAAGCCGATTGGGCTGTCGCCGGGGATGAGGAACAGCGTGTCGTCGCGGAAGAACCAGCGGCCGGACTGCCAGCGGCGCCGGCCGTCCTGCATCACCCGGCGCAGCGGCAGCACGCTGCCGACCGGGGCGGCCAGTCCCTGCCCGAAGACGCGGGCGAGGCGGGCGCGCTCCAGCGGGTCGCGCAGCCTTGCATCCTCGGCGGTGACGTTCGCGGGCAGGCGTTTCTCCCGCCACAGGTAGTAGTGGACGTCCTCATGCGCTGTGTTGACCAGCGAGGGGTCGACCTGCAGGCGCTCGGCGAGCATCCCGGCGAAGCGGGCAGCATCCGCCGCGGTCGCGCTGCCGCGGTCGTCGTCGGAGGCGAGCAGGCCAGGGTCTTTCCAGACCGGCTCGCCGTCGCGGCGCCAATGGGCATGCAGCGCCCAGCGCGGGAGCTGCTCGCCGGGATACTGCTTGCCCATGCCGTATTGCAGCGCCGCGCCCGGCGCCCAGAGTTCGGCGAGGCGGCGGAGCAGGCGCCCGGCATGGCGGCGCTTGGTGGGGCCGAGCGCATCGGTGTTCCATTCCGGCGCGTCCATGTCGTCGGCGGCGATGAAGGTCGGCTCGCCGCCCATGGTCAGGCGGACATCGCCGGCCCGCAGCGCCCGGTCCACCCGCTCGCCCTGGGCGAGGATGTCCTGCCATTGCCGCTCGGCATAGGGCCTGGTGACGCGCGGCGTCTCGCGCACCCGCGTCACCGACATGGCGAATTCGAACTCCGTCCCCGCCTTCTCGGCAAGCCCGCTGATGGCCGCCGCCGAGGCCGGCTCCGGACTGGCGGCGAGCGGGATATGCCCCTCGCCGGCCATCAGGCCGGAGGTGGCGTCGAGCCCGATCCAGCCGGCGCCGGGCAGGTAGACCTCGGCCCAGGCATGGAGGTCGGTGAAGTCGGAAGTCGGCCCCTCGGGGCCGGTGACCGGCTTCCGGTCGGCGACGAGCTGGATCAGGTAGCCGGAGACGAAGCGCGCCGCATAGCCCAGGTGCCGCAGCGCCTGCACCAGCAGCCAGGCGCTGTCGCGGCAGGAGCCCCGCCCCCTGCCGAGCGTCTCCTCCGGCGTCCAGACGCCCGGCTCCAGCCGCACCACATAGGCGGTGCGTTCCTGGATGCGGCGGTTCAGCCCGACCAGCATGTCCACCGTCGGCTGCTCGCCGCGGGGGGTCGCCGCCAGGAACTCGGCGAGCAGCGGGCCGGCGGCCTCCGTCCGGCGGAAGGGGGCCAGCTCCTGCTCCAGCACCGGGTCGTAGGCGAAGGGCCAGGTCTCGGCCTGGGGCTCGAGGAAGAAGTCGAAGGGGTTGATCGTCGCCATGTCGGCGACGAGGTCGACCGTGACGTCGAAATGCGTGACCCGCTCGGGGAAGACGACGCGCGCCAGGTGGTTGCCCTGCGGGTCCTGCATCCAGTTGAGGAAGTGCGGCCGCGGCTCGATGGTCAGCGCATAGCTCACGATCGGCGTGCGGGCATGCGGCGCCGGGCGCAGGCGGATGGTCTGCGGCCCGAGCGTGACGGCGTGCTCGTATCTGTAGCGGGTGGCGTGAGTCAGCGCGACGTGCAGCGGCATGGGGGAGGGGTATCCGGAGTCCTGGGTGGGGACGATGGGGGACCGCTTACAGCAGGAATGTCGCCGGCACAGGCCCATGCGTCCATCCCGGGCCGGGCGCCGGCGTCGCCAGCGGCGATGCAATGGCGGTGCCACCCAGCCGCCGGCGCGGATGGCGGCCGGTTCGGATTGCTTTTTCTCCACAATTCCGGCAGCACGGCGCGCCATCACCCGACTGGAAGGAGCCTACATGCCGGACATGCCAGTGGAGCCCGCCTCGCGCCGCGCCCGCTCGCTGCTGCGGGACTTCCTCCACAACAGCGCCTCGGGCGGTCTGGTGCTGATGGCGGCGGCGGCCATCGCCCTCATCCTCGCCAATTCCGGGGCGTCGGAGCGGTATTTCGGCATGCTCGCGGCCTATCTCGGGCCGCTCAGCGTCCTGCACTGGATCAATGACGGGCTGATGGCGGTGTTCTTCCTGCTCGTCGGCCTCGAGATCAAGCGGGAGCTGCTGGACGGCCAGCTCGCCAGCTGGGGGCGCCGCATCCTGCCCGGCGTTGCCGCCGCGGGCGGTATGGCGGTGCCGGCGCTGATCTACGTCGCCTTCAATGCGGGCAATCCGGCGACGCTGCGCGGCTGGGCCATCCCGGCGGCGACCGACATCGCCTTCGCGCTCGGCGTGCTGGCGCTGCTCGGCTCGCGGGTGCCGGCCTCGCTGCGCATCTTCCTGGCGGCGCTCGCCATCCTCGACGACCTCGGCGCGGTCGCCATCATCGCGGTCTTCTACACGGGCGAGATCGCCCTGCCCTATCTCGGCCTCGCTGGGCTGGTCTCGCTCGCCCTGCTCGGGCTGAACCGGGCGGGGGTGTGCCGGCTGGCGCCCTACCTGCTGCTCGGCGCGGCGCTGTGGTGGCTGACGCTGCGCTCCGGCGTGCATGCGACGGTCGCCGGCGTCCTGCTGGCCTTCGCCATTCCGCTGCGGAACCGGCCGGGCGGGTCGGACGACCTCGCGGCCTCGCCGCTGCATCGGCTGGAGCATGCGCTGCACCTGCCGGTCGCCTTCCTCATCGTCCCGGTCTTCGGCTTCGCCAATGCAGGCGTCTCCTTCGACGGGCTGACGCGGGAGGCGCTGCTCGACCCGCTGACCCTCGGCGTGGCGGCCGGGTTGCTGTTCGGGAAGCTGATCGGCGTCTTCGGCGCGGCCGCGGCGGCGATCAAGCTCGGCTGGGCGGACATGCCGGTCGACGCGCATTGGGGGCATCTGCTGGGCACGGCCCTGCTCTGCGGCATCGGCTTCACCATGAGCCTCTTCATCGGCATGCTGGCCTTCGAGGGCGAGCCGCTGCTGCAGGCGGAGGTGAAGATCGGCATTCTCGCCGGCTCGCTGCTGGCGGGGGTATCCGGAGCGCTGGTGCTGCGGCTGGGGGCGCGGCGGGGCTGATCAGCCCGGCTCCAGCCCCGCCTCCCTGGCGCGCACCGCCAGCTCCGCGATCTGGCCGCGGAGGAAGGCGTGGAAGGCCTCCGGTGTCGAGCCGCGCGGGACGTAGCCGAGCCGGCCGACCTTCTCGGTGAAGCCCGGATCGGCCAGCGCCGCGACCAGCGCGGCGTTGGCCCGGGCGACCACCGGCGCCGGCGTCGCGGCGGGGACGCCCATGCCGAACCAGGCGGAGACGGCGAAGCCCGGCAGCAGGCTGGCGACGGGCGGGATCTCGGGCGCGAGGGCGAAGGGCTCGGGCGAGGTGACGGCGAGCGCCCGCACCTTCCCCTCCCGCACCTGCGGCAGGCCGGCGGCGAAGTCGGTGAAGGTGCTGTCGATGCGGCCGGCGATGACGTCGGTCAGCGCCTCCGGCCCGCCGCGATAGGGCACGGCCGTCATCTCGGCGCCGGCCATGCGGGTGAGCATCGCCGAGGCGATGCGGGCGCTGGCATTGCCGTAGCTGAAGGTGAGGGGCTGCCGCCGTGCCAGTTCGACGAAGCCCTGCAGGTCGCGCGCCGGGCTCGCGGCCGGGACGACGAGGACATAGGCGGTATCGGCGACATAGCCGACCGGGGCGAAGTCCTTCAGCGGGTCGTAGGACAGGCGCGGGACCAGGTAGGTGTTCAGCGCGCCGTTGGTGACGCTCAGCACGCACCAGGTGAGGCCGTCCGGCACGGCGCGGGCGACGCTCTCCGTGCCGACCACGCCGCTGCCGCCCGGGCGGTTGTCGATGATGACCGGCTGGCCGAGCTCGCGGGCGAGCGGCTCGGCGAGGTGGCGCATCAGCGTGTCCGTCACCGTGCCGGCGGGGAAGGCGACGACGATGCGGACTGGGCGGTCGGGCCAGGACTGGGCGCGGGCGAGGCCGGGCAGCAGCGCGGGCGCGGCGAGCAGGGCCCGGCGGGGGATGGGCACGGCGGATCCTCCGGTCGTTCTTGCGGGTCACTGAACAATGCGGGCCCGGGGTTGGCAAGCGCCCTGCGGATGCGACGCGGGCGGCCGCCCCGGCTTCGCAGCGGGCCGCAGTCCGTGCTATCCAGCCCGGCGCGGGGGCGTGGTGGAATGGTAGACACAGGGGACTCAAAATCCCCCGGCCGCAAGGCCTTGCCGGTTCGAGTCCGGCCGCCCCTACCAGCTCCCGTCCGCCGGCTGAGCCGTTCTCAACCCGATATCAACCCTCCTTGAGCCAGGCTCGCTGCGCGGCATGTGAGGGGTGTTTTTGCCGCCTCTGTCCCAAGATCGTCACAAGTGAGTTCGACAGGAAACGCACGCATGGCGACTGGTACGATCCGCAGCGGTCTTCGCTTTGGCCGCCTCGTGGTATCGCATGAGGACAGCCCCTATTTCTGGCGCGGCCGCTTCGCGCGGCGCCGCTGGCTCTGCGATTGCGAATGCGGCGGCAGCGCGACCGTGCGGGAGGACCGGCTGAAGGCCGGCACGACGCTGAGCTGCGGCTGTCTGCGCGACGACGCCTCCCGCGAGCGGCAGTTCCGCCACGGCGGCAAGGCCGGCGGCCGGGTGGCGCCGGAATACCATGTCTGGCAGGCGCTGCTGCACCGGCAGCAGGAGGCCTCGGTCTGCCGCCGCTGGCAGGCCGGCGGCGGGCGCGGCTATGCCGCCTTCCTCGAGGATCTCGGCAAGCGGCCGAGCCCGGACCACCGGCTGGTGCGGCTGAACGAGGCGCGCGGCTTCTCCCCGGCGAATTGCGCCTGGGAGCGTTCGCCGCCGCGGCGCGGCACGCCGCGGCACTTCATCCCCTATCGCGGGCGCATGGTCAGCCTCTCCGCCGCCGCCGCCGCGACCGGCATCGACTACCGCCGGCTCTGCAAGCGGCTGGAGCGTGGCTGGTCGCCGGCGGAGGCGCTGCGGCCGTAAGGGCTACACCGGCCCGGCGGCGGTGAAGCCGCCATCGACCGCAAGCTCCGCCCCGGTGACGTACCTCGCCTCCTCCGAGACGAGGAAGAGCACGGCATGGGCGACGTCCCAGCCGCTGCCCATATGCCCGACCGGCACGCTGGCATGGCGCCGGGCGATCAGCGCCTCGGCATCGTTGGCGCCGAGCTGGCGCACCAGGCGGTGCTCCACCAGCGGCGTGTGCATCAGCCCAGGGATCACCGTGTTGCAGCGGATGCCCCGGCGCGCATGGGCCATGGCGACGGATTTCGAGAAGGCGATGATCCCGGCCTTGCTCGCCGAATAGGCGCTGTGCGGCCGCCCCGCCGACATGCGCAGGGCCGCGACGGAGGAGATGTTGACGATCGCCCCGCCGCCCGCGGCCTCCATGGCCGGGATCGCGTATTTGCAGCCGAGGAAGGCCGTCTTCAGGTTGAAGTCGATCTGCCGGTCCCAAACCTCCTCCGGCATGTCGACCGGCCCGCCGGGCGCCGAGCCGCCGACATTGTTCACCAGGATGTCGATGCGGCCATGGGCCGCGAGGCAGGCGCCGATGGCGGCCTCCACCGCCGCGGCGTCCAGCATGTCGCAGACATGGGCGGTGCAGGTGCCGCCCTCGCCGGCGATGATCGAGGCGGTGTCGCCGACGGCCTCCGGCACGACATCGATGGCGAAGACCCGGGCGCCCCGGCGGGCCAGCAGCGCGGCCGTTGCCTTGCCGTTGCCCCAGCCGGGCCCGACCGAGCCCGCGCCGGTGACGATGGCGACCTTTCCGGTCAGACCCAGCATTCTCCCCTCCCCGATGAACTTTCGTGCCGCCCCGGCGATGAAGCAACGACCGCCATCGTGACAGAGGATTGCATGAACACGCTGCTTCGCCTGCTGCTGATCCCCGCCCTGCTGACCATGACCCTGGCCGCCTGCAATAGGGAAGGCCCGGGCGAGCGCGCGGGTCGGAGCCTCGACCGTGTCGGGGAGCGTGTGCGCGATACGGTGGACCCGCCGCGGGGCCCGGTGGAGCGGCTGGGCCGCTCGGTGGACCGTGCGGTGAACTGAGGCGCGCCCGGTTTCCTGCCCCCGCCATCCGCGGGCCTCGCCTGAGGACGGAGCGGAGGGGCAGGCTACCGGGGATGGGGGCTGCCAGCCTGAGGGCGAGGCCTGCGGCACCTCGGCATCAGCGAGGGACCGCCCTCAGATGCGGCGGTCCGTCCCGATCTGTTCGGGCCGATACTGGCCTTGCAGCCCCTCGCCGCGCAGCAGGTCGGAGATGACGGCGACGGCCAGCGTCGGCGTGAAGGGCTTGGCGATGAAGCGAGAGCCGGCCACCTGCTGCTGCGGCTCCGCCCGGTTGTAGCGGCCCGAGGCATAGATGATCGGCAGCCCGGTGCGGATCACGCGCGCGGCGCGGGCCAGGGCGAAGCCGTCCGACCCGCCGGGCAGGTTGATGTCAGTTAGCATGAGGTCGATTTCCGGATGGTCGCAGAGCAGCGACAGCGCGGCCCTGGCATCCTCCGCCTCCAGCACCTCGAAGCCCATATCGCCGAGGGCGTCGACGAGCGTCAGACGGACCAGGAAATCGTCTTCGACAACCAGCAAAACAGATCTGTGACCATGCATCGGTGGATTCCTTGCCCCCTTACCCGAAGCCCCGACCGATGCCTGCGTTGCCCGGTCCCGCTGTGACGAGCGCGTGACACGGCGCACGAAAATGCGCTTGTCGCGCATAAGTCGTATTGGAACGGAATGAGGGAAACCTCGGCAGCGCCTTGCCGGCCGCAAACATTGCGCGCCTGGCCCTCAGTATTGATGCCGAGATAAATCCATCTTGATCTTGATATTTCGCATGCGGCACGCATGCATTGATTCAGCCGCGATATCACGGCCGGGCGAAGATTGATCCCGTTCTAGGATGTGCGCTGGCAGAATCAGGCGCTCAGTTGGCGCTGTCCTGCATCTCGGCGACTTCGAGCAGGGTCGCGCCGTTGCGGCGGGCCTGCAGCGTATCCGTCTCCCGGCAGGGCTGGCCCCGCAGCAAGGCGGAGCCGGGGGCGGTCACCTCGAGCTTGGCCCGCACCCGGCAGACCACGCGCTGCGAGGAGGCGGGAGAGCCGCCATGCCAGCGGCGGATCGCCTCCTCCCAGCGGCCGGTCTCGGTGTACCAGCGGCGCAGCAGGCCGCCGGCCCAGTCGGTCGCCCGCACCGGGTCGAGCGGCCAGTCGGCGCCGCGCGCATGCACCCGGGCATTCACCTGCACGCAGCCGGCCATGACGCTGTGCCCGGCCGGCGCCTGGGTCAGCATGCGGCGCGCGGTCGGCAGGTCGTCCGGGAAATAGGCGCGGCCGCCGATGCTCAGCGCATGGGCGTGCAGCCCGCTCTCGGACAGGGCCACGGCCACCAGCAGGCCCTGCGGCAGGCCGTGCACCCGCTCGGCCCGGCGGGCCGCGGCGAGGCAGGCGGCGCGGGGGGAGCTCGGCAGGGCCGTCGCCACGGCGGGCGGGATGAGTTCCTGCGGCGCATCGGGCAGGCGGGGCGCCGCTTCGGCGGGCCGCCGCGCCGGGCCGGCCAGGGCGCCGCCGGGCGGAGCCGCGGCCAGCACCAGCGCCAAGGCAATGCCGGCCCGCCGCAAGGCCCCTGCCATGCGGTTTTTCCCTGAAGGGAGGGCGCCCCGCACACCGTGCGGGAACGCCGCTGAGGGTCGCCGGGAGTTGCCTGCCGGCGTGCCGTTCGCGGACGTCATGCCTCGGCGTTAGCATGGGCCGGAAGGATTGCGCAACATGGCGTGATCGGCCCCGGGCTTCGCCGGCCGCGAGGCTGCCCCATTTCCGCACGAGGCTCCGCCGCCGGGAGACACCGACCATGCCGCAGCTCACGCGCCGCAGCCTCGCCGCGGGCCTTGCCCTCCTCACCCCGCCCGCCCGGGCGGAGGCCGCCTATCCGGAGCGGCCGGTGACGGTCGTGGTGCCCTTCTCCGCCGGCGGCGCGGCCGATATCGCGGCGAGGACGCTGGCCGCCCATGCCCCGCGCACCCTGCCGAACCCGCAGGCCGGGCTGGTGGTGGAGAACCGCACCGGCGCCTCGGGCGCGGTCGGCACCGGCTTCGTGGCGCGGGCCAAGCCGGATGGGCATACCCTGCTGCTGGCCCGCACCGGCTCCTCCGCCATCCTGCCGGCGACCGACCCGCGTACGCCCTATGCCTGGGACGAGTTCACCATGCTCGGCCTGCTGGACGAGAACCCCTTCGTCGTCTGCGTGCGCGCCGACGCGCCGTGGCGGACGCTCGGCGACCTCGCCACGGCGCTGCGCGAGGCGCCGGGCCGGCTGAATTTCTCGACGACCGGGCCGGCGACGCTGCTCGACCTCGGGGTGCGGCACCTCTTCGCCAGCCTCGGCCTGCCGATCGATGCGGGCGTCGCCATCCCCTTCCGCGGCGGGGCGGAGGCGGTGGCGGCGGTGCTCGGCGGGCAGGCGCAGTTCATCGGCAACAACCTGAGCGACATGGCCGGGGCGGTGGCCGACCGGCAGCTCCGCGCCCTGGTGGTCGGCACGGCGGAGCGGCTGCCGAGCCTGCCCGGCGTGCCGACCGCGCGCGAGGCGGAGGTGGAGCCGCTGGCCCGCATCGCCGGATGGAACGCGCTCTTCGGCCCGCCGGGCCTGCCGGAGGGGGTGGTGAAGGCCTGGACCGCGACGCTCGCCCGGCTGCGGCAGGACCGGGACTGGATGGCGGCGACCCGCCGCGTCGGCTCCATCCCCCGGCTGCTCGCGCCGGAGGAGACGCTGGACTACGTGCGGGCGCAGGTGGCGCTGTACCGGGAGCTGGCGAAGCGGCTCGGCCTGGTCTGAGCCGGGCTTGCCGCCGGGGCCGCCGCGGCTACCCTGGCTGCGAAACGGAGACCGCCCATGGACAGCCTCACCCCCGCCACCGCCGGCAAGGCGGAGGCGCTCGCGGCCCGCTACGGCCGCGATGCCATCCCGCCTGCCGGACCCTGGAACGAGACCATTGCCGGCATGCTCGGCCATCGCTCGGTCCGCGCCTACCGGCCCGACCCGCTGCCGGAGGGGACGCTCGAGACGCTAGTGGCCGCCGCCGCCTCGGCCGCGACCTCTTCCAACCTGCAGACCTGGTCGGTGGTCGCGGTGCAGGACCCAGAAACCAGGGCCGCGCTGGCCGAGCTGGCGGGCGGGCAGCGGCATATCCGACAATGTCCGCTCTTCCTCGTCTGGCTGGCCGACCTCTCTCGCAATGCCCGGCTGGGCGAGGCGCAGGGGGTTGCGCTCGAGGCGCTGCCCTATCTCGAGAGCTTCCTCGTGGCCGCGGTCGATGCGGCGCTCGCCGCGCAGAATGCGGTGGTGGCGGCGGAGTCGCTCGGCCTGTCGACCGTCTATATCGGCGCGCTGCGGAACGACGTGCAGCGCGTGGCCGGGCTGCTCGGCCTGCCGCCGGGGGCGGTCGGGGTCTTCGGGCTTTGCGTGGGCTATGCCGCCGAGCCGGGTGCGGTGAAGCCGCGCCTGCCGCAGGCAGCCGTGCTGCACCGGGAGCGCTATGCGACCGAGGGCGAGGCGGCGCTGCGGGCCGGATACGACGCGGTGCTCGGTGACTTCTCCGCCCGCCATGGCATGGGGCCGGAGGGCTGGACCGGGCGCGTCATCGGCCGGCTGGCGAAGCTCAAGGCGATGGCGGGGCGGGACCGGCTGGTGGCGGCACTCCGGGACCGCGGCTTTCCGCTGAAGTAGAGGGTTTCTTAAGCGGGAAGCGGGTAGAGCCGCCCTACCGGCCGCGCCGATCCGCGGCGGGCCGGCGAGGGGGTCCATGGCCACGCTCACCGGCACCGCGGGCGCCGACCTGCTGCAGGGGACGGACGGGGGCAACAGCCTCTCCGGCCTCGGCGGCGACGATACGCTGGTCGGCGGCGCGGGGAACGACACGCTCGATGGCGGGCCGGGCAATGACCGGGCGGTGATCGACCGCTCGGCCAGCACGGCGGCCATCGGCTTCTACATGCTGGCGCCGGGGCTGGTCAGCCAGATCGCCGGCACCCTGGTGACGGGGGTGGAGAACCTCACCTTCCTCTCGGGAAGCGGGGATGATGGGCTGGTCGGCGGCGCGGGCGACGACAGCCTGGTCGGCGGCGCAGGAAACGACGCGCTGCAGGGCCTGGCCGGGGCGGATACGCTGGTCGGCGGCGCCGGGGCGGATACGCTGGTCGGCGGCGCCGGGGCGGATACGCTGCTCGGCGGCGCCGGGGCCGATGCGCTGACGGGCAGGGCGGGGGCGGACCGCTTCATCCTGCAGGGCAGCGGCGGGCTCGACAGCAGCCTCGCCGCCACCGACCGCATCACCGACTTCAACGCCGCCGAGGGCGACCTGCTGGTCCTGCGGGGCGAGGCGATCGGCACCGGTCTGCTGCCGCTGGCCACCGGCAGCTTCGACCTCTCCGGCGGGGCGGCCCTGCCGGTCGGCTTCGGCGGGGCGCTGGCCGCGCGGGCGGCGCCGGCCGCCGGCATGGCGCTGCCGGATGCGACGGGGGGGGCAGGGCCTCACCCTCTACTGGCAGCCGGGGCTCTCGGGGGGCGGCTGGCTGCTGCTCGACCTCGACCGGGACGGGCTGCTCGGCAGTGCCGACCTCGTGGTGCGGTTCGACCTGCCGACGGGCCAGGCGATCGGCGCCGGGAGCTTCGTCGCCGGCACCTTCTCCCTCCTCGGGACCGCCGGGGCGGACAGCCTGGCCGGCACCGCCGGGGCGGACCGGATCCTCGGCTTCGCCGGCGCGGATACGCTGCTCGGCCTCGACGGGGACGACACCCTCATCGGCGGCGACGGGAATGACAGCCTCGTCGGCGGCGCCGGCTTCGACAGCCTCGTCGGCGGCGCCGGCTTCGACAGCCTCGTCGGCGGCGCCGGCTTCGACAGCCTGGTCGGCGGCGAGGGCGAGGATACGCTCGACGGCGGCGCCGGGACCGACGTGCTCGACGGCGGGTGCGGCGATGACCGGCTGATCGGCGGCGCCGGGGATGACCTGCTGCTCGGCGGCGCCGGCGACGATTGGCTGCAGGGCGGCGACGGGAACGACAACCTGCAGGGCGGCTTCGGCGCCGACCGGCTCGAGGGCGGGCTGGGGGCCGATACGCTGCTGCTCCAGGGCATGGGGCAGGCGAGCTGGTCCGGCCTCGGGGCGATGGACACGGTCATCGGCTTCGGCCGCGCGGCGGGCGACCGGCTTCGCATCAGCAATGCCTGGTTCGGCCGGGCGGATGGCGGCGGGGCGGATGCCGGGACCTATACCGGGACGGACGGCATCGCCCGGCCGTTGGTCTTCAGCGGCAGCACCGGCGCGCTCATCGCGGCGCCGGTCGCCGGGATGGCGCTGCCGGCGCAGCGGCTCGATGCCTACCAGGCCCATTGGCTGGCCGGGCGGGACGGCGGCGGCTGGCTGGTCCTCGACCTCGACCGCAACGGGCGGCTGGATGCGACGGACCTCGCCGTGCGGCTGGACGGCGTCGCCTCGCTCGGGGTGGCTGACTTCATCGACGGCACCTTCCTCACCCTGGGCGGCGGCTTCGTCATCGCCGGGACGGTCGGGGATGACAGCCTGCGGGGCGGCAGCCTGGCCGAGACCTTCCTCGGCAGCCCCGGCAATGACCGCATCGCCGGCGGGGCGGGGGCGGGGAATGCGCTGAGCTATGCCGGCCTCGCCGGCCCGGTCGCCGTGACCCTCGCCGGCTATGCCGCGGGCACGGTGGCGAAGCCGGGCGGCGGGGTGGACCGCTTCACCGACATCCAGGTGATCGCCGGCACCGCGGGCGACGACACGCTGGACGGCAGCGGCGCCGCGGCCGGGTTCTTCGCCCTCAGCCTCGAGGGGCGGGCGGGGGCAGACCGGATCATCGGCAACGGTACCACGGCGGTGCAGGTCTCCTACGGGGCGAGCCCGGCGGCGGCGCTCATCGACCTCCAGGGTGGCACGGCGCAGGATGGCTGGGGCAGCATCGACACGCTGGTGAACATCCGCAGGGTCGCGGCGCTCTCGGTCCATGGCGACACGGTGCTGGGCTCGGCCTGGGACGACGTCTTCCTCTCCGGACGGGACGGCAACAAGAGCTTCGGCGGCCGCGCCGGGCAGGATGAGTGGCGCTATGCCGGCGACGGGGCCATCACCGTCGAGCTCACGCCGCGCCTGGTCGGCGGCTTCCTCCTCGGCCCCTATGTGCTGCAGCCGGGGGGACGGACCGGCTGACCTCGATCAAGGTCATCACCGCCGGGCCGGGCGACGACAGCATCCATGGCTCGGCGGCGGACGAGCGGTTCAGCGGCGGGCCGGGCAACGACACCATCGATGGCGGCGGCGGGCTCGATACCGTCAGCTACGAGACGGGCGGGCTAGCGGAGCGGGGCGTCACCGTCGACCTCGGCACGGGCACCGCCACCGACCAGTGGGGCGGGGCCGATGTGCTGCGCGGCATCACTTCGGTCTGGGGCTCCCCGCTCGGCGACGACCTGACCGGGATCGCCATCGGCACCTATACCTGGATGCGCGGCCTCGCCGGCAACCACACGCTGCGGGCGCCCGGGAGCGGCAGCTGGGCCGGCGCGGACTACGCCGGCGACCCGGCCGGCATCGACGCCGACCTCGGCGCCGGCACGGTGCGGGATGGCTGGGGCGGGACGGACCGGCTCGTCGCCATCAGCCTCATCCGCGGCTCCGCCTTCGACGACACCATCGCCGGCGGGGCGGGGGCCGATACGCTGATCGGCGGGCCGGGCAACGACCTCTACCGGGTCGGCCCCGGCGACCAGGTGATCGAGGCGCCGGGCGAGGGGGAGGACACGATCATCGCCGCGGCGGCCTGGACGCTGCCCGCCCATGTCGAGGTCCTGGTGCTGGCCGAGGCCGCCGGCAGCGCCAATGGCTGGGGCAACGAGCTCGACAACCTGCTGGTCGGCAACGGCGGCGCCAATGCGCTCGACGGCGGCTCCGGCCAGGACACGCTCCGGGGCGGCGACGGGGCGGATACGCTCTACGGCGGCAGCGGCGACGACGTGCTGTGGGGCGAGCCGGGGAACGACGTCCTCGTCGGCGGGCCGGGCGCCGACCGGTTGCTCGGCGGCGACGGCGACGATCTCGTCGTCGGCGAGGCCGATGGCCGCTTCACCGGCACCCTGCTGCTCGACACCGGCGAGGCGTCGCCGCGCGCCATCGCCCTCGCAGGCATCGCCACCGTGGCGGACAGCATGGATGGCGGCGCCGGCTATGACCGCTGGAGCGCCGGCGCCCTCGGCATGCTGCTCGACCTGCGCGCCCTGCCCGGGGCGATGCTCGGCATGGAGGAGATCAACGGCTCTACCGGCAACGACGTGCTGCTGTCGGCGGGCCAGCAGGCGGCGACGCTGAACGGCGGGGCGGGGGAGGATACGCTGTCCGGCACCGGCAGCGGCGACCGGATCGACGGCGGCGACGGCAATGACCTCATCGCCGGCCAGGGGGGCGACGATACGCTGCTCGGCGGCGCGGGGGCGGATACCCTGCTCGGCGGCGCCGGCGCGGACCGGGTCGACGGCGGCGACGAAGCCGACCTGCTGGGCGGGGGCCTTGGCGCGGATACGCTGCTCGGCGGCGCCGGCGACGATACGCTGCGGGGCGATGACGGCAACGACTGGCTCGATGGCCAGGCCGGGCGGGACAGCTTGGCCGGCGGCCTCGGCGACGATACCCTCGTCTCCGCGGATTGGGATGCTGTGCTGGACGGGGGCGACGGCACCGACCTCGCGCTGCTCGACCGCAGCGCCGCCGCCGCCGACCTCGTCCTCGACATGGCGGCGGGCATCCTGACGGATGGCCTGCGGACCACCCTGCTGCGCGGGATCGAGCGGTTGGTCGTCACCGGCGGGGCCTGGGCGGACCGGCTCGCGGGCGGCGACGGCCCTGGCCTGCTGAATGGCGGGGACGGCAACGATACGCTCACCGGCGGCGGCGGCGACGATACGCTGATCGGCGGGGCCGGCGCCGACCTGCTCCACGGCATGGGCGGCCGCAACAGCCTGCTGGGCGGGCTCGGCGACGATACGCTGGTGTCCACCGACTGGGACGTGGTGCTGGATGGCGGCGACGGCGACGACCTCGCCCGGATCGACCGCAGCGCCGGCCTGGTCGGCATCGTCCTCGGCGCGGGCAGCGTCACCGATGGCAGCCGCACGACCCTGCTGTGCGGCATCGAACGGCTGGACGTCATCGGCGGGGCCGGCGCGGACCGGCTGGCCGGCGGCGTGGGGGCCGATACGCTCGCCGGCGGCGCCGGGGACGATACGCTCGATGGCGGGTTGGGGCCGGACCGGCTCGTCGGCGGTGCGGGCCACGATCTCTACCATGTCGACGATGTCGGGGACCGCGTGGTGGAGGAGCCGGGCGAGGGGAGCGATACGGACATCGCCAGCGTCGACTACGTCCTGCCGGCCAATGTCGAGGTGCTGGTGCTGGCGCCCGGGGCGCTGCGGGGCACCGGCAACGAGCTGGCCAACCTGCTGGTCGGGAATGACGGGCCGAACCTCCTCCTCGGCGGCGGCGGGGATGATACGCTGGTCGGCGGCGGCGGGACGGACCGCCTGCTGGGCGGCGACGGGAACGACCTGCTGGACGGCGCCTCCGGCCTCGGCGAAATGGACTGGATGGCCGGTGGTGCCGGCCATGACACCTACCGGGTCGACAGCCTTGCGGATGTGGTGGTGGAGGCGCCGGGCGGCGGGATCGATACCGTCCTCGCCGCCATCCCGGGCGGCACCTACACCCTGCCGGCCAATGTCGAGAACCTGGTGCTGCTGGGGACGACGCGCATCGGCCAGGGCAACGAACTCGGCAATGCCATCACGGGCAATGCCCTGGCGAACTGGCTGCTCGGCGGCGCCGGAAACGACACGCTCGATGGCGGCGGGGGGAATGACGTGCTGTTCGGCGGGACGGGGGCGGACCTCTTCCTCTTCGGCGCGGGAGGCGGGGCGGACTGGATCGGCGACTTCACGCCGGGGGTGGACCGGGCTCGCATCGCCGGCCTCGCCAGCTTCGCCGCGGTGCTGGCGGCGACGACGGACCGGCCCGGCGGGGCAGTGATCGACCTCGGCCAGGGCGACAGCTTCACCTTGGCCGGCATCGCCCGGTCCGCGCTCTGGGCGGGTGACTTCGTGTTCGGCTGAGCCCCGGAGCGGGTTGTTCAGTCTGGCACATACCTCCGACCAGGTGATTCCACCCGATCGGGGTTCGCTCTAGCGCCGCGCGGCGAAGTCGATCCGCGGGTCGACCAGCGTGTAGGTGAAGTCGCCGACGATCTGCATCACCAGCCCGAGCAGGGTGAAGACGTAGAGCGTGCCGAACATGATCGGGTAGTCGCGCCGGATCGCCGCCTCGAAGCCGAGCAGGCCGAGCCCGTCGAGCGAGAAGATGATCTCGACCAGCAGCGCCCCGGTGAAGAGGATGCCGATGAAGGCCGCAGGGAAGCCGGCGATGATCAGCAGCATCGCGTTGCGGAAGACATGGCCGTAGAGCACCCGCCTCTCCCCCGCACCCTTGGCGCGGGCCGTCACCACGTACTGCTTGCCGATCTCCTCCATGAAGGAGTTCTTGGTCAGCATGGTGAGCCCGGCGAAGCCGCCGATGACGAGGGCGATGGTCGGCAGCACCATGTGCCAGGCATAGTCCGCCGCGCGCGTCAGGAAGGGAGCGTCCTGCAGGCCCGAGGACAGCAGCCCGCGCAGCGGGAACCACTGCACGAAGCTGCCCCCCGCGAAGAGCACCACCAGCAGGATGGCAAAGAGGAAGCTCGGGATCGCATAGCCGACCAGCACCACCGCGCTGCTGGCCAGGTCGAAGCGCGTGCCGTCGCGCACCGCCTTGCGGATGCCGAGAGGAATGGAGACGAGGTAGATGATCAGCGTGGACCACAGGCCGAGCGAGATGGAGACGGGCAGCTTCTCAAGGATCAGCTGCGTCACCGGCCTGTCCTGGAACAGGCTGCGGCCGAGGTCGAAGCGGGCATAGCCCGCCAGCATCTCGCCGAGCCGCTGCGGCCAGGGCTTGTCGAAGCCGAAGGCGCGCTCGATCTCCTGCACCACCGCCGGGTCGAGGCCGCGGGCGCCGCGGTAGCGGCTGGCCTCGTTGGAGCCCTGGTTGGCCGGCGGGCGGGTGGTCTCGCCCTGGCCCTCGCCGGAGAGGCGGCCGAGGGTGCTGCCGCCCTGTCCCTTCAGCTCCGCCAGCATCTGGTCGACCGGGCCGCCGGGGGCGAACTGCACCACGGCGAAATTGATCAGAATGATGCCGAGCAGCGTCGGCACCACCAGCGCCAGGCGGCGGAGGAGGTAGGCGCCCATGCTATTGCGGCTTCGCCTCGCGCTTGCCCTGCTCGATCGTGCCCTCGCGCCCGCGCTCGATCCACCAGCTGTCGATGGCCAGGGCGTATTTCGGGTTGCGCGGCGGGCGGCCGAGCTTGTCCCAATAGGCCACGCGGAAGGTGCGGCTGTGCCAGTGCGGGATCATGTAGTCGTTCCACAACAGCACCCGGTCGAGGGCGCGGGTGCGGGCGACCAGCTCGGCGCGGTCGGGTGCCGCGATGACCATCTCCACCAGCTCGTCGACCACCGGGTTGGCGATGCCGGCGACGTTCTGGCTGCCGTTCTCCTGGGCCTTGGCGCTGGTCCAGTAGTCGCGCTGCTCGTTGCCGGGGGAGAGGGACTGGCCCTGGCTGTCCACCGTCATGTCGTAGTCGAAGGCGTCGATCCGCACCTGGTACTGCGCCGGGTCGATGGTGCGGACGCGCGGCTCCATCCCGAGGCGCTGGAGGGTCTGCACATAGGGCAGCGCCACACGCTCGAAGCTCGGCCCGTTCAGCAGGATCTCGAAGGCGAAGTTCTGGCCCTCGGCATTAACCAGCTTGCGGTCGCGCACCGTCCACCCGGCCTGGCGCAGCAGGTCGAGGGCGCGGCGCAGCCCGTCGCGGTTGTTGCCGGAGCCGTCGGTGACGGGCAGCCTGTAGGGCTCGGTGAAGAGGCGGTCGGGCACCCGGCCCTTGAAGCCCTGCAGGATGGCGAGCTCCCGCCCCTCCGGCAGGCCGGAGGAGGCGAGCTCGGAGTTGGAGAAGTAGGAGGTCGTCCGCGTGTAGCTGCCGTAGAAGAGGTTGGCGTTCATCCACTCGAAGTCGAAGACCTCGATCAGCGCGCGGCGAACGCGGGCATCCTGGAAGAGCGGCCGGCGCAGGTTCACGGCGAAGGCCTGCATGCCGGTCGGCAGCTCGTGGCGGATCTCCTCGCGCTTGACGAGGCCGCGCTGCACGGCGGGGAAGTCGTAGGCCGTCGCCCAGTCCTTGGCGGTGTTCTCGGTGCGGAAGTCGATCTGCCCGGCCTTGAAGGCCTCCAGCGCCACGGTGCTGTCGCGGAAATACTCGTAGCGCATCACGTCGTAATTGGCGGTACCGCGCGCCGTCGGCAGGTTGCGCGCCCAGTAGTCGGGGACGCGGCGGTAGACCAGGCTGCGGCCGTTCTCGAAGCGCTCCAGCCGGTAGGGGCCGGAGCCGAGCGGCGGCTCGAGCAGCGGCCGGGCGAAGTCGCGCCCCTCCCACCAATGCTTCGGCAGCACCGGCATCTGGCCGAGGATCAGCGCCAGCTCGCGGTTCTCGTTCGTCTTGAAGCGGTAGGTGACGCGGCGGGGCCCCTCGGCCACCACCTCCGCCACATCGGCCCAGTAGGCGCGGTAGAAGGGCCGGCCGCTCTGGCGGAGGGTGTTGAAGGTCCAGACCACGTCCTCGGCGGTGACCGGCCTGCCGTCATGGAAGCGCGCCTCGGGGCGGAGCTCGAAGCTGACGCCCATGCGGTCGGCCGGCTGCTCGATGGCGGCGGCGATGTGGCAGTACTCCGTGCCGGCCTCGTCCGAGCTCTCCTTCAGCAGCGTGTCGTAGAGGTTGCCGATGGCGACCGCCGCCGTGCCGCGCAGGATGTAGGGGTTGAAGCTGTCGAAGCTGCCGAGGGCGGTCAGCGCGATCTCGCCGCCCTTCGGCGCCTCCGGGTTCACCCAGGGCCAATGGGCGAAGTCGGCGGGCAGCGCCGGGTCGCCGAGCAGGGAGAGGGCGTGGCTGCGGGTCGGCCCTTGCTGGGCGGCGGCGCCGCCGGGCCGGAGGAGGGTCCCAAGCGAGGGGATGGCGAGGCCGGAGGCCAGGAGGGTGCGGCGGTCCATGGCGGGAGGATGGGGGTTCCCCCCGCCCGCGGCAACCGTCACCCGCCGAGCAGGCCGACCGCTTCCTCCAGCAGGGCCGGGTCGCCCACCGCGAGCACGCGGCCGTCGCTCTCGAGGGTCAGCGCCTCGCCCCGCCAGCCGGTGACGCGGCCGCCGGCGCCCTCCACCACCGGGACCAGGGCGGCCCAGTCCCAGGGCTTCATCGTGCTCTCGGCGATGACGTCGACCAGGCCGAGGGCGACGAGGCCGTAGCTGTAGCAATCCCCGCCCCAGGTGACGCGGCGGGCGGCGGCGCGGAGGCGCTCGAAGCCCGCCGCGTCGGCGGGGGCGAACATGTCGGGGCTGGTGCAGGAGAGCTCGGCCTCGGCGAGGCGCGGGCAGGGCCGGCAGCCGGCCGCCCCGCCGAGGGGGGAGTGGAAGCGCGTCGGCTGGCCCGCGGCGCCGATCCAGCGCTCGCCGATCCCCGGCTGGTCGATCAGGCCGAGCACCGGTGCGCCACGGTGAAGCAGGCCGATCAGCGTGCCGAAGAGCGGCCGGCCGGTGACGAAGGCGCGAGTGCCGTCGATCGGGTCCAGCACCCAGAGATATTCGGCCTCGATCTGGTCGGGGCCGTATTCCTCGCCCCAGATGCCGTGGTCGGGGAAGCGGGCGGCGAGGACCTCGCGCATGGCGCGCTCGGCGCCGCGATCGGCCTCGGTGACGGGGCTGGCATCGCCCTTGGCCTCGACCAGCAGGGGGGAGCGGAAGAGCGGGCGGATGACGGCGCCCGCCGCCTCGGCCGCCGCCTCGGCTGCCGCGATGAATGCCTCCATGACCCTGGCCCCCCGGTTTGCGCCCTCTTCCCCCCTCGATTAGAAGCCGCGGACCCCTCTTGCAACGGCACCCGCATGACCGACGTGATCGCCTTCCAGGGCCTGCCCGGCGCCTATTCCGACCTGGCCTGCCGCGCCGCCTATCCCGGCTGGACCACCCTGCCCTGCCCGAGCTTCGAGGCGGCGATGGATGCGGTGCGCGGCGGCCAGGCGGCGCTCGCCATGCTGCCCTGCGAGAACTCGCTCGCCGGCCGGGTGCCGGACATCCACCGGCTGCTGCCGGAGAGCGGCCTCGCCGTGGTCGGCGAGCATTTCGAGCGGGTGGAGCATTGCCTGCTCGCCCCGCATGGCGCGACGCTCGCCACGCTCAGGCGGGCGCACAGCCACCCGGTCGCGCTCGGCCAAGTGCGGAGCATCCTGAAGGAGCTCTCCCTCACCCCGGTGATCGAGGCGGATACGGCGGGCGCAGCGCAGATCATCGCCGAGCGAGGCGGCATCGAGGATGCGGCGATCGCCAGCGCCCTGGCCGCCGAGACCTACGGGCTCAACATCCTCCGGCGCAACGTGGAGGACGCGGCGCACAACACCACGCGCTTCTATGTCTGCTCGCCGGCGCCTAGGGTGCCGGAGGCGGGGACGCCGGACTGCGTCACCACCTTCGTCTTCCGCGTCCGCAACATCCCGGCCTCGCTCTACAAGGCGCTCGGCGGCTTCGCCACCAACGGCGTGAACATGACCAAGCTCGAGAGCTACATGCTCGATGGCGAGTTCACCGCGACGCAATTCCTGGCCGATGTCGATGGCCATCCGGAGGAATCGTCGGTGCGCCGCGCGCTGGAGGAGCTGGCCTTCTTCTCGCGCGAGCTGAAGCTGCTCGGCACCTATCCGGCGCACCCCTACCGGCGGGCGCATCGCGGCGCGGCGGAGTAGTTCCCCACAGAACCGCTGCGCGGCTTTGCGAGGACCCCGACTCTCCCTTTGCGTCCGAGGCCTCGCCAAACCCCCATCCCGGCAGGTCCGCCGGGCGACGCCGCCTTTCCGCTTCTTTTATTCTGATATCGATCTTAAACTGCCGGGCATGCGCGCCTGGCCCTTGCTGCTGCCCCTGCTGCTCGCCGCCTGCGGCGACACGCTCTTCGCCCACTATGCCGAGACTGCCTGGACCGAGGCGGTGGAGCGCGTCGCCACCCCGCTCGAGGACCTGCCGGAGCCGGACGGGCCGGCGCTCCGCCTCTGGATCCGCGGCAGGCCGACGGCGGCGGTGCTGCCGTAGGAGATCGGCGAGCGGCGCATCTGGCGCACCGCGGCCGGGCAGGTGGTCTCGACCGAGGGCGGCCGCGTCACCGCCACGGCCGGCTTCCGGCAGTATGTCGCGGCGACGCGTTTCGATGGGCCGGACCCGCTCGCCAACCCGGCCGGGCTGCTGGACCAGGCCGCCTCCGCTCGCCGCCTGGTCGACCTGAAGGACCCGAGCGGCGATCCGGAGGGGATGCGCTTCGGCCTCGCCCTCGATTGCCGGCTGCGGGCCGAGGCCACGGAGGATGCCGAGATCCTGCTGGTGCGGGAGCGCTGCCGCAGCCGCGGGCGCTTCGGCTTCACCAACCTCTTCTGGGTGGAGGCGGCGGGCGGCGCGGTGGTGCGGGCCGAGCAGTGGATCGGCCCGGCCATGCCGATGCTGGTGATGGAATTCCTCAGCCCCGCCAGCTGAGTCCGGCCCGCCGCACGCGCCGCGCCACATAGGCCAGCCAGAGCAGCTGGAGCGCGAGCGCCGGCAGCACGATGAGCGGCTTCAGCCCCGGCCGCAGCTGCAGGAACAGCACGGCCAGCGCCGCATGGAAGAGCGCGAAGCCCCAATGCGTGGCCGCGACCGCCATGGTCGGCATGCCGCTGCGCTGGGCCATCTGGTAGAGATGGGTGCGGTGCGGTGCGCCGACCCTGTCGCCCATCCAGCCGCGGCGCAGCAGGGTGAAGGCAGCGTCGAAGAGCAGGCCGAAGAGCAGCAGCGGCACGATCAGGAAGCTGAGCTGGCCGGCATCGAAGCGCGCCGCCGCAACGGCCAGCACCGCCAGCATGAAGCCGGCGAACTGGCTGCCGACATCGCCCATGAAGATCCGCGCCGGCGCCAGGTTGAAGGGCAGGAAACCGGCGAAGCCCGCCGCCAGCATCAGCGCCGAGAGGTAGACGAAGCGCCCGCCCTCGGCGCCGGCGATGGCGGCAAGGGCGGCGCAGGCGATCAGCAGCGTGCCGCCGGCCAGCCCGTCCAGCCCGTCCATGAAATTCACCGCATTGGTGCAGCCGAGGATCCAGAAGACGGTCAGCGCCGGCCCGATCCAGCCGAGCTCCGTCACGCCGATATAGGGGAGCGCAAGGCGGGAGAGCGTCAGCCCGGTGCCGACCGCGACCAGCGCCGCTGCAAGCTGCGCCAGCAGCCGCAGCCGGGCGGAGAGGTTGCGGATGTCGTCGACCAGCGCGACGCCGGCGATGGCGAGCGCGGCGAGGATGACGCCGAGGAACTGCCTCTCCTCCAGCCGGGCGAAATCGGCGACGCGGTAGAGCACCAGCAGCCCGACCATGAAGGCGAGGACCACGCCGACCCCGCCGCCCCGCGGCGTCGCCACACGATGGGCGCTGCGGCCGTTCGGGATGTCGAGGATCGGCCAGCGGATCATCGCCCGGACGGCCGCCGCCGAGAGCAGCGCCAAGCCAAGGGCGAAGAGGAGATGTTGCGAGAATGCGCCGAGGGTCATGCGGGCGCGGGTGTGGCCGATGTGGCGGCGAACCGCAAGCGCCCCCGTCCCAATCCGCCCGCGCCACGAAAACCCGAAGTGATCTGGCCGGTTATGTCCGTATCCGCACAGTGCCGGGAAGGATCAGCCATGTTCATGCGCGTCGACAAGCTGCAGGCGGAACTCCCCGCGCCGAAGCGGCAAGACCCCAATGCCGCGGCTGCCCTGCAGGAACTGCTCGGCGGCAAGTATGGCGAGATGTCGACCCTCGGGAATTACATGTTCCAGAGCTTCAATTTCAAAAGCAAAAGCAAGCTCCGCCCCTTCTACGGCCTCGTCGCCAGCATCACGGCGGAGGAGCTGGGGCATGTCGAGCTGGTCAGCAACGGCGTCGCCATGCTGGCCAACGGGCCGGACAAGGGCGCCGACGGCTCGGACGGCGGCGACATCTCGAAGACGCCCTTCGAAGCGATGAAGGACATCCGCTCCTTCGCCAGCTTCGCCTCCCATGGCGGAGGGGCGACGCCGGTGAACAGCAATTCCATGTCCTGGAACGCCGACATGGTGACCACCACGGGCAATGTGGTGTTCGACCTGCTGCACAATTTCCACCTCGAATGCGGCGCGCGGCTGCACAAGCTGCGGGTCTACGAGACCCTCTCCGACCCGACTGGGCGCGAGGTCTGCGGCTACCTGCTGGTGCGCGGCTCGGTGCATGCGCATGCCTATGCGCTGGCGATCAAGAGCCTCACCGGTGTCGAGCTCGAGAAGATGCTGCCGACGCCGAACATCCCGCTCGGCAACATTCCGGAGTGCCAGAAGTACCTCCAGGAAGGCTCGCATCGCCGGCTCTACACCTGGAGCCCGAACGACTATGCGGACATCGCCGGCATCTGGAACCCGAGCGAGATGGCCCTGCCGGGCGATCCGCCGGGCGAGCTCGAGGTGGTGAAGGGCATGCCGGACGGCGGCAAGATCCACCAGCTGGAGGGCATCCCCTCGGCCTTCACCCCGGACTATGCGCCGGAAGAGATGTTCGAGATCGCCGCCAAGCTGACCAAGGCGATGGGATGACCTGACAGGACGGGACTATCTCAATAGGCCGAGATAGTCCCGCCCCAGCGCCTCCGCCCGCCCCTTGCGCGTCACCTCCCAGAGCGGGTTGTCGACCGCGAGGCGCTGGCCGCCGTCCCGCACCACGGGGCGGATCACCGCATTCGCCACCACCGGCGTCTCCGGCCCCAGCAATTGTAGCGGGATGCGGACGAAGATGCCCTTGTCGAAGCTGCCCTCGCCGAAGCGCCGGGCGGAGACGTCGGTGCGCGTGGCGAAGCCGCCGACCTCGATGCCGCTGTCGAAGCGGCGGCTGACCTCGAGCGTCGCGCCCCAGTCGCCGGCAAGGTAGCGCCCGGCCCGCACCACGGTGCCGAGGTTCCAGACCGGCAGGTCGGCATAGAGCGAGAGATGCCCGGTCGCCACGGAATAGCCGAGCGAGCCGAGGCGCTGCCGGTAGTCCCGCTGCGCCACCCAGGCCAGGTCGAGGCCGAGGGCGAAGCCGCGCTGCTGCGGCCGCCACAGCACCTCGCCCGAGACGCCGCCGAACATCGGCTCCAGCAGCCCGGCCGAGACGCGTGCGAACCAGTCGGGCGCCGGGCTCCAGAGTCGCTCGGCATAAAGCGTCGGGATCGCCGCCCGGCCCTCCCGCGCATAGCGGGCGATGTCGCTGCGGACACGGGGCAGGCGGCTGTCGGAGGGCAGGCCCCGGTCGAGATTGCCCGCCACCGCCTGGGCCAGGCTCCCCGCCACCGCGAAGCCTGCCCCGAGCCCGAGCCGCGCCACCGCCGCCCCGGCCGCCTGCCAGCGGAAGCCCGTCTTCGGGTCGCCGAGCTGCAGGGTGAGGCGCGGCTCCAGCGCCCAGGCGAGGTCGGGCGCGAAGCCGGGCACCGGCTCGGCCGGGGCGAGGCTGGCGCCGGCCAGCACCTCCTCCGCCGAGCCGGCGCCGATCGCGGCGCCCTCCAGCGCCTCGCGCAGCAGCACCAGCCGGGCAACGGGCAGGCCGGCGCGGTGCCATTCGACGGCGACCCGCTCCACCTCCGGCGGCAGGACGCCCTGCACCGCCCGCGCCACCCGCCCGGCCGTCTGCGCCAGCGTCCGGTAGCGCCCGCCGGCAACGGCGATCCGCACCTCCTCCCCCTGCTGGACGATGGCGAGGGGGCGGAAGCCGGCGCGGCGCAGCGCCGCCTCGGCATCGCCCGGCGCCTCGGGTCTCGGGGCCAGGGGCGGCGGCGGCGGGCGCGGCAGGCTCGGCGGATGCGCCGGGTCGAGGCGGAGGGAGAGGCGGAACAGCACATCCGTCCCGTGAACGATGTGAACCCCGGCATCGAGCCAGTCATTCTGCCAGGTGAGGCCGGCATTGACGCGCGACCGCGCCTCGCCGCGGAGGTTGGTCGTGCGCGCCGGGTAGCCGCCCCGCTCGTCGCGCAGCGCGTCGCCGGACCATTCGAGCTTGGCCCGCAGCCCCTCCACCCAGGGCACCGACCATTCCACGCCGCCGAAGACCGCCGCCTCCCGCCCGCGGAACAGGCTGCCGAAGGCTGGCATGCCGCCGGTGCCGACACGGCGCGGCCTCGTATTGTAGCGCGAGGAGATCAGGCCATAGGGATTGCCGAAATCCGCGCCCGTCCCGAGCCGGCCCCAGCCCATCCCGAGCGTCACGTCGAAGTCCCAGAGGCGCTTGGAGGCGACGAGATACTCGCCGGAATAGAGGCCGGTGCCGATGAAGTCCTGCGCGCCCATCGCCAGCGCGGGCCGCCACGGCCCCTCTTCCCAGAGCCGGGCCTTGAAGTCGAAGGCACGGTCCGTGGTGATGCCGCGCCCCGCCGTCGCATCCAGCCGGTCGGTGAGGCGGAAGGTGATCTCGAGGAAGGGCAGGGCCTGGAAGGAGAGGAACCAGAACTGCCGCTGGTGGCGGATCGTGGCGCCGGCCTCCAGCGTGCCGTCCGGGCGGAAGCGCGCGTTGCGCATCTCGATCAGCCCGACGCCGCCGAAATCGGAGGCGGTGGCGGGGACGTCCTGCGCCTGTGCCCCGGACGCGACGATGGCGAAGGCCATGCCAAGGAGGGCCCTGCCCTCCCTGGACCCTCCCGCCAAGGGCCGAAGGACCCTTGGAACCCTTGAGTCAGGACGCGGCGAGGCCACACCGTTACCGCGCACCCGTTCGCACGATCACCGCGAGCGCCGCGCTGGAGAGCGCGACCTGCGACAGCACCTGCGTCACGTCGCGCAGCATCCCCCAGCTTTCATAGGGCGAGGGGTCCTGGGGCACGACGACGGTGCTGCCGGGCGGGATCGGCGGGCCGCCCATCTGCCAGGCGCCGAGGCCGGCCGGGCTGCTCTGGCCGTTCGGCAGGACGATGAAGGCGCGGCTGCCATCGGCGAAGCGCTGCTGGCCGCCCGCCGCGCGGACATAGTCGCCCGCCCGCCAGCCGGTGGCGAATTGCAGGCTGCCGGGGTTGAGGACGGAGCCGACCACCGTCACCTCGTTCGGCCGCTTGGGGATGGCGATGAGGTCGCCCGGCTCCATCAGCACGTCGAGGTCGGGGCGGCCGGCGAGGATCACCGGGTTGGCCTCCACCACCATCCGCCCCGCGGCCCGGGCCTGGCCGGGACCGGATGGCGACGCTCGACATGCTCCGCCGCCTGCACGCCCTGGCCGAGGCGCGGGTGCGCGCCGACCTGCTCGGGCAGGCGCGGCAGCGCATGGCGGCGATCGAGGCGCGGCTGGCCGCCGAGCCGGACCAGTTCCAGCGCGCCGCCCTCTACGAGCTGCTGGCGGCGCAGCAGCGCATCGCCCTCGTCGTCGCGGCGGATGAGGCGCTGGCGGCGCGGATGGTCTCGGTGCCCATGGTGGAGATCAGGCCCTCGTTGCCCAACCGGCCGCTGCTCCTCCTCCTCGCCGTCGCGGCGCCGCTGGCGAGCCTGCTCGGTGCCGCCTGCCTCGTGCTGCTGCGCGGGCCGGGGCGGGTGGCGCCGCGGCAATACGAGATGGCGCTCGGGCCGCGGAGGCTCGGTGCCGGCGCGGATTGACGCCGGCACGCTGGCTGCCGGCGCCGGGCTCTTCGCCGCGCTGCTGCAGTTCGCGGGCGCGCTGAAGTCGCTGCCCGGCCTCGCCGCCCTGCCCGTCGACCTCACCCTGCTCGCCGCGCTGCTGCTGGCGCCCTCGCTGCTGCTGGCGCTGCGGCGGTGGGAGGTCGGGCGCGGACTTGCCCTGCCGCTGGCGGGCCTTGCCGGGCTGCTGGTTTGGCTGGTGCTGGCGGGGGCCTGGAGCCCCTCCCGCACCGTGCTCGCCGAGAAGCTGCCGCAGGTGGTGCTGCTCGGCCCGGCCATGCTGGCGGCGGGGCTGCTGGTCGGCGGCGATGCGCCGACGTTTCACCGATTCGCCGCGGCGGTGGTGCCGATCGGGCTGCTTGTCGGGGCCGGGATCGCCTGGGGTGTGGCACGGGATGCGGTGGTGCTGGGCGGCGAGGTCGGCGCCGACCCGGGCCGGATCCGGGTGCAGTACCAGCTGGCCGGACTGGCCATTGCCTGCGCAGGCGGGCTGGCGGCGGTGCGGCTGACCGAGGCCGAGGGGCGGCGCCGGATCGGCTGGGGGCTGGCGGTGCTGGCGCTGGCCGCGGCCTCGCTGGTGCCGGGGGGAAGGGCGGCGGCGCTCGGCCTCGGCCTGGGGCTCGGGGGTGCGCCGGCGCTGCGCTTCTGGCTGCTGCGGCGGCCGGGGGCGGCGTTCGGCTGGCTGGCCGGGGTTGGGCTCGCCGGGGCGGGCGGCCTCGCCCTGCTGCTGGCGATGCCGCAGGAGGCGGCCGCTCTCCGCACCCTCGACCGGTTCTTCGGCGACCCGGGGGAGGCGGTGCCGGCGCGCATCCTGCTCTGGGGCGAGGCAATGCGCCAGGCCGGCGAGGCGGCGCCCTTCGGCCTCGGCACCGGCGGCTTCACCCTGGCGGCGGGGACGGGCGACGACCGCAGCCTGCATCCGCACAATCATGCGCTGGAGATGCTGGCCGAGGCGGGGTTGCCGGGCTTCGCCTGCTGGCTGCTGGCCTTCGGCGGCGGCGCGGGGCTGGCCTTGCTGCGAGCGCCGCTGGTGGCGCCGGGGCGGGCGGCGCGCATCGCGGCGCTGACGCTGCCGGTGGCGCTGACGGCGATGGTCTCGACCGATCTCGGCAACCGCATGGTCTGGTTCGCCCTCGGCCTGCTGCTGTCGATGGGGGTGGAGGCGCGGGAGCGGCATGTATGAGCGCGGCGGCAAGCGGCTGCTCGACCTGGTCGGCGCCGGCCTCCTGTTGCTAATCCTGGCGCCGGTGATGGCGCTGGTGGCGCTTGGCGTGCGGGTGGCGCTCGGGCGGCCGGTGCTGTTCCGGCAGGAGCGGGCGGGGCGCGGCGGCCAGCCCTTCACCCTGCTGAAGTTCCGCAGCATGTCCCCGGGGCGCGGCGGCGATGCCGAGCGGCTCGGCCGCTTCGGGCGGTGGCTGCGGGCGAGCGCGCTCGACGAGCTGCCGCAGCTGCTCAACGTGCTGCGCGGCGAGATGAGCCTGGTCGGGCCGCGGCCGCTGCCGACGGCCTATACCCCGCTGTTCAGCCCCGGGCAGGCGGCGCGGCAGAGCCTCGGCGGGGATCTCGCGCTGATGCTGCGCTGCGCCCTGCTGGTGCTGCGCGGCCGCGGTGCCAGCGCGCCGGGCCATGCCACCATGCCGGCCTTCCGCGGCGAGGCCGAAGAGAGCAAGCTTCGATCAGGCGAGATCGCCTGATCGAAGCATCTGCTTGCCCAAGCAACAAGCTGGAGCGGGTTGCGCAGCACCAAGCTGGAGCGGGTTGCGCGAACCAGGTCGGACGGAAGCCGCCCCAGCCTCAGCCCTGCCGCGCGATCTCCCGCAGCGCATCCAGCCGGACCTTGCCGAGGGCGGTGCGCGGCAGCGCCTCGACCGTCACCACCGCGCGCGGGTGCTTGAAGCGGGCGAGCCTGCCCTCGCAGCGGGCCAGCAGCCCGGCCGCGTCGAAGCCCGGCCCGGGGACGACGACGGCAACCGGCACCTCGCCCCAGCGCGGGTCGGGCCGGCCGCAGACGGCGCATTCGGCAACGCCCGGCGCCTCGCGCAGCACGCGCTCCACCTCCGCCGGATAGACGTTCTCGCCGCCTGAGATGATGAGGTGCTTGCGCCGGTCGGCGAACCAGAAGCGGCCCGCCGCATCGCGCCAGGCGAGGTCGCCGGTGGCGAACCAGCCGCTGCGCCAGGATTCCTCCGTGGCTTCCGGCGCGTTCCAGTATCCGCGCGCGACATGCACGCCCCGCACCTCGATCTCGCCCACCTCGCCGGGCGGCAGCGGCGCGCCCTCCGCATCGACGATGCGCGCGGTGCCGTGCAGCGCCTGCTGGCCGAGGGAGCCGGGATGCGCCAGCGCCTCCGCCCGGGTCTGGTAGATGGCGATCGGCCCGGTCTCGGTCGCGCCATAGACCTGCTGCACGGGGATGCCGCGGGCATGGAAGGCCTCGATGAGCCGCAGCGGCACCTCGGAGGAGCCGGCGCCGACGGCGCGCAGGCTGGACAGGTCGGCCGCCTCCCACAGCGGGTGCTCGACCAGCGCCTGCATCACCGCCGGGACCAGCAGGCTGAGCGTCGGCCGCCGGCGGGCGCAGGCGTCGAAGAAGGCCTTCGGCTCGAAGCGCGGCAGCAGCGCCACCTCGGCGCCGGAGAGCAGCGCCGGCAGGGTCTGGATGTTGAGGCCGCCGAGATGGAACATCGGCAGCACCGTCAGCACGCGGTCCGCCTCGGTGAGCCCGTGCATGTGCCGGCTGTTGAGCGCATTGACCATCACCGCGCGGTGGTCGAGCGGCACGCCCTTGGGATGGCCGGTCGTGCCGCTGGTATAGGCCAGCAGCATCGGGTCCTCCGCCTCGGTCAGCAGGGTGATGCCCATGCCGCTGGGCCCGGCCGCCTCCGGCCAGGCCTCGGCGGCGTCGAAGACCGGGCAGCCCCTGGGCGCGGCGCGGCGGGCGAGCATCGCCGCCTCCGGCAGGGCGAAGAGCGCGGCGGCGCCGGAATCGTCGAGGATGTAGCGCAGCTCGGGCGGCGCCAGGCGCCAGTTCAGCGGCAGCAGCAGGCAGCCGAGCCCGGCGCAGGCGAAGGCCAGGACGAGCTGGCTCGGATGGTTGTGGCCGAGATAGGCGATGCAGTCGCCATGGCCGTAGCCGCGCTCCTCCAACATGGCGGCCGCGGCGCGGATGCGGTGGGCGAGTCCGGCATAGGTGATCTCGGTGTCGCCGTAAGTCAGCGCGACGGCTTCGGGCTTGTGCTCGGCATGGCGCAGGATGGTGCGGCAGATCAATCAGTCTCGCCCTTCTCGTAGAGGCAATCGCGGCCGAGCCGGTCGACGCAGAGTTCCGCCGTCCAGGGCAGCATGAGGGAGCCACAACGCGCGTCGCGGTAGAGGCGTTCAAGCGGAAGCGTCTTCAGCATGGCCTGGCCGCCGCAGGTGCGGACCGCGCGGGCGGCGATCGCGGCGGCATTCTCCATCACGCTGTGCTGCGCCGCCCAGGCCCGCTGCACCTGTTCCTGTGACGGGTCGGGGCCGGCCTCGGTGATCGCCTGGAACCAGAGCGCCTTGGTCTGCTCCAGCGTGATACGCATCTCGGCGACGGCGATCTGCTTTGTAGCGTACATCCGCCGCTTCACCGGCGGCGTGCCGGGGACCTCGCCGCGCAGATAGGCGATGGTGAAGTCGTAGGCCGCCTGGGCGATGCCCATGTAGGTCGGGCTCAGCGTCAGGAACATGTGCGGCCAGCGGCTGGCCGCCTGCATGTAGAGGCCGGGCGGCATCAGCGCCGCCTCCGGCCCGACCGGCACATCCTTGAAGACCAGCGTGCGCGAGACGGTGCCGCGCATGCCGAGCGGATCCCAGTCGCCCTCGACCGAGACGCCGGGCGCGTCGCGCGGCACCGCGAGGTAGAGCGTGTCGCGGCGGGAGAGCGGCGCCTCGCCCTCGCGCTGCTCGGTGCAGAGGATGCCGTAGTAGTCGGCATGGCCGGCGAGGCTGGCGAAGATCTTCCGCCCGGTGATGCGCCAGCCGCCGCGGACGGGCCGCGCCACGGTGCCGAAGGCCGCCGAGCCGGCCGCCGCCGCGCCGCCCTCGGAGAAGGGCTGCGAGTAGACCGCGCCCTCCTCCAGGATGCGCCGGTAGTGCAGCCGGCGGCCCGCACGGTGGGCGTCGCGGAGTGCGGCGTCCATCTCCAGGTCGTCGCTCAACGCGCCGGTCCAGAGCGTCGAGCAGACATGCATGTTCCAGGTGAGCGCCGTCGCGCCGCAGAACCGGCCGAGCTCGGCCGCCGCCAGGCAATAGGCGCGGAAGCCGGCGCCGAGCCCGCCTTCCTCCCGCGGGATGCAGAGGCCGAGCAGGCCGTTCGCCCGCATGTCGCGGTAATTCTCGGTCGGGAAGCGCGCCTCGCGGTCCCAGAGCGCGGCGCGCGGGGCGAGCACGGCCTCGCCGAATTCGCGGGCCTGGGCGGTGAACGCAGCCTCCGCCGCCGTCAGGCGGAAGGCGGCGGGATCGAAGATCGGGGCCGCCATGGCGTCAGTCCTCCCCCACCCGGTCGAGGAAGCTGGTCAGCATGGTGTTGAAGTCCTCGGGCCGCTCGAGATGGGCGAGGTGCCCGGCATCGGCGATGATCGCCATCCGCGAGCCGGGGATCGCGCTCGCCGTCCAGTGCATGACGTGGAAGGGGGCGAGCGGATCCGCCTCGCCGACCAGCACCAGGCAGGGCATGTCGAGGCGCTCCAGGTCGGCCCGGCGGTCGAAGGTGACGAGGGTGGCGAGCGCCGCGCGGTAGCCCGCCTCCGGCACCGCCGCCATGCTGGCGATGGCCGCCGGCGCCGCGGCCGGGGCGGGCGCGTCGCCGAGCAGGCGGCCGACCACCTCGGGCGCGATGTCGCCGAGGCTGCGCCCGGCCTCGAGCGGCGCCAGCCGGTCGGCAAGGAAGCGCTCGCGGAAGGCCGGGTCGCGCCCGCCGAAGGCCGGCGGGCTGGCATAGAGCGTCAGGCTGCGCACCCGCTCCGGCCAGGTGAGGGCGAATTCCAGCGCCACCATGCCGCCGATCGAATGACCGACGAGGTCGGCGCGCTCCAGCCCCGCCGCGTCCAGCATCCGCCCGAGCGCGGCGGCGAGCGCCGGGAAGCCCGGCTCCACCGGGGCCGAGGCGCCGTAGCCCGGCATGTCCCAGGCCAGCACGCGGTAATCGGCGAGCGCCGGCAAGGTCGGGCCCCAGAGGCCGGCATTCCCGCCGAGCCCGTGCAGCAGCACGAGGGCGCGGCGTCCCTCGCCATGCTCCCGCCAGGCGGGGATCGGGGCCTCGGTCATGGCAGCAGCCTTCCTTCCTCCACCACCTTTTCGCCGTCGAGGGCGATGGTGCAGTTGCGGACGGGGATGTCGAAATGCCCCTCGGTGAAGCGGCCGGCGAATTCGTTGGCGCCGGTCGAGAACAGGAAATTGCCGGCGAAGGCACGCAGCTCCGTGCCGTTGACGTCGCGCCGGTCGTAATAGGCGAGCGCCTCGTAGCGGGCGCGCGGATTGAGGCCCCAGCCGACATGGGAGACGGCATAGGCGGCGCGGCCGCCACCCTCATGCTCCGAGAAGGCGGCGAGGGTGCGGCGCATCAGCTCCGCATCCGCCCCCTCGCCCTCGATGGCAGTGATGTGGTCGTCGGCGAGGGTGAGGCGGATGGGGCGTTCCAGGTAGCGCTTGAAGGTGAGGTTCACGTCGCCCGCATCCAGCACCAGCTTGCCCGCGACGCTGCCGGCGCGCGGGAAGGCGACGAGGATGCCGCCCGGCCAATGCGCGACCGTGCCGGGCCGGTCGGTCCAGCCCCAGACGCCGGCGACCGCGGCCCCTTCCATCGCCACATGCAGGTCGGTGCCGGCGGCGGAGGTGACGTGCATCCGCCGGGCGGCGCGGGCGCGCTTCACCGCCGCCTTGACCGGCGCCTCGTCCTCCGCCCGGGGGACGAGGCGGGCGAGCACCTCCGGATGCTCGTTCGAGACCATCATCACCCGGCTGCCGGCCTTCAGGATGGCGGGGAGCTCGGGCGCGTGCAGCAGCCCCTCCACCGTCAGGTCGAGGGTCAGCGGCGCCGCGGCCAGCGCCGCCATCACCGCCGGGTGGCCGCCGATGGCGCGGGAGGCCCCGGTCGAGCGCACCGGCACCGGGGCGGCGGAGGGCTGGGTCGGCAGGATGCAGCGGAAGGGCCGGCAGCCGAGGCGAAGGGCGGCAAGCTCGGCGAGGTCGAGGTTCAGCGCGCGGGACTGGCTTTCGCCGAGCAGGCAGACGGGCAGGCCGGGGCCGGCGCCGCAGCGGCGCAACACGGCCTCGAAGGCCTCGATCCAGGGGGCTTCGATCCGGTCGGCGAGCATGGCACCTCCTAGCTTGGGGCAAGTTCCGGGCGAAATCAATGAAACGGCACTAATCGTTGGCCCGTATTATTTCGAAGATTTTCCTCATAAGGTTTGCTATCGTATCGAAAGCTCTAGGAAGACGTTGCGACGACATCATGGAAACCCCCTCCCCGCCCTCCGGGGTCCGCTTCATCGATGACTATCTGGTGTATCTGCTGGCCCGTGCGGCGCATCAGGTTTCCGGAGAATTCCATGAGCAATTGCGGCGCCGTGGCATTTCCGTCGCGGTATGGCGCGTGCTCGGCGGCCTGATCGGCAGCGAGGGCGAGACGGTGACCGGCCTCGCCGAGACCTGCCTGCTGCAGCAGCCGACCATGACCAAGCTGCTCGACCGCATGACGCGGGCCGGGCTGGTCGCCCGGAGCCCGGACCAGCGGGACCGCCGGATGGTGCGCGTCGCCCTCACCGAGGCCGGCCGCGCCATGGCGGAGGAGCTGGCGGCGGCGGCCAAGCAGCACGAGGCGGAGCTGCTGGCCCGCCACCCGCCCGCCGAGGCGGAGGCAATCAAGAACCTGCTCCGCGCCATCCTCGCCCGGCATGGCAAGCCCCGGCGCGGCTGAGCCTACTGCGCCGGGATGGTCACCACCGGCGTCGGCTGCCCCCGACCGCTCTCGGCCAGGATCTGCAGGATGTGGACGAAGGTGAAGCTGGCCTTCGAGCGGTAGTCGCTCTGGTCGATCCAGAACCAGCGCCCGCGGTAGGACACCGCGGCATAGGCATCGGCCGGGGCGCCCGGGCCCTGGCGGATGCGGACCAGCCGCTCACCGACGCCCGCATCCGTCGGCCGCGTGTCGCCGCGGGCGATATCCGCCTCCGCCACCTCGATCTGCGCGCCGAGCTCGTGCAGCACCTGCAGGACGGAGCGCGTGAGGATCGCCACCTGGCGGGGCCCGCTTCGCGCCTGGCCATAGACCACCTCCGCCTCCCGCTCGGCCGGGCTCAGGCCGAGCAGGCCGCGCGCCCGGCGCACCGCCGGCGCGTCGCCCTCCAGCAGCAGGAAGACGCGGCCGGCCCCGCCATGCCGCTCGAAGCGCAGCCCGACCGCGCCCGCCGCCTGGGCCTCGCGCAGCGTCCCGATCACGGCGAGGAAGCCGCCCGAGGCCTGCTGCGCCTCGCCGCCCCGGGTCGCGCCGTTCGGCAGGCCGTTCACCGACTGCACGCCGAGGCGGAAGAGCAGGTCGACCGGCGCGCCGCTCTGGGCCAGCGAGAGCAGCTCCGCCGCCGCCAGCGGCCGCAGGTAGGACTGGCCGAACTGCTCGCCGGTCATCGGCGTGAAGGTGAAGGTCGGGCGCGTGGTGTATTGCAGGATGCCGGACACGGTCACGTAATTGCCCGGATTGGCATTGGGATAGGCATTCAGCCCGGCCTGGCCGGTGCTTTGCAGCGTGTAGCCGGTGATGACCTGGCTGACCGAGAGGAAGGTCGGCACATCCGCATAGCGCAGCCGCACCATGTTCAGCAGCATCTGCCGCTTCAGCCCGTCGCTAAGCGCCTGGGCATAGCTGACCTGATCCATTTCGAGCTGCTGCGGCCCATGGCCGGTGCAGCCGGCGAGCAGCAGAAGGGCCAGCCCGGCAAGGCGGCGCGGGAGGTTGGGGCAGGTCATGGGCAGGCTGCACCGCAGCATCCGCCCAGGTTGGCGTCAACCGGCGGCGCCGGCCCCTGACGAAGCGGCGCCTCTATCGACAAGTGAGAAAGATGTCGACAAAGACAGGACGGATCGCGAGCGGATGAGGTGATGGTGGATCGCCGCCAAGGAGGCCATCATGACCGACTTCGTCATCGTCGTCGCTGCCGCCGCCAGCCTTGCCGCCTCGCCCACCCTGCCGCCGCAGGCCGTCGTGCCGCAGAATGCGCCGACCGTCGGCTTCCACCTCTACGGGACCGTGCATGCCTGCGAGGACGCCATCGCCCAGCTCACCCCCCGGCCCGGGAAGCGCTATGTCTGCCTCCCCATCGAGCGGGGCGACCAGGAGCTCACCTCGGCCTATTGAGGGCCCCGTCGGGGGCAAGGGCGCCAACCTCGCCCTCATCACCGTCGCGCAGGTCCTGGCCCTTTCGCTCTGGTTCTCCGGCACCGCGGCGGGGCCGGGGATGGCGCGGGAGGCGGCGCTGCCGCCCGGCTTCCTCGCCTGGCTGACGGGCGGGGTGCAGCTCGGCTTCGTGCTGGGGACGCTGGCGAGCGCGGCCCTCGCCCTGCCCGACCGGCTGGACCCGCGCCGGCTGGTCGCGGGCGCCTGCCTGCTGGGTGCGGCGGCGAACGCGGCGATCCTGCTGCTGCCGCCGGGCGATGCGCTGGCGATCCTGGCGCGGGGCGTGACGGGCCTTGCCCTCGCCTGCGTCTATCCGGTCGGGATGAAGCTCGCCGCGGGCTGGGCCGGGCCGCGGGATGCGGGGCTCGTCGTCGGGCTGCTGGTGGGCGGGCTGACCCTTGGCTCCGCCTCGCCGCATCTCGCCAATGCGCTGGGCGGGCTCGGCTGGCGGAGCGCGGTGGGCATCGCCTCGCTCGCGGCGCTGGCGGGGGCGGGGCTGATCCTGCTGGCGCGGCCCGGGCCGCGCCATGCGAAGGCGCCGCCCTTCCGGCCGGGGCTGGCGCTGGAGCTGTTCCGCCATCGCGGCACCAGGCTCGCGACCCTCGGCTATCTCGGCCATATGTGGGAGCTCTACGCGATGTGGGCCTGGATCGGCGCCTATCTCGCGGCGAGCTTCGCCGCGGCGGGCAGCGCCGCCAGCCCGGCGCTCGCGGGCTTCGCGGTGATGGCGGCGGGAGCGGTCGGCTGCATCGCCGGCGGGTGGCTGGCCGACCGCATCGGGAGGGCGCGCTTCACCATCGGGGCGATGGCGGCGAGCGGCGCCTGCTGCCTGCTCGCGGGACCTGCCTTCGGCGCGGCGCCCGCGCTGGTGATGGCGCTCTGCCTCGCCTGGGGCGTCACCGTCGTCGCCGATTCCGCACAGTTCTCGGCGGCCGTGGCGGAGGCCTCGCCGCCCGGCCTCGCAGGCACCATGCTGACGGTGCAGACCTCGCTCGGCTTCGCCCTCACCCTGCCGGCCATCCACCTGATGCCGCTGGCCGAGGCCTGGCTCGGCTGGGGCGGCGGGGCCTTCGCCCTGCTCGCCCCCGGCCCGGTGCTCGGCTGCCTGGCGATGGCGCGGCTGCTCAGGCCGCGCGCTTGATGAGATCCGCCGCCTTCTCCGCCGTCATCAGCACCGCCGGGTGGATGTTGGAGGAAGGGACGAGCGGGAAGACCGAGGCATCGACGACGCGGAGGCCGTGGACGCCGCGCACCCGAAGCTCGGTATCGACCACGCTCCGCTCGTCCGTGCCCATGCGGTTGGTGCCGCAGGGGTGGTAGACGGTGGTGCCGGCGCCGCGGATGTAGTCGAGCATCGCCTCCTCGCCCTCGGTCGCGGGGCCGGGCGATTCCTCCTCCTCGATCAGCCCGGCGAAGGGCTGGGTGGAGGAGATGCGGCGGGCGAGCTTCGCCGCCTCCAGCATCACATGCACGTCGGACGGCGCGGTCAGGTAGCGCGCCTCGATCCGCGGCTTGTCCTCGACGCGCGGGGAGCGCAGCGCGAGCTCGCCTCGGCTGTCCGGCCGGCACTGGCAGAAATTGAAGGTGAAGCCAGGATGCTTCGCCAGCGACGCGGCCGAGGCGGCCTGGTTGTTGAGGCTGTAATTGACGAACTGGTACTGCACCTCGGCCTCCTCCGAGCCCGGCAGCACGCGGGCGAAGAGGCTCGCCTCCGAGGCGCCGATCGCCATCTGCCCGCGCCGGCGGATTGCCCAGTCGAGGCCGAGCTGCGCGGTCTTGATTGGGTTCGCCATGAACTCGTTCAGCGTGCCGCACGGCCTGGTGCGGAAGGCGAAGCGGATCATGAAGTGGTCCTGCAGGTTCTGGCCCACCTCCGGCGCATGCACGCGCGTCTCGATCCCCAAGGCCTGCAGCGCCGCGCCGTCGCCGATGCCGGACAGCATCAGCATCTTCGGGCTTTCGATGGCGCCGGCCGCGAGGATGACCTCGCGCCGCGCCCGGTGGATGCGCTCCGCCCCGTCCGGCCCGCGCACGGCGACGCCGACCGCGCGGCCGCCCTCCAGGATGATGCGCTGGCCGACCTGCTCCGTATGCACCTTGAGGTTCGGCCGCCCGAGCGCCGGCCGCAGATAGGCGACCGCCGGGCTCCAGCGCCGGCCCCGGTAGACGTTGAGCTGGTTCGGCGCCACGCCTTCGAACCAGGCGCCGTTGTTGTCGGCATTGCGCGGGAAGCCGAGCGCCTCGCAGGCGGCGACGAAGGCGCGGCAGCCGGGCGAAGGGTCCGGCACCTCGCCGACGCGCACCGGGCCGTCCTTGCCGCGATACTCGCTGTCGGGTCCGGCGAAGGTCTCGAGCTTGCGGAAATAGGGCAGGCAGTCGTCATGCGACCAGCCGCGGGCGCCGGACTGCGCCCAGCGGTCGTAGTCGCGCGGCGAGCCGCGGAGGAAGACGAGGCCGTTGACGCTGCCCGATCCGCCGATGACGCGCCCGCGCGGCCAGTAGACGCTGCGGCCCTTCAGCTCCGGCTCGGCCTCGGTCTGGTAGTTCCAATCGAATTTGCGGGTGACGTAGAGCCGGGCGAAGCCCATCGGGATATGGATCCAGGGGTTGCGGTCCCAGGGCCCCGCCTCCAGCAGCACCACCTTCACCGCCGGATCCTCGGAGAGCCGTGCGGCCAGCACGCAGCCGGCCGAGCCGCCGCCCAGGATCACGTAATCCGCTGCCTCATCCATCCCGCTTTCCCCCATTCTTGCCACCATGAGGCCATGCGCGGGCGGGGGCGGCAAGACGGCGCTCAGCGCTCGATCGCCGTCGCCATGCCCACCGCCTCCCATGCGGCGAGGTCGGCGAGCAGCGTCTCGGCATGGCCGCGCACCGCGGCGATGGCATCCGCGCCGAGCTGGAGGCGGAGCGGCGTGCCCGGCCTTGAGCGCCTGCTCGATGGCGGAGGCGGCCTTCATCGGGTCGCCCGCCTGGGTGCCGTGCATGCCGTCCGCGAAGGCGCGGACGCCACCGAGCGCCTCGGCATAGGCCGGCATCTCCGGCATGCGCCGCAGGGCGCCGGCGGCGAATTCGGTGCGGAAGGCGCCCGGCTCGACGATCAGCACCTTCACGCCGAAGGGCGCCATCTCCTGCGCCAGCGCTTCGGACGCGCCTTCGAGGGCGAATTTCGCTGCCGAATAGGCCCCGAACCCGCCATAGGAAAGCTGCCCGCCCATGGAGGAGATCATGACCACCGCCCCGCTCCGCTGCGCCCGGAGCGCCGGCAGCGCCGCCCGCGTCACCGCCATGGCGCCGAAGAAATTGGTCTCCATCACCGCCCGCAGCTCGGCCTCCGGCGTCTCCTCGATGGCGCCGACGATGCCGTAGCCGGCATTGTTCACCAGCACGTCGATCCGCCCGAAGCGGGCGAGCGCCGCGGCGACCGCCGCCTCGGCCTCGCCCGGCTGCGTGACGTCGAGCCGCGTGGCGAGGACGCGGTCCGGCGCCTGCCGGGCCAGCCCGTCCAGCGCCTCCGGCCGGCGGGCGGTGGCGACGACGCGGTGGCCGCGGGCCAGGGCGTATTCGGCGAAGGCGCGGCCGAAGCCGGTGGAGGCGCCCGTGATGAACCAGGTCTCGCTCATGGTCTTGCTCCTTGCTGGTGAGCGGAGGATGGCGCCTCGCCGGGCTTGCGATAACGCTCCCCAATCCGCATGCACCATGCGACATCGTTCATGAATGGACCGGGACCTGCTGCCCCACCTGCCGGTGATCCTCGCCGTCGCCCGGCGCGGCGGCTTCGCGGCCGCGGCCGCCGAGCTCGGCATGGGCGCCTCCGCCGTCAGCCATGCGGTGCGGCTGGTGGAGGAGCGGCTGGGCACGCCCCTCTTCGCCCGCACCACCCGCAGCGTCGCGCTGACCGAGGCCGGCGCGGCCCTCGTCGGCGCGGTCGGCCCCGCCTTCCGCGAGATCGGCGAGGCGCTGGAGCGGCTGCGCGCGGCCCGCGGCGAGGTCACCGGCCTGCTGCGGATCAACGCCCCGCGCATCGCCCTGCCCATCGCCCTGACGCCGATTCTGGCCGAGCTGGCCCGCCGCCACCCGGCCCTCACCGTCGAAGTCACGGCGGATGACGGCCTCACCGACATCGTCGCGGGCGGCTTCGATGCGGGCGTCAGGCTCGGCGAGATGATCGCGGAGGACATGGTGGCGCAGCGCCTCACGCCGCCCTTCCGGGCGATGATGGTGGCGGCGCCGGCCTATCTGGCGGCGCGCGGCACGCCGGGGCGGCTGGCCGATCTCGCGGCGCATAACTGCATCGGCTTCCGCCTGCTGCGCTCCGGCGCCACCTATGCCTGGGAGCTGGCGGAGGGCGGCCAGGATGTCGCCGTGCCGGTCCGCGGCACCGCCCTCGTCACCGATGCGAGCTATGCTCGGGAGCTGGCGCTGGCCGGCATCGGCATCGCCTATGTCTTCGAGCCGCTGGTGCGGGCGGAGCTGGCCAACGGCGGGCTGGTGCCCATCCTGCCCGCGGCGGCGATCGAGGAGCCGGGGCTCTTCCTCTACTACCCGCGCCGGGCGGCCGAGGCGCCGAAGCTCGCCGCCTTCATCGCCGTGGCGCGGCGGATGCTCCGCAATTCCGCCACGCTGGCGCAATAGGCGGGCCGCCATGCCGCTGCGCCGCCTCGCCTTCGCCCTGCTTTGCCTGGCCCTCGCCGGGTTGCAGCTCTGGCTCGCCGTCCGGGTGATGGCGCCGGGCGGCTGGACGGCCTGGGAGGCGCTGACCTTGCTCTGCCTCGCCGGCACGGCGCCCTGGACGGCGCTCTGCGCCGGCAATGCGCTGGTCGGCCTCGCCATCCTGCTGCGCACGCCGCATCCGCCGGCCGCGGTGCTGCCGGCGCTCCGCCGCATCCGGCCGGGCGCGGGGCGGATGCACACCGCCATCGCCGTCTGCATCCGCAGCGAGGCGATGGCGGAGGTGCTGCCGCCCCTCGCCCGGCTGCTGGACGGGCTGGCCGAGGCCGGCGCCGCCGGGCGCTTCACCCTCTGGTTCCTGTCCGACACGCAGGAGCCTGCGCTCGCCGCGGCGGAGGCGGCGGCGATCGAGGCCTTCCGCGCCCGCTACCCCAACACCCGCTACCGGCGGCGGGAGAACAATGCCGGCTTCAAGGCCGGCAATGTCATGGACTTCCTCGACCGCCACGCGAACGGCGCCGAGCTGATGCTCTGCCTCGATGCCGACAGCGAGATGTCGGCCCGCGCCGTGCTCCGCCTGGTCGCCTGCATGGAGGCGGATCCGCGGCTCGCCATCCTGCAGCAGCTCATCGTCGGGCGGCCGGCGGCGGCGGCCTTCCCGCGGCTGTTCCAGTTCGGCATGCGCGCCGGCATGCGGGCCTGGGCGACGGGCCAGGCCTGGTGGCAGGGGCCGGAGGGGCCGTATTGGGGCCACAACGCGGTCATCCGCATCGAGCCCTTCCGCCGCCACTGCCGGCTGGAGCCGCTGCCCGATGGCAGCCCCATCCTCAGCCACGACCAGGTGGAGGCGGTGCGTCTCCACGCCGCCGGCTGGAAGGTGTGCTGCCTGCCGGAGGAGGAGGGGAGCCTCGAGGGCAACCCCCCGGCCCTGCCGGAATTCATGGCGCGCGACCTGCGCTGGGCAGCGGGGAACATGCAGTATTTCGCCCTGCTCCGCCTGCCGGGGATGACCTGGATGGGGCGGTGGCAGTTGCTGCAGGCCATCCTGCTCTTCCTCGGCGCACCGCTCTGGACCGGCCTGCTGCTCTTCGCCGCGCTCAATGCCGCAAGTGGCGGGGTGGCGGAGACGCCGGGCGCCTGGCTTCTGGTCTTGATGGTCGCCATCTGGGCCATGCTCCACGCGCCGAAGCTCTGCGGCTATGCCGAGGTGCTGCTGAAGCCGGGCCTCGCCGCGGCCTATGGCGGGCGGGCCGCCTTCCTGCGCGGGGCGGCGGCGGAGCTCGCCTTCACCACGCTGCTCGACCCGGTGAGCATCCTGAACAAGGCGATCTTCCTGGCGCGGCTGCCCTTCGGCCTACGGCAGGGCTGGGCGCCGCAGAACCGCGCGGCGCGGGGCATCGGCTGGGCGGATGCGGCGCGGCTGCTCTGGCCGCATACGCTCGTCGGCGCCCTGGTCTTCGGCCTGCTGCTGGCGACGGCGCCCGGCGCGCTGACTTGGGCGCTGCCCCCGGCCGGCGGGCTGCTGCTCGCCATCCCCTTCTGCGTGGCGACCGCCGCCCCCCGCTTCTCCGACCACCTCCGCCGCCGCGGCCTGGCGGCAACGCCCGAGGAACTGGCGACGGCTGGGGCCGCGCCCTAGATTAGGCGAAGGAGGGCCACGGCATGAGCGAGGCCGGCTTGTTGCACCACCCCTGGATCAACCGCTTCAAGCTCGACGTCCACGACTTCCACCGCATGGGCGAGGCCGGGATTCTCGGCCCCGAGGACCGGGTGGAGCTCATCGAGGGGGAGCTGGTGCAGATGGCGCCGATCGGGGCTGCGCATGCCGGGACGACGCTCGGCCTCAACCGCCGGCTCTCCCTTGCCCTCGGCGAGCGAGCCTTCGTCGCCGTGCAGAACCCGGTCCGGCTCGGCGAGGAGTCGGAGCCGCAGCCGGACATCGCCGTCCTTCGCCCACGCGCCGACGACTACCGCAGCGAGCACCCCACCCCCGCCGACATCCTGCTGCTGATCGAGGTCGCCGACAGCAGCCTCCGCCTCGACCGCCAGGTGAAGCTGCCGCTCTATGCCCGGCACGGCATCCCCGAGGTCTGGATCGTCGACCTCGCTGGCGGCGCGGTGGAGCTTTGCCGAGGGCCGGGGCCGGGCGGCTATGCCCGCATCGCCCGGGCCGGCCGCGGCGAGGCCGTGCAGCCCGAAGCCTTGCCCGACGTCACCCTCGCGGTCGCCGACATCCTCGGCTGACCGGCTCTCGCCAAGCTGATCCGGATCGGCGCGCAGCCGGAACCGCCCGGCGGCGTTACGGTCGGCATGAAGCAGGGACGGATCGGACGGCGCAGCCTTGGGCTGCTGGCGGCAGGCTTGTCGGGATGCGCCGCGATCCCGGTGCTGCCGGACGGCCCTTCGGACCCGATGGAACGCCAGGCCCTGCTCGCCGAGACCCTGGCCGGCGCCCCGCTGCTCGGCGGCAACCGGGTGGAGGTGCTGGACGGCGGCGTCGCCATGTTCAACGCCGCCTTCCGCGCCATCGCCGGCGCGACGGACCACATCAACCTCGAATTCTACATCTTCCAGGATGTCCGCATCCCCGGCCTCGACGGCCCCTCGCTCTTCGAGCTGCTGCGGCTGAAGCTGGCCCAGGGCGTCGCCGTCACCATTATCCATGACAGCTTCGGCTCCGCCGGCACGAATCTGGAGCCGCTGCGCGCGGCAGGCGCGCGGACGCTGGAATTCCACCCCCTCAACCCGGCCGCCGCCAAGCGCGGCTGGAAGCCGAACGACCGGGACCACCGCAAGCTGATGGTGGTGGACGGACGCATCGGCATCATGGGCGGCGTCAATCTCGACCGCGTCTACCAGAACCCCTGCGGCACCGGGGCGACGCCGACGGACCCGGAAGCCGCCTGCTGGCACGACACCTCCGTCCGCATCGAGGGGCCGGCGGTCGCCACCATGCAGCGCCTCTTCCTCGAGACCTGGACCAAGGAGCACGGCGAGCCGCTGGCGCCCCGCGACTGGTTCCCCCGCCTGGCGGAGGCGGGGCCGGCGCGCATCCGCATCCTCGGCAGCGCGCCGGGCGAGCGGCAGCCGCGCTACTACGTCACCCTGGTGACGGCGCTGGAGGCGGCGCGGGAGCGGATCTGGCTCTGCACCGGCTATTTCGTGCCGACCTTGCAGCAGCGCCGCGTGCTGCGCGCCGCAGCGCGCCGCGGCGTCGATGTGCGGCTGCTGCTGCCGAGCGTCAGCGACAGCCAGGAGGCACTGAACGCCCAGCACGCCGCCTATGACGACATGCTGCAGGCCGGCATCCGCATCCACGAGGTCACCGACGGCGTGCTGCACGGCAAGCTGGCGGTGGTGGACGGCGTGTGGTCCGCCGTCGGCTCCTCCAACCTCGACCGGCGCAGCGTCGCCTGGAACAACGAGGTGGATGCGATCATCCTCGGCCGCGACACCGCCGCCACGCTCGAGCGCATCCTCGCCCGCGAATTCGGCCGCGCCCGCCCGGTCAGGCTGGAGGAATGGGAGCGCCGTGGCCTCGGCGCCCGCATCCGCGAGCAATCCTCGCGGCTGATGATCGACCTGCTGTGAGGCCGGCGCCCCGTCAGCCGGGCCAGGCGGCCTTCGGCATGGCCTGCATGGCGGCGTAGTCCGGCTCCTCCCTGGCGCCGAGCCCGGGCACCTCGAGCGAGCCGAGCTCCAGCGCGCCCTCGCGGATGGCCAGGCGCGGGCCGCGCGGCGTGTCGGCATAAAGGTCCGGATGCGCCTCCATGAAGCGCACCGCCTCCGCCTTCGGCCTGCCGTCGAAGCCGTCGATGAAGTGGTGCCCGTTGCGCTCCACATGCGCGAGGCCGAGCAGCGCCACCAGCGCCAGGTCCTGCTGCACGCAGATGCCGGCGAGCGTCGTCAGGTCCTCGCCGGTCATGAAATATCCCTCGCCCCAGTGGCGGCAGCGGGCGAAGTTCAGCAGCGAGCGCCACACGCCCTTGCAGGCCTTGGACGAGACGCCGGCATAGCCGAGTGCCCGCGCCTCGACGAAGGCATCGAGCGCGCCGTCGCTCTCGTCGATGATGACGGGGCGGGCGGCGGCGATCCGCGTCCGCAGCGCCCGCGCGCGCGCCACCGGCTGCTCGATATAGGCGACGGAGGCGGAGAGCCGCCGCAGCCGCGGCTCCGCCTCCATCGCCCGCCAGAGCGCAGCGACGCCCTCGGCATCGGCATATTGCTCGTTGCCGTCGAGCGAGACGTGGTAGCCGTGCAGCCGGTCCAGCACCGCGGCGATGCGGCAGAGCCGGTCGACATCCGCCGCGACATCGCCGGCGACCTTCAGCTTCCACCAGGCGTGGCGGTAGGTGGCGGCGACCTCCTCCAGCGTCTCCGGCAGCCCGTCGCCGACACGCGCTTCCTGGTCGGCGGCGGTGATGGGATCGACCAGCCCGACCGTGTGCCGCGCCTGGATGCGCCGCGCCGGCGCGAGCCCGGCCAGCATCGCGCCGAAGTCGAAGCCGGCAAGGTCCGGCGCCACCGGATGCGGCGCCATGCCGCCGATATTCGCCCGCATGCCGGCGAAGAACGAGGTGCCGTGCAGCTTCAGCAGCGCGTCCAGCGCGGCGCGGTCGACGAGGGAGCGGCCATAGCTGGCGACCAGCGGGTTCAGCCCCTCGCGCCCGCAGGCCTCGACATGGGCGGCGTAGTGGTCGGCGAAATGGCCGAAGGCAGTGTTCTCGCCCGCCGCCAGCGCGGCCTCGCCGGCGAGTTCCAGTGAGCGCCGGAGCTGATGCCCGTTCTGCGCGTCGCTGAGGCCTAGGTCCTTGTCGAACCACTTGGCGGCAAGGGTCTCGGCGGCGACGCCCCAGCACTCGCGCCCGGCCTCGTCGCGGATGCGGGCGCGGACCACCGCCTGCCGCCCCTCGGTGACGGTGATGACGCCGAAGCGGAAGGGCAGGCGCAGGCGGAAGGGCCATTCCCGCCGCTCGACCTCGAGGATGCGGAAGCGCGGGGCGCTCATGCCAAGCCCTCCCACAGGCCGCGCAGATAGCCGGCGGCGAAGGCGGCGCTGCCGGGCCCGTCCGGCACGTAGTCGAAGGGCTCGACGCCGCACCAGCCGCCGTAGCCCTGCCGCTTCAGCACGGCGAGGATGAGCCCGAACCGGTCCTCCCCCTGCCCCGGCGCCCGCCGGTTGCGGTCGTTCAGGTGGACATGGGCGATGAGCCCCGTTGGTAGCCAGCGCTCCAGCAGCGCATCGGCCGGCTCCGCCTCGCCATTCCCGGCGGCCGAGACGTCCAGCATGGTCCTGAGCGCCGGGCTGCCGATCCGCTCGACGATGCCGGCCGCCCTGGCGACCGTCGTCGCCCAGTTGGTCTCGCGCGCCGCCAGCGGCTCCAGGCAATAGGTGACGCCCGCTGCGGCCGCCCAGCCGGCGATGCGCGCCATGCAGTCCTCGGCGCGCGCCGCATCGCCCTCCGCCACGACCCGCCGCTGCCCCGGCGAGCCATGCACCAGGTAGCCGGCGCCGAGATCGCCGGCGAGGCCGATCAGCCGCTCGATCACCTCGAAGGTCCGGGCGCGGACCGCCGGATCGCTCGTGGTAATGGACAGCCCGCTCGGCGCGACCAGCAGCCAGTGGAGCCCGCTGATGGCGATGCCCGCCTCGGCCGCCGCCCGGCGCAGCTCAGCGCGGCGCGCGGCCGGCAGCAGGTGCGGCGCCTCCGCATCGAGGGTGAAGGGCGCCACCTCCAGCCCCCCATAGCCGAGCGCCGCCGCCCGCGCGCATTGCGCGGCGAAGGGCAGCTCGCGCAGGACCTCGTTGCAGAGCGCCAATCGCATGCCGGACCCCTCCACCCGGCGGCGATGCTACCACCCCCGTCTCCGGGCACCAGCATTGACCGCCGCCTGTCCGGGCGCGAGGCTTCCCGGCAACCACGGAGGGAACGGCCCATGCGCCAGATGCATCTCGTCGGCTTCCTGCAGGCGCAGAACTGCACCAACCTCGCCTCGTCCTGGCGCCACCCGGAAAGCCGGACGGATTTCCTCCGCGCCGACTACTACCAGGAGATCGGCCGCATCCTGGAGGCCGGGAAATTCGACCTCGCCTTCTTCGACGACCGGCTCTCCATGCCGGACCGCTACGGCTCCGACCACCGCCACACGATCGAGCACGGCATCCGCTGCGTGAAGCTCGACCCGGTGGTGGTGCTGACGATGATGGCGGCGGCGACGAGCCGCCTCGGCCTTGGCTCCACCGCCTCCACCACCTATTACGAGCCCTACCACGTCGCCCGCGCCTTCCAGACGCTCGACCTGATGAGCGACGGGCGCGCCGCCTGGAACGTCGTCACCTCGCTCAACGATGGCGAGGCGGCCAACATGGGCCATGCCGAGATGATGGCGCATGACGCCCGCTACGACCGCGCCGACGAATTCGTCGAGGTCGTGCTCGGCCATTGGGATGCTTGGGAGGACGATGCGCTGATCGTCGACAAGGTGAGCGGCCGTTTCGGCGATGGCGGCAAGGTGCACCGGCTGGACTACAAGGGCCGCTTTCTCCAATCCCGCGGCCCCTTCACCGTGCCGCGCTCGCCGCAGGGGCGGCCGGTGCTGATCCAGGCCGGCAGCAGCGGCCGCGGCAAGGCTTTCTCGGCCCGCTGGGCGGAGCTGGTCTTCGTCGCCTATCACGACATCGCCTCCGGCAAGCGCGACTACGACGCCTTCAAGGCGATGGTGGCCGCTGCGGGGCGCGACCCGGCCTCGGTGAAGGTGGCGACGCTCTGCAACCCGATCTGCGCCGCCACCAAGGCCGAGGCGGAGGACCGCGCGGCGCTGATCGACAGGCTGCCGCTCGAGATCGACGCCCTCTCGCTGCTCTCCGAGGCGCTGAATTTCGACTTCGCCAGCAAGGGCATGGACGAGCCCTTCACCGATGCGGAGATGGCCGGCATCCAGGGCCTGCAGGCGATCCGCGACCGCGTGGTGGAGGCGACGGGCAAGCGCAACCCGACGGTGCGCGACTTCATCACCGGCAGCGGCCGCGGCCGGCCGCGGATGGACATGGTCGGCGGGCCGAAGGAGGTGGCGGACAAGCTCGAGGCCTGGTTCGCCGGCGGCGCCTGCGACGGCTTCGTCATCTCCGCCACCCACGTCCCCGGCACCTATGCCGAGTTCGTCCGCTACGTCGTGCCGGAGCTGCAGCGCCGCGGCCTGTACCGGCAGGACTATACGGGCCCGACGCTCCGCGACCATCTCGGCCTGCCGCGCTCGGCGCGGGGCGACTGGCGGCTGGGACAGGCGGCGGAGTAGCCGCCCTCGCCCCTACCTGGCGCCCGCGAGCCGCCCGTAGACGCGTGGCCCGACCAGCGCCGCCAGCGCCAGCAGCAGGATCGCCAGGGAGACCGGCCGGGTGAGGAAGGTGGTCCAGTCCCCCTCGCTGATAGTCAGCGCCTGGCGCATCGCCTGCTCCGCCATCGGCCCGAGGATCATGCCGATGACGACGGGCGCCGTCGGGAAGTCGAAGCGCCGCATGAACATGCCGATGATGCCGATGACGTAGAGCAGCACCAGGTCGGTCACGCTGTTGCTGATGCCGTAGGTCCCGATCGTGGCGAAGACCAGGATGCCGGCGTACAATTGAGGTTGGGGAATCTTGAGGATGCGCGCCCAGAGCCCGACCAGCGGCAGGTTCAGCACCACCAGCATGATGTTGGCGACATAGAGGCTGGCGATCAGCGTCCAGACCAGCGCCCCCTGCTGCTCGAAGAGCAAGGGCCCGGGATTGATCCCGTAGCTCTGGAAGGCGCTCAGCATGATCGCCGCCGTCGCCGAGGTCGGCAGGCCGAGCGTCAGCATCGGCACGAGAATGCCGGCCGCCGCCGCGTTGTTCGCCGCCTCCGGCCCGGCGACGCCCTCGATCGCGCCCGTCGTGCCGAACTCGCCGGCATGCTCCGGCTTCACCAGCTTCCGCTCGGCATAGTAGCTGAGCATGGTCGGCATCTCGGTCCCGCCCGCCGGCATCACGCCGAAGGGGAAGCCGAGCAGCGAGCCGCGGATCCAGGGGCCGATGCTGCGCTTCCAGTCGCTGCGGGACATCATGATGCTGCCGACCTGGCGCACCTGCGGCGCCTCGTTCGTATGCCGCCAGGCCATGTAGAGCGTCTCGCCGACGGCGAAGAGCGCGACGGCGACCAGCACGACATTGACGCCGTCCAGCAGCTCCGGCACGCCGAGCGTCATCCGCGGCTGCCCGGTCTGCAGGTCGATGCCGACCAGGCCCAGCAGCAGGCCGAAGAAGAGGCTCGTCAGCCCCCGCAGCGCCGAGCCGCCGAGCACCGCCGAGACGGTGACGAAGCAGAGCACCATCAGCGAGAAATACTCCGCCGGCCCGAGCCTCAGCGCGAGGTCGACGACGACCGGCCCGAGGAAGCTGATGCCGAGCGTGCCGATGGTGCCCGCGACGAAGCTGCCGATCGCCGCCGTCGCCAGCGCCGGCCCCGCCCGGCCGTTGCGCGCCATCTTGGCCCCTTCGAGCGCGGTGATGATGGAGCCCGACTCGCCCGGCGTGTTCAGCAGGATCGAGGTGGTGGAGCCGCCATACATCGCCCCGTAGAAGACGCCGCAGAAGAGGATGAAGGCTCCCGTCGCCTCCACCTTGAAGGTGATCGGCAGCAGCAGCGCGATGGTCAGCGCCGGCCCGATGCCGGGCAGCACGCCGATCGCCGTGCCGAGGAAGCAGCCGAGCAGCGCCCAGCCCAGGTTGCCGAGGGTCAGCGCATGGGAGAAGCCGAGCTGGAGGCCGGCGATGCTGTCCATCATCGGCGTCCCGTCCGTGAAGCGGCGAGGCCGCGGAGCGGATCAGCAGGCCGCATGGTCAGAGCACCTCCTGGCCGAGCGCCCGCAGCACGAGGCCTTCCAGCACGCCCGCGCCGATATTGACGCCGAGCACCTCGACGAAGAGGAACCAGACGAGCAGCGTCAGCACCAGCGCCAGCACCAGGTCCCGCAGCAGGCGGCGCGAGCCGAAGGCGGCCGACACCAGCACGAATTGAGCGCTCGCCGCGATGGAGAAGCCGAGCGGCCCGATCAGCACCAGGTTGGCCGCGAGCCCCGCCAGCAGCAGGCCGAGCGCCCGCCAGTTGGTCGGCGGCGCCTCCCGCACCTCCTCCAGCGTGTGGGACCAGCCGCCACGCAGCGCGCTCGCCACCAGTCCGGCGCCGAGCGCGAAGAGCCCGGCCGAGACCACATAGGGCACCGCCTTCGGCCCCACCTGCGCATAGATCGGCGAGGCGGGGATGACGCTCGTCTGCCAGAGCGCCAGCAGGCCGAGCAGCAGGACGAAGCCGCCGACCGCGAGGTCGGGGCCGGTGCCGCGCCGGGTCACGCGAGCCCGATCTCCTTCAGCACCGCCTCCGTCTGCGTCACGTCCTGGGCGAGGAAGGCGGTGAGGGCTTCGCCGGTGAGGAAGGCATCCTCCCACTCGCGCGTCTTCAGCATCGCGGTCCAGGCCGGCAGGGCGTGGATCTCCGTCATCAGCGCGACCAGCTTCTCCCGCGCGTCGGGGCGGATGCCGGGCGGGGCGAAGACGCCGCGCCAATTGGTGATGGCGACGTCGATGCCGCTTTCCTGCAGCGTCGGGATGTTGGGGTCGGTGCGCGTCGCGCCCGTCGTCGCCAGCGCCCGCATACGGCCCGACTTGATCTGCTCGGCGAATTCCGAGAAGCCGGAGATGCCGGCCTTCACCTGCGCCCCGAGGATGGCCGCCTGGGCCGGCCCGCCGCCGGCGAAGGCGACATAGGACCCCTCCTTCGCCGAGCGGCCGAGCGCCTTCAGGATAAGGCCGAGGGTGATGTGGTCCGTCCCGCCCGCCGAGCCGCCGCCGACGGAGGTGCCGCCGGGATTGGCCTTCAGCGCGGCGAGGAGGCCCTTGATGTCTTGGATGTCGGAGCTCGCCGGCACGACGACGACGCCGGCCTCCTCCGTCATCCGCGCGATCGGCGTCACGTCCTTCATGCCGACCGGCGTCTTGTTGGTCAGCGTCGCGCCGACCATGATCGAGCCCGCGACCATCAGCGCGTCCGGCCGCCCGCGCCGCTGCCCGACGAAGCGCGGCAGCCCGACCGAGCCGCCGGCGCCGCCGACATTCTCGAACTGGAAGCTGCCGACCAGCCCCGCCTGCCGCGCGACCTGCTCGATCGCCCGGCCGAGCCCGTCCCAGCCCCCGCCCGGCCCGGCGGGGATGAACATGTAGAGGCTGGCGAGGCGCTGCTCTGCCCATGCCCCGCCGCCGGTGGCGGCGAGGATGCCGGCCGCGGCGGCCAGCAGGTGACGGCGTCCGGTCATGGTTCCTCCCATTGGACCTTGACCGTCTGTTAGTCCTCCTCGCCGGCCTCGTCCATCTACCCCCTGATGCCGCGCGCCAGCTCCGGCATGCCGCCGATCGAGAGGAGATGGGCGTAGACCGCCTCGAGCCAGCCGCGGTCGCGCAGCTCGGCGAGCTGCTCCGGCGGCAGGGCGGCGAGCGTCGGCCGGTCGACTGCGAAGAACCCGTCGATGCGCACCGGCTTGCCGTGCTGCTCGAACTGCACGATGGAGGACTTCAGCAGGCCGAGCTCCGCCAGGCGCTGGGTCATGGCGCGGGTGCGCAGCATCGCCTCCTCCACCGACTTGGTGAAGGCGAAGGCGCGCTCGAGCTGCGGCGCCGGCTTGCCGTCCTCGGTGAAGAGCGGCTCGCCCAGGCTGTCGCTCACTTGCGGCGCGCCCGGGTCGATGCAGAGGGCCAGCTCCTCGGAGTCGGGCGCCACGCGCAGCAGGAAGAAGGGGTAGCGCCGGAGGTAGGCCGGCACATAGGCGCCCACCTTCCAGGCCCCGCCGCTGTCGACGAAGAGGTTGGTCCCCGCCGCCAGCCCGGTCAGCGCAACGGGCATGTGCGGCGCCTGCGCGGCGAAGACGATGGCGAGGCTGCGCGCGGCGATGGCGAACTCCTCCGCCGCGAGCGGCACCGCGCTGGCGGCGGCGGCGAAGCCGAAGCCCGTGTCGCGCAGGCGGAGCGCGCCGTGGCGCTCGGCGGTCAGCCCCTCGAGCTGGTGGTAGAGCGGCGGCAGGGACGCTGCATCCGCGGCCTGGCCATTCGCGCGCTCGGACATGTGATCACCTTCCTCGGCTGGGGTTATGCCCCGGCTCGTCACGCTTCGGCAAGCGTCGGAGCCCGGGGCGGGCCGCGCCGAGGCAGGCGCCTCAGGCCGCCGCCTCCGAGCGCTCGCCGAAGAACTCGGCGAAGTCCTGCTGCTGCCGGCGCAGCTCCCGCGCCAGCGGGGCATGGACCGGCCGGCGACCATGCCTCGGCTCCATCTCGAGCAGGCCGTTCGGGCAGTAGCGGTCGTTGTCCCAGCCCGGATGGCTGAGCACGGGGTAGAGGCAGATGCCCTCCACCGGCACGCCGGCGCGGATGGCCTCGCGCACCTCCTCGGCGACGTAGCGCAGCCAGAGCGCGCGGCGGTCGCCCTCGATGCTGGTCTCGGCGACGAAGATGGGGCGCTGGAAGTGGGCGTGGACCTTGGCGAGCAGGTCGCGCAGCGGCACCCAGCGCTCGTCGAAGACCGAGAGCGGGGCGGCGTCGCGGCCCTCATGCAGCCACCACTGGTTGTTCCAGTAGAAATTCACCCCGATGGCGTCGAGCACGTCCTCCGAGCCGCCGAGCTCCGGCGCCTGCCGGCCGAGCAGCATATCCCAGGCTTCCCACATGCCGGCGTTGCGCGCCTCGGAGGGGGCGATGTCCTCGACCACATTCGGCCGGCCGACGGTGTTGACCAGCGGCTCCACCGCGAAGACGCGGGTGCCGGGCACCACTTGGCGCATGGCGCGGGTGGCGGCCAGCGTCGCGGCGACGGCCTGGCGCTTCACCTCCGGCCCACGGCCGCGGGTGCAGGGGTTGAAGTGCCCGGTCTCGCCGCCGGCCCAGGCGAGGAAGGAAATCTCGTTCAGCGGGCAGAGGGTCGGCGCCTGGCCGGTCTCGGCGCGGGCCAGCTCGGCGAAGCGCACCGCGTATTCGGCGAAGCGCGGGGCGAAATCCGCCGAGAAGAAGTCGAGCCAGTCCGGCCAGCCGTAGTGGCAGAGGTCCCAGACCACTTGGGTGCCGGTGCGGCTCGCGGCCTGCAGCAGGGCCTGCACCGGCGACCAGTCATACTGGCCGGGGCCGCCGGCCTGGACGAGGTGCCAGCGCACGCCGTCGCGCACCGCGCGGATGCCGTGCTCCGCGACCTGGCGGTAATCCTCCTCGGCCAGCAGGTCGTGCCGGGTCGCGGCGATGAGGTCGAGCCGGCGCCCGTCGTTGCGGCGATGCGTCGAGCATTCGAAGCCGCCGAGGAAGAAGCTGCGGAACAGGCTGGGTCGGAAGGTCACGATCGGGTCCATCCGTTGTGGCGGGGTGGGTCCCCATCGGGACGGGCAGGGTGTCGCACGGACGCCTTGCCCACTCCTTGACGGCGGAACCGATGCCACAAAGCCGGAGGGCAGGATGCGTTCCCGCCCCCGGATCAGCCCAGCAGGCGGCCGATCACGCGCGCGGTGTAGTCCACCACCGGGATGACGCGGCCGTAGTTGATCCGCGTCGGGCCGATGACGCCGATGGCGCCGACGATCTTCTCCTGCCCGTTGCGGAAGGGGGCGACGACCATGGAGAGGCCGGCGCTGTCGAACAACCCGCTCTCGGCGCCGATGAAGATCTGCACGCCCTGGCCGCGCTGCGCGAGGTCGAGCAGCCGGAGCACCGTCTCCTGCGCCTCCAGCCGCTCGAACAGCGCCTGGATCTCGGCAAGGCGGGCGGCCTGGTCGAGGTTCTGCAGCAGCTTCGCCTGGCCGCGGATGATGAGGCTGCCGCCGCCGCCGCCCGCCCAGGTGGCGAGGCCGGATTCCACCACCTGGTTGGTCAGCGCGTCGAGCGCGGTGCGGTTGGCCGAGATCTCGTCGGTGACATGCAGCCGCGCCTCGTCGAGCGAGCGGCCGGCCAGGCGGGCGTTCAGGTAGTTGCTCGCCTGCACCAAGGCGGAGGGCGGCAGGCCGGGGGGCACGTCGATCACCCGGTTCTCGACCCGGCCATCGGCGGTGACGAGCACCACCAGGGCGCGGCCGGGGCCTAAGCCCACGAATTCGATGTGGCGGACCGTGCCCTCCGATTTCGGCGCGACGACGAGGCCCGCGGCGCCGGCGAGGCCGGAGAGCATCTGCCCGGCCTCACCCAGCGTCTCCTGCATGGAGCGGCCGGAGGCGGCGCAGCGGGCGGCGATCTCGCTCCGCTCGTCCTCGCTGAGGTCGCCGAACTCGAGCAGCCCGTCGACGAAGAGGCGGAGGCCACGCTCGGTCGGCAGGCGGCCGGCGGAGGTGTGCGGGGCGTAGAGCAGCCCGGCCTCCTCCAGGTCCGCCATCACGTTGCGGATGGAGGCGGGGGAGAGGCCGAGGGGCAGGCGGCGCGAGAGGGTGCGGGAGCCCACCGGCTCCCCGGTCGTGACATAGATCTCGACCAGCTCCCGCAGGATGGTCGCGGCGCGGGTGTCGAGGCTGGCCAGGGACGTGCCGACGCCCGCCCCGAGCGGGGTTTTCGGCGGGACCATCAATGGCTTGAACCCTTGTGCATCCGGTCAACAAGGTAGGGATCGGGACCGGGCCGCGTCAATGCGCCGCAGGGCCGGAGCGGAGACGGCAGGTTCCGGACAAAACCCTCCCCGCCGTCCCCTGGGGCAGGCCGGCGCGGCATGGGAGGGATGGCTGGCATGGGTGGCTCCACCGAAGGGCGGGGAGCTTAGCAGGAAATTATTCCTTAAGACAAGCGAAATCGGGCGCTATCCCCCCGCCAGCGCGGGGCGATCCAGGCATGGGCACGGACCGGGCCGCGGGCTGTCAGCGGACGGACGGGGGTCAGGCGGTACTCCGCCCCCTCATAGGCGGCGAGGCGGCGGAGGGCGGCGGGGCCCGGCCGCAGCAGGGCGCCATCAGTGATGGCGCCGGCCTGCCGGACCAGCGTCGGGTAGGGGGTGCCGCGGAGCGGGCGGCGGGCATGGCCCGGAAGCGTCGCGGGGCGGAGCCGCCAGGCCAGGCGGGGCTCGCCGGATTGCCGGGCGAGCACCCTGGGATCCAGCAGGCTGCCATAGAGGAAAAGCAGCACGCCTGCGCTCCTGCCGCTGAAGGCCGCCGCCTGCGAGGGACCGGCAGCCCCCGAAGGCTCAGTGGCCGGCATTCTCCGCCGAGAAGTCGGGGACGGGCAGGCCGCTGGACGTCAGCTGCTCGACCAGCAGCGCCTTCAGCCGGTCGAGTCCGGCCTCGGAGGAGGCCTCGCAGCGGGCGACCAGCACCGCCTGGGTGTTGGAGGCGCGCAGCAGCCACCAGCCGTCATCCGTCAGCACGCGGACGCCGTCCACGTCCTGCACCTTGGCGCCGGAAGCGGCGAGGCGCTGCTTCACCTCCTGCACCACCTGGAACTTGCGATCCTCGGCGCAGTCGAAGCGGAGCTCCGGCGTGTTGACGACCTGCGGCAGGGCGGCGCGCACCTCGCTCAGCCTCTCCTGCATCCGGGCGACGATGCCGAGCAGGCGGATGGCGGAATAGGGCGCGTCGTCGAAGCCGTACCACTTGTCGGCGAAGAAGATGTGGCCCGACATCTCGCCGGCGAGCGGGCTGCCCGTCTCGGCCATCTTGGTCTTGATGAGGGAGTGGCCGGTCTTCCACATCAGCGGCGTGCCGCCGGCCTTCGCCACCTCGTTGAACAGCACCTGGCTCGCCTTGACGTCGGCGATGATGGTGCCGCCCGGCTTCGCCTTGAGGACGTCGCGCGCCAGGATGATGAGCAGCTGGTCGCCGAAGAGGATGTGGCCCTCGTTGTCGACGACGCCGATGCGGTCGGCGTCGCCGTCGAAGGCGATGCCGAGGTCGGCGCCGGTGCGCACCACCTCGGCGATGAGCTGCTCTAGGTTCTTGGCGACGGTCGGGTCGGGGTGGTGGTTGGGGAAGGTGCCGTCGACATCGGCGTTGACGACGGTGTGCTCGCCGGGCAGCTTGCCGGCCAGCACCTTCGTCACCTCGCAGCCGGAGCCGTTGCCCGGGTCCCAGACCACCTTCAGCCGGCGCTCGCCGCCGTCGTAGTCGCGCAGCACGCGGGCGACATAGTCCTCCATGATCTCGACCTGGCGGTCGGTGCCCTCGGTGGCGACGGGGACGACGTCGCCGTCGCGCGCCATGCGGCCGATCTCCTGGATCTGCGGGCCATAGAAGGGCTTCTGGCGCAGCATCATCTTGAAGCCGTTGTAGTTCGGCGGGTTGTGGCTGCCGGTGACCATCACCGCGCCATCGGCCTGCAGGGCATGGCTGGCGAAGTAGAGCATCGGCGTGGCGACGAGGCCGATGCGCAGCACCTCGAGCCCGCAGGCGCGGAGGCCGGCGACGAGCTGCGGCTCGAGGTCGGGCGAGGACAGGCGGCCGTCATAGCCCACCGCGACCTTGCCGCCGCCCTTGCGGATCACGATCGAGCCGAAGCAGCGGCCGATGGCGAAGGCGTCCTCGGGCTGCAGCGTCTCGCCGATGATGCCGCGGATGTCGTATTCGCGGAGGACGGTGCCGTGGAATTCGTGGTGGAAGACGGACATGACGGTTCCTTACGCGTAGCGCTTCATGATCTCGCGCATGGCCGGCGCCATGTCGGGCCGGGCCATGGCGAAGGCGATCTGCGCCTCGAGATAGCCGGCCTTGTCGCCGCAGTCGAAGCGCCGGCCCTCGTAGAGCACGCCATGGAAGGGCTGGGTGCCGATCAGCTTCGCCATGCTGTCGGTGAGCTGGATCTCGTTGCCGGCGCCGCGCTCCATCTTGGAGAGATGGCCGATCACCTCCGGCATCAGCACGTAGCGGCCGATGACGGTGAGGTTGGAGGGCGCCTTCTCCACCGGGGGCTTCTCGACCAGGCCCTTCACCTCGACCAGTCGGCCGGTGGTGGCGCCGGGGTCGATGACGCCGTAGCGGTTGACGATCTCGCGCGGCACTTCCTCGACGGCGACGACGTTGCCGCCGGTCTCGTCATAGGCCTCGGCGAGCTGCTTCGTGCAGGACACCTCGCACTGCATCAGGTCGTCGGGGAGGAGGATGGCGAAGGGGTCGTCGGCGATGAAGGCGCGGGCGCACCAGATCGCATGGCCGAGGCCGAGCGGCACCTGCTGGCGCGTGGTGACGATGGAGCCGGGCGGCAGCGCCTGGGCGTGGAGCATGTCGAGCTCCTTCTGCTTGCCGCGCTCCGTCAATGTCCGCTCCAGCTCGACGGCGACGTCGAACTGATCCACCAGCATCACCTTGCCGCGGCCGGTGACGAAGCAGAACTGCTCGATGCCGGCGGCGCGCGCCTCCTCCACCGCGTACTGGATCAGCGGCTTGTCGACGACCGGGAGCATCTCCTTCGCCATTACCTTGGTGGCGGGGAGGAAACGGGTGCCGAGGCCGGCGACGGGCAGGACGGCCTTCTTCAGCGGCTTCTTGGCGGGCACGGGGCTCTCCCTGGCGGATGGCGATGGGTGCGCTACGGTTGCGGCGCCTCGGGCGGAGGGATGCCATGCGGGGCGGGGGCGGGGCAAGTTATGCCCGCCCAGGATGCCGCGCGGGGCTCAGTCGCCCTTCGGGGTGGTGTCGACGGCCCAGGGGCCGCGGGCGGCGTCGCCGGGGACGGGGGCCTCGTCCTCCTCCCGGAGCAGGGTGCTGTCGCGGGTCAGGCCGCGGGCGTCCTTCTCGCCGGTGGCGGGCTGGCCGCGGTTGCCCTGGCGGGCCTCGGTCTCGCCGAGCTGGCCGTTGCGGTCGTCGCTGCCTTTGGGCTTGGTCATCGGGCTGCTCCCTCGCTGAGTTGAGGAAGGCCAACGCGGGCCGGGCGGCGATGTTCGTTAGCCGAGCAGGATGTCGCGGGCCTGGTTGATGCGGGCCGCCAGCCAGTCGCTGCCGCCGCGGTCGGGATGGGCGCTCCGCATCAGGCGGCGATGGGCGGCGCGCACTGCCTCCGCATCGGCGCCCTCGGCGAGGCCGAGGACGGACAGGGCCTCGGCGCGGGTCATCGGGCCGTCGGATGGCTCGGAGGGGATGTCGCGCCAGCCGGGATGGGTGCGGTCGAGCCAGGTCTCGAGGAGGGGGATGCTCTCCGGGTCCGCGGTGCGGCACTCCGCCATCAGGCCGAGGATGGCGGGGATGTCGAGGCTCGCCAGGTCCCGCCCTGCCTCGGCGCCGCGCAGGATGCGGCCGCTGAGGGTGCCGGTCGTATGGTCGAGGCTCATGGCGAGCGTCGCCGTCTCCACCGTGCTGGCGTCGCCGGCCGGGCGGCCGAAGCGGCGGGCGGCGAGCCAGCCGCCGACGCGGCGCCAGAGGACCGGGCCGAAGAAGACCAGCGCCCAGAGCGCCTGCGGGCCGCGGCCGCTCAGCAGCAGGAGCAACAGCAGCCCGCCGCCGAGCAGGGCGAGGAGCCAGACCGCCGCCTTGCGGATGGTGGCCGGCGAGGCCTCGGCAAAGGCGCGCAGCAGCCAGAGGCCGAGGAGCAGCGCCAGCGCGCCGAGGGCGAGCCAGGCCATCAGCCGGGCGCGGGCAGCTGGCCGGCGATGCGCCGGGCGGCCGCGCCGGGGAGGCGGGCGAGGGCGGCGCGGCCGCCGGCGGCATAGACGGCAACGGCGCGCAGCAGCTCGGCGAGCGTCGCGGCGCTGGCGGAGTCGAAGGGGGCATAGGCGCCGCCCGAGACCCTGGCGAATTGGCGGAAGCCATCGCGGGCGCGGGGGTCGCCGCCCTCATGGAAGGCGAAGACGGGCGTGCCGTGCAGGCCGAGCTGGCCGGCCTGGTGGCAGAGCGGGTCCAGCGGCTCCTCCACTGCATCGCCGATGAGGATGAGGGCGTGGACGCGGTCGCGCTTCGTTTCCTCCAGCGCATGCCGGAAGACGCGGCCGATCTGGGTCTGGCCGCCGAGGCAGTGCAGGCCGGTCATGCGGCGGGTGAGCTCGGCGGCATCGGCGAGGAAGGGGGTGGCGGCGAATTCCTCGAAGCCGCGGAAATAGGCGAGGCGGATGACGAGGCCGCCCAGGGCGCGCGTCGCCTGGAACATCTCGCCCTGCAGCTGGCAGGCGCGGTCCCAGGTCGGCTGGCGGGAGGCGGTGGCGTCGATCGCCATGACGAGCCGGCCCGGCCGGTGGCTCGCCGGACGGGCGGGAAGGCTCGCCACCTGGCGGAGAAAATCGGTGACGGCGGCGGAGCCCGGGGCGGTGGGCAGCTTGCTCATGTCACAGGAGATGGGTGGGCACCCGCGGTTTTGGAATGCGGGGCGGCAGCGCTCAATCGCCGCCGGGCCGCGCTGCCCCGGCGGGGCCGGGGACGTCACGCTTGCGCAAAAACACGGGCGGGGCGGGCGAGGGCGTGCGAAACTCGCCGCCAATGATTTGGACGGAGGCAGGGATGCGCGGCTTGCGGGGCATCGGGGTGCTGGGCGGGATGGCGGCGTTGCTGGGGGGAGGCTTCGCCCTCGCCCAAGGCAAGCCGCCGGCGCTGGGGGCTCCGCAGCCGCCGCAGCAGCAGGGCGGGAAATTCGGGCCGGCGCCAGCGCCCGCCATGCCGCCCGCGTCGCCGCAGGCGGATAAATTCGCCGACCCGCCCCCGGCGGCGCCACGGGCCGAGACCCCTGCCCCGGCGCCGCGCTCCGACAAATTCGGCGATGGCGGTGCCCCCGCCACCCCGGCCCCGCCGGCGGCCGCGCCCGCGCCGGTGCCGCCGAACGAGCCGGCGGCGCTCGGGCAGCTCCGCGCCATGCTCGGGACGGGGACGAGCCTCACCTACCGGACGGCCACCGTCACCAATGCGGCGACGGGCGCGGTGCGGCTGCAGGATGCCGAGCTCCGCAGGCCGGATGGCGAGCGCCTCGCGGCGCAGGAGATGCTCGTCGACCGGCCGCGGGCGGACGGCATCGCCGGCCTCACCGCGCAGACCGTCACCCTGACCGGCAAGGAGGGCCAGGTGACGGCGATCGGGCGGGTGGAGCTGCGCGACCTCACGGTGCAGCAGCCCGCGCCGGGGGAGGAGCTGCGGCCGGACCAGATGAGCCTCGGCTTCCTCCGGCTGGAGGCGCTGGCGGTGCAGGGCGAGCGGCCGGTCGGCATCGCCGAGATCGTGGTGCAGGACTACCGGGCGGGGCAGCCGGGGCGGGCGACCGTCACCGGGCTCGACATGCTGGTGCCGGAAGGGAGCGGCGTCGCCGACCGGGTGAAGGTCGCCCGCATGGCGCTGGAGGGGATCGACCTTGCCGGCACGCTCGGCGCGCTGGCCGAGAAGGGGACGCCGCCGCAGCCGCCGGGGGCCTATACCGCCTCGATCGAGGGGGTGACGGTGACGCAGGGCGATGCCGCCGTCGGCTCGCTCGGCGCCGTGCGGATGACAGGGGCGCTCGGCAAGGGCGGGCCGGATACCGGGCGGCTCACGCTGGAGGGGCTCAGGGTGGAGCCCTTCCCGATGATCGCGCCCTGGCTCCAGCGGCTGGGTTACCAGGCCCTGACCGGGGATTTCTCGGTGGAAAGCCGGGTCGACCAGGCGGCCGGGCGGCTGGAGATCGTCGGGATGCTGCTCGGCGTGCGGGATGCCGGCGCCTTCGGCCTGTCGGTGACCATGGACGGCATCGCGCCGGACGGCTCGGCGCAGGAGAAATTCGCCGCCGCGCGGCTGGTCTCGCTGAGCATGCGCTACCTCGACCAGTCGCTGCTGCAGCGGCTGGCGGCCGCCGAGGCGCGGGACAGCCGGCGGCCGGAGCGGCAGGTGCGCGAGGCCTGGGCCAACCAGGCGGCGGGCGCGATGCAGGGCGGCACGGGCGCGGTGGCGCCGGTGCTGGCGGCGGTGCAGCGGCTGCTGCGCGGGCAGGCGCAGGAGGTGACCGTCAACATGCAGCCGCCGAAGCCGGTGCCGGTCAGCGAGCTGTCGGGCGCGGCGGCGGGCGGGCCGGCTGAGGTCCAGCGGACGCTCGGGATCACGGCGACGGCGCGCTGAGGCGGGCCTCGGCCCGGGGCCTTCAGCTCCGCGCGAAGGGCGGCGGCGCGCCTGGGGCGAGGTCGGCGATGACGGTGCGGAAGACCGCGCGGTAGTCGGTCGCCACGCGCAGGTCGACGCCCTCGTCCAGCGCATCCGGCGCGAGGCCCGGCCAGTCGCCGAAGCGGCGGCCGAGGCCGAAGCCCGCACCGAAGGCGAGGATCACCCCCGCCCGGCCGTGATCCGTGCCGTTGCTGCGGTTGGAGCGGAGGCGGCGGCCGAACTCGCTCGCCACCAGCACCGTCCAGCGCCGCGGCAGGCCGGCCATGTCGGCATCGAAGGCGCCCAAGCCCCGGGCGAGCACGCGCATGCGGTCGGCGAAGCGGCCGGGCTGGCCCTCATGCGTGTCCCAGCCGCCGAGATCGACGGTGGCGGCGATGAGCGCGGGGTTCAGCTTCGCGGTCTGGGCGACGACGGCCAGCGCCCGGCCGAACTCGCGGCCGGCAGCGTAGTCGGCGCCGGCGGCGGGGGCGTAGGGGAGCAGCCTGCCCTCGGCGTCGCGCGGCAGCAGCCGGTCGATGCTGCGGAGGCCGGCGAGTGCCTCCTGCCCGGCCCGGGCCACCGGCCCCTGGCCACGGCGGTGGAGCGCCTCCAGCATCGCCTCGCCGAAGCTCCCCCCCGGCGGCGCGAGGCCGTCGCCCAGCGAGGAGACGGCGATGCCGTGATGGGCGCCGAGCAGGTCCCGGGCAAGGCCGCCCTGGGCCGAGAGGGTGGCGCCGGAGGGCGCGGCGCCGGCGGCCCAGGCGGCGAGCCAGCCGGTGCTGCCGCCCTGCTCGGCGCGGAGGCCCTGGCCGAGGCCCATCATCGCCTGCGCCTCGAAATGGCTGCGCGTCGCCTGCGGCACGCCGGCGGCGGGCCAGATCGCCATGCGGCGGTCCTGCCAGATCTCGGCCAGCGGCGCGGCCTCGGGGTGCAGGCGGAAATCCGCGGCGGCGGAGGCATCGAGGCGGAGGCCGGCCTGCGGGCCGCCGGCCGGGTTGCGCAGGCTCTCCGCGCGCTGGTCGACGAAATGCGCGTCGTCGGCGGGCGAGAGGGCGTGCAGCCCGTCCATCCCGCCGCGGAGGTTGACCAGCACCAGCAGCGGCCCGCCGGGCTGCCCGGCGCCGCTTGGGTCGGCAAAGGCGAGGCTGCGGAGATTGGGCAGCAGGGCAGCGCCGATCCCGGCGCGGAGCAGGTGGCGGCGGCCGAGCAGGATGGGCATGGCCGATCTCCCTCAGGCGGTCTGGAAGGCGGGGGCGTTCAGCACCCAGCCGGCAAGCTCGGCGACCTCGTTCGGCGCCGGGCGGGGGTTGCGGCCGGCGGTGATCCAGACGCCGGCGACGGTCTCCGCCACCGGCGCGCCGGCGGGGCCGAGCGACAGCGTGGCGAGGCGGCGCGCGGTCGCCTCGACCGGGGCCTTCGCCATCTCGGCATAATGCGGCGAGAGGCCGGTGCCGGTGCTGTTGCGGGCGAGGCCGAGCAGCATGCCCCAGCGGGCGCGCAGCGCCGTCGCGCCGAGATAGGGCTCGGCATCGAGCGGCTGGCCATCCGGCGGCGCCCAGCCGAAGGGAAGCTGGCCGGCGGCGGCGAGCTGGCCGATCAGCGCCTGGTTCGGGGCGAAGGGGATGTCGAGCCCCCGCACCGCGGCGGCCATGGCGTCGACCGGGCGGCGGGCGCGGCCGCGGGCGGCGTCCAGGATCTCCGGCCCGGCCAGCAGGGCGCGGACGGTGCGCGCGATCTGGTCGTCCCGGCCGAGGCTGCGCGTCCAGGCCGCCTCGGCGCGGGCGATGGCGGCGGCCGGCGGCGGGTCGCCGAGCAGGAAGCGGGCGAGCTTGGTGCAGAGGAAGCGCGCCGTCGCCGGATGGGCGGCGAGCGCGTCCAGCACCGCCCGGCCATGCGCCATGGCCGGGGCGAAGGGGTCGAGGTCCAGGCCAAGGAAGTGCTTCTGGTAGGGGTCGTGCCACTGGGCGACATAGGCGAACTCGCCGGTGCGCGGCAGGCTGCGGGCGCCGTCGAAGTTCTGTCCCGCGGCGACGCTCCAGCCGGTCAGCGCCCGGGCGGCCTCCCAGACATCGGCATCGACATAGAAGGCGGGGCGGCCGTCCGGCAGGCGCGGCACGTCGCGGCCGGTGCGGGCGCTGCCGCGATAGGCGGCGCGGCCCAGCGTGTGCAGCTCCAGCAGCTCGCGGGCGTAGTTCTCGTTGGGGGCGCCGGCGCGGGAGCTCTGGTTGTTCAGGTAGACCAGCATGGCCGGGCTGGTCGCCATCGCCTCCAGGAGGGCGCGGAAGGAGCCGAGGGCGTGCTCGCGGATGCGCCGGTCATGGTCGGGCAGCGAGGCGGCGACGCGGCCATCGGCCTGGTAGGAGACGTTGAAGTGGTCGTGCCAGAACTCCGCCGTCCGCTCGCGGAGCTGGGCCTCTGCGGCGGTCCTGCGCAGCAGGGTGGCGAGGGTGAATTCGAGGCGCGGGCGCTCGCGCTCGGCACCGGGGATGCGGACCTCGCGGCGGAACTCGCCAAGGCGCCAGCGCTCGGCCTGGGACTGGCGCAGGGTGGTGGGCGGGCGGCGCTCGTCGGTGATCTGCTCGCCGGGGCCGGCGGCGTAGCGGATGGGGATCGCGAGGTCGTCGATCCGCGCCTCCACCGCCGGCTCCGCCGCGGGCAGGGCGAGCTGGCGGTCGAGCCAGGGGCCGAGGCCGGTGCGGGCCAGCGCCTCCGCCTCGCCCGGACGGGCGCCATAGGCGGCGCGGGCGAGGATGCGGTGGGCCGCGGCCAGGTCGATCGAGGCGGCGGTCATGGCCGGCGGGCCCTCCATGCGCGGGGCCCGCCGGAACATGCGGGCCGCTTCCATCCAGGGCGGACCCTATACCTCTGGTGTATTCAGGACCGAATGAATTTCTCTTCCATATTGTATCCCTGCGTCACGGGCTGGACAGGTCGCCCGGCTTGGCCTATCGCCCGGCCATGCGCGCCGATGCAGAATCCCTGAACGAGCAGATCACCGCCTCGGTGTCCCTGCTGAGGAGGCATCTTTGACTGGGATGCCGCACTCCGACGCCTCGATGAGCTGAACGCCAAGGCGGAAGACCCGAGCCTCTGGACCGATGCCGAGGCCGCCAACAAGCTGATGCGGGAACGCTCCCGCCTCGCCGACCAGACCGAGGGCGTCCGGCGGCTCGAGCAGGCGGTCAGCGACGCCATGGAGCTGATCGAGCTGGCCGAGGCGGAGGGCGATGCGGCGACCGCCGATGCCGCCGTCGCCGACCTCCATGCGCTGGCCACCGAGGCCAAGCGGCGCGAGATCGAGAGCCTGCTCTCCGGCGAGGCCGACCAGAACGACGCCTATGTCGAGGTGAATGCCGGCGTCGGCGGCACCGAGGCGCAGGACTGGGCGGAGATGCTGCTGCGCATGTACCAGCGCTGGGCCGAGCAGCACGGCTACAAGGTGGCGCTGACCGAGCAGTCCGACGGGGAGGAGGCGGGCATCAAGTCGGCCACCCTGCAGGTGACCGGGCCCTCGGCCTATGGCTGGCTGAAGACGGAGACGGGCGTGCACCGCCTGGTGCGGATCAGCCCCTTCGGCGGCAACGACAAGCGGCAGACCAGCTTCGCCAGCGTCTATGTCTACCCGGTCGTCGACGACAAGATCGAGATCGACATCAACCCGGCGGACATCAAGACCGACACCTTCCGCGCCTCGGGCGCCGGCGGGCAGCACGTCAACAAGACCGAGTCCGGCGTGCGCTTCACCCATATCCCGACGGGCATCGTCGCCGCCTCCACCCAGGACCGCAGCCAGCACAAGAACCGCGCCATCGCCATGAACATGCTGAAGGCGCGCCTCTACGAGCTGGAGCTGTCGAAGCGCGAGGCGGTGGCGGCCGGCATCGAGGCGGGCAAGACCGACATCGGCTGGGGCCACCAGATCCGGAACTACGTGCTGCAGCCCTACCAGCTGGTGAAGGACCTGCGCACGGGGGTCGAGAAGGGCAACCCGGCCGCGGTGCTGGACGGCGACCTCGACGAGTTCATGGCGGCGGCGCTGGCCTCGCGCGTGGGGGCGACGAGGTCGGAGGCTTCTGCCGCCGCGAGGTAAAGGTTGAGGGGGCTTTGCCCCCTCACGCTCCCCCACCAAGGGCCGAAGGGCCCTTGGAACCCTTGAGTTAGATCGGGGCTAGGCGGGTCAGGCGGTTGGGGTTCTGCTCGCTCTGGTAGATCGCGCCGCTCAGCGGGTCGCGCCACATGCCATGCGTGCCGTTCAGCACCGGGCGGCAGCGGCCGATCAGCCGGCCCTCGCGGCTGAACTGGCTGAGGCGGGGGACCTGGTCCGTCACGTAGAAGCTGCCATCCGGGCCGCCATGGACGTCCATCGGCTTGTGGAGGTCGCGCACATCCATCAGGTGGATGCCGTCAGGCGTGAACACCTGGACGCGGTTGTTCTCGCGGTCGGCCACCAGCACCCGGCCATCCTCCAGAACCCAGACGGAATGCGGCGTGGCGAACTCGCCGCCGCGCTGGCCGGGGCGGCCCCAGGCACCGAGCGGGGTGCCCTCCGCCGTGAAGCGGTGGACCCGGGAGTTCCCGTAGCCATCCGCGACATACATGCTGCCGTCGCGGGCGAAGGCGATGTCGCAGGGGGCGTTGAAGGGCTCGCCCGGCGCGTGGCGCCTGCCCAGGGCGCCGAGCCGCTGCCCCGCTGCCGAGAAGATGACGATCTCATGCGCGTCGCGGTCGACGACGAAGACGCGGCCATCGGGGTGGACGGTGAACATATGCCCGTCCGCCACCTCGCCCGCGCCCCAGGCGCCGATGTGCCGGCCCTCCGGCGAAAGGACGATGATCGCCGGCGCCTCCGGATCCACATAGGGGTCGGTGCGGTATTGGACGAGGACGTTGCCGGCCGCATCGCAGGCGACGTCGCTGATGCGGCCCGGCCCCTCCGGCAGCTCGCCCCAGGGGCGCTCGACGCGGTAGCGCTGCTCGCCGAGAGCGACAACGAGGGGCGTCATTCGTTCAGGCCCCGGCCGGGATAGGGATGGGTGGCGACCCAGTGCCGGGCGATGTCGAGGCGGCGGGTGATCCAGACATCCGGCTGCTGCACCATGTGGTCGAGCACCCGTTGCAGCCCGGCCGCGCGGGCGGGGTGGCCGATCAGGCGCTGGTGCAGGCCGACCGACATCATCTTCGGCTGCCCCGCCCGCCCTTCGGCGAGCAGCATGTCGAAGGCGTCGCGGATGAAGGAGAACCACTGCTCGCCGGTGCCCATCCAGCCGGCATATTTCCCGTCGTTGTTGGTGAGCGAGTAGGGCACGACGAGATGGCCCTGGCCCTCCACCGTGACCCAGAAGGGCAGCTCCTCGCCGTAGTAGTCGCTGTCGTAGAGGAAGCCGCCATGCTCGACGACCAGGCGGCGGGTGTTCACGCTCGGGCCGTAGCGGCAGTACCAGCCGGCGGGCTTCGCGCCCGTCGTCCGCTCGATGCTGGCGACGGCACGGGCGATGTGGTCGCGCTCCTCCGCCTCGGAAAGCTCGAAATGCTTCACCCAGCGCCAGCCATGGCTGCAGACGTCGTAGCCGGCGGCGCGGATGGCGGCCGAGGCCTCCGGGTTCTCCTCGAGGGCGAGGGCGCAGCCGAAGATGGTGAGCGGCAGGCCGCGCTCCTGGAACAGCCGCGCGAGGCGCCAGAAGCCGACGCGGCTGCCATATTCGAACATGCCCTCGGCGGCGAGGTCGCGGCCCTTCGCCACCTGCTTCACGTTGTAGGATTCGGTGAGGCCGTGCTCGCTATAGCCGTCGCCCAATGCGATCGAGGGCTCCGAGCCCTCCTCGTAGTTGATGACGAAATTGACGGCGAGCTTCGCGCCGTTCGGCCATTGCGGATCGGGCAGGTTGGCGCCGTAGCCGATGAAGTCGCGCCGCACCTCATAAGCCATCAGGGCAGCTCCACGGTGAATTCGGGAACGGTGACGAATTCCTCGTCGCCCTTGGTGCCGTCGCGCCACATGGTGACGACGAAGCACGCCGGCGCGTCGATGACGGTGAAGGGGTGATGCCAGACATTGGCGCCATAGGTGACGCCCTGCCTCGGCCCGGCGAGGAAGGCGCGGGCGCGGGCCATGTCCGGCCCTCCATCCCTGGCGTGGGGCGCGATGATGGCGAGCCAGCGCCCGGCCTGCTGCGGGACGAAGCTCTGCGAGGAGAACTCGTGCCGCTCCATGGTGGTGGAGCGCAGCGGCATCGCGGCGGCCTTGTCGGTCACCGTCAGCGACAGGCTCGGCCGGGCGTGCGGGCGGAGATTGGCCAGCGCATCCTCGAAATAGGTGCGGCCCGGGATGCTGGGGCACTCGATCACCTCGCCATAGGGGAGGAAGGCGGCGGAGGTCAGGGGTTCGGCCCGCAGGATCATCATCGGCACCTGTGCATCGTCGCCCGCAGCATGTCCGGCCGGGAGGCGGAACGGAAGGGGGTTCCGGCGCTTGCGGGCCTGCGCCGGCATGCCATGCTCGCCGCGATGCCGCGCGACGCCCCTGCCCCGCCCTTCCGCCACCAGCGGGCCGATGGCGCCTTCGAGCTGGGCTTCGGCCCCGGGCCGCGCGGCACGGTGCTGCGGCACCTCTTCCAGCAGGCGCCGCTACGCATCCTCTTCCCCGACCCGGAACCGGGCGAGCCGCCGACGGCCGCGCTGCTGAACTGCGCCGGCGGGCTGGCGGGCGGGGACGTGCTGCGGCAGTCGGTGCGGCTCGAGGCGGGAGCGGAGGCCACGCTCTGCACCGCGGCGGCGGAGAAGCTCTACCGCAGCCTCGGGCCGGAGACGCGGATCGAGACGCGCCTCTCCCTCAGCGCGGGGGCGGTGCTGGAATGGCTGCCGCAGGAGACCATTCTCTTCGACGGGGCACGGATGGCGCGGCGGATGCAGGCGGAGCTGGCCGAGGGCGCGCGGCTGCTGGCCGTCGAGATGCTGGTCTTCGGCCGCGCCGCGGCGGGGGAGCGGATGCAGGCGGGCGCGGTCTTCGACGGCTGGCGGCTGCGCGGGCCGGGCGGGCTGCTCTGGGCGGATGCGCTCTCGCTCGCCGATCCGGCGGAGGAGCTGGCGGCGCCCTTCGGCTTCGGCGGCGCGGAGGCGATGGCGATGCTGCTGCTCGTGGCACCCGAGGCGGAGGCGATGCGGGACAAGCTGCGCGAGGCCGGGGCCGCCGCCACCCTGCCGCGGCCTGGCCTGCTGCTCGCCCGCTGGCTCGGGGGGGCGAGCGCGGTGCGGCGGGCGGCGGGGGCGGCGATCGCGGCCGTGCGGGGGGCGGCGCTCGGCCGGCCGGCGCGGCTGCCTCGGCTGTGGACGACCTAGGGCGGGCCGGGCCATGATCGCCCCGCCACAAATGAGGCCCGCATGAACCTGACGCCACGCGAGAAGGACAAGCTGCTGATTGCCATGGCGGCCCAGGTGGCGCGGCGCCGGCTGGAGCGGGGTGTGAAGCTCAACCATCCGGAGGCCGTGGCCCTCATCACCGACTACGTGGTTGAAGGCGCGCGGGACGGGCGCAGCGTCGCCGAGCTGATGCGCGACGGCGCCACGGTGCTGACGCGGGAGCAGGTGATGGAGGGCATCGCCGAGATGATTCTCGAAGTTCAGGTGGAGGCGACCTTCCCGGACGGGACCAAGCTTGTGACCATCCACGAGCCCATCCGGTGATCCCCGGCGAGCTGTTCCCCGGCGCCGGCGAGATCGAGCTGAACGTCGGCGTCGAGGCCGTCGAGATCGAGGTCGGCAATGCCGGCGACCGGCCGATTCAGGTCGGCAGCCACTACCATTTCGCCGAGACCAACCCGGCGCTCACCTTCGATCGTGCGCAGGCGCGCGGGCGCCGGCTCGACATCCCGGCGGGCACCGCGGTGCGATTCGAGCCGGGGCAGAGCCGGACGGTGCGGCTCATCGCTTTCGGCGGCGCGCGCATCGTGCACGGCTTCCGCGGCGAGACGGAGGGGCAGGTCTGATGCCGGCACGGCTTTCGCGCAGCGCCTATGCCGGGATGTATGGCCCGACCGTGGGCGACCGGCTCAGGCTCGCCGATACCGACCTCATCCTCGAGGTGGAGCGCGACTTCACCACCTATGGGGAGGAGGTGAAATTCGGCGGCGGCAAGGTCATCCGCGACGGCATGGGGCAGAGCCAGGTGACGCGCGCCGCCGGCGCGATGGACACCGTCATCACCAATGCGCTGATCGTCGACCATTGGGGGATCGTGAAGGCCGATGTCGGGCTGAAGGACGGGCGGATCGCCGCCATCGGCAAGGCGGGCAACCCGGATACGCAGGCGGGCGTCAGCATCGTCATCGGACCGGGGACGGAGATCATCGCCGGCGAGGGGCGGATCCTGACGGCCGGCGGGCTCGACGTGCATATCCACTTCATCTGCCCGCAGCAGATCGAGGAGGCGCTGGCTTCCGGCATCACCACCATGGTCGGCGGCGGGACGGGGCCGGCGCATGGCACGCTCGCCACCACCGCGACGCCGGGGCCCTGGCACCTGGCGCGGATGCTGCAGGCGGCGGAGAGCTTCCCCGTCAATCTCGGCTTCCTCGGCAAGGGCAATGCGGCGCTGCCGGCGGGGCTGGAGGAGCAGGTGCGCGGCGGCGCCTGCGGGATGAAGCTGCACGAGGACTGGGGCACGACGCCGAAGGCGATCGACACCTGCCTCCGCGTCGCCGACGCGCTCGACGTGCAGGTGGCGATCCATACCGACACGCTGAACGAGAGCGGCTTCGTCGAGAGCACGATCAAGGCGATCGGCGGCCGCACCATCCAGGCCTTCCATACCGAGGGCGCGGGCGGCGGGCATGCGCCGGACATCCTCCGCGTCGTGGGCGAACCCAACTTCCTGCCGAGCAGCACGAACCCGACGATGCCCTACACCGTCAACACGGTGGATGAGCATCTCGACATGCTGATGGTCTGCCACCACCTTGATCCTCGCATCCCGGAGGATGTGGCCTTCGCCGAGAGCCGCATCCGCCGCGAGACCATCGCCGCCGAGGACATCCTGCACGACCTTGGCGCCATCTCCATGATGTCCTCGGACAGCCAGGCGATGGGGCGGGTCGGCGAGGTGATCATCCGCACCTGGCAGACCGCGCACAAGATGAAGCAGCAGCGCGGGCGGCTACCGGGCGAGGCGGGCGAGAACGACAACCTCCGCATCCGCCGCTACATCGCCAAATACACCATCAACCCGGCGATCGCGCAGGGCATCTCGGCGCATGTCGGCAGCGTGGAGGTGGGGAAGCTCGCCGACCTCGTGCTCTGGTCGCCGGCCTTCTTCGGGGTGAAGCCGGACCTCGTGCTGAAATGCGGCTCCATCGCCATGGCGCCGATGGGCGATCCCAACGCCTCCATCCCGACGCCGCAGCCGGTGCATTACCGGCCGATGTTCGCGGGCTTCGGCAAGTCGATGGTGGCGAGCGCCGTCACCTTCACCTCGGCCGCGGCGCTGGAGGATGGCATCGGCGCGCGGCTCGGGCTGCAAAGGGAGCTGATCGCGGTGCGGAACACGCGCGGCGGCATCGGCAAGCGCGACATGGTGCTGAACGACGCGCTGCCGCGGATCGAGGTCGATCCCGAGACCTATGAGGTCCGGGCGGATGGCGAGTTGCTCACCTGCGAACCGGCGAAGGTCCTGCCCATGGCCCAGCGGTACTTCCTGTTCTGATGAGCGGCGATCTCCCTCGCGCCACCCAGGTGCTGCCGGCCGGCGGATGGGTGGAGCGCACGGCGCGCCACATCGTGACGCTCGACTTCGACGACCGCTTCCGCCGCCGCAAGCGCTATGTGGCCGAGGACGGCTTCGCCTTCCTGCTCGACCTGGAGGAGGCCGTCGCGCTGCGGCAGGGCGACGGGCTGCTGCTGGAGGGGGGCGGCGTCATCCTCGTCCGCGCCGCGCCGGAGCCGCTGGTGGAGGTGCGGGCGGAGAGCGCGGGGCGGCTGATGCGCCTCGCCTGGCATCTCGGCAACCGGCACCTGCCGACGGAGATCCAGCCCGACCGCCTGCTGATCCGCGACGACCATGTGATCGTCGCCATGCTGCGCGGGCTCGGCGCCGAGCTGCGCAAGGTGGAAGAGCCCTTCAACCCCGAGGGCGGTGCCTATGGCGAGCACAACCGGCAGCCGGGGCATCACCACCATCACCACCATGATGGCCATGACCACGACCACCATCACTGAGGGCGCGGCGCTCTACCGGCTGCTGGCCTGGCTGTCGCCGGCCTATCCGGTCGGCGCCTATACCTACAGCCATGGGCTGGAGACGGCGGTCGAGGATGGGGCGGTGCGGGACCGCGCGACGCTCGTCGGCTATATCCGCAGCGTGCTGCTGGCGGGGGCGGGGCGCGTCGACGGGGCGCTGCTGGTCGCAGCCTGGCGCGGCGCGGTGGTGGGGGATGATGCGGCCCTCGACGAGGTCGCCGAGCTGGCGGCGGCCTGGCGCGGCTCGGCGGAGCTGGCGCTGGAGAGCATGGCGCAGGGCACGGCCTTCACCGGCGTGACGCAATCGGCCTGGCCGGAGCCGCGCTTCGCGGCGCTGGCCGCGCGGCATCCGCGGCGGCTCGCGCATCCGGTGGCCTTCGGCGCCGCGGCAGGGTTCCAGGGCCTGCCGCTGCGGCCTTCGCTCGCCGGATGGCTTGCGACGTTTGCGGCCAATCTTGTCTCCGCCGGGGTGCGGCTGGTACCGCTCGGGCAGACGGATGGGCAGATTGCGACGGCGGCGCTGCACCCGGTCGTGGAGCAGGCCGCCGATGCGGCGCTGGCGGCCGATCTCGACAGGCTCGGCACGGCGGCGCCGGCGCTCGACCTTTTCTCCATGCGTCACGAGACGCAGTACACGAGGCTCTTCCGCTCATGAGCAACGGACCATTCAGGGTGGGCATCGGCGGCCCCGTCGGCTCGGGCAAGACGGCGCTGACGGAGCGGCTCTGCCGGCACCTGCGCGAGACGCACGACATCGCCGTCATCACCAACGACATCTACACCAAGGAGGATGCGGAATTCCTGACGCGCGCCGGCGCGCTGGAGCCGAGCCGCATCGCCGGCGTCGAGACGGGCGGCTGCCCGCACACCGCCATCCGCGAGGATGCCAGCATCAACCTCGCCGCGGTGCATGACATGGTGGAGCGCTTCCCCGCGCTCGAGGTGCTGTTCATCGAGAGCGGCGGCGACAACCTGGCCGCGACCTTCAGCCCGGAGCTGGCGGACCTGACGATCTACGTCATCGACGTCTCGGCCGGCGACAAGATCCCGCGCAAGGGCGGGCCCGGCATCACCCGCTCCGACATGCTGGTGATCAACAAGATCGACCTGGCGCCGCTGGTGGGCGCCGACCTCTCGGTCATGGACCGCGACGCGCGGCGCATGCGCGGGCAGCGGCCCTTCATCTTCACCAACCTCAAGGAGGATCTCGGCGTCGCTGAGATCGCCGATTTCATCCTCACACAGGGCGGGATCGCCCCGCGAAAGGCTGCCTGATGCACCCGATCCTTCTCCTCGCCTCCCTGCTGCTGCTGCCGGCCACCGCCTTCGCCCATCCGGGCACGGCGCTGGACCACGGGCTGACGGCGGGCTTCCTCCATCCCTTCTCCGGCGCGGACCACCTTCTGGCCATGGTGATGGTCGGGCTCTGGGCCGGGCTGCTCAGCGGGCGGGCGCGCTGGGCGCTGCCGGGGGGCTTCCTCGCCGGCATGGCGGGCGGGGCGCTGATGGGCTTCGCGGGCGTGACGCTGCCGGGGGTGGAGGCGGGCATCCTCGCCTCCGTCATCATCCTCGGCGTGATGGCGGCGCTGGCGCTGCGGCTGCCGCTGCCGGTCGGGATGGTGCTGGCGGCGGGCTTCGGCCTGCTGCACGGGCATGCGCATGGGACGGAGATGCTGGCCGGCACGGCCTTCCTCGGCATGCTGGCCGGCACGGCGGTGCTGCACGCGGCGGGCCTGGCGCTGTCGGTTCCGGGGGCGCTCTGGGCCCGGCGGGCCGCGCGGCTCGCGGGCGGCGCGGCGGCGCTGGGCGGCTTGGTGCTCGCGCTGGTGTAGGGCCGGGCCATGGCAGCCGGCATGAACACGCCTCTCTGCCGCATGCTCGGCATCGGCTTCCCGCTGCTCGCCTTCAGCCATTGCCGCGACGTGGTGGCGGCGGTGAGCAGGGCGGGCGGCTTCGGCGTCTTCGGCGCCGCCGGCTACACGCCGGAGGAGCTGGAGCAGGAGCTGCGCTGGATCGACGCGCAGCTCGAGGGCCGGCCCTATGGCGTCGACCTGCTGATCCCGGAAAACCTGTCGGTCCGCACCGGGAGCGGCGCGAGCAATGCCGATCTGCTGGCGCAGGTCCCCGACCGGCACCGCGACTTCGTGCGCGACCTGCTGCGCCGGCATGGCGTCGACCCGGACCGGCCGCTCGGCGAACGGCGGCGCGACGATCCGGACCGGCCGCCGCCCTACCAGAGCGAGACGGGGGAGCGGCTGATGGAGGTCGCCTTCCGCCACCCGATCCGGCTGATCGCCAATGCGCTCGGCGTGCCGCCCGCCTCCATGCTGGCGCGGGCCAAGGCGGCCGGCATCCCCTGCGCCGCGCTGGTCGGGGCGCGGGAGCATGCGCTGCGCCAGGTGGAGGCGGGGGTCGACATCCTGGTGGCGCAGGGCGGCGAGGCGGGCGGGCATTGCGGCGAGGTCTCGACCATGGTGCTGGTGCCGGAGGTGCTGCGCGTCGCCGGCAACACGCCCGTGCTCGCCGCCGGCGGCATCATGACGGGCCGGCAGATGGCCGGCTGCATGGCGATGGGCGCCGCCGGCGTCTGGACCGGCTCGGTCTGGCTGGCGACGGCGGAGGCGGAGACCTCGCCCGTCTTCCGCGAGAAGATGGTGGCGGCGCGCTCGCGCGACACCGTGCGCTCGCGCGGGCGGACGGGGAAGCCGGCGCGCCAGCTCCGCTCCGCCTGGACCGAGGCCTGGGAGGGGCCGGACAGCCCCGGCACGCTGCCGATGCCGCTGCAGGGCCTGATCAGCGAGCCGGCCATGGCCCGGGCGAACCGCGCGGCCGAGGGCGGCCAGGCGGAGGCGCGGGCGCTGGTCAGCTATTTCGTCGGCCAAGGCGTCGGGCTGGTGGAGGGCGTGCAGTCCTGCCGCGGCGTCGTCGAGGGCTTCATGCAGGAATTCGCCGAGGCGCTCGAGGCGATGCGATCCCTCGCCGAGGGGGAGTAGCCCCCGGCAGGTTGTCCGGCTGGGCGAAGCGGAAGCTCGTCTCCGGCCTTCGCGCCGAGGCATCGCCCGCCGCCATGGTGGAGACGCGCAGCATCAGGCTGCCGCCGAGGATGGCGAGCGAGGCAAGGCGCGAGAGGCCGGGATGGCCGCCCTCGGCCAGCGAGAGCGCATGCAGGCCGAGCGGCAGCGCGGTGCCGAGGCCGGTCGCGCCGATGCGCTCCGTCCTGCCCCAGCCGCCGTCCAGCGCGCCGGCGACGCCTGCATCCTCGTACCGCCGCTTCTGCGCCGAGGACGCCGCAAGCTCCGCCGCCAGCGCCGCGACGGCGACGGCATCCAGCGCCCGCTTCGCCCGTCCCGGCGGCTCGGCCAGCGAGAGCGCCGCCGCCGCGCTGGCGATGGAGGAGCTGCCGAAGCGCACCGCGAGCGAGCGCGGCGCCGCGGCCCAGAGCGGCGTGCTCGTCGCCGCCAGCAGCGCGGCCGTGTAGGTCGACATCCCCGCGCCCACCGCCGCCGCCGGCAGCCCCGCCGCCCGCGCGGCGCGGCGCGGCCAAGGCAGCCGCGGCATCCGGTCGGCGATGAGCTGTAGCGCGCCCGCCACGCCGCTGAAGGCAGTGAAGCTCATCAGCAGCCAGGTGCCGATGCTCATCGGCGAGGTGGCCTTGGCGATGCGCAGCATGTTGTAGAAGCGCTGCGGCGTGTGCAGGTCCCAGACCAGCAGCGCCGAGCCGATGCTCGGCGCCAGCAGCGCGAGGTAGCGCCCGCGCCGCGCCGCGCGCCCCATCCGCGGCCGTGCCCGGTCGGCGAGCGCGGAGAGGATCGCCGACCCGCCCGAAAGCCCGGCGAGGAAGATGTAGCCGCCGACCACCCAGTTGTTGAAGGGCGCCTCCTTCAGCTGCGGCCGGCCGTAATAGGTCGGCCCCTGCCATTCGCCCTGCTGGCCCTGGGTGCCGCCCGTCGCGGTCGGCGGGGTGGGCGAGGCTTCCTCGGCGCCGAGGATCGCGGCCTTGGCTTCGGACATGCTCAGCCCCGCCGGTTGAAGGCGAAGAGCGCCGCGAGCGCCAGCCCCGCGACGGCGGCAAGGCCGGAGGCGAGGCTCGGTGCCACGCGGTTGGCGGGCCGCGTCGGCGCCGAGGGCAGGTTGTAGACCTCCGGCCGGTCGGTCAGCAGGAAGAAGGCGTTGAGATGGCCGAGGTCGCCCGTCGCCCCCGGCGCGCCCGGCGTGCCGTAGAGATAGGCGGTGGAGACGCCCTGCCCGTGCAGCTGCTCGACGCGCTCCTGCGCCCGCGCCTGGAGGTCCGGCAGCTCGCCGAACTGGATGCTGTCGGTCGGGCAGGCCTTGGCGCAGGCCGGCTCCAGCCCGCCCTTCAGCCGGTCGTAGCAGAGCGTGCACTTATGCGCCTTGCCGTCCAGCGTGCTGAGGTCGACGACGCCGAAGGGGCAGGCCGGGATGCAGTAGCCGCAGCCGTTGCAGATGTCCTGCTGCACGACGACGGTGTCGAACTCGGTCTTGAAGATCGCGCCGGTCGGGCAGGCCTCAAGGCAGGGGGCGTTGTGGCAGTGCTTGCAGACATCGCTGAGCATCAGCCAGCCGCCCTGGTAGGGGGGCTTGCCGGTGCTGCGCACGCCGGGCCCGCCATCCTGGCCCGTATGTTTCTCGACGAAGGCGACGTGCCGCCAGCTATTGGCCGAGAGCTGGCCGGTATTGTCGTAGCTGTGCCCGGTCAGGCCGATATTGTCGGCCGGCAGGTTGTTCCACTCCTTGCACGCCACCTCGCAGGCCTTGCAGCCGATGCAGACCGTGGTGTCGGTGAAGAAGCCGTAGGAGCGGCCGGGGACAATGCGGACGCCGGCGGTGAGCTCCGCCTCGTCCTCGATCATGCCGTCCAGTTCGGAGCCGGTGTAGTCCTGCGCGCGGGCATGCACGTCCATGGCTGGTGTCCTTACCCTAGCTTCGGGCCTCGACGGCATGCGCGACGAAGCCGATGACGTTGCGCGGCGCCGTGTAGCGCACCCGCACGCGCGCCTGGCGCTGCTGCAGGGGCTCCAGCTGGTCCGGCTCGCCGAGCGAGTCATGGCCGAGGATGAAGAGGTGGGAGACGCCCGCATCGTCGGTGAGCTGGAAGCGGCTCTCCTGCAGGATGGTGACGACCCCCTCCATGCTCCTCATCGATGCGGCTCCGCACACGCTGCTGGCGACCCATACGCGCCGATGCCGCCCCCTTTCCGTCGCCTTGTCGCAGTCGCGGAATGTTGACGGGCCGGCCACGCCACCCGCCGCCCGGCGCCGTGCTTATGGCCGCTGACGACGGGGTGGAGAGTGGCCTGTGGCGAGGATTCGTCGTGGCATCGCGGCGCGTGGCGCCCGCTTCCTGAAGGACTGGTCCCTGCCGCGGCAACTCGCGGGCGAGAGCCCGATGTCGGCGGCCGCCCGCAGCACCGCTTCGGAGCGTCTCCGCCCAAGGCTCGAGCAGGCGGACAAGGTCGGCACCAGCATCTGCCCCTTCTGCGCCGTCGGCTGCTCGCAGCTGGTCTATGCCAAGAACGGCAGGCCGATCCATATCGAGGGGGACCCGCGCAGCCCGGTCAACCAGGGCACGCTCTGCCCCAAGGGCGCCGGCACGCTCGGCGTGCTGCTGAGCCCGCAGCGGGTCACCAAGGTGCTCTACCGCGCCCCCTACGCGAAGGCGTGGGAGGAGCGGCCGCTGGACTGGGCGATGGAGCGCGTGGCGCAGCTGACCAAGCAGGCCCGCGACGAGACCTTCGTCGAGCGCCTGCCGGACGGCAAGGTCGTCAACCACACGCTCGGCATCGGCTCGCTCGGCGGCGCGACGCTCGACAATGAAGAGAACTACCTGATCAAGAAGCTCTTCAACGGTGGCCTCGGCATGGTCACCATAGAAAACCAGGCGAGAATCTGACACTCCTCCTCGGTGCCCAGTCTGGGCACCTCCTTCGGGCGCGGGGCCGCGACGATGGCCCTGTGGGACCTCGCGAATGCCGACTGGGTGATCACGATGGGCTCCAACATGGCGGAGAACCATCCGATCGCCTTCCGCTTCCTGGTGGAGGCGAAGCGGAAGGGTGCGACGCTCATCCATGTCGATCCGCGCTTCACCCGCACGGGCGCCAATTGCGACATCCACGCGCCGATCCGCTCCGGCTCCGACATCGCCTTCCTCGGCGGGATGATCCGCTACATTCTGGAGGGCGACCACTGGTTCCGCGACTTCGCGCTGGCCTACACCAACATCGCCCATATCATCGAGGACGGCTATGCCGACCCGGAGCAGGGCGACGGCATCTTCTCCGGCTTCGATGCGGAGCAGCGCAACTACAGCGAGGCGAGCTGGCAGTACAAGGGGAAGACCGTCCCCTCCTCCATCGCCGAGCATCGCGTGCAGGGCGAGCAGAAGGGCCCGCAGTCGCAAAGCATGGCCGAGGGCCCGCCGCCGACCGACCCGACGCTGCAGCACCCGAATTGCGTCTACCAGATCATGCGCCGACATTATGCGCGCTACACGCCGGAGATGGTGGAGAGCGTCACCGGCTGCCCGCGCGAGACCTTCCTCGCCATCTGCGAGGTGGTGACGAGGAATTCCGGCCGCGACCGCACCGGCGCCTTCGCCTATGCGGTGGGCTGGACGCACCATACCACCGGCGTGCAGATCATCCGCGCCGCGACCATCGTGCAGTCGCTGCTCGGCAATGTCGGGCGGCCGGGCGGCGGCATCATGGCGCTGCGCGGCCATACCAGCATCCAGGGCAGCACGGACATCCCGACGCTCTACAACATGCTGCCGACCTACCTGCCGCAGCCCAACGCCTTCCACGACCATGCGACGCTCAAGCGCTACATCGCCTCCGAGACGCCGGCGACCGGCTGGTGGCACAATTTCCCGAAATACATCGTCAGCCTGCTGAAGGCCTGGTACGGCGAGAACGCCACCGCCGCGAACGAATGGGGCTACCAGCACATCCCCAAGCTGACCGGCGACGTCTCGCAGCTGCCGATGACGCTCGCCATGACGCATGGCGTGGTCAAGGGGCAGTTCTTCATCGGCCAGAACCCGGTCGTCGGCGCCGTCAACACGGCGCTGGTGGAGAAGGGCCTCGCCCGCCTCGAATGGATGGTGGTGCGCGACCTCGCCATGACCGAGACGGCGAATTTCTGGGAGAAAGGCAACCGCATCCAGCGCGGCGAGGCGCGTCCGGAGGAGATCGGCACGGAGGTCTTCTTCTTCCCGAGCGCGATCTCGGCGGAGAAGGGCGGCACCGTCACCAATACCAGCCGCCTGGTGCAATGGCATGACGCGGTCTGCGAGCCGCCGGGCGACAGCCGCTCCGACCTCTGGTTCATCTACCATCTGGGGCGGCGGCTGAAGCAGCTCTATGCCGGCAGCACCCTGCCGCGCGACCGCGCGATCCAGGCGCTGACCTGGGACTATCCGGTGGTCGGCGACAAGGCGGAGCCGGATGCGGAGGCGGTGCTCCAGGAGATCAACGGCTGGACCGTCGCCGACCGCAAGCTCGTCTCCTCCTACCAGGAGCTGAAGGATGACGGCTCCACCGCCTGCGGCGGCTGGATGTATTCCGGCATCTTCCCGAAGGAGGGGCAGAACCAGGCGCGCTCCCGCAAGCCGGACAGGCCGGGCGGCCCCGGCAGCCATCTCGGCTGGGCCTTCGCCTGGCCGAGCAACCGCCGCACCCTCTACAACCGCGCCTCGGCCGACCCGGAGGGCAAGCCCTGGTCCGAGCGGAAGAAGATGGTCTGGTGGGACGAGGGCGAGGGGAAGTGGACCGGCACCGACGTGCCGGATTTCGAGCCGACCAAGCGCCCCGACTACCGCCCCGACTGGAGCCAGAAGCCGCAGGGCATGGAGGCGCTCGGCGGCGCCGACCCCTTTATCATGGAGGCCGACGGGCAGAGCATGCTCTTCGTCCCGAGCGGGCTGAAGGACGGGCCGCTGCCGACCTATTACGAGCCGCTCGAGAGCCCGGTGCGCAACCCCTTCTACCGCCAGCAGGGCAACCCCACGGCGAAGATCTGGGAGCAGCCGGGCAACGAACTGCACGAGGCGGGCGACCCGCGCTTCCCCTATGTGCTGACCACCTTCCGCCTGACCGAGCTGCATTGCGGCGGCGTGATGAGCCGCGTCGCGCCGCATACGGCGGAGCTGCAGCCCGAGGCCTTCGTCGAGATTCCGCCGGAGCTGGCGCGGGAGCTCGGCATCCGGCATCTCGGCTGGGCGACGCTCTCGACGCTGCGCGGCGAGGTGGAGATGCGGGCGATGGTGACGGAGCGGCTGACGCCCTTCGAGATCGGTGGCCGCCGCGTCTATCAGATCGGCGTTCCTTGGGTCTATGGCTGGGAGGGCTATGCGCGCGGCGATGTCGCCAATGTCCTGCTCGCCATCACCGGCGACGCGAATACCAGCATCCACACCACCAAGGCGCTGACCTGCAACCTGCGCGCGGGGCGCCGCGCCGGCGCCAGGGCGGGCCCCGATGCCGTCTGAGCGGCAGCTCAGCGCGAAGGCGGAGGGCGCGGCGGCGCTCGCCGCCCTCGACCGCGCCCTGGCGCAGCGGCCGAAGCGCGACGGCCATGCCTTCGCCGAGATGACGGAGCATCTCTGCACCATGCGCGACCTGTTGATCGGCCATGGCCGCCTGGGCGGCGCCGCGCCGCCGCTGCTGGAGCGTTTGAATTCCGTCATCAGCACGGCGCTGGCCGGGCATTTCCCACTCGGCAACACGCCATGGTCGGAGGTGGAGCATGCGCGTGGCGTGCTGTGCCGGCTGATCGAGGAGGCGGAATAGGGCGATGAGCCTCGCGGGGGAGGCCGCGGTCCAGGCCGGGAGTACGCGTTGCTGGCATGGCGATGGTTGGCATGCGGGGCATCGCCTCGTCCCGGCCGAGACGGCCATGTCCTTCAGCTACAACCGCCTCGGCCATGCGGTGATGATGGCGACGCCGGCCGACCTCGAAGATTTCGCCACGGGCTTCAGCCTGGCCGAGGGCATCGTCGCGCATCCGGCGGAGATCGAGGAGCTGGAGGTCATCCACACGCCGCTCGGCATCGAGCTGCGCATGTGGATCGACGCGGCCCGGCTCGGTGCGCTGGAGGCGCGCCGCCGCCATCTCGCCGGTCCGACCGGCTGCGGCCTCTGCGGGCTTGAGAGCCTGGCCGAGGCCGTGCGCAGCCTGCCCCGCGTGCCGCCCGGCCCGCGCCTCGCACCGGCCGACATCGCCGCCGCCATGGCGAGCCTCGCCCCCGCGCAGCACCTGCATGACGCGACGCGGGCGATGCATGCCGCGGGCTTCTGGCAGCCCGGCCGCGGGCTGCTGGCGCTGCGCGAGGATGTCGGCCGCCACAACGCGCTCGACAAGCTCGCCGGCGCGCTCGCGCGCGAGGGCATCGACGCCTCCGCCGGCGTGCTGGCGCTGACCAGCCGCATCAGCGTGGAGCTGGTGCAGAAGGCGGCGCGCATGGGCGCCGGCGTGCTCGCCGCCGTCTCCGCCCCGACCGCGCTCGCGCTGCGCTGCGCGGAGGCGGCAGGCCTCACGCTGATCGGCGTCGCGCGGGATGACGGCTTCGAGGTCTTCACCGGCGCGCATCGGCTAGATGGCTGAAATGTCACGCTGACTCGCCCGAACCACGGACCTGGCGTGACGTTGGCGCCAGCGGCGGCGGCACCTGCGCTGGGTGTTACCGGCCGCGGGGACAGGGCGGATGAGCGGTGCGCGATGAGCCGGCCGGGATGCGGCCGCCGCAGGACGATCCGGATGCGCAGCTCTTCCCTCGCTGGACGACCTTCGCCGCACGCGCCGCGCTCGTCTCGCTCGTCCTCCTGCCGCTGGCGGCGCTGGGGGTGCTGATGGTGCTGCCATATACGCCCTACGTGACCGGCCAGACCCTCACGCCGAGCCAGCCGGTACCCTTCAGCCACGAGCATCATGTCGGCGGCCTCGGCATCGAATGCCGCTACTGCCACACCTCGGTCGAGACATCCCGCTTCGCCGGCCTGCCGCCGACCCATACCTGCATGACCTGCCACTCGCAGCTCTGGACCAATGCGGCGGTGCTGGAGCCGGTGCGGCGCAGCCTGGCCGAGCGCAAGCCGATCCCGTGGACGCGCGTCAACGGCCTGCCCGACTACGTCTTCTTCGACCACAGCATCCATGTGACGAAGGGCGTCGGCTGCACCACCTGCCATGGCCAGGTCGACACCATGCCGCTGATGCGCCAGGCGGCGCCGCTGACCATGGGCTGGTGCCTCGACTGCCACCGCAACCCGGCGCCCCACCTGCGGCCCGAGAGCGAGATCTTCGCCGGCCACTGGACGCCGCCCGCGGACCAGGAGAAGCGCGGCGCCGCGCTCGTCGCGCATTACGGCATCAGGACCGAGCACCTCAGCGACTGCTCGGTCTGCCACCGATGAGCGGCCCGGCCCTCTCCCGCCGGCAGGCGGCGCTCGGCCTCGTTGCCGCGGCGCTCTCCGGCTCGCTCGCCGCCTGCTCCGAGCCGGAGGAGCAGATCCTTCCCTATGTCGAGCAGCCGGAGACCCTCACCCCCGGCAGGCCGATGCGCTTCGCCACCGCCCTGCCGCTGAACGGTTATGGGCGCGGCATGATCTGCACCGCCTTCGAGGGCCGGCCGGTCAAGGTCGAGGGCAATGCGGCGCATCCTGCCAGCCTCGGCGCCACCGACGTCTTCGCCGAGGCGGAGCTGATGCAGCTCTACGATCCGGACCGCTCCCGCACGCCGCGCCAGGGCGAGCGGACGGCGACATGGGAGGGCCTCCTCGCCGCCCTCCTGCCGCGGCTCCAGGGCGAAGGGGACGACCTCCGCCTGCTGACCGGTCCCGTCACCTCGCCCACGCTGCTGCGGCTGATCGGCGCAGCGCGGGCGCGCTTCCCGCGCATAACCTGGCACATGCACGTGCCGATCGGGGAGGAGAACAGCCGGCGCGGCGCCGCCCTCGCCTTCGGCCGTCCGCTCGACCTCCTGCCGCGGCTCGACCACGCCGAGGTCGTGCTCTGCCTCGATGCCGATCCGCTCGGCCCGGGGCCGGACCAGCTCCGCCATGGCCGCGGCTTCGCCGCGCAGCGCCTGGCGCGCCGGGGGGGGACGCGCTTCGGCCGCCTCTATGCGATGGAGCCGGCGATCAGCCTGACCGGCGCCAATGCGGACCACCACCTGCCGACGCCGCCGGAGGACTTCCACGGCATCGCAGCCTGCCTCGCCGCCGCGCTCGGCCTGCCCGTGCCGCAGCTCGACTTGCCGGAGGAGCAGGCGCGCTTCCTCCGCGCCGCCGCCGCCGACCTTGCGGCGCATCGCGGCGCGGCGCTCATCCTCGCCGGCGAAGCCCTGCCGCCGGAGCTGCACGCGCTGGTGCATGCGATGAACGCCCGGCTCGTCGCCCCCATCGAGGCCGTGGAGCCCGTCCGCCCCGATGCCGCCCCGCTGGCCGACCTCGTCGCCGCCATGCGCGAGGGGCGCTGCGGCACGCTGCTCATCCTCGGCGCCAACCCCGCCTATGACGCGCCGGCCGATCTCGGCTTCGCCGAGGCCTTGAGGCGCGTTCCCTTCAGCCTGCATCACGGCCTCGCCGCGGACGAGACCGCCGCGCTCTGCAGCTGGCATGTCCCCGCCCCCCACGCGCTCGAGGACTGGGGCGACCTCCGCGCCCGCGACGGCACCGCGGCGATCGTGCAGCCGCTGATCCGCCCGCTCTACGCCACGCGCTCCGCCGCGACGGTGCTCGGCCTGCTGCTCGGCCAGCTCGACCTCAAGCCCCATGACGCCGTGCGCGAGACCTGGCGCGGCGACCGCGACGCGGAGGCGTTCGAGGCGTGGTGGCGCCGCACGCTGCATGACGGCCTCGTCGCCGGCAGCGCCGCGCCCCGCATCCCGCTGCCCGAGCCGCGCCTGCCGGAGCTCCCGCCCGCCCCGGTCCCCGTGGGCCTCACGCTGGTGCTCCGGCCCGATCCCTCCACCTGGGACGGCAGCTATGCGGGCAATGCCTGGCTGCAGGAATGTCCGCGGCCGCTGACGCGGCAGGTCTGGGGCAACGCCGCCCTCGTCGCGCCGGAGGAGGCGGAGCGCCACGGCCTCGCCGCCGGCGACCTGGTGCTCCTCAAGCTCGACGGCATGAGCCTCGAAGCCACCCTGATGCCCCATGCCGGCGTCGCCCCGGGCGTCGTCGCGCTCACCCTGGGCCAGGGCCGCGAGCGGGCCGGCGCCATCGGCACCGGCATCGGCGCCAACGGCTACCGCCTGCGCCGCAGCGACGCGCTCTGGACCGCCTGCGGCCTCCGCCTCTCGCCCACCGGCCGCCGCAACCCGCTCGTGCTCGCGCAGGTCGGGCAGAAGCTCGAGGGCGAGGAGCGCGAGCTGCTGCCCATCGTCCCCCTGGCCGAGGCGCTGGAGGCCAGCGGCACCTCGGCCCGGCACGCGCTCAGCCCACCGAGCTTCTATCCCGATGTCACCTACGGCGGGAATGCCTGGGCGATGGCGATCGACACCACGCTCTGCATCGGCTGCAATGCCTGCGTCGTCGCCTGCCAGGCGGAGAACAACATCCCCGTCGTCGGGCCGGAGGAGATGCGGCGGGGCCGCGACATGCACTGGCTGCGCATCGACACCTACGAGCAAGAGGCCGGCATCGGCTTCCAGCCCGTGCCCTGCATGCATTGCGAGAAGGCGCCCTGCGAGCCGGTCTGCCCCGTCGCCGCCTCCGTGCATGACCATGAGGGGCTGAACCTCCAGGTCTACAACCGCTGCATCGGCACGCGCTTCTGCCAGGCGAACTGCCCCTACAAGGTGCGGCGCTTCAACTGGTACGGCTATGCCGACGGGCAGGAATACGCCAACCAGGGCGCCCCCGTCGTCGCCGCGCGCCACAACCCGGAGGTGACGGTGCGCGCCCGCGGCGTGATGGAGAAATGCACCTACTGCGTGCAGCGCATCAGCACCGCCCGCCGCGCCGCGGAGCGCGAGAACCGTCCGATCGCCGAGGGCGAGGTCGTCACCGCCTGCCAGGCCGCCTGCCCGACGCATGCCATCACCTTCGGCGACCTGAACCGCCCGCAATCTGCGCCCTCGCTGCTGCGGCAGGAGCCGCAGCACTACGCCCTGCTCGGCCATCTCGGCACCCGCCCGCGCACCACCTACCTCAAGCGCGTGCGCAACCCGAACCCGGTGCTGGAGGGCGACGCATGAGCGCCGCGGCGCAGGAGGCCGGGCTGCCGCCGGAGGCGAGCTATGGCGAGATGGTCTCGCTCGTCGCCGACCCGGTGCTGGAGCATCGCGCCGGCCGCCGCTGGTGGGTCGCCACCGGCATCGCCTTCGCCGTCACCCTCGGCTTCGGCCTCTGCCTCGCCTGGCTTTTCGTCCGCGGCATCGGCATCTACGGCAACAACACCACGGTGGTCTGGGGCTTCCCCATCGCCAACTATGTCTGGTGGATCGGCATTGGCAATGCCGGCACGCTGATCTCCGCCCTGCTGCTGCTGACGCGGCAGGGCTGGCGCTCCTCCATCAACCGCTTCGCGGAGGCGATGACGCTCTTCGCCGCCGGCATCGCCGGGCTCTTCCCCATCCTGCACCTCGGCCGGCCCTACCGGGCCTACTGGCTGGCGCCCTACCCGAACACCATGGAGCTCTGGCCGCAATGGCGGAGCGCTCTGGTCTGGGACTTCGCCGCCATCGCCACCTACCTGATCTTCTCGCTGCTCTTCTGGTATCTCGGCCTGATCCCGGACCTCGCCACGATGCGCGACCGGGCACGGAGCCGTGGCGCGCGCCTCGCCTATGGGGTGCTCGCCTTCGGCTGGCGCGGCTCCGCCCGGCACTGGCAGCGGCATGACGCGGTCTACAAGGCGATGGCGGCGCTGGCCGTGCCGCTCGTCGTCTCCGTTCACAGCGTCGTCGGGCTCGACTTCGCCGCCAGCCTCATGCCGGGCTGGCAGGAGACGATCTTCCCGCCCTATTTCGTCGTCGGCGCGCTCTTCTCCGGCTTCGCCATGGTGGTGACGCTCGCCGTGCTGCTGCGCTGGGGGCTCGGGCTGCAATCCGTCATCAGCGAGCGACATTTCGATGCGATGGGCAAGATCATCCTCGCTGGCGGCATCGCCATGGGCCTCTCCTACGCAACCGAATGGTTCATGGGCTGGTACAGCGGCGAGCATGAGGAGCGCGACTTCCTCGTCTTCCAGTTCACCGGGAGCTACGCGCCGTTCTACTACGCGATGCTGGCCTGCAACGTGCTGGCGCCGCAGCTCCTCTGGTTCCGCGCCTGCCGGCAGCGGGTGCTGCCGATCCTGGCCGTCTGCATCCTGGTCAATATCGGCATGTGGCTGGAGCGCATCCTCATCATCTGGAACACGCTGTCCCGCACCCAGCTGCCGAGCACGCGCTTCCTCTTCCACCCGACCTTCTGGGACTGGGCGACGCTCGCCGGCTCCTTCGGCCTTTTCGCCTTCCTGTTCCTCTGCCTCGCACGCCTGCTGCCGATGGTGGCGATGCACGACGTCAACAAGCAGCTCCATGCCGAGAAGAGGGCGGCATGAACGAGGCGCCGGTCCTCCTCGCCGAGTTCCGCGACCCGGAGACGCTGCTCGACGCCGCCCGCCGCGCCCGCGATGCAGGCTGGCGTGGCCTCGACGCCCATGTCCCCTTCGCCATCGAGGAACTGCCGGAGGCGCTCGGCCTCGACCCCACGCGCATCCGCCCGGCCATGCTGGCGGGCGGCGTGCTGGCGGGCCTCGTCGCCTATGCGATGCAGTGGTACAGCGCGGTCTACGACTACCCTTTCAACTCCGGCGGCCGGCCGCTGCACAGCTGGCCCGCCTTCCTGGTGCCGACCTTCGAGGCGGTGATCCTCGGCGCGACGCTGGCCGGCGTCGTCGCCTTCCTCGTCGCCACCGGCCTGCCGCGGCTGCACCACCCGGCCTTCGCCGCGCATGGCTTCGCCCGGGCCAGCCAGGACCGCTTCTTCCTCGCCGTCGCCGACCCGGAGGTCGATGCGGCGCGGTTCGCGGCGATGCTGGACGGGCTCGGCCCGCTCTCCATCCGGCAGGTCGGATGATGCGCCTCGTCCTCCTCCTGCCGCTGCTGCTGCTGGCCGCCTGCAAGCAGGAGATGGCGCAGCAGCGCCGGCTCGACACCTATGAGCGCTCCTCGCTATGGCCCGACGGCACCACCGCCCGCCCGCTGCCGGAGGGTGTCGTCTCCCGCGACGACCTGGCGCGCGACGCGGCCATCGCCACGCCGCCCGAGGTCACGCCCGCCCTGCTCGCGCGCGGGCAGGAGCGCTACGGCATCTATTGCGCGCCCTGCCATGGCGCGACCGGCGATGGCGACGGCATGATCCCGCGCCGCGGCTTCCCGCATCCGTCGAGCTACCATACCGCCCGGCTCCGCGCCGCGCCCGCGCCTTACGTCTTCGACGTCATCACCCGCGGCTATGGCGTGATGTACGGCTATGCGGCGCGGGTGGAGCCGGCCGACCGCTGGGCCATCATCGCCTATATCCGCGCGCTGCAGCTCTCCCGCAGCGTGGCCCTCGCCGATGTGTCGGATGCGCGGGAGAGGCTGCCGTGAGCGCGCAGGAATGGCTGCGCGCCCATGCCGGCCGCATCTTCCTCGGCGGGGCGGTGGCGGCCGCGCTGATGCTCGCCTGGGGCCTTGCCGCGCCGCGCCTGGCGCTCGCCGGCTGGCTGACGGGACTGCTCTTCTGGCTCGGCCTGGCGCTCGGCGGCTATGCGCTGCTCGCGGTGCATGCGCTGACCGGCGGCCGGTGGCTGGCGCCGCTCTTCCCCGTGCTGGCGCCGGCGGTGGCGACCCTGCCCGTCTTCACTCTGCTCGCCATGCCGCTGCTGCTCGATGCCGCCGCGGTCTGGCCCTGGGTGACGGATCCGGGCTCCGTCCCGCCGGATGTCGCGCGCCTCTGGCTCAATCTGCCGGGCCTCGTCCTGCGGAGCGCGCTCGCCCTGCTCGGCTGGTCCGTCTTCGGCCTGCTGCTGGTCGGTGGCGGGGCGAGGCGGCCGGCGATCGGCGCGCCGGCGCTGATCCTCCACGCCGTCGCCCTCACCCTGATCGGCCTCGACTGGATCCTGGCGCTGGAGCCGCCCTTCCGCTCCACCGCCTTCGGCATGTGGCTCGGCGTGACGCAGATCCTCGCGGCGCTGGCCTGGTGCGCGCTGCTGGAGCCGGAGCCCGCTGGCCGCCGCGCCGCGGACCTCGCCGGCCTGCTGCTGGCCGCGGCGCTCGGCGCCGCCTATCTCGGCTTCGCGCAATACCTCGTCGCCTGGTACGGCAACCTGAAGCCGCGCGCCGACTGGTACCTGCCGCGTCAGGAGATGCCCTGGCTGCTGATCGAGGCTGCCTCCATCGCCACAAGCGCCGTGCTGCCGGTGGTCGCCCTGCTGCCCGGCCTGCTGCGCCGCAGCCCGCGGGCGCTGGCCTGGGTCGGCGGCGGTGTGCTCTTCGGCGTGCTGCTGCACATCGCCTGGCTGGTCGGGCCGGGCTTCGGGGCCTGGATGCTGCCTGCCGCCGCGCTCGGCACGCTCGCCATCGGCGGGCTCTGGCTCGGCCTCGCCGGCGGCCCCTTCGCGGCCCGGCTGCGGAAGGAGGTGCCGCATGGCGCCTGAGACCATCCTCGAGGAGCAGCGCCAGACGCAGGACCTCGACAGCCGGAAGATCCTCCTCGTCGGCCTCGGCACGCTTGGGCTGGTCGGGGCCACGCTCGGCCTCGTCCTGCTCTTCGAACGCCTGTCCGGCCTCCAGGCGCCGAGCGGCACCCCGCCCACGGGTTTCGCCCCGCCGCGGCTGCAGAGCGACCCGGCCGGGGACCTGCGCGACTACCAGGCCGCCCAGCGCGCCCAGCTCGAAACCTACGCCTGGGCCGACCGCGAGCGCGGCCTGGTCCGCATCCCCATCGAGCGCGCCATGGCGATGATCGCCGCCCGCGGCCGGGAGGCCTATGCGCCGCTCGACCCGCCGCGCCAGCCGGACCCGCGCCGATGACCCGCCGCGGCCTGCTCGCCCTGCTCCCGGCCACGGCCCATGCCGGGGCGCCCTCCCTCGCGCCGCCGCCCGGCGCCGCCCTGCCGCCCGGCCTGCCCGTGCGGGACGGGCATCGCCATCTGACGCTGGGCGACGCGCTGGGCGGCCTGCCGGCGGTCTTCGCCTTCGCCGATTATGGCTGCACCACCCTCTGTGGCACCTCGATCGGCCTCGCGGCCGCCATGCTGCCGGGGATCGGCCTCGTGCCCGGGCGCGACTACCGCCTGGTCGTCCTCGGCATGGATCCTGCGGACGGACCGGCCGAGGCGGCGGCCATGCGGCATGCCTGGCTCGGCGAGACCGGGGCGCTCGCCGAGACCTCCCGCTTCCTGCTGGCCGACGCGCCGGCGATCGAGGCGGCGATGGCCGCGCTCGGCTACCACGCCGTTCGCCGCGGCGAGGGCTTCGACCATCCGCTGGCGCTCTTCGTCCTGCGCCCCGATGGCCGGCTCGGCGCCACCCTGCCGGCCCTGGGCGCGGAGCCGGAGGCGCTGCGCGCCGCGCTCCGCGACACCGGCAGCCCCGGCCTCCTCGCCCGCATGCAGCTCGCCTGCACCGCCGCCGCGGCGCAGGGCGGGCTGCTCCGCCCTGTCCTCGCCGCCTCCGGCCTCGGCATGATCGGCATCCTCGCCGGCGGCTTCGTGCTGCTGCGGCGGTGGGAGCGGCGGGCATGAGCAGCGTCTCGCTCTGGCCGCAGACCGCCTCGGAGCAGGCGGCGCGGATCGACCTGCTCTTCACCGGCCTGCTCGTCGTCTCTGGCGCCATCCTGCTGCTGGTGGCGACGCTGCTGCTGGTCTTCTCCATCCGCTACCGCCGCGGCTCCAAGGCGCAGCGCGGCGACCTGCCGGAATTCCTCCGCCGCGACGTGGAGTTGGGCTGGACGGCGGGGACACTCTTCCTCGCCCTCTTCCTCTTCTGGTGGGCGGGGGCGACGCAGCTGCGCGCCAGCGACGCGCCGCCCGATGCGCTTGAGATGCATGTTGTCGCCAAGCAATGGATGTGGAAGGCGCGCCACCCGAACGGCGCCCGCGAGATCAACGCGCTGCACGTCCCGCGCGGCGAGGCGGTGCGCCTAGTGATGACCTCGCAGGACGTCATCCACAGCTTCTTCGTCCCCGCCTTCCGCATCAAGCAGGACGTGGTGCCGGGCCGCTTCACCGAGATGTGGTTCCGTGCGACGAAGACTGGCGCCTACCATCTCTTCTGCGCTGAATTCTGCGGGACGAACCATGCGGTGATGGGCGGCACGGTCACGGTGATGGAGCCCGAGGATTACGCGCGCTGGGCCGCCGCTCAGCCGCGGGAGCAGGACCTGCCCGGCGAGGGCGCCGCGGTCTTCACCGCCCTCGGCTGCTCCGGCTGCCACGCGCCCTCCTCCACCGTCCATGCGCCGAGCCTCGCCGGCGTCTACGGCCGCATGGTGAACCTCGCCGATGGCCGCACCGTCCGCGCCGACGCCGCCTATCTGCGCGATTCCATCCTGCTGCCGAAGCGCGACATCGTCGCCGGCTTCGAGCCCATCATGCCCTCCTATGACGGGCTGGTGGACGAGGGCGACATGCAGGCCCTGCTGGCCTATCTCCAATCCTTGCGCGGGGAGGCGGCACGATGAGCGGCCTGACGGCGGAACGCGCCATCCCCGACACGCCGGCGCGCGAGGAGAGCTACCTGACGGCCGAGACCGGCCTCGCCTCCTGGCTGCTGACGACGGATCACAAGCGCATTGGCCTGCTTTACATGGCGGCCATCACCGTCTTCTTCTTCCTCGGCGGCGCCGCGGCCTTCCTGATCCGACTGGAGCTCTTCACGCCCGAAGGCGATTTGCTCTCGGCCGATGCCTACAACCGCGCCTTCACCTTCCATGGCGTGGTGATGGTGTGGTTCTTCCTCATCCCCTCCATCCCCAACATCCTCGGCAATTTCCTGCTGCCGCTGATGATCGGGGCGAAGGACCTCGCCTTCCCGCGGCTGAACCTCATCAGCTGGTACATCTTCATCACCGCCGGAGCGCTTGCGATCTACACGCTGATCTTGGGCGGCGTGGACACCGGCTGGACCTTCTACACGCCGCTGACGACGGCCTTCTCCAACGGCAATGTCCTGGCGGCGACGGCGGCGGTCTTCATCGCCGGCTTCTCCACCATCGCCACGGCGGTGAATTTCATCGCAACCGTCCACCTCCAGCGCGCGCCCGGCCTCAGCTGGTTCCGCCTGCCGCTCTTCGTCTGGGCCATCTATGCGACCAGCATCGTCATGGTGCTGGCGACGCCGGTGCTGGCGATGGTGCTGCTGCTGATCTCGGCCGAACGGCTCTTCGGCATCCCGATCTTCGACCCGCTGCGCGGCGGCGACCCGGTCCTGTTCCAGCACCTCTTCTGGTTCTACAGCCACCCGGCCGTCTACATCATGATCCTCCCCTCCTTCGGGGTGATCTCGGAGCTCGTCACCTGCTACGCGCGGCGGCGGGTCTTCGGCTACAACTTCATGGTCTATGCGATCCTCTGGATCGCGCTGGTCGGCTTCCTCGTCTGGGGCCACCACATGTTCGTCTCGGGCCAGTCGCTCTTCGCCACCATGGCCTTCTCATTCCTGTCCTTCGTCGTCGCGGTGCCCTCGGCGATCAAGGTCTTCAACTGGACGGCGACGCTCTACCGCGGCCAGATCGTCTTCGACGCGCCGATGATCTATGCGCTCGGCTTCATCGGCCTCTTCACCATCGGCGGGCTGACCGGCCTCTTCCTCGCCTCCGTCCCCGTCGACATCCATGTGACGGACACCTACTTCGTCGTCGCGCATTTCCACTACATCATGGTGGGCGGCGCGGTCTCGGCGCTGTATGGCGGGCTGAGCCACTGGTGGCCGAAGATCACCGGGCGGATGTATCCGGAAGCCTGGGCCCGCTTCGCCGCGGTGATGATGTTCTTCGGCTTCGGCTTCACCTTCTTCCCCATGTTCATCATGGGCTTCCTCGGCATGCCGCGGCGATACCATGTCTATCCGGCGGAGTTCCAGGTCTGGCACGTGCTGGCCTCGGGCGGCGCGCTGATCCTCGCCGTCGCCTATCTGCTGCCGATGGGTTACCTCGCCTGGTCGCTGGTCTGGGGCAAGCGCGCACCGTCCAACCCCTGGGGCGCGACGGGGCTCGAATGGCAGACCAGCTCGCCGCCGCCGACCGAGAATTTCCGCAAGCCGCCGGTGGTGACGCAGGGCCCCTACAACTACCACCCCGAACATGCCGGCCCGCCGGCGATGGAGCGCGAGCCGCACAGTCCGCAGGGCGGGCAGCCGCAATGAGCGGGGCCGCGCTCCACAAGCCCTGGCGCAGCCCCCGCCGCGAGCGCGAGGCGTCCGAGTTCGGCCTCTGGGTCTTCCTCGGCAGCGAGATCATGTTCTTCTCCTGCGCGCTCACCGGCTATGCGGTGTACCGCGTGCTCTGGCCCGAGGCCTTCGCCGCCGCCGGGCGCGAGGCGAACATCCTCTACGGCACCCTCAACACCGCGCTGCTGCTGACCAGCAGCCTCACCATGGCGGCGGCGGCGGAGGGCGCGCGGGCGGAGCTTCGCCGGCTCACCCTGGTCTGCCTCGGGCTGACGCTCGCCCTCGGCCTCGCCTTCCTCGTGGTGAAGGGGCTCGAATATGCCGAGGATATCGAGAAGCACCTCGTCCCCGGCCCCGGCTTCCGCCTCGCGGAGCCGCAGGCGCAGGTCTTCTTCGCCTTCTACTGGCTGCTGACGGGCGTGCACGCGCTGCACATGACGATCGGCCTCGGCATCGTCTCCACGCTGCTGGCCCAGGCCTGGCGCGGCTCCCGCCCGCTGAGGAGCCCGGCCTTCGAGGGCGCCGGCCTCTACTGGCACTTCGTCGACCTGGTCTGGATCATCCTCTACCCGCTGCTCTACCTGATGGGGCGGTCATGAGCGGCCTCGGCGAAGGGGTTCCGCAAAGCCCGGGCGCCATCTGGCGGCGGCTGCTGCCGGTCTGGGCCGGGCTGATGCTACTGCTCGCGCTGACGCTCGGCCTCGCCTATGTGCCGCTCGGCCGCCTCGCCATCCTCGCCGCGCTCGGCATCGCGGCGCTGAAGGCGGTGCTGGTGATGGCGGTCTTCATGCAGCTGGAGAAGCCGGACCCGCTGCTGCGCCTCGCCGCCGGCGCCGCGCTGGTCTTCGTCGCCTTCCTGCTGGTGCTCACCTTCTCCGACGTGCTGACCCGCTCCGCGCCGACCCAGCCGGGCACGGTCATGCCGCGCAGCCAGCCGGACAGCGCCGCGACCGGCAGGCGGGCCTTCTGATGGACGCGCTCGCCCCGCCCCGCCGCCCGCCCGCCATCGGCCGGCTACTGGCCACGCCCGAGGCCCATGCCTTGGTCGAGCGTCATGGCCGCCCGCTGGTGACCGAGGCTCTGCGCGCCGCTGCTGAGGCCTTCCGCACCGGCGACGAGACGCCGCCGCTCAATGCCGCCGCCGCCTGGCTCGACCGCCATGCGCGGGGCCCGCGCCGGGTGCTGAACCTCACCGGCACCGTGCTGCACACCAATCTCGGCCGCGCCCCGCTGCCGCCCGAGGCGCTGGCCGCCATGGCCGAGGCCGCCGCCGCCACCGACCTCGAATACGACCTCGCGGCCGGCGAACGCGGCGAGCGCGATGCCCATCTGGAAGCCCTGCTCCGCCACCTCACCGGCGCCGAAGCCGCGCTCGCCGTCAACAACAACGCCGCCGCCGTGCTGCTGCTGCTGCGTGCCCTCGCCCCGCGGCGCGAGGTGGTCGTCTCCCGCGGCGAGCTGGTGGAGATCGGCGGCGCCTTCCGCATCCCCGACATCATGCGCGAGGCCGGCTGCCGCCTGCGCGAGGTCGGCACCACCAACCGCACCCATCCGCGCGACTACGAGGAGGTGATCGGCCCCCGCACTGCGCTGCTAATGAAGGTCCACCGCAGCAACTACGCCATCGAGGGCTTCACCGCCGAGGTCGCCGAGGCCGAGCTCGCCCGCCTCGCCCATGCGCAGGGCCTGCCGATGGTGGTCGATCTCGGCAGCGGCAGCCTGCACGACCTCGGGCGCTGGGGCCTGCCGCAGGAGCCCACGGTGCGCGAGGCCATCGCGGCCGGCGCGGACCTCGTCACCTTCAGCGGCGACAAGCTGATGGGCGGCCCGCAGGCCGGGCTCGTGGTCGGCCGCGCCGATCTCGTGGCGAAGCTGCGCCGCCATCCGCTGAAGCGGGCGCTGCGCCTCGACAAGACCACCATCGCCGCGCTCACCGCCGTGCTCCGCCTGCAGGCCGATCCCGACCGGCTGGCCGAGCGCCTGCCCACCCTCCGCCTGCTGACGCGCCCCCAGGCGGACATCGCCGCCATGGCCGAGCGTCTCCGTCCCGCCCTCGCCGCCGCGCTCGCCGATTGCGCCGAGGTCACCGTCACGCCCTGCGAAAGCCAGATCGGCAGCGGCGCCCGCCCTACCGACCGCCTGCCGAGCGCCGCCCTCTGCCTCCGCCCCCGCCGCGGCTACAGCGCGGAGGGCCTCGCCGCGCGCCTCCGCCGCCTGCCCGTGCCGGTGATCGGCCGAGTCGCCCGCGGCGCCCTGTTGCTCGACCTGCGCTGCCTCGAGGATCCGGCGGCTCTCGAACGCCCCGTTGCCCCATGAGCGCGCTCGCCATCGGCGTCATGGGCCATGTCGACCACGGCAAGACCGCGCTGGTCCGGGCCTTGACCGGCACTGAGACCGACCGCCTGCCAGAGGAGCGGGCGCGCGGCATCTCCATCGCGCTCGGCTTCGCCCTGCTGCGGGCAGGGGATGCCGAGATCGACCTCATCGACATGCCCGGCCATGAGCGCTTCCTCCGCACCATGGTCGCGGGCGCAGCAGGTATCGGCGCCGCCCTCGTCGTCGTCTCCGCACTGGAGGGGCCGCGGGCGCAAACGCGGGAGCATCTGGAGATCGCCGGCCTGCTCGGCTTGCGCCATGCGGTGATTGCCGTCTCCTTCGCCGATCGCGCATCGCCGGAGGCGGCCGGGACGGCGACGGCAGCGCTGGCGGTGGAGGCCGGGCTGCTGCCGCCCCCGGTCGTCGCCACCTCCGCCGTCACCGGGGAGGGCATCGCCGCGCTGGCCGAGGCCCTGGCCCGCCTCGCCCGCACGGTGCCGCCGGCCGAGCCCGGCCTGCCGCAGCTTCCCGTCGACCGCGCCTTCGCCTTGCCCGGCATCGGCCCGGTGGTGACGGGCACCCTCCGCCGCGGCCGCCTCGCCGTGGGTGACGAGGTCGCGCTCCATCCCGGCGACCGGCGCGCCCGCATCCGGAGCCTGCAGATGCATGGCCGCCCCGTCTCCGCCGCCCCGCCCGGCCGCCGGGTCGCCGTGGCGCTGCGCGGGGTGGAACTGACCGGGCTGCATCGCGGCCTGCTGCTCGCCCCGCCCGGCGCCGTGCAGCCGGCGGAATGGCTGGATGCGTGCCTCACCCTGCTCCCCTCCGCCCCCGCCCCGCTGGCCGATGGCACGACCCTCCGCCTGCTCGCCGGCACGGCGGAGGCCTCCGCCCGGCTCCGCCTCCCGGACGGCGGGGCCCTGGCCCCCGGCGCCACCGCCCTCGTCCAGCTCCGCTGCGATCCGCCGCTGGCGGCGATGTCGGGCGACGGCTTCATCCTTCGCCTCGCCTCGCCGGCGCGCAGCATCGCCGGCGGCACCATCCTCGACCCCGGCGCCCGGCGCCGGCGCCGCGGCGACCGCCTGGCCCATCCCCGGCTCGAGGCCGCCGCCGCGGGGGACTGGCCCGCCGCCGCCGCCCCGCTGCTGCGCGAGCAGCCGGCCACCCCCGCCGCGCTCATGCTCCGCCTCGGCCAGCCTGCGGCGCGGCTGCGCGCCTGGGCCCTCGCCGCCGGGGCGCGGGAGCTGGCCGATGGCACCCTTGTCCACCCGGAAAGCTGGGCCACCCTGCGCGAGACCCTGCGCGCCAGCCTCGCCGCCTTCCACGCCGCGCATCCGATGGAGGCCGGCCTCCGCCCCGAGGCCCTGCCCCCTGCCATCACCGAGCCCGTGCTCGCCGCCCTGCTCGCCGAGGGTGCGGCGGAGCGGGTCCAGGGCCTGCTCCGCGCCCCCGGCTTCGACCCGGCCCGCGCCCTCCCCGGCGACGCGAAGGAGCTCGCGCTCGGCCTCGCCGCCCTGTTCCGCCGCGCCGGCCTCACCCCGCCCGACGCGGCGGAGGTCGCGGCCGGCGACCCGCGGCGCCAGGCCGCGCTCCGCTTCCTGCTCCAGCGCGGCGTGCTGGTGCGCGCGGTGGATGCCGTGCAGCGCCGCACCCTCCTCTTCCACCGCGAGGCGATCAAGGAGGCCAAGCGCCGCCTCGCCGCCGCGCCCGATGGCTTCACCGCGGGCGAGGCCGGGGCGCTGCTCGGCATCTCGCGCAAATACGGCATCCCGCTGCTCGAGCACCTGGATGCCGTGCACATCACCCGGCGGGTCGGCGACCGGCGCTTCCTGATCCGTGATTCGACGGAGGGGCAGCCGGCGCCCAGCTTGGCGGGGTGATGGAGGCGTCCTGGGCCTGGTGGCCCTCCCGGTCTTCAAAACCGGTGGCACGCCAACCGCGTGCGGCAGGTTCGATTCCTGTCCGCCTCCGCCGCCGTGACGCCCAGCCAGGACAAGCGACGCCCGAGCCACGCCTTCCCGACGAGCTCGTCCGGAAGGCCGCTCCAGGCGCCTTCGGGCCGGGCTTTGACCAGGCACCGCCGCGCCTCTAACACTGGAATGGTGCGGGTCGCGGCACCTGGACAGGGCTCGTGGCCCGTCCCAGCCGTTCCGGGAAACGCCGTGTCATGTCGGAGAAGGAAGCCATGCGCTTCAGCGTCCTAGGCGCCCTGGGAGTCCTGCTGCTGCTGCCGGTGCCGTCGCAGGCCCAGCGATCGCCCTGGGGAGGGCCGGACAGCCCGGGCGGACTGTTCGGCGGGGACCCCATGGAAGCGGATGCCGACCGCGACCAGCGGGTCACGCCGGACGAGTTCTGGGTATGGGTGCGGAAGCGCCTGGACAGCCGGGACCGGGACCGCGACGGCGCCCTGAGCCTGTCGGAATCCCGCGCGCCCCGGGATCGCGCCGACACCTTCCGCGCCACGGATGCGGACCGGGACGGGAAGGTGACGCCGGACGAGCTTCGGTCGGCATCGGAGGCCTGGTTCCGGTCGCAGGACCTGAACCGGGACGGCGCGCTGACGCGCCAGGAGATACCGCGGCGCCGGCCGAGCCAATCGGCAACCCCGTCGCGCTAGGACCCATTCCGGTCAGGTGGAGCCACCCGGTCGAAGCAAATGGCCTGCCCAACAAGAGGCGCAGGCGGATGCCGCTATCCAGTGCGGCAGCCCGCTGCCCCGGAGAGGATAGGATGATGATGCACCGGCTCGCCCTCCTGCTTGCCTGCGCGCTGCTCGCGCTCCCCGCCGCCGCGCAGGACTGGACGCCCGAGCGTCCGGTGCGGATCATCCAGCCCTTCCCGCCGGGCGGGGCCTCCGACCTCGTGGCCCGCCTCGTCGCCGACCGGGCGTCGCGCGACCTGCCGAACAAATGGGTGGTCGAGAACCGCTCCGGCGCGAACGGGAATATCGGCATGGAGGTCGTCGCGCGCGCCGCGCCCGACGGCTACACGCTCGGCAACTGCACGGTCGGCAACTGCGCCATCAACGCCTCGATCTATGCGCGCATGCCCTATGACATCGAGCGCGACCTCGTCCCCGTCTTCTGGTCGGCGAGCGTCATCAACCTGCTCGCCATCCACCCCTCGCTGCCGCCGCGCGACCTGCGGGGCTTCATGGAATGGGCGGCGGCGAACAAGGGGCGGGTCAACTACGGCTCCTCTGGCTTCGGCTCCTCCAACCACCTCGCGCCGGAGTTGCTGAACGGGCGCTACGGCCTCGGGCTCGTGCACATCCCCTTCCGCGGCGGCGCGCCGGCGCTGCAGGCGCTGATGGCCAACCAGGTCCAGCTGATGCTGGAGAATGTCCCGACGCTCGTCGCCGCCGCCCGGGCCGGCAGCATCCGGCCCATCGCCGTGACGGGGCGGGAGCGCGACCCGGCGCTGCCGGAGGTTCCGACCTTCGCCGAGGCCGGCGTCCCGGACGTCGTCGTCGAGCCCTGGTTCGGCTTCATGGCGCCGCGCGGCACGCCGCCGCATGTCGTGCGGCGCCTGAACGCCCTGATGAACGAGGCGCTGGCCGACCCGGAGGTCCGCCAGCGCCTTCTCGACCTCGGCGCCCGGCCCGAGGGCGGGCCGCCCGGCCGCTTCGCCGCGCATGTGCAGGCGGAGGTCGCGCGCTGGCGGTCCGTCGTGGAGACGGCGGGCATCGAGCGGCTGACGGACTGAGCGCGACGGCGGCCGGCGCCCGGTTCAGAAGGCCGCGTCCTCCATCTCGCGCAGCACCGCCCCGCCGGCCAGCACGGCCTGGAAATGCGGCCCCGCCTGCGGCAGCAGCCGCTGCATGAAGAAGCGTGCCGTGGTCAGCTTGGCGCGGTAGAAGCCGGTCGGGTCGTCGGCCTGCTTCGCCAGCGCCACCTCCGCCATCCGCGCCCAGACATAGGCGAGCGCCGTCAGGCCGAAGAGGCGGAGATAGTCCGAGGCCCCTGCCCCGGCCTCGAACGGGTCCGAGAGGCCGCGCCGCGCCAGCTCCGCCGTCGCCTGCTGCAGCCGGCCGAAGGCCTTGGAGAGCGGCAGGACGAACTCGCCCATCGCCGGGTCCTCCGACTTCGCCTCGATGAAGGCGAGGACGGGGTGGAAGAAGCGGCGGAGGTAGCGCCCGGCATGCGCGCCCATCTTCCGCCCGACCAGGTCGAGCGCCTGGATGCCGTTGGTGCCCTCGTAGATCTGCGCGATGCGGGCGTCACGGACGTACTGCTCCATCCCCCATTCGCGGATGTAGCCGTGGCCGCCCAGCACCTGCATCCCCGTCGCCGTCGTCTCCCAGCCGATATCGGTGAGGTAGGCCTTGATCACCGGCGTCATGAGCTGGACGAAGTCGTCGGCCGCCTGGCGCTCGGCCGGATCGGGATGGCGGGTGGCGACGTCCTGCTCCACCGCGGTCAGCATGGCGAGCGCGCGGCAGCCCTCGATCTGCGCCCGCATGGTCAGCAGCATCCGCCGGACATCCGGATGGACGAGGATGGGGTCGGCCGGCTTGTCGGGCGCGGCGGCGCCGCCGAGGGCGCGGCCTTGCAGCCGGTCCTTCGCATAGGCGACGGCGTTCTGGTAGCTGACCTCGGCGAGGCCGAGGCCCTGCACGCCGACCGAGAGCCGCGCCGCGTTCATCATGGTGAACATGGCGGACAAGCCCTTGTGCGGCCGCCCGACCAGCCAGCCCGTGGCGCCGTCGAAGGCCATGGCGCAGGTCGCCGAGGCCTTGATGCCCATCTTGTGCTCGATGGAGGTGCAGGTGACGGCGTTGCGCGGACCCGGCCGGCCATCCTCCCCGGGGAGGAATTTCGGCACGAGGAAGAGGCTGATGCCGCGCGTGCCCGCCGGCGCATCCGGCAGCTTGGCGAGGACCAGGTGGAGGATGTTCTCCGCCAGGTCGTGCTCGCCGGCCGAGATGAAGATCTTGTTGCCGGTGACGGCGTAGGAACCGTCCTCCTGCGGCACCGCCCGGGTGCGGATCAGGCCGAGATCGGTGCCGCATTGCGGCTCGGTCAGGCACATCGTCCCCGTCCACTCGCCGGAGACGAGCTTCGGCAGGTAGCGCGCCTTCAGCTCATCCGTGCCGTGCTTGCTCAGCGCGGAATAGGCGCCGTGCGACAGGCCGGGATACATGCCGAAGGAGAGGTTCGCGGAGCACATCATCTCCTCGAACAGCAGCGAGACGGATTTCGGCAGGCCCTGCCCGCCGTAGTCCGGGTCGCAGGCCAGCGCCGCCCAGCCGCCGTCGCGGAAGGCGGCATAGGCCTCGGGGAAGCCGCGGGGCGTGCGGACCACGCCGTTCTCTAGGGCGCAGCCCTCCTCGTCGCCCGGCCGATTGAGCGGGAAGAGCACCTCCTCGCAGAGCTTCGCCGCCTCCTCGAGGATCGGGTCGACGAGGTCGGGCGTCATCTCCTCGCAGCCCGGCAGGGCGCGGAGCCGGGCCGGGTCGGCCAGCTCGTTGAACAGGAAGCGCATGTCGCGCAGCGGCGCGTGATAGGCGGGCATGGTTCGGTATCCCTCAGTTGCGCAGCGGGCGCCCGGTCTCGAGCATGTGCTCGACGCGGGCGAGGGTGGCAGGCGTCCGGAGCAGGGCCATGAAGGATTGCCGCTCGAGCGTCAGCACCTCCTCCTCCGCCGTCTCCTCGGTCGGGTCGCGTCGGCCGCCGGTGAGCGCCTTGGCGAGCTCGCCGCAGACAACGATGTCATGCGGCGTGGCGCGGCCGAGCGCCGCCTGCTGCTCGACCGCCATGGCAAGCGCGGCGCGGCCGGAGGCGCCGGGCAGGCGCAGCGGCTTGGGCTCGGGCGGCTTGTAGCCCTCGACCAGGGCGAGCGCCCGCGCCTTCGCCTCGGCCAGCAACCGGTCGCGGTTCATGGTGATGCCGTCCGAGGGGCGGAGCAGCATCATCTCCCGCGCCTCAAAAGCCGACTTCGCCACCTGCGCGGTCGAGATCATCTCGAAGGCCTTGGCGACGGGCGGCATCGGGCCGCGCGGCAGCTTCGGCGCCTCGCTCCAGCGGCGCAGCATGGCGGTGCAGCCGCCCCAGGCCGGCACCAGCCCGACGCCGGCCTCGACCAGGCCCATATAGGTCTCGGCATGGGCCTCGATGGCGTCGCAATGCAGCAGCACCTCGCAGCCGCCGCCGAGCGCCATGCCGGAGGGCGCGCCGACCACGGGGAAGGGCGCCTGGCGCAGCGCCCGCATGGCCTTCTGGCCCTGCTCGACCATGCCCTCGATCTCGCCCCAGGCGGCGATGTTCGCGGCGAAGAGGGCAAGGCCGATATTGGCGCCGACCGAGAAATTCTCGCCCTCGTTGTGGATCACCAGGGCGCGGAAGGCGCCCTTCGTCCCCATGGCGACGGCCTTGCCGATCATCCCCAGCACGTCGGGGTCGAGCGCGTTCATCTTGGTGTGGAATTCGAGGCAGGCGACGCCGTCCCCGAGATCCCAGAGCGAGGCGCCGCCATTGCGCGCGAGCGGCTGGGAGCGCCGCTTCACATCGGCCAGCAGCAGCACGCCCTCCGGCCGCTCGATATCGTGGTAGGCGCCGTCGAGCCCGAAGGCCTGCAGCCGCCCCGCCTCGGTGCGGTAGAAGCTGCCCTCGCCGAGCCGCTCCAGCAGCGGCGGCACCGGCCGCCCCGCCTCGCGCAGCACCGCGGCGAGCCAGGACGGGCCGAGCCGGTCGGCCAGCTCGAACGGGCCCCAGCGCCAGTTGTAGCCGAGGCGCATCGCGGCATCGACGCTCTCGATGGTGTCCGCCACCTCCGGCACCAGGCCGATCGCATAGGCCAGCGTGTCGAGCAGCACCGCGCGCGCATAGCGCCCGCCGCGGTCGGGGTGCTCGACCAGCCGGCGGAGATCCTTGCGCCCCACCTCCAGGCTCTCGAGCGCCGGCTTCTCGCTCGCCCGGTCCTCGCCGGTCCAGAGGTCGATGGCGCGCTTCAGGCTGTTGCCCTCAGCATCCTTGGCGCGGGTGTAGAAGCCGCCCTTGCCGCCCTTGCGGCCGGTGCGCCCCTCGGCGATCAGCCGGGTGACCAGCGCATGCTCGCGCAGCCCGAGCACATAGGCATCCTCGGCCGGCAGGCTCGCCTTCATGCTGGCGGCGACATGCGGCATGAGGTCGAGCCCGACCAGGTCGAGCAGACCGAAGACGCCCGTCTTCGGGATGCCGAGCGGCGGGCCCATCACCGCATCCGCCTCCTCGACGGAGAGGCGCAGGTCGACCGCATGGTTCATCGCGCTCTGCATCCACAGACCGCCGATGCGGTTGGCGATGAAGCCCGGCCTGTCCTTGCAGGGAATGACGGTCTTGCCCAGCGCGCGGTCCGCAAAAGCGGTGATGGCGGCCACGGCGTCAGGCCGCGTCTCCGGCCCCTGCACCACCTCCAGCAGCCGCATGTAGCGCGGCGGGTTGAAGAAATGGGTGATGAGGAAGTCACGCGCGAAGCCCGCCCCCTCGGTCAGCGCCGCAAGCGGGATGGTGGAGGTGTTGGAGGAGAGGATCGAGCCCGGCTTCCGCACCGCATCGAGCCTGGCATAGAGCTCGCGCTTGGCATCCAGCCGCTCGACGATCGCCTCGACGATCCAGTCGCAATCGGCCAGCAGCGTGGCCTGGCTGCCGAGGTCGCCCGGCGTGACCAGCCGCGCCGCACCCTTGTGCATGAAGGGCGCCGGCTCCGCCTTCAGCATCGCCTGCACCGCCCGCGCCGCGCCGCCCGGCACGATGTCGAGCAGCACCACCGGCACGCCGGCATTGGCGCAATGCGCGGCGATGCCGGCGCCCATCACACCGGCGCCGATCACGCCGACCTTGCGGATCGGCCCGGCGCCCGGCGCTGGCTTGCCGGCCGGCGCCGTGATGGCCCGCGCCTCCGTCTCGATCATCGGCGCGCCCGTCGTCGTCCCCATCACACCGCCTCCAGCACCGTGGCGATGCCCTGGCCGCCGCCGATGCACTGGCTCGCCAGCGCATAGCGCCCGCCCTCGCGCCGCAGCAGCTGCGCCGCCTTGCCGACGATGCGCGCACCCGTCGCGCCGAGCGGATGGCCAAGCGCGATCGCCCCGCCGTCGAGATTGACCTTCGCCTCGTCGAGGCCGAGCTCGCGCATGCAGGCGAGCGCCTGGCTGGCGAAGGCCTCGTTCAGCTCGACCACGTCGAGCTCGCGCGCGGCGATGCCGGCTCGCGCCAGCGCCTTCTGCGAAGCGCCGACCGGCCCCATGCCCATCACCTCCGGCGCGCAGCCGGCGACGGCCACGGCGCGGATCTTCGCCAGCGGCTCCAGCCCGTGGCGCTTCGCATACTCCGCCGTGCAGACCAGCAGCGCCGCGGCGCCATCCGTGAGCGGGGAGGAGGTACCGGCCGTGACCGTGCCGTCCTGGCGGAAGGCCGGCTTCAGCGCGGCCAGCCCCTCGGGCGAGGCATCGGCGCGGATGCAGCCATCCTCGGCAACCGTCGTGCTGCCGACCGTGACCGGCGCGATCTCCTCGCACAGCCTGCCCTCGGCCTGGGCGGCGGCCGCGCGCCTGTGGCTCTCGACGGCGAAGGCCTCCTGGTCGGCCCGCGTCACCTGGTGGCGGCGCGCGACATTCTCCGCCGTCTCACCCATCGACATGTAGGCCTGCGGGTAGCGCTCGGCGAGGCCCGGATGCGGCATGGGGTTGAAGCCCATCATCGGCACGCGGCTCATGCTCTCGACGCCGGCGCAGAGGAAGGCCTCGCCCGCGCCGAGCTTGATGGCGCCGGCGGCTTGGTGCACCGACTGCATGGAGGAGCCGCAGAAGCGGTTCACCGTCGCGCCGGCGACGCCCTCTGGCAGGCCGGCGAGGAAGCCAACCAACCGCGCGACGTTCAGCCCCTGCTCGCCCTCGGGGAAGGCGCAGCCGAGGACGAGATCCTCGATCGTCTCCGGGTCCACACCTGTCTGCTCGACGAGGGCGCGGACCACCTGCGCCGCCATCTCGTCCGGGCGCAGCTTCTGCAGCGCGCCCTTGTGGGCGAAGTGGAAGGGCGAGCGGCGATAGGCCGCGATCACGATATCGGTCATCCCGTGGTTCCGTCCCTGAGGTTCCGGCCGGTGGCGGCCCGGTGTTGCACCAGCGCCGCCTCGGCCTGGCTTTCGATGTCGCGCAGCTCCGCCGTCGCCTGCTCGAGGTCGCGGCGCTGCCGCTCGAGGGCTGCGAGGCGCGCCCGTACCTTGCCGAGCAGCAGCCGCACCTGCTCGCGCTGCATCGGGTCGGCGTCGTAGAGGTCGAGGTACTCGCGGATGTCGCGCAGCGAGAAGCCGAGGCGCTTGCCGCGCAGGATCAGCAGCAGCCGCGCGCGGTCGCGCCGGGTGAAGACGCGCACGGTGCCGGCGCGGCGCGGCTGGATCAGCCCCTTCTGCTCGTAGAAGCGGATGGTCCGCGGCGTGACCTCCAACGCCTCGGCCAGCTCGTTCACCGTCAGCAGCGCCTCGTCGTCCATTCAGCCCTCACCGGTCTTCTGGAGCAGCTCCGCGCGCAGCTCCTTCCGCGAGAGCTTCCCTACCACGGTCCGCGGCAACTCCTCGCGCAGCTCGATATGCCGCGGCATCTCGACCGGCGAGAGGCGGTCCTTCAGGAAGTCGCGCAGCGCCTCCGCGGTCAGCCCGCTGCCCGGCCGGGGCTGGACGAAGGCGGCCGGGCTCTCGCCGCGATAGGCATCCGGCATGCCGACCACCGTGGCGGCGGCGACATCCGGGTGGTGGTAGATCGCCTCCTCGATGGCGCGGGGATAGACGTTGAAGCCGGAGACGAGGATCAGGTCCTTGATCCGGTCGACGAGGGTGACGTAGCCCTCCCCGTCCATGATCCCGACATCGCCGGTGCGGAGGAAGCCGTCCGCCCCGAGCACCGCCGCCGTATCCTCCGGCCGCCGCCAGTAGCCGGCCATGACGTTCGGCCCGCGCAGGCAGAGCTCGCCGCGCTCGCCGGGCGGCAGCGCGCGGCCGGGCTCGTCGAGGGCGCGGATCTCCGCCTCCACGCCCGGCAGGGGCAGGCCGATGGTGCCCGCGCGGTTCTCGCCCACGAGCGGGTTGCAGAAGCAGACCGGCGCCGCCTCGGTCAGCCCATAGCCCTCGACCAGGGTGCAGCCGGCCAGCCGCTCGAACTCCGCCTTGACCTGCGCCGGCAGCGGCGCGCCGCCGGAGATGCAGGCCTTCACCGAGCCCAGCTCCTCCGCCGTCCCGCCCTGGTCGAGCACCGCCTTGAACAGCGTCGGCACGCCGGGGAAGACGGTGGGGCGCGTGCGGCGCAGCGTCCGGCGCAGCAGCGTCCACTCGAAGCGCGGCAGCATCACGATCTCGAAGCCGCCGGCGATGGCGGCGTTCATCGCCACCGTCATGGCGAAGACATGGAAGAAAGGGATGACGGCGAGCGTCCGCTCCTCGCCCTCGCGGCAGGTGGTGAACCAGGCATTCACCTGCCGCAGGTTGGCGGTGAGGTTGCGGTGGGTGAGCATGGCGCCCTTCGGCAGGCCCGTCGTCCCGCCGGTGTACTGCAGCACGGCGAGGTCCTCGGGCCGCAGCTCCGGCGCGCGCGCGATCGGCGGCGAGGCCAGCAGGTCCTCATAGGGCGTGATGCGCACGTCGTCGGCCGGGGCGGCGGCGCCGCGCCGCGCCTTCAGCAGGCGGAAGGCGACGCCCTTGGCCCAGGGCAGCGCATCGGCGAAGCGGGCGACGACCAGGCGCTCCACCGGCACGTCCGGCCGCTCCAGCAGCGCCATGGCGCGCGGCAGCAGCGGGTCGAGGTCGAGGGTGACGAGCAGGCGGCAATCGGCGTCGACGGCCTGCGCCGCCATCTCCTCCTCGACATGCAGCGGGCTGAAGCTGGTGACGGTGGCGCCCGCCTTCAGCGCCGCGAAATAGGCGACGACGAAGAAGGGCGAGTTGGGCAGGTGCAGCCCGACCCGCCGCCCCGGCCCGGCGCCGAGGCGCCTGAGCCCCTCCGCCGCCCGGTCGACCATGGCGCCGAGCTCGGCATAGCTCCAGCGCCGGCCGAGGAACTCGAGCGCCGGGCGGTTGCCGAAGCGGCGCACGGCATGCTCCAGGACCGCCGGCAGGGTCTCCGGCGGGATCTCCCGGTCCCAGGCGATGCCCGCGGGGTAGGCCGCCGTCCAGGGATGGGTGGCCATGCTCACGCCTCGCGCTCCGTCAGAAGGTGAACCGGGCCTGCACGGCGACGATGTCGACCGAGGCGCCATAGGTCGCCCGCAGGTTGCCGCGCAGGAAGTTGGTGTCGGCCGGGCCGCGGTCGCGCAGGTCCACCGTCGTGTCGCCGACGAAGATATGCGTGTAGGCGGCGGTCAGCGCGAGGTTCGGCAGCGCCTGCCAGGTCGCGCCGGCCGAGAGCCAGTAGCGGTCGGTATCGGGGATGCGCGGCGTGCGCGTGCTGTTCGGCACCGGCGACTGGTCCCAGGCGACGCCGGTGCGCAGCGTCACCGTCTCCGTCGCCCGGTATTCGGCGCCGGCGGAGAGGAAGACGCTGTCGCGCCACCGCTCCTCGGTGACCGACGGCGCGCGGCCATTGGCGAACCCGATGGTGAGGTCGCGGAAGCGCGACCAGTTCGTCCACTCCGCGCCGGCCATCACCGTCCAGCGGGAATCGATGCGCTGCGTCACGCCGAGGTTCAGCACCTCCGGCGTCGTCAGCTTGGCGCTGGCGCGGGTGTTCTGGAAGTTCGGCGAGCGCGCCAGCGGGCCCGGCACGCCCTGGAAGCTGGCATCCCCCTCGAGCCGCTGGAAGACGGCCGAGCGGAAGGACAGGCCGAGCCGCGTGCCGGCCACCGGCTCCCACTGCGCGCCGATCTGCCAGCCGACATCCGTCGAGTCGCCCGAGATGCTGGCCCGGCCGTCGAAGCCGCCCGGGCGGAAGCCGGCGGCGAAGAGCGCTGGGTTGAGCGCGCCGACCGCGCCGAAGTCGACCGCGTTGGACAGCCGCGCCGTCGCATACTGGATCTGCAGGCCGACGCCGATGCTGAGGTTGGGCAGCGGCCGCCAGGCCAGCGTCGGGGCGATGTTGATCGTGCGCAGCGAGGAGGTCAGCGCGTGGTAGCGGCCGATATAGTCCTCCGGATACTTGGTCACGAGGCCCCAGGGCGAGGTGACGGCGACGCCGAGCCGCCACTGGTCGCTGAGCGCCGTGCTGGCGTAGAAGGCGGGCACGAAGGCATCCACCCCCGCATCCCCGCCGAGCGAGCCGCCGATCACGCTGCCGCCCAGCACCGCGGCCCGGCTGGCCGTGCCGGAGCGCGCCTCGGCGCTCGGGAAGATGCCGCTGCCGACGGCGACGACCTGCGTGCCGTCGAGCCAGCCGAGCGCGGCCGGGTTGAAATGCATCATCGAGGGGTCGTCGCCGCGCGCCGCGGCGCCGGCCAGCGAGTTGCCCTGCGCCACGGCGCTCTGCTCACGCACCTCGTAGCCGGCGGCCTGCGCCGCCTGCGCCCCGAGCAGCGCGGCCAGTGCCGCACCGCCCGCCATCCCCATCCGGTATCGGGTCGTAGTCACCGTTCCCGTTTCCTCCAGAATTGCCGGATTTTTCCGGTCGCCCCAATCATGCCGCGCGCTTGACGTAAGCGTCAACCAGCTTCTCTTAACGTCACCAGTCCGGAATTATCGGGCGGCCGCGGTCGCCCATGCCGCGGGCAGGCGGGTCGCTCGGGTGATTCCACTGCGCGGGGGTTTGCTCTAGCGTCTGCCGATGCCGCGAGACCTCGCCGAGACGCCCGCCGCCGAGGGCCGCGAACTGCTGCTGGTCGGCGGCGGCCATGCCCATCTCGGCCTGCTGCGCTCGCTCGCCATGCGGCCCATCCCCGGGCTCCGCGTCACCCTGGTCGCCGACGAGCCGGCGCCGGTCTATTCGGGCATGGTGCCGGGCCTGGTCGCCGGGCTCTACGCGCCGGAGGAATGCGTCGTCGAGTTGCCGCGCCTCGCGCTCGCCGCCGGTGCCCGGCTGATCCTGGACCGCGCCACCGGCCTGCGGCCCGCCGCCCGCCGCCTGCTCTGCGACCGGCACCCGCCGCTCCGCTACGACTGGCTCTCGGTCGACATCGGCTCCGTCGCCCGGCCGCTGCCGCCGGGCGAGGGGCCGCTGCTGCCCGTCCGCCCCATCGCCAGCCTCGAGGCGCGCGTCGCGGCGGCCCTGCCGGCCGCCCGCGCCGCCGTGGTCGGCGGCGGCGCGGCGGGGGTGGAGCTCGCCTTCTCGCTCCGCCGCCGGCTCGGCCCGGAGGCGGAGGTCACCCTCCTCCCCGGCCAGCAGCTCCTGCCCCAATCGGGGCCGCTGGCCCGCTGGGTCGTCCGCCGCGCCCTGGCGAAGCGCCGCATTGCCCTCCTCCCCGGCGCCCCGGTGGCGGGGGCGGCGCCGGATGCGCTGCTGCTCGCCGATGGCCGCCGCATCCCTTGCGACCTCGCCCTCTGGACCACGGGGGCCGCCGCCCCGGCCTGGCTGCGCGAGACCGGCCTGGCGCTCGACCCGCAGGGCTTCATCGCCGTGGACGAGACGCTCCGCTCCCTCTCCCACCGCGAGGTCTTCGCCGCCGGCGACATCGCCGCGCTGCAAGCCGATCCGCGGCAGAAGGCCGGGGTCTATGCCGTCCGCCAGGGCCCCGCCCTGGCCGATGCCATGCGCCGGCTGATGGCGGGCCAGGCGCCGCGCCCATACCGCCCGCAGCGCCACGCCCTCGCCCTGATCGGCACGGCGGATGGCGAGGCGATCGCGCTGCGCGGCCGCCTCGCCCTTGCGGGGCGCTGGGCCTGGCGCTGGAAGCAGCGCATCGACCGCGACTGGGTCGCCCGCTTCGCCGCCCTCCCCGCCATGCCGCCCGCGCCGCAGCCCGCGCCGATGCGCTGCGCCGGCTGCGGCGGCAAGCTGGCCGCGCCGGTGCTCGCCGCCGCCCTCGGCCGCCTCGGCCTCACGGCGGGGCCGGAGCCGCTGGACGATGCCGCCCTGCTCCACCCGCCGCCCGGCGCGCTGCTGGTGCAGAGCGTCGACCAGTTCCGCGCCTTCCTCACCGACCTGCATCTCTTCGGCCGCATCGCCGCCAACCATGCGCTGGGCGACATCCATGCGATGGGCGCACGGCCGCTCTCGGCGCTGGCCCTGGTCACCCTGCCCCATGCCCCCGCCGCCTGGCTGGAAGAGGACCTCCACGCCATGCTCCGCGGCGCGCAGGAGGTGCTGGAGGAGGCGGGCGCCCGCCTCCTCGGCGGCCATAGCGGCGAGGGGGCGGAGGTGGCGCTCGGCTTCGCCGTCACCGGCGCGGCCGAGGCAGCGCGGCTGCTGCGCAAGGGCGGCCTCCGCCCCGGCGACCGGCTGGTGCTGACCAAGCCGCTCGGCACGGGGGTGATCCTCGCCGCCGCCATGCGGGGCGAGGCGCGGGCGGCGTGGCTGGAGGGCGCGGTCGCCGCCATGCAGCAGCCCGGCGGGCCGGTCGCCGCGGCGCTCGCCGCCCATGGCGCCACGGCCTGCACGGATGTGACGGGCTTCGGCCTGCTCGGCCACTTGGCGGAAATGCTGCGCGCCAGCCGCTGCGCCGCCCGGCTGGACGCGGCGGCGATCCCCCTCCTCCCCGGCGTGCGGGAGGCGCTGGAGAGGGGCATCCGCAGCACGCTGCATGCGGGCAACGAGGCGGCCGTCGCGGGCCTCGTCGAGAGCCCGCCGGCCGCCCTGCTCGATCCTCAGACCGCCGGCGGCTTCCTCGCCGGCCTGCCCGAGGCCGCCGTCGCGCCCTGCCTGGCGGAGCTTCGCAGGCTGGGCGCCGCCGCCGCGCTCATCGGCGAGGTGGCGCCCGGCCCGCCGTCCATCCGCCTGGGCTGAGCCTTACCGGCCGGAGCCGGTGCGGGCCTGGTCGCCGCCCGCCTCGGCGCCGGAGCCCATGCGGGTGGCCAGCGCGCCGACCGCCGTGGCGGCCTCGCCGAGGCGGGTCGCCACCTGCTGCTGGTCGGGGCGCTCGCCCTGCAGGGCCTGCTGCACCTGCTCGAGCTTCTGCTGCGCGTCGCGCCAGGCCTGCTGCCCCTGGACCTGCTGCGGCACCTCGCGCACCGTCTTCAGCCCGGCATCCACCGTGCTGCGCGCCTGCAGGAAGTTCGGCTGCGCGCCGCCCGACACCTCGCCCTGGGACTGATGCAGCGCCTGCTCCACCGTCCGCAGCCGCCCGACCACCGGCGCTTCCGTGCTGCCGGGCTGCTGGCTCGGCGCCAGGCTCGGCGGCGTCTGGGTGGTCTGGCCCTGGCCGCCCTGGGATTGGGCCTGGGCGGTGGCCATCAGGCCGAGGCCCAGGATCGCGGCCCCCGCCAGGCGCAGGGCCGCGGCCGGCTTCGGCCCGTGGTGAGGCATTCTGTGCATCGCTCGTTCCCTCTGGCGGCGCCGGTTCACGGTACCGCATGTGACCGGAGGGCAGCGCCGGAGCAGCATGTCCGGTTCCATCGGGGCCGCGCCTCGCCGGTCCGTCAGGCCTCTCCCAGGAGGTGCAGCACCAGCTCCCGCCGGTGCGGCCGCGTGCGGTGCTCGTAGAGGAAGATGCCCTGCCAGGTGCCGAGCACCGGCGCCCCCGCGGCAACGGGGATGGAGAGCTGGGTCTGCGTCAGCGCCGCGCGGATATGCGCCGGCATGTCGTCCGGCCCTTCCTCCTCGTGCCGGTAGCGCCCGTCGCCGCCATCCGGCACCAGCCGGGCGAGGAAGGCCTCCAGATCCTCCCGTACTTCCGGCGACGCGTTCTCCTGGACGATCAGCGAGGCCGAGGTGTGCCGGCACCAGACCGTCAGCAGCCCGGTGCCGAGGCCCTGCCCCGCCACCCAGCGCCGCACCGGCCCGGTGACCTCGGCGAGGCCCCGCCCCCGCGTCGCAACCTCCATGGTGTGGATGCGCTGTTCCATGCCCCTCTCCCGCCCCAAATCGCTGTAGGATGGCCCCATGCCCGATGTCGGCGTCCTCCAGGACCAGCAGCTTGCCCCAGGCCCGCCCCGGCGGAAGCGCTGGGTCTCGCCCCTGCTGCGGCGGATCCTGCTGCTGAACGTGCTGCCGCCGGCGCTGCTGGCCGCCGCCCTGCTCTATCTCGACCAGTACCAGAACGGCCTGCTCGCCGCCGAGGTGGAGGCGCTGCGCACCCAGGCCCGCATCTATGCCGGCGCCATCGCCGAGGCCGGCACCCGCGTGCAGGACGACCGCGCGGTGCTGGTGCCGGACGCCGTCCGCCCGCTGCTCCGCCGCCTGGTGGAGCCATCGCCCAACACCCAGGCGCGGCTCTTCGACAATACCGGCCTCGTCGTCGCCGACAGCCTGGTGCGCGAGGGCTCCGGCGGCGCGGTGGTGACGGAGCCGCTGCCGCCGCCCGAGCCGCGCGGCGCCTTCTCCACCACCATCGCCGGCCTCTACGACAAGCTGCTGCGCCTGGTGCCGCGCGACGGCCAGTCCGACGTCGCGGTCGACATCGCGCCCGATGCCCCCTCCTTCGACTGGCAGCCCAATCTCGGCCCCGACCGGCGGGAGGAGCTGCGCCTCGCCCTCGAGGGCGGCGTCACCCCCTATATCCGCCGCACCGCCGATGGCCGCCTGCTGGTCTCGGTGGCGGAGCCGGCGCGGCGCGGCAACCAGTCCGTCGGCATCGTCCTGCTGACGCGGGAGGCGCGCGAGGTCGACCAGCGCCTGTTCGAGATCAGGGCGAGCGTGCTCGGCATCTTCGTCATCGCGCTGATCCTGACGGTGCTGCTCTCGCTCTACCTGGCGCAGACCCTGGCCAGCCCGATCATGCAGCTCGCCGGCGCCGCGGCCGCCATGCGCCAGGGCGAGGGCCGCGGCGGCAGCGTGCCCCCCGCCGTGCTGGCCCGCGAGGACGAGATCGGCATCCTGGCGCGCGACCTGCAATCCGCCGCCCGCGCCCTCTGGGCCCGCATCGACACCAACGAGCGCTTCGCCGCCGACGTGGCGCACGAGCTGCGCAACCCGCTGACCAGCGTGCGCTCCGCCATCGAGACGCTGCGGCGCATCGAGAACCCGGACCAGCAGCGCCGCCTGCTCGCCATCATCGCCGAGGATGCGGTGCGGATGGACCGGCTGATCGCCGACATCTCCGACAGCTCCCGCGTCGATGCGGAGCTGTCGCGCACCGTCGCCGTCCCGGTCGACATCGCCCCCATCCTCTCGACCCTGGCCGAGCTGCACAACGCCACGCGCGACGAGGACGACCCGGAGGTGGTGCTGGAGGCCCCCGCCGGCCCGCTGGTGGTGCGCGGCGTCGAGGGAAGGCTGGTGCAGGTGATGCGTAACCTGCTCGGCAACGCCCTCTCTTTCAGCCCGACGGAGGGCCGCGTCTGGGTCCGCGCCCGCCCGACCGGCGCCATGGTCGAGGTGGTGGTCGAGGACGAGGGGCCCGGCATCCCCGAGGCCAAGCTCGAGGGCATCTTCGAGCGCTTCTACTCCGAGCGCCCGAGCGGCGAGCATTTCGGCAAGCATTCCGGCCTCGGCCTCTCGATCAGCCGTCAGATCGTCGAAGGTCTGCGCGGCCGCATCGCCGCCGAGAACCGCCGCGACGCCGAGGGCCGCGTCACCGGCGCCCGCTTCATCATCCAGCTTCCCGTGGCTTGAGCCGGCCCGGGCGCCGCCCCATCTGCCAGCCGATGCTTTCCACCCGGCCCGCGGATGCGTTAGCCTCCGCGCCATGATCCACGCCACGACAGGAGCGACAGGCATGCCAGCCGCAGCCGCCAAGACCACCAGGTCCCGCCCCGCGGCCCCGCGCAAGCCGGCCGCCGAGGCGGCGGCGGAGCGGCTGTCCCGGGCCAAGCACGAACGCGCGAGCGAGATGCTGCGGGAGCTCCGCCGCAGTGCCGAGGCCCTCTCCGCCAATGCCGACCGCCTGCTCAGCCGCCTCACCCCCTGACCGGTGCCCGACAAGACGATCGACGAGCTGCTGGAAGCGATCGAGACCGTGCAGATCCTGAAGGACACGCTCGGCAAGCATGAACAGCTGATCACCCGCATCGCCGACCGCCTGGACGCCATCGAGGAACGGCTCCGCCGCCTCGAATCGCCTGAGCCCGAGCCCCGCCCATGAGCGGCGAGCCCCACGGCCCCTGGCCCGCCGGGGTCAAGGAGATCGGCGTCGGCGACCTCCGCCGCCTCGGCATCGACGGCGACAACCGGCTCTACTGGGACGGCAAGCGGGTCGAGGTGCGGCGCACCCTGGTGCTCACCTGGCCGCAGCGGCTGCTGGCCGTGCTCGCCGCGCTCGCCTCCCTGGCGACCGTCGCCACCGGGCTGAACAACCTCTCGATCTTCCTCTGCGCCCGCGGCGTCCACTGGCTCGGCTGCCCGCTGCCGCCGCATTCCTGAAGCTTCCCCTGTCCCGCCACGGCCCGCCCGGCCTATCCTGTGCGCCATGGGGCATGTCATCATCACCGAATACATGGCCGAGACGGCGGTCGCGCAGCTGAGCGCGGCGCACCCGACGCTCTACGACCCCGATCTCGGCACCGCCCCGGACCGGCTCCGCGGCCTGCTCGCCGAGGCGCGGGCGCTGATCGTCCGCAACCGGACCCGGGTCGATGCCGCGTTGCTGGACGCCGCACCCCGGCTCCGCGTCCTCGGCCGCCTCGGCGTCGGCCTCTACAACATCGACCTCGAGGCCTGCCGCCGCCGCGGGCTGGAGGTGATCCCGGCCGCGGGGGCGAATGCGGATTCCGTCGCCGAATACGCCATCCTCTCGGTGGGCATGCTGATCCGCGGCGCCTTCCAGTCCACCGCCGCCATCGCCGCCGGGGAATGGCCGCGCGAGCGCCTCAGCACCGGGCGGGAGATGGCGGGTAAGACCCTCGGCATCCTCGGCTTCGGCGATATCGGCCGCCGCGTCGCGCGCCTGGCGCGGGCCTTCGGCATGCGGGTGATCGCGCATGACCCGGTGCTGCCGATCGACCATTCCGGCTGGGCGGAGACGGGCACCGAGGCCGTCCCCCTCGCCACCCTCGTCGCCGAGGCGGATGCGGTGACGCTCCATGTCCCGCTGGAGCCGGCGACGCGCGGCCTGGTCTCCGCCGAATTCCTGGCGGCGATGAAGCCGGGCGCCGTGCTGGTCAACGCCTCGCGCGGCGGGGTGGTGGACGAGGCGGCGCTGGCCGCGGCGCTGCGCGCCGGCCATCTCGGCGGCGCCGTGCTCGACGTCTTCGAGCAGGAGCCGCTGGCCCCCGGCAATCCCCTTGCCAGCGCGCCGAGCCTCATCCTCACGCCCCACATCGCGGGGGCGACGCAGGAGAGCAACCTCCGCGTCTCCTCCCTCATCGCCGCCCGGGTGCTGGTCGCCCTGGCGATGGACTGAGGCGCGTGCTGCCCGAAGCTTCCTCGCCCCCCGGGCCCGTCCCCCGCCCGCCGGAGCCGCACCGCATCTGCGGCGCCGCGCCGGTGCGCGCCCTCTTCATCCGCCGCCCCGAGGCCGTGCTGCGCCTCTTCTACACCGAGGCGATGCGGCGCCTGGCCGGGCCGCTCTGCGCCCATCTCGCCCGCACCCGGCGCCCCTACCGCGAGGTCCTGCCGGAGGAGCTGGCGCGCATCGCCGGCACGCCGCACCATGGCGGCATCTGTGCCATCGCCCAGGTGCGCTATGCCGAGCGCCTGCAGGGCCCCGTGCTCCCCGCCGACCTGCCCCGCGCGCCGCTGCTGCCGGTGCTGGACGGCATCGGCAACCCGCACAACCTGGGCGCCATCGCCCGCTCCGCCGCCTTCTTCGGCTGCCGCGCCCTGCTGCTGTCGGAGGATGGGCGGCAGGCCGACCTGTCGGATGCCGCCTTCCGCACCGCCGAGGGCGGGCTCGAGCTGCTGCGGGTGCTGCGCGCCCGCGACCTGCCGGCGCTGCTGCGGGCCATGCAGCGGGACTTCCTCGTCGTCGCCGCCACCGCCTCGGGCGGCCTCGCGCCGGAGGCGCTGCCGCGCGACCGGCCCGTCGCCCTCGTCCTCGGCAATGAGGAGCAGGGCCCGTCGCAGCCCGTGCTGGAGGCCTGCCCGGCCCGGGTGACGCTCGCCGCCGCCGGGCCGGTCGAGAGCCTCAACGTCTCCGCCGCCGCCGCCGTGCTGTTCCACAGCCTCGGCGGCCCGGCCGCGCAGCGCCCCGGACCCCGCCGCTGAGCATGCCGGCGACGCTTGCCGCCACGGCGGACGGCCCGGCCGCCCGCCTCGCCTTCGCCGGCAGCCTCGATGCCGGCGCCACCGCCCGGCTCTGGCCGGAGGCGATGCGGCGGATGCGCGGCGTGCATGCCCTCACCCTCGACCTCGGCGGCCTCACCGCGCTGGATACCGCCGGCGCCGTGCTGCTGCTGCGCCTCGAGCGCCTGGCGCGCGAGACGGAGTGGCGCGGCCTCCCCCCCGGCCCGCTCCAGGCCGTGCTCGACCGCACCCGCCAGGCCCTCGCCGCCCCGCCGCCGGACGAGGCGCCGGCCCTGCCTTTCCTCGCCATGCTTGGCCAGGCGACCCTCCGCCGCGGCGGCGACCTGCTTGGCCAGATCGCCTTCCTCGGCGAGGCGGCGGTGGCGGGCCTCGGCACGCTGCGCCGCCCCTGGCGGCTGCGGCTGGCCGAGGTGCTGCGCCACCTGGACGAGGCGGGGCTGCGCGCCTTCGGCCTCACCGCGCTGCTCGGCGTGCTGATCGGGGTGATCCTCGCCTTCCAGTCCTCCATCCCGATGCGCCGCTTCGGGGCGGAGGTCTTCATCCCCAACCTCGTCGGCATCTCCCTGCTGCGGGAGCTCGGGCCGCTGATGGCCGCCGTCATCCTCGCCGGCCGCACCGGCTCCGCCTTCGCCGCCGAGCTCGGCACCATGGTGGTGAACGAGGAGATCGACGCGCTGCGGATCATGGGCATCGACCCGCTGGCCTGGCTGGTGCTGCCGCGGGTGCTGGCGGCGATCCTGGTCATGCCGGTCCTCGCCCTGGTGATGGACCTCGCCGGGCTGATCGGCATGGGGGTGGTGATGGCCTCGCTCGGCTTCCCGCCCGTCGGCGTCATCGGCCAGCTGCAACGCTCGGTCGGCCTGCACGACCTGCTGGGCGGGCTGTTCAAGGCCGCGATCTTCGGCCTCTCCATCGGCCTGGTCGGCTGCCGCGCCGGCCTCTCCGCCGGGCGCGGGCCGCGGGCGGTGGGCGATGCGGCGACGCTCGCCGTGGTCGGCGGCATCGTCTCCATCGTCGTGCTGGACGGCATCTTCTCCATCCTCTTCTTCCGGCTCGGCTGGTGATGGGCGAGGCCGTCCTCCGCGTCGAAGACCTAGCCGCGCGCTTCGACGGGCGGACCATCTTCGAGCACGTCTCCTTCGAGGTCCGCCGCGGCGAGGTCTTCGTCATCCTCGGCGGCTCCGGCTCCGGCAAGTCGACCTTGCTGAAGCACATCATCGGCCTCTACCCGCCGGCCGAGGGCCGCGTGGAGATCCTGGGCCAGGCGATGGATGACGGCCTGGCCGGCGCCGCGCGCAACGCGCTGCTGCGCCGCATCGGCGTGATGTGGCAGTCGGGCGCCCTCTTCGGCTCCCTCACGCTCACCGAGAATGTCGAGGTGCCGCTCGAGGAGCATACCGGCCTGCCGCCGGAGGCCCGCGCCCTGGTCGCCCGGGCGAAGCTCGGCCTGGTCGGCCTGGCCGACGCCGCCGCGCGCCTGCCGGCCGAGATCTCCGGCGGCATGGCGAAGCGGGCGGGGATCGCCCGCGCCATGGCGCTCGACCCGCCCATCCTCTTCCTCGACGAGCCCTCGGCCGGGCTCGACCCGATCACCTCCGCCGGGCTCGATGCGCTCATCAAGCAGCTCGCCCGCGACCTCGGCACCACCTTCGTCGTGGTCACGCACGAGCTGCAGTCGATCCTCGCCATCGGCGACCGCTGCATCATGCTCGACAAGGAGGCGCGCGGGGTGATCGCCGAGGGCGACCCGCGCCGCCTCCGCGAGGAGAGCGACAACAAGGTGGTGCGCGCCTTCTTCCGCCGCGAGGTCCTTGCCTGATGCCGCAGAGCCGTGGCCTCTATCTCCGCGTCGGCGGGCTGGTGCTGGCGGGCCTCGCGCTCACCGTCGGCTTCGTCCTGTTCTTCACCGCCAACCGCTTCGGCCGCAGCGCCACGATCTACGAGACCTATCTGCGGGAATCCGTCCAGGGCCTCGATGTCGGCTCGGCGGTGCGCTACCGCGGCGTCGCCATCGGCCGCGTCACCGAGATCGGCCTCGTCACCGCCGAGTACCGCGTGCCGGACCGCACGACCTTCGGCGCCGTCTTCCAGCTCGTCTTCGTCCGCTTCGCCGTGGACATCGCCAAGGCGGGCGAGGTGCCCTCGATCGACGAGGCCGTCAGCCTCGGGCTGCGCGTCCGCATCGCGGCGCAGGGCATCACCGGGGTGAACTACCTGGAGCTCGACTTCCTCGACCCCGGCCGCTTCCCGCCGCGCGAGGTGCCCTGGGAGCCGCGCTACCCCTATGTGCCGGCGGTGCCCTCCACCGTCGCCCAGGTGCAGAACGCCGCGGAGAACCTGCTGCAGAAGCTGCAGAGCGTCGACCTCGCCGGCCTGCTCGACAACACCATCGGCCTCATTGCCGAGCTGCGCGGCCAGCTCCGCGAGGGCGACGCGGCCATCGCGCTGCGCGAGGCCGCCAGCCTGGTCCGCAGCCTCCGCGCCCAGGCCGAGGGTGCCGACCTGCCGGCGCTGGCCTCCGAGCTGCGCGGCACCGCCGCCGATGCCCGCGCCCTCCTCACCAGCCGGGAGACGCAGCAGGCCGTCGCGAATGCCGCCGCCGCCATGGCGGAGCTGCGCGGCGTCGTCGCCCGCCTGCCCAACACCGTCGCCACGCTCGACGGCAGCTTGCGCAATGTCCGCGGCGCCACCACCGACCTGCAGGCGGAGCTCGGCCCGATCCTACGCGACCTGCGCGCTGCCGTCGCCAATCTCCGCGACACGACCGAGCAGCTGCGCCGCTACCCCTCCCAGGCCATCCTCGGCGCGCCGCCGCCGGTGCCGGAGCGCCGCAGATGACCGCCCGCCGCACCCTGATGCTGCTGCCGCTGCTGGCCGGGTGCAGCGTCCTGCCCAACCGGCCCTACCAGGACACGCAGCGCTTCAGCCTGGCGCCGGAGCGCCCCGGCCGCGTCGCCCCGCCGCGCAACGCGCCGGTGCTGCTGATCCGCAGCCTCCGCGCCGCGCCGGGGCTCGAGGGACGGGCGCTGCGCAGCCTCGGCGCCGACGGCCAGGTGACGGCGGCCTACTGGCAGGAATGGATCGCGCCCCCCGGCGATGCGGCGGAGGAGGCGCTGCGCCACTGGCTGCTGGCGAGCGGCCGCTTCGCCGCCGTCACCCTGCCCGGCTCCCGTCTGCGCCACGGCCTGGTGCTGGAGGGCGAGCTGACCCGCCTGCAGGCGGAGCCGGCCGCCGGCCGGGCGACGGCGGCGCTTGCCATCCTGCTGCTGGCCGAGCCGCAGGACGGGCCGGGCGAGGCCCGCATCCTCGCCCAGTTCAGCGCCGAGGGCAGCGCGCTCTTGCCCCAGGGCCTCGACCCGCGCGCGCCCGGGCCGGAGGCCGCCGCCGCCCTCTCCGCCGCGCTCGGCGCCGCCTTCGCCCGGGTGGAGGAGAGCGTCTCCGCCGCTATTCCCCGCGCTGCAGCCGCTCCACCTCGTCGGCCACCCGGCCGAAGGGGGCCGGCTTCGTCAGGATCGTGATCGGCCCGCCGAGCGCCCGCAGCCCCGCCGCCACCTCCGGCACGTGATTGGCCGACATGACGACGACCGGCAGCTTCGGCCGGCGGCTCCGCAGCCGCTGCACCAGCTCGTCGCCGCGCAGCCGCGGCATCTGCATGTCGGTCACCAGCGCGTCGAAGGGGCCGAGCTGCGCCTCCGCCTCCAGCGCCGCCTCGCCATCGCCGACCACGGTCACGGCATGGCCGCGCTCCTGCAGCTCGGCCTCCACCGCCAGGCCGATCAGGGCCTCGTCCTCCGCGACGAGGATATGGAGCGGGCGCTGCCCGGTACGGCTCATCCTATCGGGCTCCGCTGCGGCATGGGACTGCCTCGTTGCTGGCCGCGACCAAGCCAGAGCCGGTGCGGCCTGTCCAAGGAAATCCGGCGATTCCGGCCCCGGCCCGGATCATGTGACCGGGAACCGCATGGTCCAGCGCAGCCCCGGCCGGTTGCCGCCCGGGCTCGCCGGCGCCGCGTCCAGGCTGCCGCCGAGCTGCCCGGCCAGGGCCCGGCTGATCCTGGTGCCGAGGCCGCTCCCCTGCGGCGGCGCGGCCGGGTCGAGCCCGATGCCGTTATCCTCGACGACGAGCAGGAACTCCGCCTCCTCCCGCCGGAACATCACCCTCACCCGCCCCTCCATCTCGCCGGGGAAGGCGTATTTGAGCGCATTGCCGACCAGCTCGTTCACCGTCAGCCCGATCGGCACGGCGCGCGCCATCGGCACTGCATGATCCTCGGCCTGCACTAGCAGGGCGATCGGCCGCAGGTCGACCACCGTATCCCGGAGGTCCTGCACCAGCCCCTCGAGGAAGCCGCGGCTGTGCACCACCGCCTGCCCGTCATCCCGGTGCCGGTCGAGCCGGGCGTTGATCCGCGCCAGCGCCATGATCCGGCCGGAGGCGTCCTGCAGGGCCTCGCGCGCCTCCGCCTGGTCCACGGCCCCGGCCTGGAGGTGCAGCGTCGCCGCCAGGCGCTGCAGGTCGTTCCTTGCCCGGTGCACCGCCTCGCTCAGCAGCGTGCCGCGCGCCTCGGCCGTCCGCGCCAGCTCGGCATTGGCGGCGGCGAGGCCCTGCCGCTCCTGCGCCAGCCGGTGCAGCGCGACATGCAGCGCCTCCATCAGCGAGGCGGTGAAGAGCGCGATGGCGAAGAAGATCATGAGCGACAGCAGGTCGACCGCCTGGGTGATGGCGAAGCTCCGCGTCGGCTCGAACATGAACCAGACGGCGCAGGCCCCGCTCAGCAGCGCGGCATAGATTCCGGTGCCGCGGTCGAAGACCAGGCCGGCCACGATCACCGCCGGGAAGAAGAGCAGGAAGGGCAGCCCCGGCCCGGTGCCGAAGAGCCAGAACCGCAGCATCATGGAGGCGAGCACCAGCAGGGTCGTCGCCCCGTACCGGGCCCAGACGGGCAGGCCGCGGGAGCGGGCCGAGAGCAGGAAGAGCCGTTCCATCGCGCATCCGGGCAAGCGGCGGCCGGAAGCGCCGCCGCCAGCCCCAACGCCCCTGGAAGGTCAGCGTTTCGCCTCGATCGCGTCCCAGATCGCCCGCTCCAGGTGCACGCCGTCGAAGCGCGCGATCTCCTGCAGCCCGGTCGGCGAGGTGACGTTGATCTCGGTGAGGTAGTCGCCGATCACGTCGATGCCGACGAAGATCATCCCCCGCTCCCTGAGCGAGGGGCCGATACGGGCGCAGATCTCCTGCTCGCGCGCCGTCAGCGTCGTCCGCTCCGGCCGGCCGCCGACATGCATGTTGCTGCGCGCCTCGCCCTCGGCGGGGACGCGGTTGATGGCGCCCATCGGCACGCCATCGACCAGGATGATGCGCTTGTCGCCCTGCCGCACCTCGGGGACGTAGCGCTGCACCATCAGCGGCTCGCGCGAGCGCTCGGTGAACATCTCGATCAGGCTGTTGAGGTTGGAATCGCCCGGCTTGATGTGGAAGACGCCGGCGCCGCCATTGCCGAAAAGCGGCTTGACGATGATGTCCTTGTGCTTCTCGCGGAAGGCCTGGATCTGCGCCCGGCTCGACGTCACCAGCGTCTCCGGCATCAGGTCGGGGAATTGCAGGACGAAGAGCTTTTCCGGCGCGTTCCTGACGCTCGCCGGGTCGTTCACCACCAGCGTCTTCGGGTGGATGTGCTCCAGCAGGTGCGTCGCGGTGATGTAGGCCATGTCGAAGGGCGGGTCCTGCCGCATCAGCACGACATCCATCGTCGAGAGGTCGATCTCCTCCCGCGGGCCGAAGGCGTAGTGCGCGCCCTGCTTGCGTTCGACGGTGACCGGCTCGCCCTGCGCCAGCAGCCGGCCGCCGAGGAAGGCCAGGTCGCGCACATGGTAGTGCCAGAGCCGGTGGCCACGGGCCTGCGCCTCCAGCATCAGGGCGAAGGTGCTGTCGGCATCGATGTTGATGCCGGCGATCGGGTCCATCTGGACCGCGACCCGGAGGGCGCGCGCCATGGTCGTCTCCACTGGTTCAGGGCAATTCCGTGCCCCGAACCGGGCGAAAACGCCAGAGCCTCAATTCAGCCGGTGTCGCAACTCCTCGATCACCATCCGCGTGCGGCTGGCGGCCGGCCCCTCCGGCTCCAGCTCCAGCGAGCGCTCGAGGCAGCCGAGCGCGGCGCCGATGCGGTCCAGCCGCTGGTTCATCAGCCCCGCCTCGCGCCAGAGCAAGGCCTGGTCCGGGGCGAGGCGCAGCATGTCCTCGGCGCAGGCGAGCGCCCCGGCCAGGTCTTGCGCCCGGAGCCGCCGCAGCTTGATGTTGTTCTGCAGCCGGAGCAGCACCGCCCGCTTGTCCATCAGCCGGACGAGGCCCGGCCGCAGCTCCGCCCGCTCGCCCTCGATCCGCTTGATGAGCGCGCGCAGATCCGGCGCCTGCAGCCCGGTGCCGCCGGCGAAGACATCGACCAGCGCCTGCCCCCGCCCGCCCTCGACGGCGAGCAGGAAGTGGCCGGGGAAGTCGACGCCATGCGCCGCCCAGCCCGCCGCCTCCGCCGCATGCAGCCAGAGGATGCCGAGCGCGACCGGCAACCCCCGCCGCCGCTCGGCGACGCGGATGAGGTTGGCATTGGCCGGGTTCTCGTAATCCTCGGTGTCGCCGCGGAAGCCGAAGCGGCCATGGATCACCTCGGCCAGCACGGCGCGGCGCCGCTCCGGATCGCCGCCATCGGCCTGGGGATCGGCCGCGGCGGCGGCGACGGCCGCCTGCGCCAGCTCCGAGAGCACGGCCGAGGCCGCGCGCCAGTCCGCCTCCGGCGCGTCGATGCGCGCCAGCTGCACGGCGACCGCGGCCAGCTCGATCTCCGCATCCGGCAACTGCCCGGCGGCGGCGAGGGCGGCGCGTGCCTCCTCCTCTGGGCTCAGGGCCATGCGCTACTCCCGCGGCTGCGGCACCATCCGGCCGAGGCGGCGGCCGCCGAAGAGATGGACGTGGAAATGCCCGACTTCCTGCCCGGCATACTCGCCCATGTTGGAGAGCAGGCGATAACCATGCTCCTCCAGCCCGAGTTCCCGCGCCACCCGCGCGACCGCGCGCCAGAAGCCGGCGATCGCCTCCGCCGGCGCCCCGGCATGGAAGTCGGCGGCGCTGACGTAAGCGCCCTTCGGGATCACCAGCACATGCACCGGCGCCTGGGGCGCGATGTCGTGGAAGGCGAGCGCATGCTCGTCCTCGCTGACCTTCTTGCAGGGGATCTCGCCGCGCAGGATGCGGGCGAAGATGTTGCCAGGGTCATAGGGCGGCTTGCCGGAGACGGACATGGCGTATCCTCCAACCTGTCAGGCGAGCTTGGTCGTGCGCGCGGCCCGGACGATGCCCTTCGGCCGCGCCGCCTTCTCGGCGATGCCGCTGATGCCCTCGCGCCGCCGCAGCTCCGCCCAGACCTCCTCCGGGCGGATGCCGGCATCCACCCAGACGACGACGAGGTGGTAGAGCAGGTCGGCGGATTCCAGCACCGTCTCGGCATGGTGGCCGAGCGTCGCCTCGATGACGCATTCCACCGCCTCCTCGCCGAGCTTCTGCGCCACCTTCGCGGTGCCGCGCGCCATCAGCCGGGCGGAATGCGAGGTCGCGGCATCGCCCGCCAGCCGCCGGCTCTCCACCGTGTCCCAGAGCCGGTCGAGCACCGTCGCATCGCCATCCTGCGGCACCTCGAGCGGGGCGAGGTGGCGGCCCTCGGCCCGGCGCACGGCCTTCTTCGGCCTCACCGCGGCGGCGGGCAGCCCCTCCGGCACCGGCAACGCCCGCTTCTTCCTGGCCTTCGCCACCGGCTTCTTCTTGGTGTCCTTCGCCATGCGTCAGGCGGCCTCCGATTCAGGCAGGGGGCGGACCGGCAGGCCGGCCCGGGCCAGCGCCGCCTTGGCATCGGCGATGCGGAACTCGCCGTAATGGAAGACGCTGGCGGCAAGCAGACCCGTCGCCCCGACCCGCGCGCCCTCGACGAAATGCTCCATCGTGCCGACGCCGCCCGAGGCGACGATCGGCACCGGCACCGCGGCGCGCACCGCCCGCAGCAGCTCGAGGTCGAAGCCGGACTTGGTGCCGTCCCGGTCCATGCTGGTCAGCAGGATCTCGCCGGCGCCGGCCTCGGCCATGCGCCGCGCCCAGCCGACGGCGTCGATGCCCGTGGGCTTCCGCCCGCCATGGGTGAAGACCTCCCACCGCCCCTCGGCGACGCGCCGCGCATCGACGGCGACGACGATGGCCTGGCTGCCGAAGGCCTCCGCCGCACGGGAGACGAGGGCCGGGTCGGCGACGGCGGCGCTGTTGATGCTCGCCTTGTCGGCGCCGGCCAGCAGCAGCCGCCTGACGTCCTCGACCGAGCGCACCCCGCCGCCCACGGTGAGCGGGATGAAGACCTGCGCCGCGGTGCGCGAGACGACGTCGAGGATGGTGTCGCGGTTCTCGTGGCTCGCCGCGATGTCGAGGAAGGTGACCTCGTCCGCCCCCTCGCGGTCATAGGTGCGCGCCTGCTCGACCGGGTCGCCGGCATCGCGCAGGGCGAGGAAGTTGACGCCCTTGACGACGCGGCCGTCCTTCACGTCGAGGCAGGGGATGACGCGGAGCGCGAGCACGGTTCACCTGTCCAATTCGAGGGGGCGGCCGGCCCGGTGCCGGCGTCGGGCCGCAGGCGCCCGGCATGGCGAAGAAGCGGCCGGGGGTCAAGCGGCGAAGCGCCGGCCGCGCGGGCACGCTCACAAATCATTGCTTATTCCAAACAGATTGCATGTGGCCCATTATGTTGACGTCGGAACCATTAAGTTGCCATATCCTATTCCTTGGCACTTTGTCCGCGAGCTAACCGCAGTGGCTTGCAAGAAACGAGTGGGATCAGACCATGCACCGTCTCCCCGTGCCGGCAGCCGCTCATGACTCCGAGGGCGAGGGCCACCGACCCTCATCGGCTTCCCCTGGCCGGGCGCCCTGACATGTCGCAACAGGCCGGCAGGATGTCCGCAGCATGAGCCGGCTTTCCGAGAAATCCCTCCGCGTCGCCGGGGCTTCCAGCCTCGGCCTCGTGCTGAACGAGCAGACGCTGGAAGGCTTCTCGGACGGCATCGCCATCGCCGACCTCTCCCTGCACGACCACCCGCTGGTCTATGTCAACAGCACCTTCGAGCGCATCAGCGGCTACCGGCGGGAGGAGCTGCTCGGCCGCAACTGCCGCTTCCTCCAGGGTGCCGAGCGGACCCAGCCGGGGGTCGAGGCCATGGCCCGCGCCATCGCCGAGGGGTGCGACACCACCGTCGTCCTGCGCAACTACCGCCGCGACGGCACGCCCTTCTGGAACGAGCTGCGCCTCCGCCCGCTGCGCGACGCCGCGGGCCGCGTCACCCATTACCTCGGCATCATGCGTGACGTGACCGACTTCCGCGAGCTGAACGAGCGGCTGGCCCGCGCCGCCACCTTCGACGAGATGACCGGCCTCCTCACCCGCCGCGGCTTCCTCGACCGGCTGGCGCTGCTGGAGACGCAGGACCGCTTGCTGGTGCTCTGCTGCGACATCGACCAGCTGCGCGACGTCAACGCCACCTATGGCCGCCCCGCCGGCGACATCCTGCTGCGCGAGCTGGCCCGGCGGCTGGCGGCGGCGCCAGGCCTCGCCGCCGCCAGCCGGCTCGGCGCCGGCCAGTTCGCCGCCGCCCTGCGGGGCCCGGAGCGGGGGGAGGATGCCATCGCCGCCCTGCATGCGGCGCTCCGCCAGCCCTTCACCCTGCCTGGCGCCACCGCCTCCCTCACCGTCACCCTCGGCTGGGCGGAGGCCGCCTGGTCCGTCGGCCAGGGCGAGAAGCTGCTGATCGAGGCCGAGGCCGCGCTCTACGCCGCCAAGGCCGCCGGCCATGGCGAGCGCCGCGCCTTCGACCCGGCGGTGGAGCGCGAATCCCGCCGCCGCCTGCGCCTGACCGCCGAGCTGCGCAATGCCCTGACCAACCGGGAATTCGTGCTCCACTACCAGCCGAAGGTGGAGCTCGCCACCGGCCGCATCATCGGCCTCGAAGCCCTGCTGCGCTGGCAGAACCCGATCTTCGGCCTGCAATCGCCCGACCGCTTCCTGCCCGTCGCGGAGCAGAGCGGGCTGATCGTCGAGATCGGCGCCTGGGCCCTGGCCGAGGCTGCCCGCACCGCCGCCGAGCTGAACCGCCGCGGCCACGCCGTCCAGGTCGCGGTCAACGTCTCGCCGGTGCAGTTCCACCGCGACGATATGGCCGTCCTGCTCCGCCGCATCCTGGCCGAGGCCGGGGCGGAGCCCGGCTGGATCTCGATCGAGCTGACCGAGACGGTGCTGGCCGATGGCACCCCACGCACCCTCGCCTGCTTCAGGGCGCTGCGCGAGATGGGCATCGGCCTCGCCATGGACGATTTCGGCACCGGCTTCGCCTCACTCGACCAGCTCCGCAGCCTGCCCTTCACCGAGGTGAAGCTGGACCGCAGCTTCGTCCGCAACCTGCATCAGGACCCGGTGCAGGCGGCCATCGTCACCGGCACGCTCGGCGTCGCCCGCGCCCTCGGCATCTCCGCCACCTGCGAGGGCGTGGAGACGGAGGCCGAGCGCGCGCATCTGGTGGCGCTCGGCTGCCCGGTGGCGCAGGGCTACCTGTTCAGCCTGCCGCTCGCCAGGGAGGATCTGATCTGGCTGCTGGAGAAGCATGCGGTCCTGCCGGTGGCGGCGGAGTGACCGGCGGCTGACCGTGCTGCCCGGCCAGGCCTGACCGCAGGGCATGGCAGCCCGCGCTGCTGGCCGGCTGGCTCGCGGACGTACCGGATGCCGAGCCCCCCTGACCTCCCGGCCGCGGGACGCTATATCAGCCCCCTAGCAGGAGCTCGCCCGTGGTCGCCATCACCTCGCCCGCCTTCAAGGAGAATGCCCGGACCGCGCTGGCGGATCCCGGCCTGCAGAAGGCGCTCGGCACGGCGAAGGGCGCCTTCCTCCAGCGCCGCGCCCAGGCCGTGGCCAACCTGCCCGAGTTCGAGCAGCTCCGGGACATCGGCCGGAACATCAAGAACCATACCCTGGCCAATCTCGATTTCTACCTCGAGGCCTATGAGGAGAAGGTGAAGGCCGCCGGCGGCCATGTGCACTGGTGCTCGACGGCCGACGATGCCCGCGCCGCCGTGCTCGAGATCTGCCGCCGCGCCAATGCCCGCACCGTCACCAAGGGCAAGTCGATGATCTCGGAGGAGCTCGGGATCAACGCCCATCTCGAGGCCCATGGCATCCGCCCGGTCGAGACCGATCTCGGCGAGTACATCCTCCAGCTCCGCCAGGAGCACCCGAGCCACATTATCGCCCCCGCCTTCCACCTGAACCGGGAGGATTGGGAGGCGGATTTCCGCCGCCTCCACACCGACCTGCCGGCCGACCGCGTCTTCGCCGAGCGCCGCGACATCCTGGCCGAGGCGCGCGGCAAGCTGCGGGAGAAGTTCCTCGAGGCCGATGTCGGCATCACGGGGGCGAATTTCCTCATCGCCGAGACCGGCAGCAGCGTCATCGTCACCAATGAGGGCAACGGCGACCTGACCCAGACCCTGCCGCGGGTGCATATCGCGCTCGCCAGCATCGAGAAGGTCGTCCCGACGCTGGAGGATGCGACCAGCCTCCTTCGCCTCCTCGCCCGCAGCGCCACCGGCCAGGACTTCTCCGTCTACACCACCTTCTCGACCGGCGCCCGCCGCCCTGCCGACCTCGACGGGCCGGAGGAGTACCACGTCGTCCTGGTCGATGGCGGCCGTTCCAACATGCTCGGCACCGAGTTCCAGGAGATGCTGCGCTGCATCCGCTGCGCCGCCTGCATGAACCACTGCCCGGTCTACGGCGCGGTCGGCGGCCATGCCTATGGCTGGGTCTATCCGGGCCCGATGGGCTCGGTCCTCACCCCCTCGCTGGTGGGCATCGAGAAGACGGGCTTGCTGCCCAATGCGTCGACTTTCTGCGGCCGCTGCGAGAGCGTCTGCCCGGTGAAGATCCCCCTGCCGAAGATGATGCGCCACTGGCGCGAGCGGGAATTCGAGCGGCACCTGACGCCGGCCACCCAGCGCGGCAACCTCGCCCTCTGGGCGTGGTTCGCCCGCCGCCCCGGGCTCTACCGGGCTGCGACCCGTGCCGCCAACGCCGCGCTCGGCCTGCTCGGCCGCGGCAAGGGCAGCTTCCGCTCCCTGCCGCTCGCCGGCGGCTGGACCGCGGGGCGCAACCTGCCGGTGCCGGAGGGCGGCACCTTCATGGCCCGCTACGCGAAGGAGCAGCGCCGGCGATGACCAAGGAGGCCATCCTCGGCGCCATCCGCCGCGGCCTGAAGCGCGGCCCGTTGCCGGCCGACCAGCAGGCCATGCTGGGCGGACGGCTGGCGACGCATCCCCGCCACCTCATTCCCGCCCGCTCGCGCCTGCCGCGGCCGGACCAGGTCGCCCTCTTCGTCCACAACGTGGAGAAGGAGTTCGGCACCGTCGAGCGCGTGCCGGGCCCGGAGGCCGTGCCCGCCGCCATCGCCGACTACCTGGCGGCGCAGAACCTGCCCGCCCGCTTCCCCATGGCCCCGCACCCGGAGCTGCAGGCGATCCCCTGGTCCAGCCGCCCGCTGCTGGAGATCGAGCAGCGCCGCGCCGAGGCCTCCGACCAGGTCAGCCTGCAGCACGGCTATGCCGGCATCGCCGAGACGGGGACGCTGATGCTCCCCTCCGCGCCGGAGCGCCCGACCACCCTCAACCTCCTCGCCGAGACCGAGATCGTGGTCCTTCGCGCCAGCCGGATCGTCGGCGCCTATGAGGAGGCCTGGGACCGCCTGCGCGCCGAGAGCCGCGACGAGCGCAGCGGCGGCTTCATGCCGCGCAACATCATGTTCGTCACCGGCCCCTCGCGCAGCGCCGATATCGAGCAGACGCTGGAGCTCGGCGCCCATGGGCCGCGGCGGCTGCACATCATCCTGATCGACGACGACCCCGCCGCCCTGCCGATGGGCGAGGCCGCGGCCCCGCCGCCGGTCGCCGTGCCGGGCGGCCCCGCCGCCCCCGGGGATTGAGCGCCCCCGCCCGGCCGCGCCGGGCCCTGACCGAGCTCGACCGCCGCCTCTGGCAGGCCTGGACCGCCCGCGCCCAGGTCGCGCCCATGCCGGGCAAGGCCCTGCCGCCCCCGCCGCCCGATCCGGCGCCACCCCCGGCGCCCGGCACCGCCGCGGCCCCGCCCGCGCCGCCGCCGAAGCCTACCCACCTCCGCCCCGCCCCCGAGCTGCAGGTCGGCGCTCCGCCCCCCGGCCTCGATGGCAAGCGCTGGCGCGAGCTCCGCCGCGGCCGCACCCGCCCCGAGCGCACCCTCGACCTGCACGGCCGCCGCGCCCAGGACGCCCATGCCGCCGTCCGCCGCTTTCTGTACGAGGCGCAGGCCGACGGTCTCCGCTGCGTCGCCATCGTCACCGGCAAGGGCTCCAGCATCGAAGGCGGCGTGCTTCGCCGCGAGCTGCCCTTCTGGCTGAACGCGGCCGAGATGCGCCCCCTCCTGCTCGGCGCCGCCCATCCCCATGCCAGCAACCCCGGCGCCGTCCACCTGCTGCTCCGCCGGCGGCGATGACGCCCTTCGGCCAGAGGCTCCGCGCCCTCCGGGAAGCCCATGGCGTCAGCCAGGCCGCCCTCGCCCAGGCGCTGCACGTCTCGCCGGCCTATCTCTCGGCGCTGGAGCACGGCCATCGCGGGCGCCCCTCACCGGGGCTCATCCACCAGGTGAACGAGTTCTTCGGCCTGATCTGGGACGATGCGGAGGAGATGGCGCGGCTGGCCCGCCTCTCCCATCCGCGGGTGGTGCTGGATACGGCTGGGCTGAGCCCGGAGGCGACGGCGCTGGCCAATCGGCTGGCGCGGGAAATCCGCAAGCTCGCGCCGGAAACCATCCGGGCTTTGCTTCAGACGTTGGATGGGGGCGCCGCCCCCATGCCCCCGCCGGGGCCAAAGCTTGGCCCCGGACCCCGCCATAAGTAGGGCTCAGAAGCGCAGGCGGGGGCCGCCGGCCAGGCGCGCCGCATGCGTCACCCGGCGGCGGCCATGCGTCTTCGCCGTCAGCACCGCCGCCGTCAGCCGGTTGTCATGCACTGCGGCCAGGCCGAAACCCTGGTTGTTCAACAACAGGAAGTGGTCGGTCACCCGCAGCAGGTACCACCCCGGCGCCAGCCCCTCCCGCACCAAGCCGAGTAGGCTCGGCCGCCGCTCGGGCAGCTCCACCGGCGCATGCGCCACGCCCATCTGCTCCAGCGCCCCGAGGATGTCCCGCCAATAGGCCGTCACCACCGGCCCGTCGCCGGGATACCAGTCGGGCGCGATCCCCCGCAGCATCGTGCTCGCCGCCCGGTAGGGCAGCCCGCTCGCCAGGGCGAGCGTCGCCGGGCCGCACCAGGGCACCAGCCCGCCATTCTCCGCCAGCAGATCCTCATGGCTGCGCAGCCCGGCCGGACGCTCCGCCAGGGCCTGCCCGGCCCCCAGCTCGGCCTCCGTAAGCCGCCCATCCTGACGATCCGGCATCGCGCGACCCCGCAAGCCGCCGGGCACGGGATAGCGCCCAGGCTGCTCACAAGATCGTGTGTCCTCACCTTGTCGTCAATATACGATTTCGGCGGAACCCTTACCCGGCCAGCACGCCATGCTGCCGCAGGAACCCCAGCAGCGGCAGCAGCGGCAGGCCAAGGATCGCGCTGTGCTCCCCCTCGACCGCGCTGAACAACTGCACCCCGATCCCCTCCAGCCGGTAGGCCCCGACCGACCCGAGCACCGCCTCGCCCTCCGCCGCCAGGTAGGCGTCGAGGAATTCCTCGGAGAATTCCCGCATCGTCAGCCGCGGCCGTGCCAGGTGCTGCCAGACGCGCTGCCCGCCCCGCCAGCAGACCATCGCCGTCATCAGCTCGTGCGGCCGGCCCCGCAGCGCCAGCAGCTGCGCCCGCGCCGCGGCCATGTCCGGCGGCTTGTCGAACCAGCGGCCCTCGCAGACCAGCAGCTGGTCGGCGCCGATCACCAGCGCCTCGGGATGCCGGCGCCCGAGCCGCTGCGCCTTCGCCTCGGCCAGCATCACCGCCGCCTCGCCCGGCGGCACGCCCTCGGCGCGGGCGCTCTCCTTGATCGCCGCCTCGTCCACCGCCGCCGCCTCGGCGCCGAAGCGCAGCCCCGCCGCCGCCAGCACCGCCCGCCGCGCCGCGGAGGCAGTGGCGAGGATGAGGGCGGGCGCCTCCCGCTGGATCATGCCGCCCCTCCGCCGAGCACACCCGCCGCCGGATCCGCCGGCGCATGCGCGGACGCGGCCCCTCGCCGCATGTGCCAGGCCTCCATGAGCTGGAGGACGGTCGCCGCCGTCTCCTCGATGCTCCGCCGGGTCACGTCGATCACCGGCCAGCCATGCTGGTTGCAGAGCCGCCGGGCCGAAAGGATCTCCGCCTTCACGCTGTCATGGTCGACATAGTCGTTGGTGTCCTGCCGGACGCCGTCGGCACCGATCAGCCGCAGCCGGTGGCGGCGGATCTCGATGAGGGCATTGGTCTCGATGGTCAGCCCCACCACCGGGCAGGGCGCATCGGCGAGCTCCGGCGGCAGCTCCGAACTGGGGACGATCGGGACGTTCGCCGCCTTGATGCCCCGGTTCGCCAGGTAGAAGCAGGTCGGCGTCTTGCTGCTCCGCGACACGCCGACGAGGCAGACATCCGCCTCGTGGATGCCCGCCGTCCCCTGCCCGTCGTCATGGGCCAGCACGTAGTGCATGGCGTCGATCCGGCGGAAATAATCCGCATCCATCACATGCTGTGCCGCCCGCTTCTCCCGCGCCCGCGCGCCGAGCTGCCCCTGCAGCAGCTCCACCACCTGGTCGAGCACCGAGAGGCAGGGCACGCCGAGCCGCATGCAGCTCTCCTCCAGCGCCAGCCGGAGGCTCTTGTCGACCAGGGTGAAGAGGACCGGCCCCGGCTCGTGGTTGAGCCCCTCCAGCACCCGGTCGAGCTGCAGGCGGGAGCGGATGAGGCTCCAGCGATGATGCACCACATGATGGTCCTCGAACCGCGCCAGGGTCGCCCGGGCGATCGAATTGAGCGTCTCGCCCGTGCTGTCGGAGACCAGGTGCAGGTTGACGGTTCTGTGGGGCATCCCGGGAGAATAGCGCAGCCCGTTGTGGACGCAGTGGAAAACTCGGCGCCCCGGCCCCGCCGTGGTGAGTCGGGTGGGCTGATCCGCACATCCCACCCGGGCGGGAGAGGATTCCCGACTGAGTCGGCCGACTCCGGGACGGGAAGGGATTCATCCAACGGAGTCAGCGAGTCGCCGACTCAGTCAGTCGTGGACAGGCCTGTGGATGGAATCCGGAGTAATTGGCTCCACAGCATCCACAGGCCCTATCACTACTCCATCCTTTCAAGACTCTTGTTTTCTTGCGAAGGGTTAGGCCCCAAGGAGAAGCGCATGCCTGGCCCGAGCGAGAGTCCCGCCCCGAAACCCCTGCTCCGCGCCCTGGCCGGCGAGGCGGTCTGGCCGCCGCCGATGTGGCTGATGCGCCAGGCCGGCCGCTACCTGCCCGAGTACCGGGAGATCCGCGCCCAGGCCGGCGACTTCATCGCCCTCTGCACCGCGCCCGAGCTCGCGGCCGAGGTCACCCTGCAGCCGATCCGCCGCTACGGCATGGACGGGGCGATCCTCTTCTCCGACATCCTCATGGTGCCCTGGGCGATGGGCCAGCCGCTCCGCTTCGCCGAGGGCGAGGGGCCGGTGCTGGAGCCGCTGCGCGACGCGGCCGCGATCGACCGGCTGGATCCTTCGGTCTGCGCCGCCAATGCCGCGCCGATCATCGAGACGGTCCGCCTGGTCCGCGCCGGGCTGGAGCGGGAGGCGCCGCGGACGACGCTGATCGGCTTTGCCGGCAGCCCCTTCACCGTCGCCTGCTACATGGTGGAAGGCCATGGCAGCCGCGACTTCGCCGCCGCCCGGGGCATGGCCTATGGCGACCCGGCGCTGTTCGGCCGCCTCATCCGCACCCTGGTCGAGGCCAGCACCGACTATCTCTGCGCCCAGGCCGATGCCGGGGCGGAGGCGCTGATGCTGTTCGACAGCTGGGCCGGGCTGCTCTCGCCGAGCCAGTTCCGCCGCTGGGTGATCGAGCCGACGGCGACGCTGGTGCGGGCCATCCGCAAGCGCCACCCGACGATCCCGCTGATCGGCTTCCCGCGCCTCGCCGGGCCGATGCTGATCGAGTACAGCCAGCGCACCGGGGTGCAATGCCTTGGCATCGACACCTCCATGGACCTGCGCTGGGCCGCCTCCGCGGTGCCACCCTCGATGTGCCTCCAGGGCAACCTCGACCCCCTTTCCCTCGTCACCGGCGGCATGGCGCTCGAGACGGAGGCGCGCTCCATCCTGGGCGCGATGCGCGGCCGCCCCTTCATCTTCAACCTCGGCCACGGCATCGAGAAAGTGACCTCTCCCGATCATGTCTCGACCTTGGTCCGTTTGGTCAGGACCGGCTGACTCAAGGGTTCCAAGGGCCCTATGGCCCTTGGCGGGGGAGTTTGAGGGGGCAGCGCCCCCTCGATCCCCCGATTTCAGCCGTCGGGTAATTCCCCCCGCCCCCGCTTTGCTCTAACCCCGCAGCTTGACCCGCTGGCGAACCGGCCAAATCTGCGGGCCTGGATTTTTGGGCTCTGGGAGTTCCGATGCAGCGGGTTGCGGTGGTGTTGTTCAATCTCGGGGGGCCGGACGCGCCGGACAGCGTGCGCCCGTTCCTCGAGAACCTGTTCACCGACCCGGCCATCCTGCGGGTGCCCGGCTTCATCCGCCCCTGGCTCGGCCGGTTCATCGCCAAGCGGCGCACCCCGGCGGCCTCCGAGAACTACGCCATCCTCGGCGGCCGCTCGCCCCTGCTCGAGCTGACCGAGGCCCAGGCCTGCGACCTCGAGGCGGCGCTGAACGCGGCCGGTGGCGCCGAGTACCGCTGCTTCATCGCCATGCGCTACTGGCACCCGATGAGCGACGCCGCCGCCCGCGCCGTGCGCGATTGGGGCCCGGACCGGGTGCTGCTGCTGCCGCTCTACCCGCAGTACTCGACGACGACGACCGGCAGCAGCGTCACCGCCTGGGAGGAGGCCGCGGCACGCGCCGGCCTCGCGGTGCCGACCACGACGCTCTGCTGCTACCACTCCGACCCGGCCTTCGCCGCGGCGACCGCCGCCGCCGTCCAGGCCGCCTACGATGCCGCCCGCGCCGCCCTGGCGCCGGAGGTGAAGCTGCGCATCCTCTTCTCCGCCCACGGCCTGCCGGAGAGCATCGTCAAGCGCGGCGACCCCTACCAGTGGCAGGTGGAGCAGTCCGTCGCCGCCGTGGTGGAGCGGCTGGAGATCGAGGGGCTGGACCAGGTCGTCTGCTACCAGTCCCGCGTCACCCCGCAGAAATGGATCGGCCCCAGCACCGAGGCGGAGCTGGAGCGCGCCGGCCACGACAAGACGGCGGTGCTGATCTGCCCGATCGCCTTCGTCTCCGAGCATTCCGAGACGCTGGTCGAGCTCGACGTCGAGTACCGGGAGGAGGCGGAGCGCCTCGGCGTCCCCGGCTACTACCGCGTCCCCGCCCAGAACAGCGACCCGGCCTTCATCGCCGCGCTGCGCGACCTAGTCCGCCGCGCCGAGGCCGATGAGCGCCCGCTCTGCAGCTTCGCCGGCGGGCGGCAGTGCCCGAAGCCCTTCGGCGACTGCCCCCATGCCCGGGCCCGCGCCCGGGCCCGCGAGATGGCATGACGCGCCCCGCCGCCGTCCTCTTCGACTGCGACGGCGTGCTGGCCGACAGCGAGGGGCTGGTGAACCGCCTGGTCGCGGAGGCGATCGGCGCCCAGGGCTGGTACATGTCCGCCGAGCAGGCGCGGGAGACCTTCCTCGGCATGGCCCTGCCGGAGATGCTGCCGATGATCGAGGCCCGCTGCGGCCGCCTCCCCGGCGACTGGGGCGAGGCGCTGACGCGGCGCATCCTCGTCGCCCTGACCGAGGAGGTAGAGGCCATCCCCGGCGCCCCGGCCGCCGTCGCCGCCGCCTCGGCCGCGGGGCTGCCGCTCGCCGTCGCCTCCAATTCCACCCGCGGCGAGCTGCGGGCGAAGCTCGCCCGGCTCGGCCTCGCCCGCTATTTCGGCGAGCGCGTCTTCACCTTCGAGGACGTGCCCCGCCCCAAGCCCGCCCCCGACATGTACCTGGCCGCCGCCGCCGCCTGCGGCGCCGCCCCGGCCGATTGCGTGGTGGTCGAGGACAGCCTGCTCGGCGCCCGCGCCGGGATCGCCGCCGGCTGCCGCGTGTTGGGCTTCACGCGGGAGACGGAGGCGGCCGTCCTGGCCGCGGTCGGCGCCCGGCCCTTCGCCAGCATGGCGGAGCTGCCGGCCCTGCTTGGCATCGCCCCCTTGGGCATCGAGGAGTAGCCCATGATCGGACGCGGATGGTTGGCCGCCGCGGCGGCCCTGCTGCTGATGGCGGCCGGCGAGCCGCCCGAGGCGGAGCGGATGGTCCCCGGCGGCCGCGCCGGCTGGGTGACGGACCCGAAGAGCGGCTGCTGGCTCTGGGCCGGCGGCATCGAGCCCGGCGCGAGCGACATCGTCGGCGACTGGAACGGCGCCTGCCCCGAGGGCCCCGCCGAGGGCCCCGGCCGCGCCGTCGTCACCTGGCAGAGCCGCGGCGAGACCCGCCGCATGGACTACCGGGGCGACATCGTCCGCGGCAAGAACGAGGGCCGCGGCAAGCTCACCATCACCGAGGGCGACCGGGTGATGAGCGAGGAGGAGGGCGTCTTCCGCGACGACCGGCTGGTGGAGGGCCGCCTCGCCCTGCCGCGCCTCGGCATCGAATTCGAGGGCAAGCTCCGCGCCGGCCATCCGCAGGGGCCGGGGCGGCTCAGCGTGCAGGGTCGCGTCTTCCAGGGCGACTGGGTGAATGGCTGCCTGCCGCAAGGCGATGGCTGGGTCGCCTTCACCCGCCCGGTCGAGAGCTGCGCCGGCCAGGATACCTGACCCTGTGACGATCGATGCCCTCGCGCCCCTCTACCTCTGGACCAAGTCGCTGCACCTGATCGCGGTCATCGCCTGGATGGCGGGGCTGTTCTACCTGCCGCGGCTCTTCGTCTATCACAGCCAGGTGGCGGGGGCCGGGGCGCAGGCCACGCTGTTCGAGACCATGGAGCGGCGCCTGCTGCGTGCCATCATGAACCCGGCGATGATCGCCGCCTGGCTCCTGGGCCTCACCCTGATCCTGACGCCGGGCGCGGTGGACTGGCGCGGCGGCTGGTGGCACCTGAAGCTGCTCTCGGTGCTGCTGATGACGGCCTTCCACATGCACCTTGCCGGCGCCCGCCGCGCCTTCGCCGCCGGGCAAAGGCCGCATACCGAGCGCTACTGGCGGATGATGAACGAGGTGCCGACGGTGCTGATGGTGATCATCGTCGTCATGGTGATCGTGAAGCCCTTCTAGAACTCCCGGCGGCCGTATTCGCATCTCCTGTTGCGTCGCGGCGAACCGCCGGAGGCCGGGCGCATTGAGCCTTGGCCGCGGCGGATCGCGCGGCCGCCTGAGGGGCGCGACGACGAGGGCAGCGCATGACACCTTCCCGCTTCGCCAGGACCGCCAATGCGGCAATCGGCCGGCTCGAGGCCGCCGCCTCGCTCGATGCGCCGAGCCACGCGATCGAGACCGCGATGGCCCGCCCGGCGCAGATCGCCGGGCGTCCCGCGGGGAAGATCGGGGATGCCCTGCATGGCACCGGCTACGGCCACCCCATCCACCCGATGCTGGTCACGATCCCGATCGGGACCTGGACCCTCGCCTTCGGCCTCGACCTCCTAGCGGCGCTGGGGGCCCGGTCGGTCGGCACGGCGCGGGCCGCGGACATCGCGCTGAAGGCCGGTGCCGCCGGCGCCGTGGCCGCGGCGGCGACGGGCCTCGCGGACTGGCAGCACACCAATGGCCGCGACCGCCGGATCGGGTTGGTCCACGCCCTCACCAACGGCACCGCGCTCGCCTTCACCCTCGCCTCAATCGGGCTCCGCGGGCGCGGGCGGCGGCGGGAGGGGCGCCTGGCCAGCGCCGCCGGCTGGGCCTGCATGGTCGTCGGCGGCTATCTCGGCGGGCACATGGTCTATCGCCGCCGGATCGGCGTCGACCATGCCGACCGCAGCCCGGAGCCCCGCGACTTCACGCCCGTGCTGCCGCTCGCCGAGCTGGAGGAGAACCGGCCCCGCCGGGTCGAGCTCCGCGACGAGAACGCCCGGCAGGACATCGGCATCGTCCTCGTCCGCCGCGGCGGGCACGTGCATGCGCTGGGCGCGCGCTGCTCCCACCTGGGCGGCCCGCTGGACCAGGGCTGGGTGCTCGGCAACGCGCTCGTCTGTCCCTGGCATGGCTCGAGATACGACCTGGAGACGGGCTGGCCGGAGAGCGGCCCATCCACCTGCCCGCAGCCGCGCTACGAGACCCGCCTGCGGGACGGCATCGTCGAGATCCGGCGGGAGCAGGAGCCGGGCGACGAGATCGTCACCGCCGCCGACCTGCCGCCCGTGCCGCGCGATGCCGCGCCGGGTCAGGGCCGGAAGGCCGACGAGGTGCTCACCGAGCATCACCAGCTGATCCGCCGGCTGTTCGAGACCATCGAGGCGATGCCGCGCCACCAGCCGGACCGCCGCGACCTGATGCGGACCCTCGCCTCCGAGCTCGAGATCCACGAGCATGTCGAGGACCACATCTTCTACCCGGCCGTTCGGCCGGTCAGCGAGGACGTGGCCGTCGCCCATTCCGAGCACCGCCAGCTGGCCGACCTGCTCGCCATGACCCTGAAGCTCGACACCGCCAGCCCGGAATTCGAGGAGCACCTGCGGGCGCTCCATGCCGCGGTGGACCATCATGCGGGCTCGGAGGAGCGGTCCATGTTCCGCGAGGCCCAGCGCCTCGGCGAGGCCCGCCTGCGCGCGCTGGGCCAGGCGCTGGAGGCGATGATCGAGCAGCAGCGGACCAGCCGCTTCCAGCGGGCCTTCCGCGACCTCAAGATCCGGCTGCTGGAAGGCGTCTAGCCGGCGAAGCCCGCCCACTCCGCCCGGATCTCCGCCATCCGCGCCGCCAGCTCCTCCGCCCGGCCGATCTCCTCGGTGAAGCCCATGGGCCGGAAATCGGCCATGCGCATCGGGTAGAGGATGCCGTCGAGATGGTCGTACTCGTGCTGGACGACGCCGGCATGGAAGCCCGTCACCTCCGCCGCGACCGCCCTGCCGTCGCAATCGACGCCCCTGTAGCGGAGGCGCGCGAAGCGCGGCACCGCGGCGCGCAGGCCGGGGATCGAAAGGCACCCCTCCCAGCGCAGCTGCCGCTCCTCGCCGACCGGCTCGATCACCGGGTTGATCACGACGGTATTGCCGATGACCGCATCGCCCGCCGCCCCGGTCGAGCGGTGCGGCTGCACCCGGAAGACGAAGAGGCGCAGCGGCACATGCACCTGCGGCGCGGCGAGCCCCGCCCCCGGCGCATCCTCCATGGTGTCGAACATGTCCCGCACCAGGCGGCGGATCTCGGGCGCGCCGGGGTCGGCGACGGGGCGGCAGCGCTCGAGCAGGACGGGGTGGCCCATGCGGGCGATCTTCAGAACGGCCATGGGCGGAGCCTAGCAGCCTGCCCGTCGGCGGCGAGACTTGACCTCGGGCGGAAAATACCCCATCTCAACCGTTGACGGCCAGCGATCCACTCCTCTAGGGTCCGGCCTGCTTCCCTGGGGCATAGGGTGCGCGACGCGCCCGGTGCCTTACTCCCTCCTTCCTTCCTTGGGACATCGCCGGCCATCGGCCCCGGCCCCGCTTCAGGGTCCGTGTTCATGGCACAGGCGGAAGGGCCGGACCCATGGCGCGCCACGCGCCGCGACCCCGGCCTCCATTGGGACCGTCCCGTCCCCTCGCATCCGGACGCACCGCGCCATGCATCTTTCCGAACTCAAGGCCAAGAGTCCCGCCGAGCTTCTCTCCTTCGCCGAGGAGCTGCAGGTCGAGAACGCATCCAGCCTGCGCAAGCAGGACATGATGTTCGCCATCCTCAAGCAGCTTGCCGAGAACGACCAGGCGATCTTCGGGGAGGGCACGCTCGAGATCCTGCCGGACGGCTTCGGCTTCCTCCGCAGCCCGCAGGCGAACTTCCTCCCCGGGCCCGACGACATCTACATCTCCCCCGCCCAGGTGCGCCGCTTCGGCTTGCGGACGGGCGACACGGTCGAGGGCCAGATCCGCGCGCCGAAGGATGGCGAGCGCTACTTCGCCCTCCTCAAGGTCAACGCCATCAATTTCGAGCCGCCGGAGGCGCTGCGCCAGCGGATCAACTTCGACAACCTGACACCGCTCTACCCCAACCGCCGCCTCAAGATGGAGAATCCGGAGGCGGAAGCGGTCGCCAAGGGGCCGAGCAAGGACTACACCCACCGCGTCATCGACCTGATCGCGCCGATCGGCATGGGCCAGCGTGCCCTGGTCGTCGCGCCGCCGCGCACCGGCAAGACGGTGATGCTGCAGAACATCGCCAAGTCGATCACCGCCAACCACCCCGAGGTCTTCCTCATGGTGCTGCTCATCGACGAGCGGCCGGAGGAGGTGACCGACATGGCCCGCACCGTGCGGGGCGAGGTCGTGGCGTCGACCTTCGACGAGCCGGCGACGCGCCACGTCCAGGTGACGGAGATGGTGCTCGAGAAGGCGAAGCGCCTGGTCGAGCACAAGCGCGACGTGGTGATCCTGCTGGATTCCATCACCCGCCTCGGCCGCGCCTACAACAGCGTCGTCCCCTCCTCGGGCAAGGTGCTGACAGGCGGCGTCGACGCCAACGCCCTGCAGCGGCCGAAGCGCTTCTTCGGCGCCGCGCGCAACATCGAGGAAGGCGGCTCGCTGACCATCATCGCCACGGCGCTGATCGACACCGGCTCGCGCATGGACGAGGTGATCTTCGAGGAGTTCAAGGGCACGGGCAACTCCGAGCTCGTCCTCGACCGCAAGCTCTCCGACAAGCGCACCTTCCCGGCGATCGACATCACCAAGTCCGGCACCCGCAAGGAGGAGCTGCTGGTGGATCGCGCGACGCTCGCCAAGATGTGGGTCCTGCGCCGCATCCTGAACCCGATGGGCACCCAGGACTCGATGGAGTTCCTGCTGGACAAGCTGAAGTACAGCAAGACCAACCAGGACTTCTTCGACGCGATGAACACCTGACACGAAGGGGGCGAAAGCCCCCTTCTCCATGTCCAGGTCCCCGGAGACCGAATGACACGCGAGGCCGAACCGCTCGCCGCCATCCTCCGCGCCGCCAGCTTCGCCGCCCGCGTCCACGCCACGCATCGCCGCAAGGGCGCCGCCGCCGAGCCCTATGTGAACCATGTGCTGGAGGTGGCCGAGATCCTCGCCGCCCAGGGCGCCCCGCCTGCCGCCATCATCGCCGGCCTGCTGCACGACACCGTCGAGGACAGCGATGCCGACCCGGTCCCGACCACCCTCGCCGATCTGGAAGCCGCCTTCGGCCCGGAGGTCGCCGGCATCGTCGCCGAGGTCTCGGACGACAAGTCGCTGCCGAAGGAGGTGCGCAAGGGCCTGCAGGTCCGCCACGCCGCCCGCGCCTCGGATGCGGCGAAGCAGGTGAAGCTCGCCGACAAGATCGCCAACCTCCGCACGCTGGGAAGCAGCCCGCCCGCCGGCTGGGACCACGCCCGCCGCCTCGAATATGTCGGCTGGGCCGGCCGCGTCGCCGCCGGCGCCAAGGGCGTGAATGCGGGGCTCGACGCGCTCTTCGACGAGACCTATCGCCACGCGGTCGCCCGCCTGGCGGAGGAAGCACGAGGGGGGTGAGGTATCCGGGACGCCGGCCGGCTTGGGGGGTCTGATCCCGGGCCGCATGGAGGGGGGGGGGAGCGGCCCGGAACTGCGCAACCGGCGTCCCGTCGACCAAACATGGCATGTTCGGTCCCCGATTGTGAGTCCCAAGCCAATGACAGTACCGATAGCTGATCTGCCCCTGGCGCATCAAAGCGTGAGGCGGCATGGTGCGACGCCCCTCGTCCCGGGAGATGCGACATGTCCGACCAGGCGCCCTCGGCGCTGCCCCGCCGCGCCCTGCTCGGCGGCTTTCTCGCCGCCCCCATGCTGGCCAAGGCCCAGCCGGCCTTCCCTGCCCGCCCGGTCTCGCTGATCGTCCCCTTCCCGCCCGGCGGCACCACCGATGTCGTCCTGCGCGCCCTGGCCGAGGGCGCCTCCCGCCAGCTGCCGCAGCAGGTGATCGTCGACAACAAGCCGGGGGCGGCGAATACCCTGGGCGCCGCCGCCGTCGCCCGCGCCCGGCCGGATGGCTACCTGCTGACCCAGCTTCCCGCCTCCGCCATCCGCGTGCAGCTCCTGCAGAAGCTGACCTATGACACGCTGCGCGACTTCACCCCCGTCCTCAGCGTCACCGGCTATACCTTCATGGTCATCGCCAAGGCGGGCCGCTTCCCCAATGGCTGGGCCGACTTCGTCGCCGAGGCGCGGCGCCGCCCGGGCCAGCTCGCCTTCGGCTCCACCGGCGCCAACGGCACCCCGCACGTCACCATGGCGGAGCTGGCGTCGAAGGAAGGGATCGAGCTGATCCATGCCCCCTTCCGCGGCGATGCCGACGGCTCTCAGGCGCTGCTCGGCGGGCATATCGACGTCATGGCCGGCGGCTCCGGCCTCGGCGCGCTGGCCGACGGCAACCAGGCGGCCATCCTCAATGTCTGGACGGCGGAGCGCCTGGTGCGCTGGCCCGATGCGCCGACGCTGAAGGAGCTCGGCTACGGCATGGTGGTGACGACGCCCTTCGGCATCGTCGCTCCCGCCGGCCTCGACCCGGCGGTGACGCGCACCCTGCACGACGCCTTCGCCACGGCGCAGAAATCGGAGGAGTTCCGCGCCCTCCTCGCCCGCTACGACATGCCGGACGAGTACCGCGACAGCGCGGCCTATGCCGCCGACCTGCGCGAGACCGTGGCGCGGGAGGAGGCGCTGATCCGCCGCCTCAACCTCACCGCCGGCTGATGCAGGCCGAGGTCGCGGCGCTGGAGCGCGCCTGCCTCACCGCGCTGCCGGCGCCGCGCCAAGCCTTCGACGGGCCCTTCGTGGCGAAGCTCTTCCTCGGCGGCACCGGCCGCGGCAATGCCGTGAGCTCCCTCGACCCCGCGCCCGACCCGGCGCTAGCCGAGCGTGTCGCGCGGATCGAGGCGCTCTACGCCCGCCACGGCCTGCCCTGCCGCTTCCGCCTGACACCGCTCGACCCGCCCGGGCTCGAGCCGCTGCTCGTCGAACGCGGCTATGCCAAGGGCGAGGAGACCCTGGTCAATGCCGGCCCCCTGCCGGCGAGGCCCGATCCCGCCGCCCGCCGTCTCGACGGCCCCGGGCCCGACTGGATGGCGATGGTGGCGACCGCCGAGTACCAGACCGAGGCCCGCCGCGCCGAAAAGCTCCGCATGCCGGAGATCCTGGCCACGCCCGGCGGCTGGTTCCTGCTGCGGGAGGACGGCGTGGATGCCGCCTGCCTCTTCGCCGTGGTGGACGGCCCGTATTGCGGCATCTTCGACCTGGCGACCCGCCCGGAATTCCGCCGCCGCGGCCTCGGCGGGCGGCTGATCCGCGCCGCCGCCCACTGGGCCGCGAGCCTCGGCGCCGCCCGCCTCTGGGCCCAGGTGGCGTCAACCAACACGGCATCCCTCGCCCTGCAGCGCCGCGTCGGCCTCGTGGAGGTCTATCGCTACCGCTACCGCATCCGGCCGCTCAGCGCGCCCTGAGCCGCGGCTCCGCCGCCGCCTTCTCCACCAGGATGTCGAGCACCGCGCGCACCCGGCGCGGCAGGCTGTGGCTGCCCGGCCAGGCGGCGTGCACGTCGCGCGGCTCCGCCCGCCAGCCCGGCAGCACCGGCACCAGCAGCCCCGCCTCGATTTCCTCCGCCACGCCCCAGGGCGCCAGCAGGGCGATGCCGAGCCCGGCCTGCGCCGCCAGATGCGTGGTGTCGACGCTGTCGGCGCAGAAATGCCCATGCGTCTCGACGGTCACGCTGCGGCCCTCGGGCCCCTCCAGCGTCAGCAGGCTGCTGCTCCGCCCGATCGTCAGCCGACAGAAATCATGCTGCGCCAGCTCCTCCGGCGCCTGCGGCACCCCGGCCCGCCGCAGGTATCCCGGCGAAGCGAAGAGCGCGAAGTCGATCCGTCCGAGCTTCCTCACGATCAGCGACTGCTCGCGGATCGGCCCGAAGCGGATGGCGAGGTCGATGCCCTCGCCAACCATGTCCACCTGCTTCGGGTCGAGCCGCACGTCGAGCGTGACCTTCGGGTTCGCCTGCAGGAAATCCGTGAGCCAGGGCAGCACCACCGCGTTGAAGAAGGCGGCGACGCAGGCGACGCGCACCGGCCCGGCCAGCGAGGCCTGCGCGCTGCGCAGGCTGGCCTCCGCCTCGTCCAGCCGGTCGAGGATGCTGACCGCCTCGGCATGGAAGGCCTGCCCCGCCTCGGTGGTGGTGAGGCCGCGCGGCGAGCGCAGCAGCAGCGGCACGCCGAGCCGCCCCTCCAGCTCGCCGATGATGCGGGAGACGCTCGGCTGGCTCATCGCCAAGTCGCGGGCGGCGCGGGTGATGTTCCCGGTCTCCACCACGCGCCGGAAGACCGAGAGCTGCTGCAGCCTGTCCATCGACCGGAAAATTTCCTGCCGGAATTGTTCCGGACAATGCCAGTTCTGTTGAGAAAGACTAGACCGTAAAGACCGTGCTGCCGGTCGTTTTCCGCCCCTCCAGGGCCCGATGCGCCTCGGCGGCATCCTTCAGCGCGTAGGTCTGGTTGACGGCGATCCTGACGCCGCCCGACTTCACCACCTCGAACAGGTCGCGTGCCGTCGCCACCAGGTCCTCGCGCTTGGCGGTGTAGGTGTTGAGCGTCGGCCGGGTGACGTAGAGCGATCCCTTGGCCGCCAGCACACCGAGATCGGTCGTGACCGGGCCGGAGGCATTGCCGTAGGTGACCATCAGCCCGAAGGGGCGGAGGCAGTCGAGCGAGGTGGTGAAGGTGTCCTTGCCGACGCTGTCATAGACGACCGGCAGCATCGCCCCGCCGGTGATCTCCCTGACGCGCGCGGGGATGTTCTCGCTCGTCAGCAAAGCATGGTCGGCGCCGAGCGAGGTGACGAGCTCCGCCTTCTCCGGCGTCGAGACCACGCCGATGACGGTGGCGCCCAGATGCTTCGCCCATTGCACCAGGATGCTGCCGACGCCGCCGGCCGCCGCATGCACCAGGATGGTGTCGCCCGGCTTCACCGCATAGGTGCGCTTGACGAGGAACTGCGCCGTCATCCCCTGCAGCATCATCGCCGCCGCCTGGGTGAAGTCGATGCCCTCGGGGATCTTCACCAGACGGTCCGCCGGGGCGCAGCGCGCCTCCGCATAGGCGCCGAGCGCGCCGGCATAGGCCACGCGGTCGCCGACCTTGAGCTCGGTCACGCCGTCGCCCACCGCCTCGACGACGCCAGCGCCCTCCATGCCGACCGTCACCGGCATGCTCGGCGCCTTGTAGAGGCCGGTGCGGAAATAGACGTCGATGTAGTTCAGCCCCACCGCATGGTGGCGCACCAGTACCTCGCCCGGCTTCGGGCCGGGCAGCGGCACCTCCTCCCAGACCAGCTTCTCGGGGCCGCCATGTTCATGGACGCGGATGGCATGGTTCATAGCAGGATTCCTTGCGGCGCCGTCGGTGCAGCGGGAGAGGGGCGGAACAGGGGGAGCGCTGCCGCTTCCTCGCGCGAAACCCCACGGGCTTCAAGGGCCAGGAGGAAACGCTTGGCCGCGATCCCCCCATCCCCCGAATACCCGCCGATCCCTCCGCCGGCGGCGATGACGCGATGGCAGGGGATGATGATCGGGATGGGGTTGGCGCCGTTCGCCTGGCCGATCGCCCGCGGCGAGCCGCAGCCGATCTCCCGCGCGATGTCGATGTAGCTGCGCGTCTGCCCCGGCGGGATGCGGCAGAGCGCGGCCCAGACGCTTCGGCGGAAGGCGCTGCCCTGCGGCGCCAGCGGCAAGTCGAACCGCACCCGCTTGCCGTCGAAATAGTCGTGCAGCTGCGCCACGGCCTCGCGCAGCACCGGCGTCGGGGCCGGGTTGTCGATGCCATGGGCCCGGCCCCAGTCGAGGGCCAGGATGGCGCCGTCCTCCTCGAAGACGGTGATCTCGCCGAGGGGCGTATGCAGGGTCAGGTGCGGCATGGCGGGATCATGGCACACCCGGCACAGGACGTCGTCAAGCACGGCCCTGGCCGGCAGGGGGTGGCACCGCTACATGAAGGGCGACCTCCAGGAAGCCCCCCGCCATGGCCGAACTCGCCGACCCGCCGCCCTTCTTCCGGGCGCATGTCTTCGTCTGCTGCAACCGCCGCCCCGATGGCCACCGCCGCGGCTCCTGCGCCGCCCGCGGCAGCGAGGCGCTGCGCGACTACATGAAGGCCCGCGCCAAGGAGCTTGGCCTCGCGGGCATCCGTATCAACCAGGCCGGCTGCCTCGACCGCTGCGAGTTCGGCCCGACGCTGGTGATCTACCCCGAAGGCATCTGGTACCGCCCCGAGACGCGGGAGGATATCGACGAGATCCTCGCCGCCCATCTGCAGGAGGGCGGCCGCGTCCCCCGCCTGATGCTGACGGAAAGGGACATCCCGCCGCCCAAGGCGTGACCGATGCATGAGGATGTGATCTTCGCCCTGGCCTCCGGCGCCGGCCGGGCCGCGGTGGCGGTGCTGCGCCTCTCCGGCCGCGGCACTGGCGCGGTGGTGGAAGCCCTGGCCGGCCGCCTGCCGCCGCCGCGCCACGCCTCCCTCCGCCGCCTCCGCCACCAGGGCGAGCTGCTGGACGAGGCGCTGGTTCTCTGGTTCCCCGGCCCCGCGAGCTATACGGGCGAGGACAGCGCCGAGCTCCATCTGCATGGTGGCCCCGCCATCCTCGCCGGCGTGGCGGAGGCGCTGGTCGCCCTAGGCGCCCGCCCCGCGGAGCCCGGCGAGTTCACCCGCCGCGCCTTCCTCCACGGCAAGCTGGACCTGACGGCGGCGGAGGGCATCGCCGACCTCATCGTCGCCGAGACCGCCGGCCAGCGCCGCCAAGCCCTGCGCCAGGCCGGCGGAGCGCTGGCCAGCCTCTATGGCGGCTGGACGGAGCGCCTGACGGCCCTGCTCGCCCGGCAGGAAGCCTTCATCGAATTCGAGGAGGAGGACCTTCCCGCCGATCTCAGCGACACCGTCGCCATGGCCGCTGCCGCGCTGCGGGCCGAGATCGCCGCCCATCTTGCCGATGGCGGCCGCGGCGAGCGGCTGCGCGAGGGGTTGCACGTCGCCATCCTCGGTGCCCCCAATGCCGGCAAGTCCTCCCTGCTGAATGCCCTGGCCGGGCGCGAGGCTGCCATCGTCTCCGCCCGCGCCGGCACGACGCGCGACGTGGTGGAGGCGCGGCTCGACCTTGGCGGCGTGCCCGTCACCCTGGCGGACACGGCAGGCCTCCGCGACGCCACGGACGAGATCGAGGCGGAGGGCATCCGCCGCGCCCGCCGCCGCGCCGAGGAGGCCGACTTCCTCCTCCTCCTTTTCGCCGCCGACGAGGAGCCGGATGCGGAGACGCTGGCCTGGCGCCGCCCGGATGCGCTGGTCGTCCTCAGCAAATCCGATCTGGGGCCCTCCTGGCACGACCTCGATGGCCTGCCCGTCTCCGCCCGCACCGGCGAGGGCCTCGCTTCCCTCCGCACCCGCTTGGAAGCGGAGGCCTTGGCCCGCGCAGGCGCCGTGGGCGAGACCTTGTTGACCCGCCCCCGCCATCGTGCCGCCCTGCAGGACGCCCTGGCCTGGCTCGATGCCCTGGCGTCCGCTCCTCTCCCCGAACTCCGTGCCGAGGCCCTGCGCGCCGCCCTGCGCGCCATCGGCCGCATCACCGGCCGGGTGGGCGTGGAGGCGGTGCTGGACGTTGTCTTCGGCGAATTCTGCATCGGGAAATAAGATGGACGACGACCTTCGCGCCGCCTGGACCCGCCACGCCGCCGCCCGCCAGCGCTTCCTGGAGATGGCAGCCCGCGCCCTCCCGCCCGCCAAGCTGGCCGAGCAGGCCCGCCGCCTCGGCCTGCAGCTGGATCGGGAGCTGGCCCAGGTCGGCGACGAGGAGTTGGCCTATGCCATCGACCTTGCCATCTACGCGGCCCCGCCTGGGCGCAGCCGCGCCATCGACCGCATCGCCCGGCAGCATGCCCGGCTGACGAGCGAGGCCGCGCTTGTCCTCAATGCCCTGAGCCATGCCTGGCTGTCGGTCTTTCGCGTCGAGGACAACCACCCCGAAGCCGGCCTGCTGCTGGAGGACACGCTGCTCGGCGGCCAGGTCTGGACGCTCGACGAGGGCCTGGCCGAAGCGGCGGAGCCCGGCAGCCTCGTCGCCACCCGCCTTGGCCGCGTCCGCGGCTATGCCATCACCACCGGCGTCCATCTGGTGCTCGACGAGCCGGCCCTCGCCAGCATCCGGGAGGCGCTGCACCGTAGCGGCCTTGCCCCTGCCGAGCTTCTGGAGGATGCCCGGTTCACCGAGGGCCTGTGGCGCCGCGCCTTGGGCTTCGGCCCCGGCTGAGAGGTGCTATACGCCCCCGCATGTTCGACATGACATGCGATGTGGTGGTGATCGGCGGCGGCCATGCCGGCTGCGAGGCCGCGGCCGCCGCCGCCCGCTGCGGCGCCCAGACCCTGCTGCTGACCCACAGGCTCGAGACCATCGGTGAGATGTCATGCAACCCGGCCATCGGCGGCATCGGGAAAGGTCACCTCGTCCGCGAGATCGATGCCCTCGACGGGCTGATGGCCCGCGCCGCCGACGCCGCCGGCATCCATTTCAAGCTGCTCAACCGCAGCAAGGGCCCCGCCGTCCGCGGCCCCCGCGCCCAGGCCGACCGCCGCCTGTACCGTGAGGCGATGCAGGCGCTCCTGCGCGCGACACCCGGCCTCGACCTGCTGGCCGAGGCTGCCGATGACCTTCTCCTCGACGCTGCCGGCCGCATCACCGGCGTGGTGACGGCCAACGGCCGCTGCATCGGTGCCGCCGCCGTCGTCATCACCACCGGCACCTTCCTGCGCGGCGAGATCCATATCGGCGAGCGCCGCATCCCCGCCGGCCGCGCCGGCGAGGCGCCGTCGCTCGGCCTTGCGGAGACCCTTCGCCGCCTCGGCCTGCCCCTGGCCCGGCTGAAGACCGGCACGCCCCCGCGCCTCGACGGACGCAGCATCGACTGGGCCGGCCTCGAAGCCCAACCTGGCGACGACCCGCCCGAGCCGCTCTCCTGGCTCACCGAGCGCATCGCCAACCGCCAGGTCGATTGTGCGATCACCGCGACCACGCCCGAGACCCATGCGCTGATCCGCGCCAACCTGCATCGCAGCGCCGTCTATGGCGGCCGCATCGCCGGGACCGGCCCACGCTACTGCCCCTCGATCGAGGACAAGGTGGTTCGCTTCGCCGAACGCCAGCGCCACCAGATCTTCCTGGAGCCCGAGGGGCTGGAGGACGACACGGTCTATCCCAACGGGATCTCGACGAGCCTGCCGGAGGATATCCAGGCCGCGCTGATCGCCTCGATCCCCGGCCTCGGGCGCGCGCGCATCCTCCGCCCTGGCTATGCCATCGAGTATGATTTTGTCGACCCTCGCTCCCTCCTGCCGACACTGGAATTGCGGGTGACGCCCGGCTTGTTTCTCGCCGGCCAGATCAACGGCACCACCGGCTATGAGGAAGCGGCAGCCCAGGGCCTGATGGCAGGGCTCAATGCGGCCTGCCGTGCCGCGGGCACCCAGCCGAACCGCGTCCTCACCCGCGGCGAAGCCTATACGGGCGTGCTGATCGACGACCTCGTGCTGCAGGGTGTGACGGAGCCCTACCGCATGCTCACGGCCCGTTCCGAGTACCGCCTTGCACTCCGGGCCGACAATGCCGGCTTGCGCCTGACCGATCGCGGCCTCGCCTGGGGCTGTGTCGGCCCCGAGCGCGCCGCGCAGCACGCCCTCTTCAAGGCGGAGGTTGCCAATGCCCTGGCCCGCGCCCGGTTGGATGGGCGGACGCCGGCGCAATATGCCGCTGCCGGCGTCGCGGTGAATCAGGATGGCCGCTGGCGCTCGGCGCTGGAGACACTGGCCCTGCCCGCGCTCTCGTCGAGCGAGACTGAGCGGGTGTTTCCTTGGCTGCTGGAGCTGCGGCCGAAGGTCAGGGCCGAGCTGGAAGCCCAGGCGCTCTACGCCCCCTATCTGGAGCGTCAATCGGCCCAGCTCCGGATCCTGGAACGGGAGGAGACGCTCTCCATTCCTGCCGCTCTCGATTTCACCCAGGTCCCTGGTCTTTCCAGCGAGATGCGCCAGCGCCTCGCGGCCTCCCGGCCGGCGACCCTCGGCGGCGCCGGCCGTGTCCCTGGTGTCACCCCCGCCGCCCTGGCAGCCCTGGCCGTCCATCTCCGTCGAGCGGAGGCGCGTTTCACGTGAAACAGTCCGACAACCCGCTGGCGGATGTTCCACGTGAAACAGAGGCCCGCCTGCGGGACTATCTTGCGCTTCTGCTCCGCTGGAATGCCCGCATCAACCTCGTCGCCAGGGCCGATGATGACACGCTTTGGACACGGCACATTCTCGACTCCGCCCAGCTTGCCCCCCTGCTTCCCGACGCGCCTGGCCCCCTCGTCGATCTCGGCTCCGGCGCCGGCTTTCCGGGCCTTGTCCTCGCCCTGCTGGGCGGCCGCGAAACCCACCTCGTCGAGTCCGACCGCCGCAAGTCTGCCTTCCTGCAGGAAGCCACCCGTACCCTTGGCCTTTCGAGCGTCACCATCCACCCGACCCGCATCGAAGCTGCCCGCCTGCCCCCGGCCGCCGTCATCACCGCTCGCGCCCTCGCCCCACTCCCCGCTCTGCTGAGCTACGCCCACCGCCTTCTCGCCTCCCGGGGCATCGCCCTGTTCCCGAAGGGCCGCACGGCCACGGAGGAATTGACGGCCGCCGCCTCCGCCTGGACTATGCGCGTCGAGCGGTTCCCAAGCCGCACCGACCCCGATTCCGCCATCCTCCGGCTCAGTGAGATCCGCCCTGTCAGCGCCCAAGCCTGACCGCGCCGCCCCGCGCGTCATCGCCTTTGCCAACCAGAAGGGTGGCGTCGGCAAGACCACCACCGCTATCAACCTCGCCACCGCCCTGGCCGCCGGAAGCCGCGTGCTGCTGGTCGATCTCGACCCGCAGGGCAACGCCTCCACCGGCCTCGGCATCGACCGCAGCGCCCGCGGCGCCGGCACCTATGCGCTGATGATCGAGGACAAGCCCCTCGCGGAGGTGCTGCGCCCCACCGCCGTCCCCAACCTGACCCTCATTCCCGCCGATGGCGACCTCGCCGGCGCGGAGGTGGAGCTTGTGGGCTTCGATGACCGGGAGCGCCGCCTCCGTCACATCCTCACCACCGCCCCCGAGCTCACCGGCGCCTTCGACTACATCTTCTTCGATTGCCCGCCCTCGCTCGGCCTGCTGACGCTGAATGCCCTGGTCGCCGCCCATGGCGTCCTCGTGCCCCTGCAGACCGAGTTCTTCGCCCTGGAAGGCGTCAGCCAGATCACCAAGACCATCGACCGGGTCCGTCGCGCGCTGAACCCTTCCCTCGCCCTCGAGGGCATCGTGCTGACCATGTATGACCGCCGCAACAACCTCTCGGAGCTGGTCGCGCAGGACGTCCGCGGCTTCTTCAAGGACAAGGTGTTCGAGACCGTGATCCCACGGAACATCCGCATCACCGAGGCGCCCTCGCACGGCCTGCCGGTCAGCCTCTACGATCCGCGCTCGCCCGGCGCCCAGGCCTATGCCGCCCTCGCCGTCGAATTCCGCCGCCGCGACGGGACGCTGCCATGAAGTCCCCCCGCCTCGGCCGCGGCCTCTCCGCGTTGCTCGGCGATGCGCCCGCCGCCGCACCCGCCATCAGCGACGCCCTCCGCACCCTGCCCATCGAGCTTCTGGAGCCGGGCCCCTTCCAGCCTCGCGGCCCCATCGAGCCCGCCGCCCTGCAGGAGCTGGCGGAGAGCATGCGCGAGCACGGCGTCCTCCAGCCCATCCTCGTCCGCGAGAAGCCGGGCCAGGCCGGCCAGTACCAGATCATCGGCGGCGAGCGCCGCTGGCGCGCAGCCCAGCTCGTGCCCCTGCATGAGGTTCCCGTCGTCATCCGTGACCTCAGCGACCGCGAGGCCATGGCCGCCGGCCTGGTCGAGAACCTGCAACGCCAGGATCTCAACGCCCTGGAGGAGGCCGACGGTTATCGCCGCCTGCTGGAGGAGTTCGGCCTCACCCAGGACAAGCTCGGCCAGGCCGTCGGCAAGAGCCGCAGCCATGTCGCCAACACGCTGCGCCTGCTCGCCCTGCCCGACCGGGTGCGGGAGCTGCTGCGCGACGGCGCCCTCACCGCCGGCCATGCCCGCGCCCTGCTGACCGCCCCCGACCCCATCGGCCTCGCCCTGCAAATTGTCGATCGTGGCCTCAATGTCCGCCAGGCCGAAGCCCTGGCCGCCGCCAAGCCGCGGGACCCGGCGGAACGCCCCGCCCGTGCGGAACCCGAAGTCGCCGCCCTGGAGCGCGAGCTGTCGGAGCGCCTTGGCCTCCGCATCAGCATCCGCAGCAGCGGTCGCGGCGGCCAGGTGACGATCGCCTACCGCGACCTCGACCAGCTCGACGGCGTCATCCGCCTTCTGCAGGGCGGCTGATCAGCGCCTTGCTGCCGCCTGCCGCGCCAGGCCGGTGATGGCATTCCGCGCGACCACCTCGCCCGGGATGCCGGTGGTCTTCGTTCGCCGCTCGGCCTCGAGCAGCGCCGTCCCTGCCGCGTCCAGCGCTTCCGGCCGCCACAGCCGCAGCGCCCGCTCGAAGGCCGGCTTGTGGCGGAAGAAGACCGGCGGCCTCAGCCCCTCCACCGCCGCCGAGGCCGCCGCCCCGCCGGCCACGGCCAGCGCGGCCAGATGCAGCCGCTGTACGTGCCGGAGCGCGGCGCGGACCACCTGCACCGCATTCGCCCCCTCGGCGAAGGCCGTGCCGAGCGCCCGGTCGGCCACCGCCACCTCCCCCGCCATGGCCGCCATCAGCGCCTCCTCGAGGTCGAGCGCGGACCCCTCGGCGATGCAGGCCAGCACGTCCTCCGGCGTCACCCGCCCGCCCGCGCCGACGAAGAGCGCCAGCTTCTCCAGCTCGCGCCGCAGCAGCATCCGGTCCTCGCCCAGCCGCTGCGCCATCCATTCAACGGCCGCCGGCTCGGCCGAGACGCCGAGGTCCCGCAGGATCTGCCCGATCGAGGCGGTAAGCTCCGCCCCCCGCTCCCGGTAGCAGGCGATCACCGCGCCCTGCGCGGCCCCCTCCACCGCCTTGTAGAGCGCGCTGCCGGTCCTGAGCTCCGGCGCCTCCAGCACGACGAGCCCCGGGCCGGGCCCCGCCAGCGCCGCCTTGGCCGCCGCCACCGGCGCCGCCCCATCGCCGATCTCCCGGACGCGGACGAGGCATCGCCCGCCTGTCAGGGGCGAGCTTGCAGCCTCCATGGCCAGCTGCCCCGGGCTCCGCAGCGCCTCCCGCCCGAGCTCTACCAGCCGCAGCGCATCGCCCTCGGTGACCTGCCGCACCAGCGCCTCCGCCCTCTCGCGGATCAGCCCCGGGTCGTCGCCATGCAGCAGCACCACCCGGCAGGCACCGGGATCGGCCAGGAAAGCCGGGACCCGCCTTGCATCGAGCTTCGCCATCAGCCCGTTGCCCGCTGCTCCCTCTGCCGGCGCAGCGCCATCGCCACCTGCCGCGTCACCTCCTCGGATAGGTCGTCCATCAGCCGCACCAGCGCCGCATCGCGCGAGGTGTCGGCCGAGAAGAATTGCAGGTCCGGGATGTTGAAAGAGTCGATGTTCCGGTACGGGATGCCCGAGGCGGCGATCCGCTGCGGCGAGGCGGCCAGGGTGTTCAGGTTCCAGCTGCCGCTGAGGGTGAAGCGGATGCGCGTCGGCGTGCCGTCCTGCCGGTAGCCCAGCACCTCCGCCCCAAGGTCGACACTGACATTCAGCAGGTAGCGCGCCGGCGTTCCCGGCACGCTCTCCTCCATCCGCCGCTGCAGGCTCCGCCGCAGCAGCTGGCCCGTCCGCTCGTAGAGCGGCCCGATGCGCACCGCGGCAAGCTCCGCCTCGAGCCCCGCCTCGCTGCCGTCCTCGGCCGTGATCGGCCCGTAGAGCGGACGAAAGCCACAGGCCGAGAGGCCCAGCAGCCCCCCGAGCAGCCCGCGCCTAGACCACGAAATTGACGACACGTCCCGCGACATGGATGCGCTTCCGGATGGGGCGGCCGGCGATGGAACGCTGCACGTTCTCCTCGGCCTCGGCCAGGGCGAAGATCATAGCCTCATCGGCCTCGGCGGGCACCTCGATCGTTGCGCGCAGCTTGCCGAGGACCTGCACGGCCAGCGTCAGCGTCTCCGCCTTCAGCAGCGCGGGGTCGGCCTCCAGCCAGGGAAGGTCGGCGACCAGCGCCTGCTCGCCCGGCCGCAGCATCGCCCAGAGCTCCTCCGCCAGATGCGGCATCATCGGCCCGGAGAGCCGCACCAGCGCCTCCAGCGCCTCGCGCCGCACCACACCCGGCACTGCCCCGGCATCGCTCACCGCATTGGCGAATTCATGGATCCGCGCCACGGCGACGTTGAAGGCAAAGCCCTCCAGCGCCTCGGTCACCGAGGCGATGGTCCGGTGCGTCGCCTGCCGCAGCTTCCGCCCCGCGCCCTCTGCCGCCTCCGGCGAGGTCCCAGGCGGCGGCAGCTCGCCGAGCGCGCCCGCCACCAGCCGGTAGAGCCGCTGCGTGAAGCGGTACGCCCCCGCCACGCCGCTCTCCGTCCACTCCATGTCCCGCTCCGGCGGGTTGTCGCTGAGGATGAACCAGCGCGCCGTATCCGCCCCGTAGCGGCCGATGATGGCCCCCGGGTCGACGGTGTTGCGCTTCGACTTCGACATCGCCTCGACGCGCCCGATGACGACCGGCGTGTTGCCGTCCTTCAGCCGTGCGGAGCGCGTGCCGTCGGCGGCCAGGCTGAACTCCACCTCCTCCGGGTAGAGCCAGCGCCCGTCGGCCGACTTGTAGCTCTCATGCGTCACCATCCCCTGGGTGAAGAGCCCGGCGAAGGGCTCCCGCACCTCGAGATGCCCGGTCTCCCGCATGCCCCGCGTGAAGAACCGGCTGTAGAGCAGGTGCAGGATCGCATGCTCGATCCCGCCGATATACTGGTCGACCGGCAGCCAGGCATCGACCGCCTCGCGCACCACCGGCTCGGCGGCCTGCGGCGAGCAGAAGCGCGCGAAGTACCAGCTGCTGTCGACGAAGGTGTCGAAGGTATCCGTCTCCCGCCGTGCAGCCTTGCCGCAGCGCGGGCAGTCGACATGCGTCCAGCTTGGGTGATGGTCCAGCGGATTGCCCGGCCGCGAGAAGTCCACGTCGTCCGGCAGCCGCACCGGCAGGTCGGATTTCCGCACCGGCACCACGCCGCAGGCCTCGCAATGGATCACCGGGATCGGGCAGCCCCAGTAGCGCTGCCGCGACACGCCCCAGTCCCTGAGGCGCCAGTTGACGACGCCCGTGCCCTGCCCGCGCTCCTCCAGCGCCTCGATCGCCCGCCGCTTCGCCGCCGGCACGTCGAGCCCGTCGAGGAAGCCCGAGTTGAAGATCGCCCCGTCGCCCGTATAGGCCGCATCCCCGAGCGCGAAGCTCGCGGCATCCGCCCCCGGCGGCAGCACCACCGGCTTGATCTCCAGCCCGTACTTCCTGGCGAATTCGAAGTCCCGCTCGTCATGCCCCGGGCAGCCGAAGATCGCGCCCGTGCCGTATTCCATCAGCACGAAATTGGCGATCCAGACGGGAAAGCTGACGCCGTCGAGGAAGGGATGCGCCACCCGGAAGCCGGTGTCGAAGCCGCGCTTCTCCGCCTGCTCGATCGCCACCTCGCTCGTCCCCATGCGCCGGCATTCGGCGACGAACTCCGCCGCCGCCGGGTCCTTCGCGGCGGCGGCCGCGGCCAGCGGATGCTCAGCGGCCACGGCCAGGAAGCTCATGCCGAACAGCGTGTCCGGCCGCGTGGTGAAGACCTCCACCTCCTCAAGGCCCGCCTGCGGCTCCGCCAGGCGGAAGCGCACCCGCGCCCCCTCGCTGCGGCCGATCCAGTTGGCCTGCATGGTCTTCACCCGGTCCGGCCAGCGCTCCAGCCCCTGCAGCGCCTCCAGCAACTCCGGCGCGAATTGCGTGATGCGGAAGAACCACTGGCTGAGCTGCTTCTTCTCCACCAGCGCCCCGCTGCGCCAGCCCCGCCCGTCGATCACCTGCTCATTGGCGAGCACGGTACCGTCCACCGGGTCCCAGTTGACCCAGGCCTGCTTCCGCTCGACCAGCCCCGCCTGCCAGAAGTCGAGAAAGAGCGCCTGCTGCTGCCCGTAATACTCGACATCGCAGGTGGCGAATTCCCGCGACCAGTCGAGCGAGAGGCCCATGCGCTTCAGCTCGGCGCGCATGTTGGCGATGTTGTCGTAGGTCCACTTGCCCGGATGGATGCCCCGCTCCCGCGCCGCATTCTCCGCCGGCAGGCCGAAGGCGTCCCAGCCCATCGGGTGCATCACCTGGTGGCCGCGCGCCCGCTTGTAGCGCGCCACCACGTCGCCGAGCGTGTAGTTGCGCACATGCCCCATATGGATCTTGCCGCTGGGATAGGGGAACATCTCGAGGACGTAGTATTTCGCCCGGTTGCCATCCGGCACGTCCGGCACGGCGAAGCATTGCCGGCGGTTCCATTCCTCCTGCCAGCGCGGCTCGGCGGCGGCGAAGTCGTAGCGGGTGTCGGGTTGCGGGGTATCGCTCATTGGGGACCAAAGGACTGAGTGGACACAGGGAATAGGCTGGCCTCCGCCATTAGGGAAGGGCATGCGGCCATCGCTGCCGTTGCTTATGCGAGACGGCAGCCTCACATAGGGGGTGCCCCTTCGCATGGACCGCTGATGCGCTTCCGCCTGCTCCTGATCCTGCTGCTCGGCCTTGCGCATCCGCTGCGCGCCCAGCCGCTCGAGGAGCAATACCGCAGCATCTTCTCCGTCGCCGCGCTCGGTGCGCCGGGGCCCTCGGTCGGCCTCGCCAGCAGCTTCACCCTGGTTTATCGCGGGCTGATGGGCCATGCGGCCTTTGCCGTGGCGCGCGAGGCCTCCGGCCGCTCCGCCTGGGGCTTCGCCGGCAGTGCCGCGCGGCCCGACCTCGCCGAGGCCGCCGCCCTCGCCAATTGCCGCCGCACCCTCGGCCCGATCGAGGCGGAATGCCGCATCCTCGCCCGCGATGCGGGCCTGGCCGACGGCCCCTCCGTGCCGCTGGTGCAGGGCAGCCTCGGCCCCTTCCGCTGGGCGCCGATGCTGCTCCGCCGCGGCCCGCAGGCGGCGCGCGGCGTCGTCATCTGGTCGCACGGCTATGGCGGCCCGGAGCGCGACAACCGCAGCGCCCCGACGCCCGGCTTCGTCTCCATCCTCAACGATGCCGGCTGGGACATCCTCCGCTTCGACCGCAACCCGGCCGAGGACGCGCTCTACACCAGCCTGCCCCGGCTGGTCGGCGGGCTGCAGGCGGTGCGCGCCGCCGGCTACCGCCACATCCTGCTCGGCGGCCAGTCCCGCGGCGGCTGGCAGGCGATCATGGCCGCGAGCGCCCGGCCGGAGTTCGTCGACGCGGTGATCGCCACCGCCCCCGCCGCCCATGGCGAGGCGAGCCGCGCCAACAGCCTCGTCTCCGGCCTCGAGGATTTCCGGCGGCTGCTTGCCGGCCTCCCGGCAGGCGGGCCACGCCTTGCCGTCGCCGTCTTCGAGGGCGACGACTTCGACCCGGACCCCGAGGCCCGTGCCAGGCTGCTCGAGGATGCATCCCGCAGCCGCCGCGCGCCCGTGCTGGCCCTCTGGCCCTCCGGCCCGCAGCCCGCCCCCATCCGCGGCCATGCCGGCGGCACCGACTGGCGCTTCACCGCCCTCTACGGCGCCTGCCTGCTGACCCTGGTGGAGGCCCCGGAGGCTGCCGCCCCCCGCGGCCTTCGCCGGACCCCCTGCGGCGGGGGCTGACGGCCCTTGCGCCTGCGGAACCGCCGCCCCTACCCTCGCCCGCATGAAATGCCCGCCCTTCGACTACCACGCGCCGTGCAGCCAGGCGGAGGCCCTGGCGCTGCTGGCCCGGCATGGGGAGGAGGGCAAGATCCTTGCCGGCGGCCAGAGCCTGGTGCCGACCATGGCCTTCCGCATGGCGCGGCCGGCGAGGCTGGTCGACATCAACCGCCTCGCGGAGCTGGACTACTGCCGCGCCGAGGGCGCACGGCTCCGCATCGGGGCGCTGGCCCGCCATGCCCGCTTCGAGCGCCCGGTGGCGCCCGGCCCGACCGGCCAGCTCCTGGCGCGGGCGGCGGAGCACATCGCCCATGCGCCGATCCGCACCCGCGGCACCTTCTGCGGCAGCCTCGCCCATGCCGACCCGGCCTCCGAATGGTGCTGCATCGCCCTCGCGCTGGGTGCCGAGATGCGGGTGCTGCGCGAGGGCGGCGAGCGGCGGGTCGCCGCCGCCGACTGGTTCCAGGCCGTCTTCACCACCGCCCTCGGCCCCGATGAGCTGCTGGCCGAGGCGAGCCTGCCCCTGCTCGGCCCCGACTGGCGCTGCGGCTTCGCCGAGTTCAACCGCCGCGCCGGGGACTTCGCCCTCGCCATGGCGGTGACCGCCCTACGCCTCGATGCCGCAGGTGCCGTCGCCGAGGCCCGCATCGCCCTCGGCGGCGTCGCCGGCACGCCGGTCCTGGCCGGGCCCGCCGCCGCCTCCCTGCTCGGCGCCCCGCCGACGCCCGACCGCCTCCGCGCCGCCGCCGCCCTCGCCGCCGAGGGCTTCGAGCCGACCGAGGATGCCCAGGTCCCCGCCGACTACCGCCGCGACCTGGTCCGCGCCATGACCCGCCGTGCCCTGGAAGGCTCGCTCGCCGCATGAACTGGACTGGCCGCCGCCTGCCCCGCACGGAGGATCCCGCCCTGCTCCGCGGCGAGGGCGCCTTCACCGCCGACCTGGCCGCCGGCACCCGCGCCGTGCGCTTCATCCGCAGCCCCTTCGCCGCCGGCCGCATCCTCTCGATCGCCGCGCCGGACCTGCCGCCCGGCGCCCTGCTCGTCACCGGCGCCGATCTCGAGGGCGTCGGCGCCATCCGGCCGGAGCTGTTCCGCTTCAACTACCGCGCCATCAGCCAGCCCGTGCTGCCGCGGGAGCGCGTGCATTTCGTCGGCCAGCCCGTCGCCGCCGTGGTCGCCGCCACGCCCGAACTCGCCGAGGACATCGCCGAGGCCGCCCTGCTCGAGATCGAGCCCGAGGACGCCCTCGTCACCATCGAGGATGCGCTGCGCCCCGGCGCCCCCACCCTGCACGCGGAGGCCCCGGGCAACGTCGTGGTGGACGGCACCATCCGCCACCCGGACTGCGAGGCCGCCTTCGCCCGCGCCGACCGGATCGTCGAATTCACCCTCCGCTCCGGCCGCCAGAACGCGACGCCGATGGAGGCCCGCGCCGGCCTCACCGCCTTCGACCGCGCGACGGGCCGCATCCGCCTCACCGCCTCCTGCCAGATGCCGCACATGCTCCGCACCGGCATCGCCACCTTGCTCGGCATGGCGGAGGCCGACCTGCAGGTCGTCGCCCCCGATGTCGGCGGCGGCTTCGGCCAGAAGATGGCCCTCTTCCCGGAATACCCGCTGCTGGTCTGGCTCGCCCGCCGCCACCGCGGCAGCTTCTGCTGGATCGAGGACCGCAACGAGAACCTGATCGCCTCCGCCCATAGCCGCGACCAGGTCCACCACCTCCGCGCCGCCTTCGCCGCCGACGGCACGCTGCTGGGGCTGGAGGCCGACATCCTCGCCAATACCGGCGCCTTCTCCTGCTACCCAACGACCTGCGGTGTGGAGCCGCTGATGGCGCTCGCCGAGTATCCCGGCCCCTACCGCCTCCCCACCTATTCGGCCCGTGCCCGGGCGGTGGCGACGCATACCTGCCCCGCTGCCCCCTATCGCGGCGTCTCCCGCCCCGTGGTCACCTTCGGGCTGGAGCGGCTGATGGACCGCGCCGCCGCCGCGCTCGGCCTCGACCCGGTGGCGCTCCGCCGCCGCAACCTCGTCACCGAATTCCCCCATGTGACGCCGACCGGCCTCACCCTCGACCAGGCCTCCTATGTCGAGGCGCTGGACCGCGCGGTGGCGGCCGCCGACATCCCGGCCTTCCGCGCCCGGCAGGAGGCCGCAAGACGCGCGGGCCGCTATCTCGGCCTCGGCCTCGCCGTCTTCAACGAGCGCACCGGCTATGGCACGCCCGCCTTCGCCGCCCGCGGCATGGGCATCGTGCCGGGCTACGAGGTGGTCGACATCGCCATGACCCCGGCCGGCGAGGTGGAGGTCCGCATCGGTGCCTCGCCCCATGGCCAGGGCCTCCGCACCGCCCTCGCCCAGGTGACGGCCGACCGCCTCGGCCTCGACCCGTCCCGCATCCGCGTCATCCATGGCGACACGGACCGCACGCCCTATGGCTGGGGGAGCTTCGCCAGCCGCGGCGCGGTCATCGCCGGCGGCGCCACCCAACTTGCCGCCGACAAGCTCGCCACCCGCCTCCGCCGTGCCGCCGCCCGCCTGCTGCAGGCCGAGCCCGACGCCGTCACCCTCCGCGACGGCGCCGCCTGGGCCGGCGAGGCCTCCATCCCCCTCACCGAGGTCGCCCGCCGCATCCACCAGCGCTCCGAGCAGCTCTCCGACCTCGACGGCTTCAACCTGGCCGAGACCGCCTCCTACGACCCGGGCGGCACCTTCTCCAATGCCTGCCACGTCGCGGAGGTGGAGGTGGATGTCGAGACCGGCCATGTCCGCGTCCACCGCTTCCTCGTCGTCGAGGATGCCGGACAGCTGCTGAACCCGCTGATCGCCGATGGCCAGGTGCATGGCGGCGTCGCCCAGGGCATCGCCAACGCCCTGCTGGAGGAGGTGCTCTACGCCCCCGACGGCAACCCGCTGACCGGCAGCCTCGCCGACTACCTCCCCCCGAGCGCCGCCGAGATCCCCCATATCGAGATCATCCACATGGAGACCGAGAGCCCGGAGACGCTGACCGGCGCCAAGGGCCTCGGCGAGGGCGGCGCCATCGGCGCCCCGGCCGCCATCGCCAACGCGATCAGCGACGCGCTCTCGCCCTTCGGCGTCGACATCGCCGAGCTGCCGGCGACGCCTGCCCGCATCCGCGCCCTGATCCGGAACGCCCGATGAGCAAGCTGCCGATCCGCCTCACCGTGAACGGCGTGCCGCATGCGGTCGCCGTCGAGCCCCGCCGGACGCTGGCCGACACGCTGCGCGAGGATTGCGGCCTGACCGGCACCCATCTCGGCTGCGAGCATGGCATCTGCGGCGCCTGCACCGTGCTGCTCGATGGCGAGGCCATCCGCGCCTGCCTGCATTTCGGCGTGCAGGCCGACGGCCGCGAGGTCCGCACCGTTGAAGGCCTCGCCGCCGCGGACGGCACCCTCAACCCCCTGCAGCAAGCCTTCTGGGAGCATCACGGCCTGCAATGCGGCTTCTGCACGCCGGGCTTCCTGATGCTGGCGACCTGGCTGCTCGAGCAGGAGGGGATGGTGGACGAGTCGCGGCTGCGCCACGTCCTGTCCTCCAACCTCTGCCGCTGCACCGGCTACCAGAACATCCTCGCCGCCGTCCGCGCCGCGGCGCAGGCGCTCGGCAAATGGGCGGAGGCGGCGCCCGCCTGACGCGGCGGGGCGCCCGGAGCAAGCTCCCATCGGACGGAAACAGCCGGCCGGAATTCACCCGATCGAAGAACAAGCCGGAGCGGCTTCCGTGAGCCGGTGCGGACGGGAACCGCGCTGGAGCAACTCCGATCAGGTGGAATCACCTGATCGGCGGTATGTGCTCGATCAAACGACAAGCCGGAGCGGGTTCCGTGAACCGACGCGAACGGAAACCGCTCTAGCAGCCTGTCGGGTTTGGGTTTGCTGGCGACGGGTCCGTTGGATTGTGGATCAGGCGGCTGGCCGCAGGCGATGCAGCCTACGGCAGTTGTAGGCGAGGGCGACGA